>Ga0073899_10002293_pt1 | contig 17246 bp, 8 predicted proteins | sample KloWWTmetaKNB5Ph_FD_88975 | JGI IMG/M metagenome (GOLD analysis project Ga0073899, IMG submission 88975) | Active sludge microbial communities from Klosterneuburg, Austria, studying microevolution and ecology of nitrifiers - Klosterneuburg... | ecosystem: Engineered > WWTP > Aerobic digester >...
TACTTGTGACTTTTCGCGCGACGCAAATTGCGTATTTGCCTGCGTGAGAGCGATCAGAGGCACACCCTGAGCCCGAGGGGGCTCACTCAACAGGAGCGTGCTCCTCCCATCATCTTGTGGAGGCATCATGTTCGCTCGTGTAGGTGTGGCGCTGGCATCGGTTGCCGTGTCCGCTGTGCTGGTTGCCCCGGTGGCCCAGGCCGATCCGCCGGTTCGTGTTGATGCACGTGTGCTGGTTCTCGATGACCAGCAGGGCCAGGTGGGCACGTTCCTTGAGCGGTTGCGCAGCCAAGGGGTGCCGACCACGGTGATCGACGTGAGCGACTCTTCGCGCGATCCGATCACCGCTGAGAGCCTGCGTGGCACTGACGCGCAAGGCGTCTACGGCAAGTACTCCGCCGTCGTGATCCAGACCGACTATCCCGCCGAGGTCAACGGCGACGAACTCACCGCGCTTTATGACTACGAGATGGAGTACTCCGCTCGCGAACTGATCACCTACACCTGGGCGCATCCCGAGGTCGGGGTGTCGTACGCCGAGAACCCCGGGTTCACCGGCGAACTCGACGGCATGCAGGGCACCGTGACCGAGGCCGCGAAGGGCCTGGGTTTTGGCTACCTCAACGGTCCGCTGCCATTTGCGAACACCGACGGGTCGAGCGAGAACTACGGTTCGATCGCCAAGCCGCTCGAGACCTACCCCGACGGTCAGAGTTACACCACGGTGGTCCAGATGCCGATCCCTGACACCAACGAAACCGGCTCGGTGCTGGGGGTGTTCAACGACAACGGGCGCGAGCGCATGGTCTCGACCTTCTCCTTCGGCAGTTGGCAAGCCGAGTTCCAGATGCTGGCTCCGGGCATGATCAACTGGCTGACGAAGGGCGTCTCGACGTCCTATAACCGCAACTACTTCTCGATTCACTCCGACGATCACCTCTTGCCCGACGGCCGCTGGAGCATCGAGGGCAACTGCACGATCGGCTCAGACTGCAACGAGGCGACGTACCCACCGGAGGCTCCGGGCAGCACCATCCGGATGACCGGCGCCGATGTGGACTACCTGGTGAAGTGGCAACGCCGCAATGGCATCTTCATTGAGATGGCTTTCAATGGCCATGGGCACCGCGACTACGTGAAGAGCACTGGCAAGCGCGACACCCAGTTGGCGCGCCTACGTGCCAACCGCAATAACCTGCGGTTCCTCAACCACACCTGGAGTCACCTTTACCTAGGGTGTGTGCAGAACTGGGATGTCAGCCCCTGGCAGTGCGCCCAGAAGCCTGATGGCTCCACCAAGTGGCTCAGCAAGCGGGCGGTCAACCGGCAGATCCGCGCCAACATTCGCTTCGCGCGGCTCAACGGCTTCCCGATCAATGCCCGCGAGATGGTTTCTGGCGAGCACAGCGGCTTGAAGTACCCGCCGCAAATGCCCACCGACTCACCCAACTTCGCCTGGGCGTTGACCCACAACGGAATGCAATGGACCGGCTCAGATGCCTCGATGGAGTTCAAGGAGATGCGCCGTGTTGGCTCGGCGACGACCGTGCCGCGTCACCCGATGAACATCTTCTACAACGTGGGCACCAAGCAAGAAGAGGTCGACGAGTACAACTGGATCTACACCAGTCGTAACGTCGGTGGCTCAGGGATCTGCGATGACAATCCGAGTACGACGACCTGCATCGACCCCCTCGACCCCAACACCGGATTCGACTCCTACATCGTGCCGATCGAGAACCGGATCGCGATGAGCCACGTGCTGGCCAACGACCCTCGACCGCACTACATGCACCAAGCCAACCTGACCGAAGACCGAGTCATCTACCCGGTGCTGGACGCAATGTTGGCTGACTACAAGACCTGGTTTGCGCCGAGCGCTCCGCTGATGAACTTGCGCATGTCGCAGGAGGGTCGCCTGATGCTCAACCACCGGGCCTGGAATGAGAGCGGCATCGACCAGGTGCGATCTGTGGTCAGTGGCAACACGCTGACCATCACCAACACAGGTACATCCACAGTGCGGGTGCCAGTCTCGGTGCCCGCAGGATCCACACGGTCTGGATCAACCTTTGGTGCGGCGTACGCAGGTCAGCGCTCGGGATGGATCACCCTGGGCGCCGGCAAATCGACGAAGATCCGGCTGGGCTAAATCAGGGGTGCTTTGCCGGGAAGTTTGACGCTTTGCGGGGGAGATCTCCCCCGCAAAGTGCCAAAGTCACAGGTTTACTTGTGACTTTCACACCCCCAAAAATCCCTACCTAAACGCGCTCAACCCGGTCATGGCCTGCCCAACCACCAGCGTGTGCATCTCGACGGTGCCTTCGTAGGTGAGCACCGACTTGAGGTTGTTGGCGTGCCGCATGATCGGGAACTCCAACGAGATGCCGTTGGCGCCCAAGATGGTGCGGGCCGTCCGACAGATCTCGATGGCTTCGCGGATGTTGTTGAGTTTGCCGAGGCTGACTTGCTCGGGACGCAGGGTGCCAGCGTCTTTGCGGCGGCCTAGGTGCAGCGCCAGCAGTTGACCCTTCACGAGTTCGAGGGTCATGTCGGCGATCTTTTGTTGGGTGAGCTGGAAGCCGCCGATGGGTCGGCCGAATTGCACGCGTTCTTTAGAGTACTTCACCGCGGTGTCGAGCGCTGAGCGCGCGGCGCCGAGTGCTCCCCACACGATGCCGAATCGGGCTTCGCTGAGGCAGGAGAGCGGGCCTTTGAGCCCGCGGACGTCTGGGAACACTGCGTCGGCGGGCAGTCGCACGCTATCGAGCACCAACTCTGAGGTGACAGAGGCTCGAAGCGACATCTTGTGCTTGATCTCGGGGGCGCTGAAGCCGGGCGTGTTGGTGGGTACGACGAACCCGCGAATGCCCTCGTCGGTCTGTGCCCACACGACGGCGACATCGGCGATGGAGCCGTTGGTGATCCACATCTTTTGGCCATCGAGCACCCACTCATCGCCGTCGCGGCGAGCACGGGTGCGCATCGATCCAGGGTCAGAGCCGTGGTCGGGTTCGGTGAGTCCGAAGCAGCCGATCAAGTCGCCGGTTGCCATCTGAGGCAGCCAGGTTTGCTTGTGCTCTTCCGACCCGAACTTCCAGATCGCAAACATCGCCAGCGATCCCTGCACCGAGACCATGGAGCGGATGCCTGAGTCGCAGGCTTCGAGTTCAATGCAGGCCAAGCCGTAGTCGACCGCGCTCATGCCCGCACAGCCGTAGCCCTCTAGGTGCATGCCAAGCAGGCCCATGTCGCCGAAGCGCTTCATCAAGGCGCGGGGGTCATCGATGCGACCTTCTTCAAACCAGGTGGCGACCTTGGGTTCGATTTCTTGCGCGAGGCGGCGTACGGCGTCGCGAATCGCGCGCTCCTCTTCGGTGAGGAAGTCATCAATCCCGGCGGGGTCGCTGGGGTTGAAGGGGGGAAGGGTGCTGGTGGTGCTCATCTTTACTCCTTGAATCTGCTGCGAATGTCTGCGGTGTGTTCGCCCAGTGCGGGCGGTGGGGTTGGCGCGGGGAGGTCGCTTCGCGACCAGGTGATGGGGTGTCGGATCTGCTGGCTCTCGCCCACGTCGATCGTGGGGTCCAGGCCAAGATCACGCGCCAAGCCGATGGCGGCAACGATGTCGTTGACCGGACCGGCAGGCACCCCGGCAGCGTCGAGCAAGGCGGTCTACTCCACGATGCTGCGGGCTGCCAGCGCGGCCTCTAGGGCTTCCACCAGAGCGGGCCGGTTGGCGACCCGCGAGGGGTTCGTGGCAAACCGCTCGTCGCCGGCCAATTCGGGTCGCTCAAGAGCCGCGGCGAGGCGGGCGAACTGGGTGTCGTTGCCGCACGCGATAGCCAGCGTGTCAGGTCCGCACTGAAATGTTTCGTACGGCGCGATCGACGGGTGCTTGTTGCCCATCTGAGTGGGAGCCGTGCCCGTGGTCAGAGTTGCGGAGGTCTGGTTCACCAACGAGCCGAGCAGGCTGGAGAGAAGGTTCACCTCGACGCGTTGACCAAGACCAGAGGTGGCGCGCTCGTGAAGGGCAGCGAGCACCGCGATCGTGGCGTCCTTGCCGGTGAGCACATCGACAAGTGCGACACCTGTCTTGGTGGGCGGCCCCTCAGGGAAACCGCTAATGCTCATCAAGCCACCGACGGCTTGCACCACGAAGTCATAGCCAGGCTTTGAGGCGCCGAGTCCACTGCCAAAGCCGGTGATTGAGCAATAGATGAGTTGAGGATTGAGAGCGGCCATGGCGTCGTACCCAAGGCCCAGACGATCCAGCGTGCCCGTCAAGAAGTTCTCGACCATGACATCCGACTCAGCGATCAGCGCTTTGGCGATGCGCAGGTCGTCTGGATCACTCAGGTCGAGAGCGACCGATTGTTTGGAGCGGTTCACGCACTCGAAGTACGACGACGAATGCGCGGTCCAGGGCGGCCCCCACTGCCGAGTGTCATCACCCAGGCCGGGACGCTCGACCTTGATCACGCTCGCACCCAGATCGGCCAAGGTCATGGTGGCCAAGGGGCCAGCAAGCACACGACTGAAGTCGGCGACTTTGATGCCAGCGAGTGGGTGGGTCATGTAGGTGTCCTGGGCAAGTGAGGGTCCGATCAGGTTAGCGCGTGGAGGGGCTGTGCGTGATGCATGTCAACTGCTCTGACGAGGAGTTGGTGGCCCTGATCAGGCAGACTGTCCTGTGACTTTGAAGGAGACAGCCGTGACCGAGTGGATCGCCCAGGGCGACTACAGCGACATTCGCTACGAAACGACCGCTGATGGCATCGCCAAGATCACCATCAACCGCCCCGAAGTTCACAACGCATTCCGGCCCCAGACGCTCATGCAGGTGTCAGAGGCACTGACTCTGGCTCGTGAAGACGAGGGTGTCGGCGCGATCATCTTGACCGGTGCTGGCGATAAGGCGTTTTGCTCTGGTGGAGACCAACGCGTGCGCGGCGACACGGGCTACCAAACCGAGCCGGGCAAGACCGGTCGTTTCCACGTGACTGACCTGCACATTCAGATGCGCCGTTGCCCCAAACCGATCGTGGCTATGGTCGCGGGCTGGGCGATTGGTGGCGGTCACGTGCTGCACCTGGTCTGTGACCTCACGATTGCTGCAGACAATGCGATCTTCGGCCAAGTTGGCCCGAAGGTGGGCTCGTTCGACGGCGGCTTTGGTGCCAGCATCCTCAGCGACTTGGTTGGTCCCAAGAAGGCCAAGGAGATCTGGTTCCTGTGTCGCCAGTACGACGCACAGCAGGCAATGGATATGGGCTTGGTGAACACCGTCGTACCTCTGGCAGATCTGGAGGCGACCACAGTGCAGTGGTGCCGCGAAATGCTGGAGCTCTCTCCGTTTGCACTGCGTCTTCTCAAGGCCAGTTTCCACGCTGCCGAGGATGGCTATGCCGGCTTGCAGCAGTTGGCTCACGACACCAACTTGTTGTTCTACGGAGCGCCCGAGGCCCAAGAGGGGCGCGAGGCGTTTAAAGCCAAGCGCAAGCCAGATTTCGCGAAGTTCCCGCGTCGCGCGTAGCAAATCCGGGCGTGACGTTCGAAAGAAGTAATTGACGTTCATCAACAATTGATGAACGTCAATTACTGGGTGCCAAATCGGACAAATTGGCGGCAGGGTTGTTTACCTTTTCTCTGTCACGGGAGGGTGGACATGAGGATTGAACCTGCGCAGCACACGCATCGCGCGATGTTGAGAGAACACTTTGAGCGACTGGTTGGGCTGAAGAATCTCAGCATGGACAGCCTGGAGGTTGCCCTTGTGCGCATGAGCGCACGTGAGACTCTGATCGCGCCTGGTGCGAGGCACCCCTATCTCTACATCGTGCTCGAGGGCATCATGCGGGTAGCGGTGACCACCGAAGATGGCGCTGAACGCGTCACGCACTTGGTGGAGCGCGGTCAAACTCTGGCGGTGCCGATGATGTATCGCTCGGCATGGATGGGCAATGTCCAGGAGCGGACTCCGGCAGTCTCGCAGGTGCTAGACGAGCACCTGTCGGGACCGCCGCCGTACCTGGTGAGTTCGTTGAAGGCCGCAACGATGTTGCGAGTTTCCTACGAGCAGTTAGAGCGACTGGCCGCCAATGACGGCGCCTGGGCGGCTGTGCTGGTCCATCACCTCACCGTGTTCGCGGCGGTGACCGAGGCTCGCAACATCGACTTGTTGACCTTGAATCCTGAGCGGCGCTACCACAAGTTCATGAAGCGTCGGGGGCACTTGGTGGGGCAGGTGCCCAAGAAGGACATTGCCTCGCTGCTTGGCATCACCCCAGAGTCATTGAGCCGTATCCGGGCACGCACGGCCGACCCGATCGCCCCAGTCAAGGGGTTGCGCCGGATTTCCTAACGGGCGTTCTAGGGCACGGCCATGGACAATTTCTTTGTCCGAGTTGTACCGATGTGCAAGACATTGTGTCCTGACTGTGGTTGTCTTTCCCGGTCTGATGGGTGCGGGCTCGGAAGACTCGGTCGGGGGATCGGCACTACTCGGATGGTGAGCTGATGGAGTCCCAGGTCGTACTTGGCCGACGACGGCTACTTGACCACCTCCTGCGTACGGTGCGTGGAGGCAGCGTCGTCAGTGTTGAAGGTCCCGCTGGCTACGGCAAATCGACACTCATTGGTCGATGGTCGCTTGAAGCCGAGATTGCGATGGTCTCCATCACGATCTCTCCGCAGTACGACGACGACGTCGCACTGGGTCGTGCGCTCGGAGAAGAACTCCTCACCCTCGACGACGATCCCGCGAGCCCGCTTCGCGAACTCCTCACCGGTTCATTCGAGGTAGCACGGCACTTCATGCCGGTGCTGCTGAAATGGTTGGCACGCCACAGAGTGCTGGTGGTGTTCGATGATGTGCATCTGCTCACCGACCCCGGCTCGATCGCCTTGGTGCAGACCCTCGTGACTCACACCCCGGCACCGTCGATCCTGGTGCTATCGGGGCGAAGCCTCCCAGCCGTCAAACTCGGTCGTGCGGGCGTGCAGGGCAGACACGTGCACCTGAACGCGCGCAACCTCGAACTCACGGCCGAGGACTTGAAGGGGGATCCTGAAGCGGGGCTGGCCCCTGACGTGGTCGACGAGATCATTGCGGCGGCCGGAGGTTGGCCCGCTGGCATCTCCTTGTCGCTAGCAGCGCGCCGGGTCGTGGGTAGTGGTGGCGAGTCAGAGCTTCCGCAGACCCTGAGTGACTACGTCAACGAAGAAGTGCTGGGCTCCTTGAGCGACAAGCAACGACGATTCTTGGGCGAAGTCGCGATCACGGGACCCCAAAATGCTCGTGCCCTTGATGCCGCAAGAGGCCGCACCGACTCCGCCGAGATGATCGCGGGCTTGCGCCGCGATCCGATCCCGATGGTCCGTGCGGGCGTGGATTGGATCGGGGTGCATGCCATTTTGGGTGCGCAAGTGCGTGCACAGTTGATCCAGGACGATCCAGAGCATCGCGTTCGCCTACTTCGCAGACTGGCTGAGCACCTTGAAGCCCAAGGCGATGTCGGCGCTGCGTTCGACGTGCTGGGGTTGCTCGATGACCACGCGCGGTCGACCGCCTTTGTGGAACTTCACGGCCCGCTGCGGATCATGGGCGGCGACTTTGCCCTCCCGGCGCAATGGCTTCGTCGCCTGGCCAAATCCCGCGATGGGCTTTCTCCATCGCTTCAACTTCTACGGGCCTCCACTATCGCCATGGAGGGCAAGACTGATTCGGCCAGTGCTTGGTACGAATTGCTTGCTTCGGAGGCGTTCACAGCGGAGGGGTTTGAGAAGGATCCGGCTTTTGCCGCTCGCCTTGGCATCGCCTTTGATTCCATCGACATGCCGCGGCCCTTCGACATTGAAGTGCCCCCGGTGCCGCCAGGTGACGGGTGGGGACTGGGGCCTCAGATCATGCGATCGAGTCGCCGCGCCTTCACCGGTGATCTCGAGGGAGCGGCCAATATCCTCCGGGCACTTGAGGTCTACAGCGCGCCCTACGCTCTGGCGGAGGTGTGGCGCGCCGGGCAATTGGCCTGGGTGCTGCGTGAGCTAGGTGAGGTTGAGTCAGCCCAGCGCGTTGTCAGGGCCGCCGAACCTGGTTGGCTCGCGGCGAACCTCGACCGCAATCCCACGACTTGTCAGTATCAGTGCCTACTGGCGATGGCTGCGCTCGACGAAGGCGATCTTGAAGTTGGTCGAGCACACTTTAACGGCGCACGAGTGAAAGCCAGCGAACTGCAAGGCGGTATCGCTCAGGAGCGGTTCTTGGCCTGCATGCTGTTGGGCTCGTTGGCGCGGCAGTTGGGAGATCTGGCTGCGATGAAGTCCTACGTCAGCCAAGGCCGCAAACTCAAAGCCGAGTGCGCTGACTCGCCTTACTTGCTCGAGGTTTGGGCGCGAGTGGAGCCGGAGTTGGATCAACCTGAGATCGCTGGATCGTCATCGCTCTCAGCCGCCGAACTGAGGGTGCTGAGCTACTTGGGTAGCTATTACACCGTGCCCCAGATCGCCGAAGTTCTGCACGTTTCTCCAGCCACCGTGCGCAGTCAATCGCAATCGATCTACCGCAAGTTCGGGGTCAACAACCGAAGCGAAGCCGTGGCGATGGCACAGGCGCAAGGCTTCGTTCACTAGCTCGGATCCAGTAATCAGCAACCCTTGATGATCGCCTAGATCACTGCCAGGAATTGACTTCCGTCAAGGATTTGACTTCGGACATTACTCACAATTGCCTCCGGATGATCCCGGGGGGGCTGAATTTCCTATTTGGGCCATGCCCTCGACCTCTCATCCCGCTCGCTCAAGTTGTGCCGGAGTTCAAGCCAGCACTTCTTGGTGCGTACGCCTGCCCTGGGGGGTAGGCCGTGAGCTTTTTTGATGAAGGTGCGCAATTGGCTGCACCAGAAATTGGAGTCGAAGGTAATGAAGGCAACGCGTCGGACAGCAATCGCAGCGGGCACGGCCTGGGCCGCCCCAACGATCCTGGGAGTTCATGCTGCCCCCGCTTTTGCGGTGAGTCCGAGTTGTAGCGGGATTTGCCCCCAAGGCGACTTTGGTGGGGCCCTCAATGCAAATGGTTGGTCTCTGACTACCACAGGAACGTTTAGCCAAGGTGCCAATCAACGACTCGGCTATTACGCCTCATACGGGCCGTGGCCTGGGACGAGCAACTGCACAGGCGCGACTGGAGGTACGGCTGGCGGCACCCTCCAGAAAGTCATCGTCGGCGAGGCGGACCCCACGTCTGCGAATTCCAGACTGGACTATCGGGTCGGCTTCTGTCTGAAGGCGGGGGTCACCTACACCTTCAAATTTGACTGGAACTCCTACAACATCAATTCGCGATCCAGTTCACTGACGGCGCGTGTGCTCACAGTAGGAGGCACGGTTCTGGCTCAATCAGGCACCGTCACCGCAGCTGCGTCGACGGCGAATGCCCGTGGCAGCCAAACGTTTTCTTTTACACCTAGTGCGACCGACGTCTACATCTTTTCCTATCTGTGGACCTTCGGGACCAGTCCAAGCACCTACACCGGCTGCGAGCTCTTTGCGAACGACATCGCCGTGACCGCTCCAGTGGTGACCTGTACGCCAATGCCGTAGGGGCGCGCGCTTCTAGCTGCAGCCGAAGCGAGACCCGAGCTCATCATCAAGTCATGATGAGCGATAACCACGCTTGACGAAAGTCAATGTTCTCGAATCGGACATTCCGCACCATGAGGACTGTATGAACCGGGGGGGCCGGTGAAGTGCGCGTGGTGGGACCTGCCCATCGATCACTCACCCCCGCCCGGATTGGGTTTCGATCAAACAGCCCGGGGGGCTGAGATGGGTTTTCCGCAGATGAATACTGCACACTTCCGCGCGCGCGTTCGGCTCTTTGCCAGCGTGTTGGCTGCGACCGCATTGATGCTGACCGGCCTGGTGACCAGTCCTGCGTCAGCAGCGGGGGTCACGACTGTGACCAAGCAACTAGATGACACGCAAAACGCAGGCTTCACTGCGCCCGACACGTTCGTGACCGGTGCCTTGGTGAGGTACCGAATAACAGCCACGTGTAGCTCCAACACCACTGATTGTGGCGTGGTCACAATCTCTGATGCGTTGGCCGCAGGGCTGGACTTCGTCGAGGTGATCAGACCTGCCGGTCTGATCCCGTCGTCGGCCAGCTATGCAAGCTCCACGCGTACTGTGACGATCAAAGCCGGAAATGCCACGACACCGATGCCCGACGGCGGCCAGATGGAGTTCATCTTGGTCGCGCGAGTCGGCAGCGGATTTGCTGGTGGCACGATCCCGAACACCTCAACCATCACCAACACGACCGACCCCGGCACTCTCAACACCTCGCAGACGGTCACCATCAAGGTGCCGGCCCCAGTGCCCAACTGGAGCATCAACAAGTTCGCGAACACGCCCTCAACCATTGCTACCGGTGAAACGGTGCAGTTCGGCATCAGCTTCATCGGCACGAATATGAATAACGTCAACATCACGGGTGGGACCTTGGTTGACACCTTCCCGGCCGGTGCCATCGTCGTCGACGCGCAAGGCGGTGTGGTCGATTACACCAACCACACGATCACCTGGACCGTTGACCCACAAGACGCGCGCTCGGGCCAGTACTACTGCACCACGACCTGCGTGCGCTACATCAAGTTCCCCACCTTGAGATTCCCAGCCGACCTCTTTCCGGCAGGCACTTACACCAACTACGCCCAGGCCAACTTCAACTACTCCGACGGCAGTTCTGGCGTGCTGAACGACTCGCAATCGATTACCACGATGGATGCTGCTCCTCACCTGAAGGTGGAGAAGTACGGCCCGGGAACCCTGGGCGATTTTGGCCGCTTCAGGTGGGATTTCCGCGTCACGAACGACGGAAACACCAACCTCTCTAATGTCGTGGCGATCGACGCTCTTCCTACGACTGGCTTTTCTGATGCGACCGTGGCTGTGGACTACGGAAACGGCGGGCAGGTCATCAACCTGAGTTACCAAGCTGCCGATGGGACCTGGGTGAACTTAAACCCCTGTAACCCTGGTGGCGGTGGAAGTTGCCCGGCGCAACCTGTTCCTGCGGGCGCAACCCACATCAAGGTCACCACGGCTGTGCTCGCGATCGGCAAGACGATCCAAATTGGCATCCGTGCCATCGCACACGGCACCCCTGGCGACACGATGCAAAACTGTGTGACCGGCGGCGCCACGGGTCTGGCCGATGCTCAAGCGTGCACGACAGCCAAGTTCATTGAGCCGACAGTCATGTTGATGCCGACCAAGGAGCACCTGTTGTTCCCCATCGGCACCACCGCTACCTCAGTGAAGCCTGGCGACGAGTTCGACTTCGGCTTGATGTACTTCGGCGGGTCTCCTGGGGTGGCTGTTCACTCGCTCAATGTCGTTGACGTGCTCCCCAAGTCGTTTGAGTACGTCAGCACCGAATGTCACGCGGTTTATGGCACCGGCAACGGCGCCAAGAACGCGGCTGCTGCATACAGCCAGGGCGGCTGCACCACCGGAGACGGCAACTTGCCGGGCGCACCGCCGGAGCCGACCGTGATTAACAACCCGGACGGAACGACCACTCTGAAGTGGAATTTCACCGACGACACTGACGCCGGCTTCCCGGAGTTGTTGCACTACCTCTTCATTAAGGTGCGGGTGCGCGAAGGCACGTCGACGCAGTCGTGGACCAACAACCTGTACACATCCACCGATGAGATGAAGTACACCTGCAGCACGTCGTACAGCGTGAAAGCGGTCACCGACGTCAATGACCTCGACGGGGACGGCAACACCACCGAGGTCCTGTGTAACGCAGCGGACTCGATCATCGTCGACAAATTGGCTCAGGCCGACGTCTACAAGTGGGTGCGAGGCAATCTCGATGAGAACGTCTTGGAGGCCAGTGGGCTCCCAGACGCCTCGTGCCCCGATTGGGACGGCTACACCCGATTCCCTTGTGTGTCGACGCTGACGCCTGGTGGTTCGTTCGACTACCGGTTCAAGATGATCAACACCGGCAACGTGACGCTCACCGACTACGTCATGTACGACATTCTTCCGCACATTGGCGACACGGGTGTCAACCAGGCGTTGGCCAACAGCGCGCGCAACACCGACTGGACGCCGGTGCTGACTGGCCCGATCGTTCTGGACGGTGCGGCGCCTGCAGGAGCAGCGCCTGAGGTGATGTACAACCTCACGTGGAACCCATGCCGCCCCGAGTTGAACTCGGCCACCCCAGGCGTGACATGGCAGGCCAACTGTGATGACACCTGGTACACCCAGGCTCAGATCGAGGCCATGGCCGGCGGTTGGGCGAACGTGAAGTCGTTCAAGGTGACCTACTTCCAAGGCAAGGACGCCGCATGGGCGGGTGGAGACTCGTTCGTGATGCGCGCTCCGATGGTGGCGCCGAACAACGCTCCCACCTCGACTCAAAGCCCGCTGGACCTGTCGGTGGCTTGGAACTCTGTGGGCCACCAGGGTTACGTGCTCAACAGCGACGGAACCACCCGGTTCCTTCCTGCTGCAGCTCCTCGCAAGGTGGGTGTGATCGTCCCGTTCACCCTGCCCGACATGATCTCGATTGGTGACTATGTCTGGTTGGACAACAACCGTGACGGCGTCCAAGGCGACAAGGCCTCCGAGCCACCGGTCGAGGGAGTCAAGGTTGATCTGAAGGACGCCTCGGGTGTTGTCATTGGTACGACGCAAACCGACGTCAACGGGTACTACTCCTTCAACAACCTGTTGACCAGCACTGACTACACAGTGGTGTTCACCGCTCCGGATGGCTACTCGTGGACCCAGCAAAACGCTGGTTCTGACGACGCTGCTGACTCAGACGTGGACCCCGCCACCGGCAAGGTTGCGGTTACCACTCGGGCGACTGCGGGTGACAACCTGCTCGATCCTGCAGACATGCCGACTTACGACGGCGGTCTGGTGAAGTACAACCTGAGCCTGACCAAGGATCTCGGCACAGCTAGCCCGTACTACCCGGGCCAGACCGTGACCTACACCTTGACCCCGCACAACGACGGTCCGTCGACCGCACTTGCGGGCTGGTCAGTCACCGATGTGCTTCCTGCAGGCCTGGAGCTGGTGTCGATGAGCGGCACTGGCTACACCTGCACGGACAACACTTGTGTGGCAGATGGCACATTGGCTCCCAATTCAGACGGAGCCGTGATCACGGTGAAGGCGAAGATCCTCGCCTCCGCCACTGGTGCCCAGAAGAACGTCGCGTACGTCTCGCCTTCGGGCAAGGACGTGTTCGAGACCAACCCGCTCGCGGTCCCGGATTTGACCACTGACACGACCACGACGAAGACGGACAACGACGCGCAAGCTCAGTTGACCCCTTCTGCCCCGGTCGCAGTCGGTGACTATGTCTGGATCGACAAGAACCTTGATGGGATCCAAGACAGCACGGACGTGCCAGTCGAAGGTGCCACCTTGTCGATCAAGAAGGCCGATGGATCCGCGGTGACCGACATCTTCGGCAACGCGGTGACAACGACCCAGACAGACGCCAACGGCAAGTACCTCTTCGACAACTTGCCTGCGGGCCAGTACGTCGTGACGTTCGTGTCGCTGCCTTCCACCCTGCCGGGCTACGTCCCAACAATCACCGGTGCAGGCACCTCATCGACCGACTCCTCGACCACATCGGCTACCTCAGCCGATCTGGCAGCAGGCGAGAAGGACCTGACGTTGGACTTCGGGTTCGTGCAGAACTTGGTGTCCATCGGTGACTACGTGTGGTGGGACACCAACCGCGACGGTCTGCAGACCAAGGGTGAAGACCCCGTCGAAGGTGTGAAGGTGGAGTTGAAGAAGGCTGATGGCACGACCGTGGGCACCACGTTCACCAACGGTGATGGTTTCTACTCCTTCACTGGCCTCAAGCCGGACACGAACTACACCCTGGTGTTCACCGCCCCTGACGGCACCGTGTGGACCACGCAGGACGCAGGCGACAACATCGCCGACTCCGACGTGGACCCCGCCACCGGTGAAGTTGCAGTGACTACACCTACTTCGGGTGAAAACTCCGCTGACAACCCCGATGACTCGTCGTACGACGGCGGCTTGGTGAAGTTCAACCTCAAGCTTGCCAAGACGATCAACGGCAACGGCCCGTTCGCGCCTGGCAAGACGGTGACCTTCACCCTGACCCCGCACAACGACGGTCCGGTTGACGCACTGGCTGGCTGGTCAGTGACAGAGGTTGTGCCCGACGGGCTGACCTTCGTCTCGATGACTGGTGACGGTTACACCTGCACCGACCTCACCTGTGTGGCAACCAAGGGGTTGGCATCAGGCGCAGACGGTGCAGAAATCACCGTGACCTTCACGATCGACGCTGGCACGACAGGTGGCATCCGCAACATTGCCTACGTCTCGCCTTCGCCGAAGGACATCGACGAGACCAACCCGCTGGTGGAGCCGACTAAGGACACTGACACCACGACCACCAAGACCGACAACGACGCTGAGGCGCCGCTGACCGTTCCGCTGGTGTCGATTGGTGACTACGTCTGGTTCGACACCAACCGCGACGGTCAGCAGGCCAAGGGTGAGGACCCAGTGGCTGACGTCAAGGTGGTCTTGAAGGATGCTGCTGGCAACCTGGTAGGCACGACCTACACCGACGTCGACGGGTTCTACTCCTTCGTGAACCTGGTGCCGAACACCGACTACACCTTGGTGTTCACCGCTCCCGACGGCTCCACCTGGACCACCCAAGATGCAGGTGCCAACTCCACCGACTCCGATGTCGACCCCGGCAACGGCAAGGTGGCGGTGCACACGCCAGACAGTGGCTCCAACTCGGTCGCCGCGCCTGATGACGCGACGTACGACGGCGGTCTGATCAAGTACAACCTGGTGCTCGCCAAGGAATTGAGCACCGATGGCCCGTACTACTCCGGACAGACCATTGAGTTCACGCTCACCCCGTCGAACGAGGGTCCCGTCGACGCGTTGGCTGGTTGGTCAGTCACTGACATCCTCCCCGCGGGTCTGACCCTGGTGAAGATGAGCGGCAATGGCTACACCTGCGATGGCGACACCTGCACGGCTGACGCCGCTTTGGGTGCCGGCAAGACGGGTGCTTCGATCACGGTCAAGGCAACGATCAACTCCGACTTCACCGGCAAGGCGAAGAACGTGGCCTACGTGTCACCCTCGGGCAAGGACGCTGTCGAAACCAACCCGTTGGACAAGCCGACCACTGACACCGACACCGTGGAGAGCAAGACCGACAACGACGCCGAAGCTCCGCTGACGGTCCAAAAGCCCGTCCGCTTGGGTGACTACGTGTGGATCGACAAGAACCGTGATGGACTCCAAGACGGATCCGACATCCCGGTCAAGGGCGCCACGCTCACGTTGACTGACACTGCGGGTAACCCGGTGAAGGACATCTTCGGCAACGACGTTGCTCCGACAACCACCGACGGCAGTGGCTGGTACATCTTCGAGAACCTGCCCGAGGGCACGTACACCGTGAAGATCGACCCGAGCACCGCCTCAGCCCTGGACGGCTACAAGCCCACCACGGCAGGTGCGGGCGAAGATCGCGCAAAGGACTCCTCAACGGGATCAGCAACCTCGGTCGAGTTGACCTCTGCTGGCACCAGCGAAGACCTGACACTCGACTTCGGCTTCGTGTCACCGATGGTCAGCGTGAGCAACGACGTCTGGTACGACGCTAACCATGACGGGCTTCAAGATGCAGGTGAGACCGGCTTGCCGGACGTGAAACTCACCCTCATCGGGCCCGACGGGCAAGAGGTCAAGGACGTCATGGGTGACATGTGCGCTCCGATCAAGACCGATGCGAACGGCCTGTACGTGTTCGATCACCTGCCAGTGTTGCCCGAGGGACAGAGCTACACGGTCATGATCGACCCGAGCTCACTGCCTGCTGGCTACGCACCGACCATCAAGCATGCTGGAGACGACCGCAGCGTCGACTCCGACAAGGGTTCAGCAACCAGCTGGATGCCATTGATGGTCGACGGCGCAGCTGACCCAACCCTGGACTTCGGATACTGGAAGCCCAGCCCTGCCATCGACATCGTGAAGATGGACATCAGGGGTCACGATGCCAACACCGCAAAGGACGCAGTCACCTTGCGCAACGGCAGCACCGAACTCGAGTTCACTGTCACCAACACTGGTGACGAAGCGCTCGTGGACGTGGCTGTCAGCGACCAGGTGATCAAGGTCGGCAAGGTCAAGCACCTTGAGTGCACCTTCCCCGATGCCTCCACTGGAACCAGTTGGGCAGGTCCGCTCGAGGTTGGTGCCTCGTTCACCTGCACCGCTGACCTGGTGGGCGTCACCGCGCTGCACAAGGACATCGCGTCCGTCACAGGTACAGGCCAAGAGTCAGGGACCACGGTCTCCGATGAAGACCCGTACTGGGCCAAGCCAGCTGCCAAGGATCTCCCCGAGACCGGGGCCGCATCCTGGCTCGACAGCCTCGTGCTTGCCGGAGGACTCCTGATCCTCGCCGGTGGCGTGATGTTGCTGGCTAGCCGCAGGCGGCGTGTGGTTTAAGCCCTAGAGCCGAAGGCCCCGACCGAGTGATCGGTCGGGGCCGGGTGCTTTTTTGGGGGTGAAAAGTCACAAGTAAACCTGTGACTTTGGCACTTTGCCCGGGGGATCTCCCCCGCAAAGCGCCAAACATCCGGGTGAAGCAAGGGCCGGGTGGAAAACAAATAGTGCGGGGCCACCAGAGTCTGGTGGCCCCGCACTAACGGGGTGTGCTGATTCGGACTACAGCACCATGAGTGAGACTCGGGGGGATTGAGCTCACTACGACTAGGTTAAGCGCAGGAACACGCCATGGACCTTGACTTAGGGTAATTCAACATCGGCGCGAAAGTAGCACGATCAAGAGGTGACTGCACGATGAGACTATGCAATCTGCTGCCCGTGACCGAGAATGGTTCGGTGGGTGGGGGCATGAGCAATAGGGCACTCGCTGCGTTGCACGCGGTGCAGCCCGAGGGCGTCAACTACTTAGAGTTCACCGAAGCCGAGTTGGCTGAGATCCGCCTGGCCCTTGAGTCAATGGCCGAGTGCGCACTTCCTCGATGGGACCACTTCGCATCGCAACTGGTTCGCGCCGTGCTCGACGAGGGTGCGACCCTATTCAAAGAGGGCGACAATTGGCCCTACATGGGCATGGTCGTTCGCGGGTACGTCGAGTTGCGCACCGCCGATGA
>Ga0073899_10002298_pt1 | contig 17231 bp, 15 predicted proteins | sample KloWWTmetaKNB5Ph_FD_88975 | JGI IMG/M metagenome (GOLD analysis project Ga0073899, IMG submission 88975) | Active sludge microbial communities from Klosterneuburg, Austria, studying microevolution and ecology of nitrifiers - Klosterneuburg... | ecosystem: Engineered > WWTP > Aerobic digester >...
AGCTGCAGTCGGCCAAGAGCAAGGCCAAGGCCGCGCAGACCCTGCGTGGCGTGCAGGGCAACGACGGCGTCGCCGACATCGCCCGCCTGTGGCTGGTGCCGGGGCTGGGCAACGGCGGCTGAGGCGCTGGCGGGCCGACGCGGTTTCAAGATCGACCGGATTCAATCGGACGCTCCTGATGCACGGGTCAGCGAGGCCTGACTGCCGCGCCAGCATCGCGGGCCATCTCGAACTGCCGCACCATGGCCGCGTAGCCGCGCGATCGCGCCAGCGCCAGCGGTGTGCGCCCTTCGCGGTCCGTCAGCTGCGCATTCGCTCCGGCCGTCAACAGGTCATGCACCACGCGTTGGTGGCGCGTGCCGCCGTCGCCCAGGACGACGGCCTCGATCAGAGCCGTCCAGTGCAGGTTGTTGACATGGTCGAGCGGCGCACCGGCCTTGATCAGCTGCCGCACGACGCCGTCGTGACCGAGGTGGGCGGCCGCGATCAGCGCGGTGCCGTCGTAGCGGCTGGTGGTCAAGCCGGCGCTGGCGCCGAGTTCGAGCAGCACAGCCAAGGTGGCTTCGTCGTCGGCCACGGCGGCGATCGTCACGGCGTCATAGCGGTCGTTCTCGAAGGCGCCCAAGTCGGCTCCGGCCTTCGCCAGCGTGCGGATCACCTCAGGCTGGCGGGCGAAGGTGGCCACATGCAGCGGCGTGCGGCCGTGGCCGTCGCGGGTGTCGACTGCGGCACGGTCCGCCCGCGCAACCGCAACCGCAACCGCAACCGCAACCGCGGCAGCGTCGCCGCGCCAGGCCGCGGCGTGCAGGCCGGTGTAGTGCGTGGCCTCTGCTGCCGACGGGCCGACCTGGGCCGCGGCCAGGCCAGTGACGAGGCTCAGACCCAGCGCCAGCAGGGCTTTCACTTCAGCTGATCCTTCACCGATTCCAGCGCAGCGGCCACGCATTGATCGTCCAGGTGCCCGCCCGGCGCACCGCCGACCCCGACCGCGCCAATGACCTCGTTGCCCACCTTCACCGGCATGCCGCCGCCGAGCAGCAGGAAGCCCGGAATGTTCACGAGGTTGGCCGCACCGGGGTTCTTCTGCGCGCCTTCCATCATCGCGGTGGTGGCGTTCTTCGCCGAGGCCGAGGTGTAGGCTTTGCGCTCGCTGGCGGCAATCGTGTGCGGGCCGGCGTTGTCGGCGCGTTGCATGGCGCGGATGCCGCCGGCACGGTCGACAACGGTCGCGGCCACAGCGTAGCCGTTGGCCTGGCAGGCCGAAACCGCGGCGGTTGCCAGCTGGTTCGCAAGCGCCAGGGTCATGTTCTTCTCGCTGCGTGCGCTCTCGGCGAGCGACAACGTGGCCGCGCTGCAAAGCAGGGTGACCGCAGCCAGTTTCAGGGCAGTGTTCATCTTGAGCGTCCTCTGGAGCCCGGCCGCGTCTCGACCGTGATGCCACTGTAGGAAGACGCGGCGCCGCCGGCCATTCGCACGACTACGCCGGTGTCTGCGTAGATCTACTCGGTGTCCGCGTCCTCGACCAGCATCGCAAAGCGGCGGATCAGCTGTGCCAGCGAATCCGTCTCGAGCTTGGCGCCAAGGTTTGCGCGGTGCGTCTCCACGGTGCGCGGCGACACGCCCAGCACACGCGCGATCTGCTTGGCCGTCTGGCCCTTGATGACCAGCGACAGCACCTCTCGTTCGCGCTCGGACAGGCGCGTGTAGCGCTCGCGCGTCCCGCGATCGGCGGCCAGGCGCTCGCGCGTGCGCACATGCTGGCGCACGCACTCGTGCAGTGCCTCGATCAGGCGCTCGTCATCGACGGGTTTTTCCAGAAATTCGGCGGCACCGGCCTTGAAGGCCCGCCGGCACATCTCGACCGTGCCATGCCCGGTCAACATGATCACGGGCTGGTCGACGCCTTGCGCCAGAAGCTGGTCGAGCAGCGTCAGGCCGCTGGTGCCGGGCATGCGCACGTCGAGCACGATGGCGCCGACCGACTCGCGATCGAAACCGTCGAGGAAGGCTTGCGGATGCGGCCACTCGGCCACTGACAGACCGACGGTGCCGACAAGCAGCGCCAGACTGCGACGCACAGCGTCGTCATCGTCGACGAGATGAATCAAGGGGTTCGTCATCGGGTGCAGGTCAGCGGCAGTTCGAGCCGGAACTCGGCGCCGCCAGCGGCCACATTCTGCGCCGACAGGACCCCGCCCATGGCGCCGGCCAGCGATGCGCAAAGGCTCAGTCCAAGGCCCAGACCGCCCGGGCGCGTGCTGAAGAAGGGCTCGAACAGATGGTCCAGCACATCCGGCGTGAGGCCCGGTCCGCCGTCGCGCAAGCGCAGCACGCCACGCCCTGACTCGATACCGATGCGCAACTGCAGACAGCGCTGCGCGGCGGGTACTGCGTGCATCGCCTGCAGCGCGTTGTTCAGCAGGTTGTGCAGGATCTGCTCGAGCGCCACCGGGTCGGCGTCGACGGTTGCGCGGGTGTCGTCGATCTGTGGCCGCAGCGCCAGGCGCCGCAGCTCGGGTTGCAGCAAGGCGAGCGCGCCACGGACCGCGTCGCCCAGTGCGGTGGGTTGCACGGCAGCCGAGTCGCCCGGCCGCTCGACGAGACGGCGCAGACGCGCGACGACCTCGGCCGCGCGCCGCGCCTGGTCGCGGGCCTGAGTCAGCGCCTCGTTCAAGGTGGCCTGCGGCAGCGGGTCGTCATCGAGCATGCGGCGCGCAGCCTGCGTGCTCGCGATCACCGCCGTCAGCGGTTGGTTGAGTTCGTGCGCCACGCCGGCGGCGAGCTCACCGAGCGCGTTCAGGCGCGACGTGCGTGCCAGCCGCAGCAACTGTTCGGCGCGGCGCCGGCGCCGGCGCTGGCCTTGCAGCGCGGCGGTCGCAGCCACCATCACGGCCAGCACTGCCGCCAGCGCGCTCAGCCGTGCCCACGGCCAGCCGGCCGGGCCGGTGGCGCGCTGCACGTGCAACACGAAGGGCTGGCTCGGCGTATCCAGCGCCTTGTCGAACACGAAGCCCGGCGTGACGCCGCCGCGCCAGCCGGTCGCTTCCTGGCCGGGCTGCAGCATCAGCCGTTGCGCGCCGTGCACCAGGTCGGCCTTGACCGCGCCCTCGCGCGCGAAAGGCCAGGCGGCCCAGGGAACCCAGCGCGCAAGTTCGATGCGCAGCGCGAAGCTTGCCGGCGAGCCGGCCAACACGAGGTCGTAGTGCCCGGCCGCCGCATCGACCGCTGCCAGTGCGGGCCGCCCCGAAACGCGCGACAGGGCTTCGGCGCTCGCCAGCGAAGGCTCGGGCCAAGCACCATCGGCGCCGCGCCGCCAAACCTTCAGCACCTGTGGGTAGAGCGCCGGCAATCTCGTCGACGGGTGGTCGCCGGACGGCGCCGGATCGAGCAGCGCCAGCGTGGCGAGGATCGCGTCGTGCTGCGCCGCACGCTGGCTCAGCAGACGGTGCGCGGTGCGCGCCTCGGCCTGGAAAGCCTCGCGGCGCTCGGCAATGTCGAATCGCACGACGAGCAAGCCAAGCCCCGCGGTCGCGCAGAGCCACAGCAGCGCCCAGCGGAGATTGCGTGTCAGTGTCGTCGTCACGCGGGTCAGTTTGGCATTCAATGCGAGGCATCGGCACTTCGAACTGGCCATTCGCAGGTCAGGGCCAGACCTGCCCTGGGCCTGCTGCTAGACTCGTTGCGCACCCGTCATTGGGGAGTAGCCGCCCTGCGCCTGCAGGGACTTGCGTCAACAGACTTGGCCCACATGGCCATGGCGCACGTAGCGTCGCGCCTGGCGAGACCTTTGACCGCACAGCTTCCCGGATGGGGCCGGGGAAGCCGCGTGGTCCTGGTTTCCATCGGCCCTGGACTTTGCCTCGATGGAAGCATTCCTGGTATCGACCGGTGTCGTCGCCCTGGGTGAAATGGGTGACAAGACGCAGTTGCTCGCCATGCTGCTCGCCGCCAAGTTCCGGCGACCCGTACCCATCATCCTGGGCATCTTCGTGGCGACGCTCGCGAACCACGCCGCAGCCGGCTTGGCGGGAAGCTGGATCGCCTCTGCGCTCGGCCCTGACGTGCTTCGCTGGCTGATCGGCTTGTCCTTCATGGGCATGGCGGCCTGGATCATGGTGCCCGACAAGTGGGACGCCGACGACGGCGGCAAGGTGCAGCGTTTCGGCATCTTCGGGACCACCGTGATTGCGTTCTTCCTCGCCGAGATGGGCGACAAGACACAGATCGCGACGGTCGCCCTGGCTGCTCGGTATGACAACCTCCATGCCGTGATTGCCGGCACCACCCTGGGCATGATGCTGGCCAACGTGCCGGCGGTCTTTCTGGGCGACAAGGTGGCCGGGATCGTCCCCATGAAACTCGTCCACGGCGTGGCCGCGGCGATCTTCGCCGTGCTGGGTGTGCTGACCCTGTTCAATGCCGGCAAGCTCTTCTGAAACTGCGGGCAGTGCGCGGCGACGGGCACACCCACCGATGGTCAGCCGCTGTGGCGCGGCAGCAGTGCGCCGGGGTTCATCAGGCCACGCGGGTCGAGTTGCGTCTTCAGGCTGCGCATCAGCGCTGCGCTCGGCGCCGAGAGCTTGTCCATGAAGGGGTAGGCGCGGCCGATCTGGAAGTTCACCGCACCGTGGTGCGACAGGATGCGCGCCGTGTCCAGCCACAAGCCCATGACGAAGGCGCGGCGATCGTCGCGCCTTTCGCGCGTCAGCCACGCGGCCGGGGCTTCGCCCAGTTCGGTGGCCTCGATGTGCAGCGGCGTGACTTCGTCGTACCAGTAGAAGCAGGGCTCGAACAACACACCGTTGGGCACGTTGGTGGTGAGCGGCGAATACAGCACGCCCATGCGCTCGAGATCGGCCTGACGCGCGCCGATCATGGCCTCGACCTCGGCCACCGTGGCCACGATCTCGCCCAGCGGCACGATGCCGTGCACCGGCACCCAGCGCTGGCCGTCGACGCCCAGCGCCGAGCGCAGCGGCGGGAACGGTCGCCCGCGCATGCCCTTGGGGACGACGGCGGGCAGCACGCGGCCCTGGTTGCGCTTGACCAGCGACTCGATGCGCGCGAGCTGCAGTGCGACATGCGCTTCGCCGTCGCCCTCGACCGTCAGGTGCAGCGAATACGCAGCCTGTTCCAGCGCGCTGGTACCGGCCAGCGCCATGCCGGCCACGTCCTTCAGGCCCGACAGCAGGGTCTTGCCGCTGGTGATCACGCCAAGTGCGGTCTTGGCCGCTGCGCCCAGCTGCTTGCCGGTCTGCGCCGAATTGCGCGCCTTGTAGGCGTCGATGCCGAAGGCCTCGGCGCCATGGCCAGCGTGGGCCAGGTCGACCTGCATGCGCAGCATGGTCTCGAAGTTGTCGAAGGCGTAGGAGCCGAAACCCAGCGCCTCGGCCGTCTTGATCAGCCGCAGGCTGGCCGCCACCTTGATGCCGAAGGCGCCGACATCACCGACGAACAGGCCCGTGAGGTCGGGGCCGCCCCAGCGCACGAAGGGCTTGCCGTCGACGTCGCCGGCCGAACCGGTGCGCATGCGCGTGCCGTCGGCCAGCACCACGTCGACGCTGAGCACGGATTCGGCGGCGCTGCCGTGGCGCACCGAACCGAAGAACACGCTGTTCTGCGAGATCGTGCCGCCGATGCTGGCGCGCTGGCCCGACAAGGGGCCCCAGTAGGGTGTGCGCAGGCCCTTGGCGGCCAGTGCCTCGTGCAGACTGGCCCAGGTGCAGCCGGCCTCGACGGTGACGAAGCGGTTGACCTCGTCGATCTGCAGCACACGGTCGAGCCGGCGCAGGTCGAACAGGACGGCGTTCTCGTCGTCGGCCACGTAGCCGCCGGTGTAGGACATGCCGCCACCGCGCGGCACCACCGCGTGCCCGGCCGAGGTGGCCACGCGCACGGCGTCGACCACGTGTTCGGGCGTCAGCGGCACCACCACACAGGCCGGCGGCCGGCCGCTGTGGAACAGGTCGTGTGCGAAATGTGCGCGGCTGCGGTCGTCGTGCAGCACCTGCTCGGCGCCAACGGCGGCGCTGAGTGCGGCAATGAGGTCAACGTGGTTCATGGTGTCCTTGAAGGTGTGTGCTGCCGCGTTCAGGGCGCCAGCAATTCGATCCATTCGCCTGCAGGACCCTGCATCAGCGCCACCGCGGTGGCGCCGTGGGCTTGCCAGGTCGTGCCGGGAGGCAGCGCCACATCACGGCGGGCATGAAAGCTCACCATCGCCAGCCCGCTGGGCAGGCCGCTGGCACAGGCTGGGGCGCCGCTGTGTTCGGGCACATGGTCGATCTCGATCATCGAGGCCCCGGCCAGTTGCAAGGTGCCCACCGGGCGGCGCCACTCGGGGTCGAGGCCGAGCGCAGCGTTCAGCGCCGACACGCGCGTGTCGAAACGCAGGCCCGCCTGGCCGCTGAGTTGCTCGTACCAGCCCATGGCCGTGCTGTGCTCGCGTGCGCTCAGCACCGGGATGAACAAACGCTCGGCGGTGAACGTGGCCGGCGCCGGCAAATCGAACGGCGGCACCGGCGCGCGCACTTCGGTCAGGTACAGCGTCTCGCCGGCGGGGCCGGCCACCTGCATGGCCCAGATGTTGTCGTTGACGGCCAGCGCGCGCGGTGGCCCCAGCACAGTGAAGGGCCCGTTCTCGAGCCGCTGGCCCAGCGCGCAGACATCCTTCACCAGCACTTCCAGCGCCAGCCAGCCGCTGTGCCGCATCGGCAGCGGCGCTTCGGCCAGCGGCCATTCGATGATGCGCAACCAGTGCGTCGACGCGTCGGCGGCGTCGGCACCCAGAACGACGAAGCGCGCCCCGGCCAGGTCCGACTGGCCCCAGGCCGTGGCCAGAGCCTTCGGCAGCGGGCCATCGCTGATCACGACCAGGTCCAGGCTCTCACGATAAGCACGAACCACGGCGTCGGCGTCGCGGGCAACCAGGGTGCCGCATTGCACGGGGCCGACGGGTATGCAGGGCTCGAAGGGGGATGAACTCATGGCGGGTGCAGCAGCTTGGGCGCCATCAGGCGGGCTTGCCACCCAACTTGTAGACGCGCAGCGCGTTGTCGCGCAGCAGCTTGCGCTTGGGCTCGGGGCGCAGGTTCAGCGCCTCGATGTCGGCGCGTGTGCGCTCGAAGTCGAGCACCGGGAAGTCGGTGCCGAACAGCACCTTGTCCTGCCCGAAGCTGTTGATGTACTTGACGAAGGCCTCGGGCCAGTAGGTGGGCCGGTGCGCGTCGCAGCCAATGTAGACGTTGGCATGCTTCCAGGCCATGGCGATCATCTCGTCGGTCCAGGGGATGCCGACGTGGATGCCGATCAGCTTGAGCTCGGGGAAGTCGCAGGCCACGCTGTCCAGGCTGATCGGGCGCCCGACGCTGCGCCGCGGGTAGCGCGCGTCGTAGACCATCGATTGCCCCACCTGCAGCTGGATCGGCACGTCGAGCTCGACGCACTTGGCATAGAACGGGTAGTAGCGCGCATGGTCGGGTGCCAGTTCGAACCAGTGCGGGTAGCTGTGGGCGCCGATGAAACCGTATTCGCTGACCAGCTTGTGCAGCTCGCGCACGCCGTCCATGCCCTCGGTGGGGTCGACGCCGGCCAGGCCGCAGAAGCGATCGGGGTACTTCTGTACCGCGTCGACCACCAGCGCGTAGGGCACGTGGTAGCAGGCCGGGTGGTGGCGCACGCCCACCTTGGCAGCGATGAGAAACGAGCGCTCGATGCCGGCCGCGTCCATGCGCGCAATCATCGACTCGAGGCTGACACCGTCGAAGGTTCCTTGGTCGACACGCATCTTGTCGACGTAGAAATTCTTGCGCGGCGGGCGTGCGGCCAGCGCCTCGGCGGTCCAGATGTTGACGACCGCGTCGATGGCTTGAATGTCGTGGCTCATGGGTGTGGGTTTCCGAAGGGGCGCCGGTCCGGCTGACCGTTGACGTCAACGCTTCAGGAAAGCAGCATTCATGCCGCCCTGCCGTCGGGGGCCGTTGCGCCCGGCGTCTGCACCCTGCAACGCCGGGCGTAGCACCACGTTGCGCGCACGTTTCATCAACGAGCCGGCGTTGCAGTCGCGATGACTGCCAGGTGCGGGAAACACCGGCCGTTCAGGGCATGGACCTGGGACCGCACTCGCAGGCTGGCTCTCGTGACCAGGGCTGGCAAGGCTCTTGCATCGTTTCAGCGCGAGTAGGCTGCATCTGCCGCCCTCCCTTCATCGAACTGTCCGAGGATTCCAGGCATGGATGCATTGCAACGACCGCTGGCAGGCACCCGCGTCATCGAATTCACGCACATGGTGATGGGCCCATCGGTCGGCGTCATCCTGGGCGACCTGGGCGCAGATGTGATCAAGGTCGAGCCGATCAAGGGCGACAACACGCGCCGCCTGCAGGGTTCGGGGGCGGGCTACTTCCCGATGTACAACCGCAACAAGCGCAGCCTGTGCATCGACCTGAAGTCGCCCGCCGGGCGCGCCGTGGCCGCCAAGCTGGCCGAAGGCGCCGATGTCGTGATCGAGAACTTCCGGCCCGGCGCAATGGCCGCCAACGGGCTTGACTACGCCACGCTCAGCCAGCGCAACCCTGGTCTCGTGTATTGCTCGGCCAAGGGTTTCCTGGCCGGCCCGTACGAAGAGCGCACGGCGCTGGACGAGGTGGCGCAGATGATGGGCGGCTTGGCCTACATGACCGGCCTGCCGGGCAAGCCGATGCGCGCCGGTGCCTCGGTGATCGATGTGGCCGGCGGCATGTTCGGCGTCATCGGCATCCTGGCGGCCTTGCAGCAGCGCCAGCACACCGGCCTGGGTCAGGAGGTCAAGACCTCGCTGTACGAGACCTGCGCCTTCATGGTCGGCCAGCACATGGCGCAGATGGCCGTCACCGGTACGCCGGCGCCGCCGATGACAGTACGCCGATCGGCCTGGGCCATCTACGACATCTTCGACACGCGCGACAAGGACCAGGTCTTCATCGGCGTTGTCACCGACTCGCAGTGGCGCACCTTTTGCGAGGCCTTCGGCTTTGACGATTTCCTGGCCGACCGCACGCTCGACGGCAACAGCGACCGCGTGCGCCAGCGTGACCGCATCCTGGAGGTCATCCGCAAGCGCCTGGGCGGCTTCGACAAGGCCGAACTGATGCAGCGCCTCGAGGCCATCGGCCTGCCCTTTGCCCCGGTGGCCAAACCCGAGGATCTGTTCGACGACCCGCACCTCAACGCCGCCGGCGGCCTGGTCGAGCTGACGCTGCCGACGGGCGCCACGACCCACCTGCCCGCGCTGCCCATCGAGATGGCCGGGCGCCGCATGGACCTGCGCCACGACCTGCCGCGCGAGGCCGAGCACTCGCAGGAAGTGCTGCGTGAGGCGGGCTACGCCGACGCCGAGATCGAGCGCTGGTGGCCGAAGGCGTGGTGCGCCTGCCGGACACGAAATGACGATGGCGGCCTCGCTGTTCGACAAGCTGTGGGCGCAGCATGTGGTGGCCGAGCTCGATGCCGAGTCGAGCCTGCTGCACATCGACCGCGTCTTCCTGCATGAGCGCACCGGCAGCATCGCGCTGCAGACGCTGGAGCAGGACGGGCGCCGCGTGCGCCATCCCGAGCTGGCCTTCTGCACCATGGACCACATCGTCGACACCCTGCCCGGGCGCGGCGACCAGACGCTGATGCCGGGTGGCACAGCCTTCATCCAGACCACACGCGAGACCGCGCAGCGCGCCGGCATCCGGCTGTTCGACGTGCGCGATCCGCTGCAGGGCATCGTGCACGTGATCTCGCCCGAGCAGGGCATCGTGCTGCCCGGCACCACCGTGGTCTGCCCAGACAGCCACACCTGCACCCAGGGCGCCTTGGGCGCGCTGGCCTGGGGCATCGGCTCGTCCGAGGCCGAACATGTGCTGGCCACGCAGACCTTGCGCGTAGCAAAGCCGCGCTCGATGCGCGTGAGCCTGGAAGGCGCGCTGGGTGCGGGCGTCGGCGCCAAGGACCTGATGCTGTGGCTGATCGCCCGCGAGTCGGCCAGTGGCGCCAAGGGCCACGCGGTGGAATTCGCCGGCGCGGCGGTGCGCGCGTTGCCGGTCGAGGCGCGGTTGACGCTGTGCAACCTGGCGGTCGAGTTCTCGGCCTTCACGGGCATGGTGGCGCCCGACGATGTGGTGTTCCAGTACCTGGCCGGGCGTCGCTTCGCACCGGCCGCCGCGCAATGGGACCAGGCTCTGGCCCATTGGCGCACGCTGCACAGCGGGCCGCAGGCTCGCTTCGACCGCGAACTGAACCTGGATGTCTCGCAGGTCGAACCCATGGTGACCTGGGGCACCAGCCCCGAGCATGCCGTGGGCATTGGCGCGGCCGTGCCCGACCCTGCGCTGTGCGCCGATGCCGTGTCGCGCCGCGGCATGGAACGCGCGCTGCAGTACATGGACCTGCAGCCCGGGCAGCGCCTGCAGGACCTGCCCATCGGCGCTGCGTTCATCGGCTCTTGCACCAACAGCCGGCTGTCGGACCTGCGTGCCGCCGCGCAGCTGCTGCGCGGGCGCAAGGTGGCCGCGGGCGTGCGCGCGATCTGCGTGCCCGGTTCGATGCAGGTCAAGCGCGACGCCGAGGCCGAGGGCCTGGACCGCATCTTCGTGGATGCCGGCTTCGAGTGGCGCGAATCGGGCTGCTCGATGTGTTTCTATGCCGGCGGCGAGAGCTTCGGCCTGCGCCAGCGCGTCATCAGCACCACGAACCGCAACTTCGAAAGCCGCCAGGGCCCGCAGACCCGCAGCCATCTGGCCAGTCCGATCACGGTGGCGGCCAGCGCACTGGCCGGCCGCATCGCCGACCCGCGCCCGCTGCTGGGAGACTGACATGGAAACCTTCGTCGTTCACCAGGGCGTGGCCGCCCCGCTGCTGCGCGCCAACATCGACACCGACGCCATCATCCCGTCGCGCGAGATGAAGTTCGTCTCCAAGACCGGCCTGGCCGGCGGGCTGTTCGCCGGCTGGCGCTACCTGGACGCCGCCACCCGCAGCCCCGACCCGGCCTTCGTGCTCAACCAAGCTGAATTTGCCGGCGCGACCATCCTGCTGGCCGGCGCCAACTTCGGCTGCGGGTCGTCGCGTGAACACGCGGTGTGGGCGCTGCGCGAGTACGGCATCCGGGCCATCGTGGCGCCGAGTTTCGGTGCCATCTTCCAGACCAACTGCATCCGCAACGGCATCCTGCCCGTGATATTGGCCGAGGCCGATGTGGCGCTGCTGGCGCAGCAGGCCGGCCCACAGCCGCTGACGGTGGACCTGCAACGCCAGGTGGTGGTCGCGCCCGACGGGCAGGTTTTTCGATTCGAGATCGCCGCCGCCGCGCGCGAGATGCTGCTCGAAGGCCTCGACCCGGTGGCGCTGACGCTTCGGCTGGACGCCCAGATCACGGCCTATCAGGCGCGGGACCGTGAGCAGCGGCCGTGGATCTACCTGGCCAAATCAGCCCCGCCAGTCCCCTCAGTCCCACCCCCGGGCGCCGAATGAACGACGCCCGCATCTCGTTCATCGCCATCACCATCACCTCCGCCGGAAAGCCGCCATGCCCGTACTGACCCAGGACTGGAGTTCGCTCATCCTTCTGGTCTTCGTCCTCGGCCTCAAGCATGGCTTCGACGCCGACCATCTGGCCACCATCGACGGCCTGACGCGCTGGCACTCGCGTCGGGGCGCGCGCCTGGCCAACTGCTGTGGCGCGCTGTTCTCGGCCGGCCACGGCCTGGTCGTGATGGCGGTGGCCGTGGCCGCCAGCCTGCTGGCGCGCCAATGGGCTTTGCCGACCTGGCTGGAGCAGACCGGGGCCTGGATCTCGATCGCCTTCCTGCTCGGCCTGGGGCTGCTCAACCTGTACGCCGTGCTGTCGGCCCGGCCCGAGCAGGTGGTGGCGCCGCGCGGCATCAAGGGGCGTTGGCTCGGTGGCCTGACGCGCGCCGAACACCCGCTGCTGATTGCCGGCGTGGGCATGCTGTTTGCGTTGTCGTTCGACACGCTGAGCCTGGCGTTGCTGTTCGGCTTCACGGCTCAGGGTGCGGGCGGCACGCCGGAGGCCCTGCTGCTGGGTGCCCTGTTCACGCTGGGCATGCTGGTCGCCGATGGTGCCAACGGCCTGTGGATCGCGCGCCTGATCCGCCGCGCCGACGAAACCGCGCGCATCGCCTCGCGCGTGCTGGGCCTGGCCCTCGGCGGCATGAGCCTGCTGGTGGCCGCCTACGGCATCGCGCGGCTGCTGAACCCGGCGGTCGACGGCTGGAGCGACGGCAAGGAACTGGCCATCGGCATGGGGCTGATCGTGATGCTGGCCTGCGTCTTCGGGGTCGCCATGCGCCTGGCCCGCGTGCCGCGGACCAACACAAGCACCGCGGGTTGATCATTCGTGCCGCGGGCCGGACACCGGCGTCGCGGGCGCGCTGCTACAGCAGATGCTCGTCGCGCATGCGCCGCCACAAGGTGGTCCGGCTCACACCCAGCAAGATGGCGGCATGCTGCTTGTTGCCACCCGAACGCGCCAGCGCGTCGCTGATCGTCCCGGCGTCGAGCTTGATCGCCAGCGCAGCCTCATCGCACGCCTCAGCGGCAAGGGCGTCATCGGGTAAAGCCAGAGCGTGGCTGGCCTGCCAGGCGCCCTGGTGCGTCGGCTCGGGGCGCAGTGCGAAGGCTGCGGCGCTGGCCTCGGGGGCCGGCAGTGCGATGTTGGCCGACGTTGCCGTCTCGCCCAGTTCCTCGGCTTCGGCCAGGAAGGCCTGATAGTCGATCTCGGCGATCGATCGGCTGGTGCCCAGGAAGGCGGCGAAGCGTTCCATGATGTTCTCCAGCTCGCGCACGTTGCCGGGCCATTCATAGCGCAGCAGGATGGGCATCAGCGGCGCCAGCGCCTGGTCGGCCGGCAGGCCGCAGCCCTGGCGGCGCATGCTGGCAAACAGCAGCTTGAGCGCCAGCGCGCCGATGTCCTGCGGACGCTCACGCAGCGGCGGAATCGACACGCGCAGGATGTTCAGCCGGTAGTACAGGTCGGCGCGAAAGCTGCCTTCCTTGATGCGCTCGCGCAGGTTGCAATGCGTGGCTGCGATGACGCGCAGATCGACCGGAATCGGCTGCTGGCTGCCCAGTCGCACGACTTCGCGCTCTTGCAGCACGCGCAGCAGCCGGGTCTGCAGCGAGATCGGCATGTCGCCGATCTCGTCCAGAAAGATGGTGCCTGTGTGGGCGGATTCGAACAATCCGACCTTGCCGCCCTTGCGCGCCCCGGTGAAGGCGCCGTCCTCGTAGCCGAAGAGCTCGCTTTCCAGCAGCGACTCGGGAAACGACGCGCAGTTCAGCGCCACAAACGGCCGGTCGCAACGTTGGCTGTTGTTGTGGATCGCCTGCGCGAAAAGTTCCTTGCCGGTGCCGCTTTCGCCGGTGATGAGCACGGTGGCCATGCTCTGGGCGCAGCGCTCGGCCACCGCGCGCGCCCGCTTCAGTGCCGGGCTGGAACCCGAGATGTGGTCGAAGTGATAGCGTGCCGTGAGGCCGCGTGCCTTGCGCTGCGAGCGCACCACGGTGTCGGCGCGCTGGATGGCCTGGGTGTCGGTCAGCCTGAGCATCGCGCCCGTGATCTGCCCTGACTCGCGCAACGCCGTGCGCACCATCAGGTAGCTCTTGCCGCCCATCATGACCACCGAGTCGGCGCTGGTGTCGCTGTCGGTCAGCACTTCGCCCAGCGACAGCATCGGCGCCACGTCGCGCAGATCGCGTCCGATCGTTTCACCCGGCGCAGCGCCCAGGATGCGGTCCATGTGCGAGTTGACGGCGATCACTCGATGCTGGTCGTCGACGGCCAGCACGGCGTCGTGCAGGTTCTGCAGCACGGCGTTGAGCTTGGCGTAGCGCGTGGCCTCGAGCACCGACAGCTCGGCAATCTGCACCGCCTCTTCCAGCGCCAGGCGGATCGATTCCAGGCTGTAGGCCAGGATGCCGACGATGCCGTTCTCTTCTGCCAGTTCGACCACCAGGCTGGAGCCGATGATGACGCGGTAGCCATCCGCCTTCAGCCGCCTGAAACTGTCGATGATGTCGTCGACGGTCTCGTAGGGCTGCTGCGAGACTTCGACCTGCAGCAGCTCCTTGGTCGCCTCGAGTTCGGGCAGTTTTTCCTTGTAGATGCCCAGGCCCACGCGGTCGGAGGTCTGGCGCGCCTTCAGCAAGGCCTTCAGCACGTCATAGCCGCTGACCTTGATCGTGACCACGGGCATGCTCAGCGCCGAGCGCAGCAGCGACGCGTTGGCACCGGCCGAGATGAGGACGTCGTGCGCCCGGGTCTGGTCGATCTCGCGCCCGACGCGCAATGCCTCGTCGAGCACGACCTCAAGCACCTGAACGTCGGCGCGGTGGGCGAACTCGGGCACGGCCGCGTGCACCAGCCGGGTCAGGGCGCCGTAGCTGAACACGCAGAGTCGGGGCTTGCGGGAAAGGATGCGGCCGGTCATGGGCTCGGTTCGGATGGTTTCAGGTTTCGGCTACGGGAAACGCTGCAACATGCCGCTGCGTTGCGCAGACGTTGCAAGTATCGTTCCATTGCACGCGTGTTCCAAGGCGTCAGGGTTCGATGATCAAGATTCGCCCGCGACCCTTGAAACGCCGGTCGCGGCCTGCGAAGCGGGTTGGCAAGGAAATTGCGGCGCATGTTGCTCCACGGTGTGCAACAGGTTCGCTGGACATGAATGATGGTTTGACGATCAACGAAGTGGGTCCGCGCGACGGGCTGCAGAACCAGCGCGTGGCGGTCAGCTGCGACGACAAGCTGCGGCTCATCCAGGCCCTGGTCGACGCCGGGCTGCGCTCGATCGAAGCCACCAGCTTCGTCTCGCCGAAGGCGGTGCCACAGATGGCCGACGCCGACCAGCTGTTCGTGCGCCTGCCTGACCCCGACCGCGTGGCCTATTCGGCGCTGGTGCCCAACGTGCGCGGCCTGCAACGTGCACAGGCCTGCCAGGTGCGCGAGATCGCGGTCGTGCTCTCGGCCACCGAGACCATGAACCAGCGCAACATCAACATGAGCCTGGACCAGGCCACCGAGGTCTGCATCCAGACCGTGCGCGGCGCGATCGAGGCCGGCATACGCGCCAAGGCCTATGTGGCGGTGGCCTTCGAGTGCCCGTTCGAAGGCGCGGTATCGCCTGACCGCGTACTGGCGCTGACCCGGGCCATGTTTGCTGCCGGTGCGGCCGAGGTCGTGATCGCCGACACCATCGGCGCGGCGGCACCGCGTGCGGTTTCCAGCCTGATGCGCCACGCGACAGCCGAATTCGGCGCCGCACGGCTGTCGGCCCACCTGCACGACACACGCGGCTTTGCGCTGGCCAACGCCTGGGCCGCGATCGAAGCCGGCATCCGCAAATTCGACACCAGCCTGGGCGGCCTGGGCGGCTGCCCCTTCGCGCCAGGCGCCGCCGGCAACCTGGCCACCGAAGACCTGGTGCAACTGGCCGCGCAATGCGGCTTGTCCACCGGCATCGACATGCCGGCGCTGCGCATCGCAATCGCCCTGGCGCAGACCCTGACCCAGCGCCCTCTGGGCGGCCGCATCACGGCCTGGCTGGGCATCCAGGACGCCTACCGCGCACGCACAGCGCAATGAACCAGTGTGCCCCGCCCTCGCGTCGAGAAGCCTCGCCCGCCGCTCCAGCTGCAAAGAAAGAGATTCCATGATCGATTCGAAACGCCGCCACGCACTGCAGGCCGCTGCGGCGGCGGCACTGGTGTGGCATAGGCCCGTGTGGGCAGCCGCCGACCCCGACGTGATCGTGCTGGGCGCCGGCCTGGCCGGGCTGAACGCCGCGCTGCAGCTGGAAGCCTTCGGCTTGCGCGTGCGCGTGCTCGAAGCGTCCCAGCGTATCGGCGGCCGGCTGCACACGCTGGACGCCGTGGCGGGGCGGCCCGAAGCCGGCGGCAATCAGATCGGCCTGGCCTATGCGCGCACCGTGGACACGGCCAAGCGCCTGGGCGTCGAGCTGCTGCCGATGGGGCGGTCGCCGCTGTTCAGGGACGACCGCCTCGTCTACTTCATCGACGGGCGGCGCATGTCCAGCGGCGAGTGGGCCGCCTCGCCGGCCAACCCCTTCCCGCCCGCGCTGCGGCCCATGCCGCCAGACCGCGCGCTCGGGCGCCTGATCGGTAGCAACCCATTGAAGTCGATCAGCGGCTGGCGCGACCCTGCCAACTTCCTCTACGACGTGCCGGTGCTCGACGAACTCCGGGCCCGTGGCCTGAGCCCTGCAGCGCTGGCCCTGCTCGAGGTCAACAACAGCTATGGCCCGACGCTGGCCGACACCTCGCTGCTGAACCTGCATTACGTCAACGCCAACTTCATGGAGATCATGAAGTTCAGGGGGCCCACCCTCAGCGTCAAGGGTGGCAACCAGCGGCTGCCTGAGGCCATGGCCGCCGCGCTGAAGGGTGAACTGCGCAAGGGCAGCCGGGTCACCGAGGTCGATTCGGATGAGCGCGGCGTGGCCGTGCGCTGCGCCGATGGCTCGCTGCACCGTGCGCGCTTCGTGGTCTGCGCCTTGCCCCTGCCGGCTCTGCGCAACGTGCGCATGCGGCCCGGCTTGCCTGACCGGCATGCGCAGGCCGTGAGTCAGCTGGCCTACGGCCGTGTGACGCAGCTTCACCTGGAGGTGCTCGAACCCTTCTGGGAGAGCGACGGACTGTCGCCCTTCGTGTGGTCCAACGGGCCGCTGGAGCGCATCTTCCCGAACGATGAGCGCGGCGATGGCCAGGCCCAGAGCCTGACGGTCTGGATCAACGGCGCCGGCACCGCGCGCTGGGACAGCCTGGGCGACGCGCAGGCGTCGCAACTCGCCATCGACGAGCTGGTCAAGGTTTACCCGAAGGCCCGCGGTGCGGTGCGCATGGCCGCACGCGTGGCTTGGCATCGCGAGCCGCTGGCAGGCGGCACTTGGGCCAACTGGCTGCCCGGGCAGATCTCGCGCTACGCCCGCTTCGTTGACGTGCCGCAGGGCCGCGTGCACTTCGCCGGCGAACACACCGCGCACACCCTGCGCGGCATGGAGGGGGCAATGGAATCAGGTGAGCGCGCTGCGGCCGAGATCATGGGGCGGCTGTGAAGACCACCCGCCTTGTTGCAACGGCGCTGCTCGGCCTGACCCTGCTGGGTGGCGCGGCGCAGGCCGAACCCTCGGCGGCACTGCGCGGCCGCATCGCCTTCATGCGGTGCGCCGCCT
>Ga0073899_10002300_pt1 | contig 17231 bp, 16 predicted proteins | sample KloWWTmetaKNB5Ph_FD_88975 | JGI IMG/M metagenome (GOLD analysis project Ga0073899, IMG submission 88975) | Active sludge microbial communities from Klosterneuburg, Austria, studying microevolution and ecology of nitrifiers - Klosterneuburg... | ecosystem: Engineered > WWTP > Aerobic digester >...
GAAGGTGCTGCCGGAAACGCCGCGCAGCACGAAGCGCGGCAACGCCTGGCGCACGCGGGTGCGGCCATCGTCCTCGGGTTCCTTCCTGGCAGCAGCGGCAGCCGCCTGCATGCGCTCGCTGGCCAGGATGCGCGTGCCGATCTTGCCGAACAACACGATATCCCCGGGCTTGATCGGGGTATCGGCCAGCACCTGGCGGCCGTTCAAGGCGATGCTGTTGGCGGCATCGAGCACCTTGATCGAACCAGTGCTGCCGTCGAAGATCAACTCGCAATGCTGGGGCGCGATGCCGGGCGCCAGCAGGGTGATGTCGTTGCCGGCACCACTGCCGACCCGCGTGGTGCCGACTTTCAGCTCGGCTTGGTCGTGCTCGCCATTCGGGAAGAGCAGCTTCATGTGGCCTTGAACTCCTGATATTCGGTACGGTGCGGCCTCTGGGGCCGGCGTCAATCGATTTCGCGTGCAACCCGGAAGCCGATCGTATTGAAACCGGTGTCCGCATCAAAGCTGTCGCGCTGACCTGGATCAAGCTGGCTCGCGGTCGACAACCACGCGCTGCCCGTGGCCAAGCGGCTGCCGCAGTTGGATGCGCAGTCGCTGGTCCATTCGCGCACGTTGCCGGCCATATCGTACAACCCGCCCGGAGCATCGTAGCGGCGGACCGGTGCAGTGGCGGCAAATCCGTCGGAACAGGCGAGCGCGTCACGATCGCGGTACTCGCCGTTGAACTCCTGGTCGGCCACGTTCGCGCGGCACTTGCCGGCATCCGCCACCTTGCCCGCCGCTGCCAGCCATTCGGCGCTGCTGAGCAGGCGATAACGCTTGCCACTCTGCTTCGACAACCATGCGGCGAAGGCCTCGGCATCGCCGTAGGACACGCAGACCACCGGGTGCGTTGCCTGCTGGGCAAAACCCGGCGCCTGCCAGGTGCGCGATTTCGAACCGCGGAAGATCGATTCGCGGTCGCGACAGGTCGGACGCAGCGCACGCACCTTGGCACCACCGGCGGTCCAGAAGCGGCTGAATTCGGCAACCGTGGTTTCATTGCGCGCCACCGCCAAGCGCTTGCCGGCAATCCGCAACACCATCAATTCCGGGCCAGCGGCCGAGCCGACCTTGTCGGTGAAGGCGTAGCCGGGCTGGCCAACCGCGTCCGCCTGCGCGAGCCCGCGCTTGGCTAGCGCATTGGCCGGTTCGAAATGCAGTGCGCGCGCAAAAGCCGCGCGCGCAGCCTTGCCGTCCCAGCGTGCCATCGCCGCATCAGCCTCAGCCAGCGCTGCCTGCACCAACTGCTTGCGACGTGTCTCCACCGCGCTGCGGATCGTTGCTTCGCGGTCGTGTTTCCCGGCGATGTCGGTGGCGCGCGCGGCGGTTTCGAAATACTCGTCGATCTTGCCGGCCGCAAACTGCTCGTCGGCCACGACCAGCAGGGCCTGCGCCGTCTGCACCAGTCCGGCGCCCGCTGCGGCGTTGTCGGTATCGATCAGCAACACCTGACGGTAACGGTCGCTGGCATTGCGGCCGGGGGGCAGGGTCAGGCGCTTCGCGACGAGATCGGCCCTGGCCAGACGCAGCAACTCGGAGACCGGATCGACCACAGTGGTCTCGATCGCGAATCGCAATTGCGCATCGGCGTCAACGCCGAGCAGTTCCAACGCACTCGGCTCGACCGCAGGCTCGGGCTCGTCGGTGGTCACCGCGGACGTCGGACTCGCGGCCGGGTCATCCATCGGTTGTGCTTCGACCACCGGCTCGATCGAGGCTGCGGTTGGCGCCGCGATCGCAGACGCATCCGGCCCGACGCCATGACTGGTCGCAGGTACCAGGCTGCGATAGATCCCGAATCCGACCAGAACCAACGCCACCGCGCCACCAACGGCGCCGAACACCCAGCCCAGGCGCCGCGACCCGGGCGCCGCCGCAGCCGGTGCCACCGCCGGCGGACGCGCCCGACTCTGCTCGCGCAGCTTCTGCAGTTCGGCGCCGATCGCACCTGCGGCCGCAGTGGGCATGGCCATCTGCCGCGTCGCGCCGGGATCGGCCGCCGGCCCGGCCGTGGCCGGATTCGGTGCAATCGCACTCATCACCAGGGTCGCCTGCGCTCCCAAAGCCACAGGCGGCGGACTTGCAACCGGCATCAGCCTCGTCTCCATCTCGGCTAGCGCCATCTGGAACTCGTCGGCATTCTGGAAGCGCTGATCGGGATCCTTGGCCATGGCCTTGTCGATCAATGCCTGCCAGTGCGCCAGATGCTCCGGCAGGCGCGGCACCGGCTCGAACACGTGCGCGTAGGCAATGGCGAAACCGTCGTCGCCTTCGTACGGCGCCTGTCCGGTGAGCGCTTCGAAAATGACCGCGCCGAGCGAATAGAGGTCGGAGCGGCCATCGACGTCGCCGCCGCGCGCCTGTTCCGGGCTCATGTAGTGGCTGGTGCCGACGCTGACGCCGGCATTGGTGATGCGCGAAGTCTTGCTGACGGCGCGGGCGATGCCGAAGTCGGTCAGCACCGGATTGCCGTTCACATCGAACAGCACGTTGCCGGGCGCGACATCACGGTGCACGAAGCCGCGCTGGTGCGCGTATCCGAGTGCACGCGCGACCCCGGAGACGACACGCAGCACTTCGGTCTCACTGACGCCGTCGCGGATGCGCTGCAGGAAATCGCCATGCGGCAAGTGCTGCATCGAGAAGTAGTGCAACTTCTCGTCGGTGATGCCGACGTCATAGACGGCGACGATGTTCGGATGCGCGAGCGAGGCCAGCGTACGCGCTTCTTGCATGAATCGCCGCGAGAAGGTGGTGTCCGACACCATCGCCGGATTCATCACCTTGAGCGCCACCTCGCGTTCGAGCGAGGTCTGCACCGCCAGATAGACCGTGGCCATGCCACCGGCACCGATTTCGCGCTTGATCAGATAACCGGGAACCTGGATCACGCTGGATGGCCGGGACGGGTGGGATGGGGATTGTAAACGCGCCTTGTGCCGGGCGTCAGCGCCTGCTGCGACCGATCAGGAACCGGCAGCACCTCGCGCCTTCACTTCACGACGCGCAGCGCCGGGCCCTTGCGCACTGGCTTCTCCGGCTCCTGCGGCGTGGTCTCCGGCGGCGGCGGCGCGTCCTGGGCTTCCACTGGGAACATCATGCCCTGCCCATTTTCCTGCGCGTAAATCGCCAGCACTGCCGGCAGCGGCACGTCGACCTGCTGGCTGACGCCGCCGAAGCGCGCGAGGAAGCGGATGCGGTCGTTGCCGAGTTCCAGGTCGGTCACCGCGCGCACGGCGACGTTCAGTACCACCTGGCCGTCCTTGACCGCGTGCGTCGGCACCCGCACAGCCTGCTGACGTGCGTCGACCAGCAGGTAGGGAGTCAACCCGTTGTCGCAGATCCAGTCGTACATCGCCCGTACCAGGTAGGGGCGGTTGGAAGTCATCTTGTCGGCTGCACTCATGTTCAGGCTCAAGGGCGCAACGCCTTTTCGGTGTCGGTCAAGCTGCGCGTGAAAGCGGGATTGCGGAAGATGCGCTCACCGTAGTCGATGATTGACTGCGCTTCCTTGGGCAGCGTCACGGATAGCAGCGGCAGGCGCCAGATCAGCGGCGCGAGAGCGCAGTCGGCCAGGCTCATTTCCGGGTTGAGGAAGAACTTGGCGACTTTGAAGGCCGGCAAGGTCGCGACCAATCCTTCGCGCAGACGCTTGCGCGCGGCCTCGGCGACCGCACGCGTTCCGGTCTGGATCGCCTCGATCTGCGACAGCCAGTCGCGCTCGATGCGCCGCACCGCCAGCCGCACGCGGGCGCGCGACAGCGGGTCGACCGGCAACAGCGGCGGGTGCGGATAGCGCTCGTCGAGGTACTCGCAGATCACGTCCACGTCGTACAGCGACAATTCGCGATCAGCGAGCGTCGGGCAGGCGTTGTAGGGGTTCAGCTCGGCCAGGTCTTCCGGCGGCTTGGCCGGGTCGACCACGACCAGATCGTACGCAACCGCCTTGGCCGCCAGCACCAGGCGCACGCGATGGCTATCGATGTCGTCCTTGCCCGAGAACAGCGTCAGCACGGTGCGGGCACGCACCGCGGTGGCGGCCTTGCGCTTGGCGCCCCACGGGGGCGGATTCGGGTTGCTCACGTCGGGATACCTCCGTGTCCTGTTTGGGCCTGTCCCGGAATATCGCGTTGCCGCCGAAATGGCAAGGGCCCGGTTGCCCGGGCCCCTGTGTCGTTCATGCCGGTGTCAATGGACGTCGCGCCAATACTCGCGCTTGAGCAGCCAGGTCATGGCGGTCAGGACCACCAGGAACAACAGCACCCAGACGCCCAGTTGCTGCCGTTTCAGGGCCGCTGGTTCGGCGGCGTACTGCAGGAAGTTGGCGATATCGCGTGCCAGCCGGTCGTATTCCTCGGCGCTGATGCTGCCGGGCTGGACCTGCTCGAAATGCGCAAATACCGGCGCCGCACCGGCAGGTCCGCCGTGCGGGGCATCAAATACGGCCGATTGTACGCCCTGCTGCTCCCACAGCACGTGCGGCATGCTCGCGCCCGGAAACAGCACGTTGTTCCAGCCAAGCGGACGCGCCGGGTCACGGTAGAAGCTCTTCAGGTAGGTGTAGATCCAGTCCGGGCCACCGCGCACGCGTGCAACCAGGGACAGGTCCGGCGGCGCCTTGCCCAGCCACTTCTCGCCGTCGGCCGCGGTCATCGCCACGGTCATGACCTCGCCGAACTTGGCGCCGGTGAAGTTCAGTGAGCCCATCACCTGGTCTTCGGTCAGACCCAGGTCGGCCGCCATGCGCGAGTAACGCATGTACTTGAGCGAGTGGCAGCTCATGCAGTAGTTCACGAACAGGGCGGCACCGTCCTGCAGCGACTTCTGGTCGTTGAGGTTGGCGCCGGAATGCTGGAGACCGGCGCCGCCGCTGGCGTTGGCAGTCGCGGCGAACAGCGAGAAAACGAGTGCGATCAGCTTCTTCATTGTCATGTTCTCAGTGATCGAAGGTGACGCGCTCGGGCACCGGCTTGGTCTTGTCGACCGCGGTCCAGATCGGCATCGTGAAGAAGAACGCGAAGTAGTAGAAGGTCAGGATCTGCGCGACCAGTTTCTGCGTCGGGCTGCCCGACTGCATGCCGAGCCAGCCGAGGATGCAGAAGCTGATCACGAACAGCGCAATCATGATCTTGGTGATCGGGCCGCGATAGCGGATCGACTTCACCTTGGAGCGGTCGAGCCACGGAATCGCGAAGAAGATCAGCGTGGCAGCACCCATCACGATCACTCCGAGCAGCTTGTCCGGGATCGCGCGCAACATCGCGTAGTAGGGCGTGAAATACCACACCGGCTTGATGTGCACGGGCGTCACCATCGGGTCTGCCGGCAGGAAGTTGTCGTGCTCCAGAAACAAGCCACCGACGGTCGGTTCGAAGAAGATGATGAAGGCGAAAATCACCAGGAAGACGCCAGTGCCGAAGATGTCCTTGACCGTGTAGTACGGATGGAAGGCGATGCCGTCGAGCGGAATGCCGGTGGCCTTGTCCTTGACCTTCTTGATGTCGACGCCGTCGGGGTTGTTGGAACCGACTTCGTGCAGCGCCATCAGGTGCAGGTAGATCAGGCCGGCGAGCACGAACGGCACCGCAATCACGTGCAGCGCAAAGAAGCGGTTCAGGGTCGCGTCCGAGATCAGGTAGTCGCCGCGGATGAACTCGACCAGCGAATCGCCGATGAAGGGCACCGCACTGAACAGCGAGGTGATCACCTGCGCACCCCAGTACGACATCTGGCCCCAGGGCAGCACGTAACCCAGGAACGCTTCGGCCATCAGCACCAGGAAGATGACCACGCCAAGCGTCCAGATCAGCTCCCGCGGTTTCTGGTACGAGCCGTAGATCAGGCCGCGGAACATGTGCAGGTAGACGACGATGAAGAACGCCGAGGCCCCGGTCGAATGCATGTAGCGGATCAACCAGCCCCAGTCGACATCACGCATGATGTATTCGACCGAGTCGAATGCTTCTGCCGCGCTCGGCTTGTAGCTCATGGTCAGCCAGATGCCGGTGACGATCTGGTTGACGAACACGACCAGCGCCAGCGAACCGAAGAAGTACCAGAAGTTGAAGTTCTTCGGCGCGTAGTACTTGATCGCGTGGCGGTCCATCCACTGCTGCAGGCCGGGGGCGCGTTCGTTGATCCAGCCCTGGGCGCCGTCGATGACGCGGGTAATCACATTGGTCGTCATGATCAGGCCGCCTTCGGGTCGGCGTCGAGGCCGATCAGGATGGTGTTGTCGTCAATGAAGTAGTGCGGCGGCACGCGCAGGTTGGCCGGTGCCGGCACGTCCTGGAATACGCGGCCGGCCATGTCGAAACGCGAGTTGTGGCAGGGGCAGTAGAAGCCGCCCTTCCACTCGCTGTCGAACGGCTGCGGCAACATCTCCGGAAAGAAGGTCGGCGAGCAGCCGAGATGGGTGCAGATGCCGACGATCACCGCCACGTCCGGGCGGCGCGAGCGGGTCGCGTTGCGGGCGTATTCGGGCTGCTGGTCGAGATTCTCGGAGCCGGGGTCGCGCAGCTGCTCGTCGAGCGAGGACAGGGTCTGCACCACTTCAGGTGTGCGCCGCACGATCCACACCGGCTGGCCGCGCCATTGCTGGATCACGCGGGCACCGACCTCGAGCTTGCTGATGTCGGCGACGACCGGCGCACCGGCCGTCTGCGCCCGCGCGCTTGGCTGCCACGCCTTGATGAACGGCACCGCGGCGAATACGCCACCAACGCCACCGACCACGGCAGTGGTCGCGGTCAGAAACCGTCGACGCCCGTGGTTAACACCCTGCTCTGCCATGGGAAACCCCACACCTGGAAAGAAATCGGGATGGCTCGCCGAGCCAAAGGAGCGCGATTCTAGTGGATCGCGCCGCGACAGGACAATCAAAACCGCAGCGGAACAAGGCGCCTTCCGGCACGGACAAGATCCCGCCACAGAAGTCAGAATGCGGCCCATGCGCACTCTTGCCCGTTCCGCCCTGTTCGTCCTGCAATTCGCCGTGCTCGGCCTGGCGATCGCTTTCGTCGTCTCCCGCGTCTGGCCGCAGCGCTTCGCTGCCGACGCCACGCCCACCCCGGCACCACCGCCTGCCGCGACCGCCCCTGGCTCCTATCGTGCCGCGGTGGACAAGGCCGGCCCATCGGTGGTCAGCATCTACACCCAGCGCGTGGTCGCCGAGCAGGCCTATCGCAGCTTCACCGACCCGACCCTGAGCCGCTACAACGGCGTCACGCTTGGGCCAGCGCGCAAGCGCCTGGAGCGCAGCCTCGGCTCCGGCGTGATCGTAGGCGAGGATGGCTACGTGCTGACCAACCACCATGTGGTCGCGGGCGCCGACGACATCCTGATCGGCCTCTGGGACGGACGCATCACTTCAGCGCGCATCATCGGTGTCGACCAGGAGACCGACCTGGCGGTGATCAAGATCGAAGGCGCCCGATTGCCTGCGGCGCACTTCGCCGAAGCGGATGCACTGCGCGCCGGCGATGTCGTGCTGGCGATCGGCAATCCCTATGGCCTGAGCCAGACGGTGACGCTCGGTATTGTCAGCGCCACCGGTCGCAACCAACTGAGCTTGAGCCGCTACGAGGACTTCATCCAGACCGATGCCGCGATCAACTCCGGCAATTCCGGTGGCGCGCTGGTCAATGCCGAAGGCGCTCTGGTCGGCATCAACACCGCGGTGTTCGGCACCGGGCTCGGCATCAGTTTCGCGATTCCGGCCGCCTCGGCGCGACGCGTGCTGGAGCAGATCGTTCAGAACGGCGAAGTGATCCGCGGCTGGATGGGCGCCGAGTACGCGGGCGCGCCGGCTTCACCCGCCGCCGAGGGGTCGGTGCAGCAGCGCGGCGCGCAGATCGCGTTGTTGCTGCCGGGTGGTCCCGCCGATCAGGCCGGACTGAAACCCGGCGACGTGGTCGTCGAGTTCAATGGTCAGGCCGTGGAAGACGAGGGCGACCTGCGTTCGCGCGAAGCCGCGCTTGCTCCTGCGACCAAGGTGCAGGTGCGCGCCCTGCGTGTCGGCGTCGAGTTTGTCACCGAGGTGGAATTGATCCGGCGTCCGCGCCAGCAACGTTGAAGTGAATCAGGACGCGCCGAGTCCCGCGGTCTGCTGAGCCTGCTGGTAGCGCTTCATCAGGATCTCCACGCGATCGACGTAAACGCGGGTCTCGGCATAGGGCGGCACGCCGCCGTACTTCTTCACCGCGCCCTCGCCAGCATTGTAGGCGGCGGCGGCGAGCTTGATGTCGCCGTCATAGTTCTTCAGCAGCCCAGCCAGATGCTGCACGCCGGCGCGGATGTTCTGCGCGCCGTCGTAGGCATTGCTGACGCCGTACATGCCGGCGGTTGCAGGCATCAACTGCATCAGTCCCTGGGCACCCTTGTGCGAGCGCGCATTCGGGTTGAAGGAGGACTCGGCATGAATCAGCGCGCGCACCAGGGCAGCGTCGACGCCGTTCGCGGCGGCGGCGGCGGTGATCTCTTCGGCGTAAGCGGTGGTGTTCAGTCGCGTCGCATTCCAGTTGACGGTCGAGTGCACGTCGCAAGCCGGGCAAGCGTCCACATAGACCACCGAGTAACCGCCGGCGATCGGCGGCTTCGAGGTGAAATGCACCGTACCCTTGCCGTCGATGCGCTTGTAGTAGCGTTCGCCGGTGCCGGGCAGGCGGCTATTGGTGCTGACGATGTTGATGACGCCGCTCTTGTCCTTGAACACGCGCACATCGCTCGCGGCAACCGCAAGCGGGGCGAAAAACAGGACTGGAAACAGCCGGATCAGCGGGTACATTGGCAAGCGTCAAACTCCATGGACAGCGCTCGGACCTTGCCGGCGCAGCGGAAGTTTCGCCAATCCGCCCGCAATTTGCCAGTGCGTCCGCCTTGACAGCCTACAATCCGTTGCGCCCAACCCGTACACTGCGCGGCTTTTTCCGCCCGAGGTTGCACCGATGTCCGGCAAGCTGTTCATCAAGACCCACGGTTGCCAGATGAACGAGTACGACTCGACCAAGATGGTCGATGTGCTCATGGCCTCGCACGGGCTCACGCTCACCGACAACGAGGCCGAGGCCGACGTCATTCTGGTCAACACTTGTTCGATCCGCGAGCGCGCGCAGGAGAAGGTGTTCTCTCAACTCGGCCGCTGGCGCGAACTGAAGAAGGCGCGCGGAGGGAATGTGATCATTGGTGTCGGCGGCTGCGTCGCGTCCCAGGAAGGCGCGGCGATCATTGATCGCGCGCCGCATGTCGATCTCGTGTTCGGCCCGCAGACCCTGCACCGACTGCCGGAGATGATCGAGGCGCGGCGCGCGACGAACCAACCGCAGGTCGACATCTCGTTCCCGGAAATCGAGAAGTTCGACCACCTGCCGCCGCCACGCAAGGACGGACCGACGGCGTTCGTTTCGATCATGGAAGGCTGTTCGAAATATTGCGCGTTCTGCGTGGTGCCCTACACCCGCGGCGAAGAGGTCTCGCGCCGCTTCGAGGATGTGATGGCCGAGGTGCGCTCGCTTGAGCAACAGGGCGTGCGCGAGGTCAACCTGCTCGGCCAGAACGTGAACGCCTACCGCGGCCAACTCGACGACGGCGAGGAAGCCGACCTCGCCCTCCTGATCGAGGCGATCGCCGCCCTGCCCGGCATCGGCCGCATCCGCTTCACCACCTCGCATCCGCTGGAGTTCACCGATCGCCTGGTCGACGCTTATGCCCGCGTGCCCAAGCTCGCGAACTATCTGCACCTGCCGGTGCAGTCCGGTTCCGACCGCATCCTCGGCGCGATGAAGCGCGGGCACACCGTGCTCGAGTACAAGGCGCGCATCCGCAAGCTGCGCGCGGTGCGCCCGGACATCTCGATCAGCACCGATCTGATCGTCGGCTTCCCCGGCGAGACCGATAAGGATTTCGCGGCGACGCTGAAGCTGTGCGAGGACATCGGCTTCGACCAGAGCTTCAGCTTCGTCTATTCGCGCCGCCCGGGCACGCCCGCGGCGAATCTGGAAGACGACACTCCGGAAACGCTGAAGCTCGAACGCCTGCAACAACTGCAGGCGCTGATCACGGCGAATTCGCAGAAGATCAGCGAGGCGATGCTCGGCACGACGCAACGCGTTCTGGTCGAGAAGACCAGCCGGCGCAACGCGCTCGAGCTGAGCGGCCGGACCGAGAACATGCGCTACCTGAACTTCGTCGCCCCGGAGAGCCTGATCGGCCAGTTCGCCGATGTCATCGTCACCGAGGTGATGGCGAATTCGCTGCGCGGGCGGCTGGCGACTGCGACGACGACGGAGACCACTGCATGATCCTGCGCACTGTGTTGTTCTTGCTGCTGGGAGCCGCTGCCATGCATGCAGAGGCGCGCCCGGAAAACTGGGCGCGACCGATCGCGCAGAGCACGCTGCCCAACCTGCATCAGGTCAGCCCGGCGATCTACCGCAGCGCGCAACCACGCGACGGTGCACAAGCCGCGCTCGATGCGCTCGGCATCAAGTCGGTGATTTCGTTGCGCTGGACGGAAGATGCCGCGGAGCTGCTGCCGAACACGAAGCGCATCCACGCGCCGATCGAAAGCTGGGATGTCGATCACGCCGAAGTGGTGCGCGCGCTGCGGGCACTGCTCGATCCGGCCAATCAGCCGGTGCTGCTGCATTGCCGCCATGGCGCCGATCGCACCGGCACGGTGATCGCGGCCTATCGCATGCTGGTCGAGGACTGGAGCGCCCAAGCCGCCATCGCAGAGATGCGCGAAGGCGGCTACCACTACCACGCGATGTGGAACAACATGATCCGCTTTCTGCGCAAGCTCGACGTGGCGGCGACGCGGCGCGAACTCGGGCTGCCGGAACGCACCGCGCGCGAAAGACCAGCCTGAACGGCGATACGCGTTTTCCCCGGACGATCGTTGCACCCGTGGCGCGCCTGCCTGACACTTGCGTCGATTTCCGGGTATGAAAATGGTATGAGAAGACTACATCTGGGCGGCAAGATCCGCGTCGCAGGCTGGGAATTGATGAACGTGGTGCCCAGCCCTGAAGTCGATCACGTCGGTGATGCACGCGATCTCTCGCGTTTTGCGGAAGCGAGCTTCGATGAGCTCTATGCATCGCATCTGATCGAGCACTTCGACTACCGTGATGAGCTTGCGCAGACGCTTCGCGAGTGGTGGCGAGTGCTGATTCCGGGCGGTTTCCTGCGCATCAGCGTGCCCGACATGGAAGTGCTCGCGCACCTGCTGTTCGAGATTCCGAAAGGCCGCCAAGCGGAACGCTTTGCTCTGACGCGCATGCTGTTCGGCGGCCATGTCGATGCCTGGGACTACCACAAAGTCGGCTTCACGCGGGACATGCTGGCCTGGTTTCTGCTCGCAACCGGCTACGCCGACGTGAGTCGGGTCGCAGATTTCGGGCTATTCGACGACACCAGCTCGATGCGATTCCTGGGGGTACCGATCAGCCTCAACATGGTCGCAGTGAAGCCGCTGCCAACAAACGATGTACCGCGGGTCGACCTGGCGCGCATCAGTTGCATCTGCGGCAGCGGCCGCCGTTTTCTCGACTGTCACGGTCACGCACGCACGCAGCCCGGCTGAGCGGCAACTACCGGATTGCCACTATCGCGGCACCGCGTCGCTCGCAGCGCCCATGCGTGCACGCAGCGAATTCGCGATCACCAAGGCTCAGCTTCCCCGGGTGCCTGCGCAAGGCGGAAAGCGCTTGCGCAGCAGCGGCTACCACTACCACGCGATGTGGAACAACATGATCCGCTACCTGCGCAAGCTCGATGTCGTGGCAACGCGACGCGAGCTCGGACTGCCCGAGTCCGACGCGACCGACTGAGTTCGCGACTGCGGTGGCTTCGCCCGCGCAACCAATCAGCCTCCCACACAGCGCTGCGATCGCATTTCGGCGAGCCGAGCGTGCTGCCGCTGCAGGCGCGGTTGCGCGGGCGGTGGGGCGGCGAGGAACACGGCGGCCTCGTCGCAACGGGCGAGCAACAGCAACGCCTCACCGAGCATCAGATCGACGCGCATTTGGTCGCCAGGCGCTGCGGCCGGGAAATCGGTGGCGGCGAGCGCGCCGATGGCGGCCATCGCCGTGGCTGCGTCTCCCGCCGCCAACGTAGCCGCGATACGAGTGAGCGCGATGCTGCGCCGCTCGGAGTGCTGCGGTCCGTATTCGGCGAGCAGCACCGGCTCGGCGCGCGCGAGGTGGGCGAACGCAGCCGCCGCATCGCCGAGGTCGATCGCCGTCTCGGCCAGCAGCCACTCGGCTTCCGCAATGCGCAGCGGGTCGAACTCGGTTGGCGCTTCGTCGATCGCCGCGCGCATGGCGACGAAGTCGCGCTGCGCACCTTCGGCATCTCCTGCGCGCAATGCTGCCCAGCCTTTCTGGCGCCAGATGTTCTCGCGCGCGGCGCGCGGGAAGTCGCCACCGGCAAGTGCCAGGGCCGCCTGCTGGAACAGTTTCGCCGCGCGCTCGCGCTCGCCGAGCCGCGACAGCATGCTGGCGACACTGGCCAGCGCGTCCGCGGCCGCCGGCGCCCGCGGCGCCTGCAACGCCAGTGCTTCGATGCGGTCGGCAGCGGCGCGCACACCGGGCAATGCGCCTGGGTGGTCGCCATCGAAGGAGAGCGCCAGCAACTTGAGGTAACCGAGGCGCTCGGTCGCTGAGATCGCCGGCACTCGCTCGGCGACCAGCAGCGCTTCCTGCAACACCGGGCGCGCGCGGTCGTCCTGGCCGAGGTTGAGCAGACCGTGGCCGATCTCGCCGAGTGCGCGGAACACCAACTCCGGATCGTCGCCGTGTTCGCGGCGGATGGTCGCGGCCGCAGTCACCAGGAACTCGCTCGCAGTCGGATCGCGGCCGGCGTAGCGCATCGGATTCGCCGCCGCCAGCACTTCCAGCAGCGCACCGACATTGGCCTTCGCGATCGCAGTCTGGCGCCGCGCCTCGATGGCTTCGCTCCAGGCGACTGCAGCGGCAATGGCCAGGCCCGCGATCGCCGCCGACGCCGCCAGCACCGCCACCCGGTGCTGGCGCAGGAACACGCGCGCACGCAGGCGCCAGGAACCGATGCCGCTGCGCGGCGCACGACCGGCCAGCCAGTCGCGCAGATCGTCGCCGAACTGGGCAATTCCGGCGTAACGCGCCGCTGGCGAGGTGGCCATCGCGCAGGCCACCAGCGGCGCCAACTCGGTCGCCACCCGCGCTCGTTCCGCGGCATCGAGCAGGGACGCATCCAGTGACTCGGCCAGCGGCCGCACGGCGCCGCGCACGATCGCGTCCTGCCACGCCATCGCGCCGGACTCGGCGGCGGCGTAGGGCGACTGCAGCGCCAGCAATTCGTACAAAACGACGCCGGCGGCGTGCACGTCGGTGAGCGTCGTCGCGCGATCGCCAAGCACCTGTTCGGGCGCGGCGTAGCGCAGCGTCATCGCGGTGACGCCAGCGCGGGTCGCGGCGTCGCTGTCGTCGTCGATGAGTTTGGCGATGCCGAAGTCGAGCAGGTGGGCAACGTCGTCGCCGTCGATCAGAATGTTCGCGGGCTTCAGGTCGCGATGCACGACCAGCGCGCGATGCGCATAGGCCACCGCGTCGCAGACCTGCACGAACAGCGCGATGCGCTCACGCAGGCGCGGTCGCCGCTGCCGCACCCAGAGCGCGAGATCGACGCCCTCGACGTAGTGCATCGCCAACCAGGGACGACCGCTGCCATCGACGCCGCCATCGAGCAGGCGCGCGATCTGCGGATGCTCCAGGCGCGCCAGGATCTGGCGTTCGCGCAGAAAACGCAGATCGAGCCCGAGACCGGACAAGTCTCGACGGATCAGCTTCAGCGCCACCCGCTGCGCGTAGGCGCCATCGTCGCGCTCCGCCAGGAACACCTCGCCCATGCCGCCGCTGCCGATGCGACGCACGATCCGGTACGGCCCGCAGCGCTCGGGCGACGCCGGCGCAGCCAGGTCGCGCACATCCACCGCGTCCAGCAATTGCGTCAGCGCGGCGGCGAAGCCGGGATCGCGCGCGCGCCACTCGGCAAGCGCATCGGCACGCGCCGCTGTGTCCAGTTCGACCAGCGCGTGGAAGGCCTCGCGCAGACGGGCAAACTCGAGATCGGCGGATTGCGTCGCCATTGCTCAACCCGCCAACTGCTGGCGCAACCAGGCCCGCGCCATCGCCCAGTCGCGGTAGACAGTGCGTTCATCGAGCCCGAGCAGGGTGGGATGACCGAACGACGCGTCCGAGCTGCGACTGCGCAGGGTGACACTGGACGGCGCGCTCATGGATCGCAGATCCCCTCGTGTCGCGGCCAATCGAGAATGTGGCGGCGTTCGAGTTCGTTCTGGAGTTCCTCTTCGCTGGGGAGGACGAGGCGGTACTTGGAGGCAAAGAGCTGCTGGCTCTCGCTGAGCACGGAGTAACGGACAAGGGTCTCGTCCTTGTCCGCGCAGAGGATGATGCCGAGCGTGGGGTTGTCGCCCTCACCGCGTTTGAGGTCATCGAACATTCGGACATACATGTCCATCTGGCCGATGTCGCCGTGGGTCAGCTTCTTCGTCTTCAGGTCGATCAGGACAAAGCACTTGATGAGGTAGTTGTAGAAGACGAGATCAATGTAGAAGTGGGCCGTCTCGGTGCTGATGCGGAACTGGCGGCCAACGAAGGAAAAGCCACGACCGAGTTCCATGAGGAAGTCGCGCAAGCGGACGACGAGGGCATCTTCCAGCTGGCGTTCGCTGGGTGACGGCTGTTCTGGCAGATCGAGGAACTCGAGGATGTAGGGGTCCTTCAGGAGCAGCTTTGGATTGGCCTCCGGCATTGCCGGAGCAACGGACTCGGGGGCCTGCAGCAGCCGTTCGAAGCTGCGGGTCTCGATCGCCCGCTGCAGGGCGCGGGAAGTCCATTGCTGGCGGGCGGTTTCTTGGATGTAGTAGTCCCTGGCCTTCGGGTCCTCGACCCGCATGACCAGCCGCCAGTGCGTCCAGCTCAATTCGCTACGCAGCGCGTAGCGTTTTTCCGCATCGGGAAAGCAAAGGTAGAACTGCCTGAAATTCCTGAGATTGGCGACGGACATGCCGCTGCCAAACTCCTCGCCAAGCGCACGCGCCAGATGGCGGATGAGCTGACTGCCGTATTCGGCGCGGGCGGCTCCGCCTTGCTCCTCCTCGACGATACGCTGGCCAATGCGCCAGTAGGCGTCCACCATGGCGGCATTGGCTGCGGTGTAGGCCATCCTGCGGGCATTCCGCAGGATGGCGAGGACATCCTCGAACAGACGCGATGACCTGGCGAGATGCTCGTTCATGCGCCTGTTCCTTCCAATCGCCGTGCGCCGCAATCAGTGCCGGGAATGACGGTCACGGACGTGCCATCCGCGTAGACCCTGGCCATGTTCCATCTCCCTCCATTGCTCAACCCGCCAGCTGCTGGCGCAACCAGGCCCGCGCCATCGCCCAGTCGCGGTAGACGGTGCGTTCATCGAGCCCGAGCAGGATTGCAACTTCGCTCACTTCGAGGCCGCCGAAGCAGCGCAGCTCGACCACTTCGGCGACGCGCGGATCGAGCAGCGCGAGCCGGCGCAGGGCTTCGTCCAGCGCCGGCAGGTCGGTGTCGGCTTCGATCGACAGGGCGGCGGCCTCGACCAGTTCGACGCGCTGCCAGTCGCCGCCGCGCTTGTCCCGCGCCTTGGCGCGGGCGCGATCGACCAGCACCTGGCGCATCAGCTTGGCCGCAGTGGTGAAGAAGTGCTTGCGATCGTCGATATCGATGCGGCTGGCGCCGAGCAGGCGCACGAATACGTCATTGACCAGTGCCGTCGGCTGCAGCGTGTCGTGGCCGATGTTTGCGCGCAGTTGCTGCGCCGCGAGTCGGCGCAGGTCAGCGTAGACCAGCGGCAACAGGGCCGCGAGCGCGTCGCCATCGCCCGCGCCCCAGCGTTGCACCAACTCCGTGACCTCGCCCGCCTGCATCCTGCCTCCACTGCCCACGCGGCGAGTCTAATGTCAGGCCGACGCGAAAACGGCGTATGTCCGCTACAACACCCACGGAGATTCCGATGCGCCCGCTAGTCGCCGCCCTGCTCGCATTGTCGCTGCCGGCCCATGCCGCCGAGTGGTTCGTGTCCACGCTCGGCAGCGATGCCACCGGCACCGGCTCGGCGGCGGCGCCGTTCCGCACACTCGGCCACGTGCTCGACCCGGGGCTTGGCCTGCTCGCGGCGGGAGACGTGGTCAGCGTGCGCGGCCCGGTCGGCAACAACACCTACAACGAATGCGAGGTGCGCCTGCGCCTGCCGCTGACGCTGCGCTCGCCGCCGGGCGAACGCGCGCACATCCACTGCGACATCAACACCCCGGACACGGTGACGGTGCAGATCGACCCCGACGCCAGCGGCAGCACGCTGTCCAACCTCGAGCTCTCCGGCGGCTACTACTACGCGCTGTTCCTGCAGACCGACTGGGATTCGACCGGCAATCCGAGCGGCCACGGCGCCTCGAACATCGTGATCGAGGATTGCCTGATCCATGACAGCGGTCGCGACGCGATCAAGATCACGCCGAAGTCGAACGACGTGACCATCCGCCGCTGCGAGATCCGCCACAGCGGCCGCCGCTACCCGCCGGGCACGCCGCTCGACGACATGAACGCCGAGGGCATCGACAACGTCAACGGCTCGCGCATGCGTGTCGCCGACAGCTACATCCACGACACCGCCAGCACCGGCCTGTACTTCAAGGGCGGCGCCAGCGACGTGGTCGTGGAACGCAACCGCATCGAGCGCGCCGGCGCTGCCGGAATCCTGGTCGGCTTCGACACCAGCCCGGAATACTTCGACACCGTGCTCAACCCGCTGTACTACGAGGCGATCCGCGGCGTCGTGCGCAACAACATCGTGATCGACACCGGTTACTCGGGTATCGGCCTGTACGCCGCACAGAACGCGCTGGTCGCCAACAACACGCTGATCCGTACCGCCAGCCTCGGCCACGCCGCGCTCTACTTCGGCGTCACCCTGCAGGACTGGGACCCGATCGCAGGCCGACCGCCAAGCGTGAACCCGCGCCTGATCAACAACCTGGTGCTGCAGTCGGGCGGCGACTGCGTCGGCATCCGCTGGCTGGACGAGATCGAACCGGGCGGCCTGTATGGCCTCAGCGGCAGCCCGGGCAGCGACTACAACCGCTTCCACGA
>Ga0073899_10002303_pt1 | contig 17216 bp, 13 predicted proteins | sample KloWWTmetaKNB5Ph_FD_88975 | JGI IMG/M metagenome (GOLD analysis project Ga0073899, IMG submission 88975) | Active sludge microbial communities from Klosterneuburg, Austria, studying microevolution and ecology of nitrifiers - Klosterneuburg... | ecosystem: Engineered > WWTP > Aerobic digester >...
CGGGCGGGTTCGTCCGCGACCCGGCGGTGGAGCTGCTGCGGGCCCGCGAGGTCGTCCTGGACGGGGACGGGCTGTTCGCGATGGCCGACGGCGAGGAGCTGGGTACCCCGCCGCTGCGGCTGCGCGCGGTCTCCGACATGCTCAGCCTGTTCACGCCCGCCGGCGCCGGCACCACCTAGGTTGGGGGCGTGGACACCGACCCGCTGACGGACTTCCGGGCGCTCTACCCCTTCGCGCTGGACGACTATCAGGTGGAGGCCTGCGAGGACCTGCTCGCCGGCCGGGGCGTGCTGGTGGCGGCCCCCACCGGCGCCGGCAAGACCGTGGTGGGGGAGTTCGCCGTCCACCTCGCGCTCGCGACCGGACGGAAGTGCTTCTACACCACGCCCATCAAGGCCCTCAGCAACCAGAAGTTCCACGACCTGTGCGACCGCTACGGCGAGGACCGGGTCGGGCTGCTCACCGGCGACATCACCGTCAACGGCGAGGCGCCGGTGGTGGTGATGACCACCGAGGTGCTCCGCAACATGCTGTACGCGGGCTCGCCCACCCTGGCCAACCTCGGCCAGGTGGTGATGGACGAGGTGCACTACCTCGCCGACCGCTCCCGGGGCCCGGTGTGGGAGGAGGTGATCATCACCCTGCCCGAGTCGGTGCAGCTGGTCGCGCTCTCGGCCACCGTCAGCAACGCCGAAGAGTTCGGCGACTGGCTGAGCGAGGTGCGCGGCGACGTCGGGGTGGTGGTCTCCGAGCGGCGGCCGGTGCCGCTCTACCAGCACGTCATGGCCGGGCGCCGGCTGCTGGAGCTCTTCGCCGGCACCGACGTCAACCCCGAATTGCTCAAGCTCGCCAAGGAGGAGTCCCGCAGCCAGCGCGACGACAGCCGCCGTCCGCGCGGGCGCTCGGGCAACGGCCGGCGCAGCGTCGGGTACGGGTCGGGACGCTACGGCGGCGGCGCGGCCAGGGAGCGGCTCGACGCCGGTCCGAAACTGGTGCCGCGGCGGGACGCGACCATCGAGCGGCTGCAGGCGGACGGGCTGCTGCCGGCGATCTACTTCATCTTCTCCCGGCAGGGCTGTGACACCGCGGTGGGGCAGCTGATGCACTCGGGGCTGCGGCTCACCACGGCCGGCGAACGCGCGGCGCTGGACGAGATCGCCACTCGGCACACCGCCGGGCTGTGTCCTGCCGACCTGGCCGCGCTCGGCTTCGACAGCTTCGCAGAAGCGCTGCGGCACGGCATCGCAGCCCACCACGCCGGCCTGCTGCCCGCGCTGAAGGAGGCGGTGGAGGAGGCGTTCACCGCAGGCCTGGTGAAGGTCGTGTTCGCCACCGAGACGCTCGCGCTGGGCATCAACATGCCGGCCCGCAGCGTGGTGCTGGAGAAGCTCGTCAAGTTCAACGGCGACTCCCACGCCGACATCACGGCGGGGGAGTTCACCCAGCTCACCGGCAGGGCCGGCCGGCGCGGAATCGACGTCGAAGGCCACGCGGTCGTCTGCTGGCAGCCGGGACTGGACCCGCGCGCGGTCGCCGGGCTGGCCTCCCGACGCACCTACCCGCTGCGGTCCTCCTTCCAGCCGACCTACAACATGGCCGTCAACCTGGTCGGCACGCTCGGCCGGGAGCGCGCCCGGGGGATGCTGGAGCAGTCGTTCGCCCAATTCCAGTCCGACCGTTCGGTGGTCGGGCTGGCCCGCACCATCGCGACCCACCGCACCCGCGCCGCGGAGGAGTGGGCGCGCGTGGCCTGCGAGCGCGGGGATGCGGTCGAGTACTTCCGGCTGCGGGACGAGCTGTCGCAGACCGAGGCAGCCGCGGCCAGGAACCGCCGCGCCGACCGGCGCGCCGAGTCGATCGACGTGCTGGCGGGGTTGCTGCCCGGTGACATCGTCGACGTCCCCTCCCGGCGGCACCGGGGCTGGGCGGTGGTGATTGCGGCCGGCACCGGGGACGCCGGGCCGTACGCGACCGTGCTGGGCGTCGACCGCCAGGTCAGGCGGATCACGGCCGCCGACTACCCGCAGCCACCGACGGTCGCCGGACGGCTGAAGGTGCCCAAGCACTTCGACCCGCGTTCGCCGGCGTTCCGGCGCAACCTCTCCGCCGCCCTGGGGGCCCGGCTCGACCGGGAGCCGCCCGCCGCCGGCGGCGCCGTCCTCGCCGATGCGGAGGCGATGGCCGGCGTCGACGCGCTGCGGCACCGGCTGCGGTCCCACCCCTGCCACGGCTGCCCAGACCTGGAGACGCACGCGCGCTCGGCCGAGGCGGCGATGCGCCACGAGCGCGAGGCTGCCCAGCTGCAGCAGCAGGTGGAGCGGCGCACCAACACGATCGCGATCCGGTTCGACCGGATCTGCTCGGTGCTGGAGTCGATGGGGTACCTCAGCCCCGACGGCGGCCACGAGGTGACCCCGGCGGGTCGGATGCTGTCGCGGCTCTACTCCGAGCTCGACCTCGTCACCGCCGAGGCGATCCGCTCGGGGATCCTGGAGCCGCTGTCCGCCCCGCAACTGGCGGCGGTGCTCTCCAGCCTGGTCTTCGAGGCCCGCGGCGACCGGCGCACCCCGTCCCGGCTGCCCGATCGCGCCTCGGAACAGGCGCAGTCCGCGCTGCGTGGGATCTGGCGGAGCGTGTCGCTGACCGAACGCGACCACCGGCTGCCCAGCCACGACGAGCCCGACATCGGTTTCGCCGAGGCGATCCACCGCTGGACCGCCGGCGGCGAGCTGGCCGAAGTGCTGCAGCTGTCGTCGCTGACCGCAGGCGACTTCGTCCGCTGGGCCCGGCAGGTGGTCGACCTCGCCGGCCAGGTCGCCGACGCGGCCCCCGGCACGCTCCGGTCGACGTGCCGTGAGGTGATCGCGCGGATCCGCCGCGGCGTGGTGGACGTGGCCCCGCTGGAGGACTGAGCGAGGCGCGGGGGCGTCCCCTCGCTACCCTTGCGACATGTCCTTGGCGCTGCGCGTGATCCCCTGCCTCGATGTCCACGACGGACGGGTGGTCAAGGGCGTCAACTTCGCGAACCTGCGCGACGCGGGCGACCCCGTCGAACTGGCGGCGGCCTACGGGGCCCAGGGCGCCGACGAACTCGTCTTCCTCGACATCTCCGCCTCCGCTGAGGGCCGCGCCACGACCCACGACGTGGTGCGACGGACGGCGGAGACGGTGTTCATCCCGCTGTGCGTGGGCGGGGGCGTGCGCGAGGTCGCCGACGTCGACGCCCTGTTGCGGACGGGTGCCGACAAGGTCGGCATCAACACCGGCGCGATCACCCGTCCTTCGGTGATCGACGAGATCGCCCGGCGGTTCGGCAACCAGGTGCTGGTGCTCTCGCTGGACGCCCGGCGCGAGGCCGGGCGGCCGTCCGGCTTCGGGGTCACCACCCACGGCGGCCGCCGCGCCGCCGGCCTCGACGCGCTGGAGTGGGTGCGGGAGGCCGTCGACCGCGGCGCCGGGGAGGTGCTGCTGAACTCGATGGACGCCGACGGCACCACCGACGGCTTCGACACCGAGCTGATTGCTGCGGTCAAGGCGGCCGTCGACGTGCCCGTGATCGCCTCGGGCGGGGCCGGGACGGCCGCGCATTTCGTCGAGGCGGCCCGCGCCGGAGCCGACGCCGTGCTGGCCGCCAGCGTGTTCCACTACGGCACCCTCACCATCGCCGAGGTGAAGGCTGAACTCGCCGCCGCCGGCATCGCCGTCCGCTGACCGGGCCCGACACCTCCTGCGAGTCGGGTTGCCCTCGGCGAAGGGGCGGGGAGCCTAGGCTGGGCCCATGGACTGCCTGTTCTGCCGCATCGTCGCCGGGGAGATCCCCAGCCGCCAGGTGTACGCCGATGACACCGCCATCGCCTTCCTCGACATCAACCCGTGGCACGTCGGGCACACCCTGGTGGTCCCGCGCCGCCACGTCGACGACCTGCTGGACGACCCCGCGGCCTTCGCCGAGATCGCGCCGGCGGTCAGTGCGACCGCACGACTGCTCTCGGAGCGGCTGGCCGCCGACGGCCTGAATCTGCTCAGCAGCTCGGGCAGCGCCGCCGGTCAGGAGGTGTTCCACCTCCACGTCCACCTGGTGCCGCGGTTCGCACACCGCCCGGGGCTGCGGGAACTGCTCGTCCACGAGCGCGTGGTCGACCTCGACCAGGTGTACCGCCGGATCGTCGGCCCTCAGCCGTAGGCCACCACGCACGAGGCGAGCTCGGCACCGCAGGTGATCCGGCCGACCTGGAAGTCGGCCCAGCTGCCGCCGTCGCTCCCGACCGCAACGTCCTCGCGTGGGAACCCGAGCGTCGTGGAGCCTTCGACGAGGTAGGCCTCGAGCACGACGCCGCTGAGCAGGTGGCTGCCGGTCGCCTCCGACCACCACAGCTCGCCGCCCTCGAACCGGGCACGCAGGCCGGAGCCCACCTCGACCTCCTCGATGAAGTCGCCGAGCACGCCGGCCGCGCCGCCGAACTCGTCCTCCCAGCGGGTGAGGTTCGCGGAGATGTCGACGGTGCCGCCGATCAGCGTGAAGTAGCGCTCCTTCAGGCCGAAGGTGCTGCGGAACGCGGCCCCGGTCACGGTGACCGATCCCTTCGAGCCCGTCACCTTGAGCTCGTCGACGCGGCCACCCCAGGTGCCGTCACCGTCCCGCTTGGTGACCCGGACGTTCTTCAGCGTCCCGATCGCGGGGTAGGCCTTCTGGATCTTCGCCGAGGTGAGCTCGACCCGCCACGTGCGGTTGGAGTTCTGCTTGATGCCGTCGTAGGGGTCCTTGTGCGCAGCCAGGTAGGGTTCGCCGCCGTCCGCGGCCCAGCCCCCGTTGCTGGAGGAGAACATCGTCAGCGCGATCTTCCCGTCGTAGGTGACGACCTTGCCCGCGGTCGCGTCCACCGCCTTGTCGGAGGCGTCGTACTCGTTCGCGGTGCCCGAGTACACCTGGCACGACGTGGTGTCGCAGATGTCGTAGACGCGGCTGCCGCCGAGGTTGGCCTCGTAGCGCAGCGCGTAGCTCCGGGCGGCCACCACCTGGGCCTTCACGGCCTCGATGTGCCAACTCGCGGGCATCTCCGAGGGCACCACCGAGCGCAGGTAGTTGCGCATCGACACGTGGTTGACAGTGCGCAGCGCGCTGCCGTCGAAGCGGACGGCGACCCGCCCCCGGTAGCTCCGCTTGGTGCCGCCGGGGAGCAGGACGGTGACCTTGCCGGAGTCGGCGTTGGTGAAGCTCCACACCTTCTTCGGCGCCAGCGCGACCTTGCGGCTCACCCAGTCGCCGTCGGCGTTACGGAAGGCGAGCACCCGCTTGCCGGCCGAGCGGCCGACCCGCCACTGGGTGTACTTCGCGCCCCGGGGCAACGTGTAGGCCTTGCCGGCGGAGTCCTTCAGCACCAGGCCGACGGCGGGGGCGACATTGGTGCGGTTGTCGGTGTCGGAGGAGATCCAGACGCGGATCGCGTCGCTGTCGTCCCTGGTCTTCAGGGTGGTCTTGGCGTAGTAGAACGCGAGGATCTCCTGGTAGTCCAGGCCGGCGAGCGCGGCGCCGTAGGCCCCGTACTGGGACATGCCCTTGCCGTGCCCCCAGCCCTTGCCGGAGACGGTGATGACGTTCTGCTTGGGCGCGACGGCCGAATCGGCGTGCGCCTGCAGCGGTGACAAACAGCTCGATACCAGTGCCATGGCGGTGGCGGCCAGTACCGAGGCGGTGCGCCAGGTCATGGCAGGGTCCTTCCCTCGACGTGCCCCCCGTGTGCACCCATGGTTGCGTCGGGGCCCCCCGCCACGCCAGCCTGCGCCCTCCAAGTCGCAGGGACGGCTTGAGGATTCGCCCGCGCCTGGCACGTCCGCGATGTGGGACGGCTGCCCGCGACGTTTGACACCGGGGTGGTGCAGGCCGGAACCTTGGCACGTGCGTTCGACCGTCCTCGTAATCTGCTTGCGTGTCGCCTGAGTAGCCCGCTCCGACGACGCGCCCCCTCGCCTGCCTTGCCGCAGCGGGGGTTTTTTCATGTCGGGAACCACGAACCTGCACCACGACCAACGAAGGGACCACGATGACTCAGGACCATCCACCGACGATGCTGACCGGGGCGCAGGCCCTGGTTGAATCCCTCGAGCGGCTCGGCGTGGACGTCGTCTTCGGGATTCCCGGCGGCGCGATCCTGCCCGCCTACGACCCGCTCGGACAGTCCAAGCTGATCCGGCACATCCTGGTGCGGCACGAGCAGGGGGCCGGCCACGCGGCCGAGGGCTACGCGGTCGCCACCGGACGGGTGGGCGTCTGCATCGCCACCTCCGGGCCCGGCGCCACCAACCTCGTCACCGCGATCGCCGACGCCTACATGGATTCGGTGCCCCTGGTCGCGATCACCGGCCAGGTCGGCAGCGCCTCGATCGGTACGGACGCCTTCCAGGAGGCCGACATCCGGGGCATCACGTTCCCGATCACCAAGCACAGCTTCCTGATCAAGCGGCCCCAGGACATCCCGCACGCCGTCGCCGCGGCCTTCCACATCGCGAAGACCGGCCGTCCCGGCCCGGTGCTCGTCGACATCGCCAAGGATGCGCTGTCCGCCACCGCCCCGTTCGAGTGGCCCGAGAGCCTGGACCTGCCCGGCTACCGTCCGGTCACCCGACCGCACGTGAAGCAGTTGCGCGAGGCCGCCCGGATGATCGGCGACGCGCAGCGTCCCGTCCTGTACGTCGGGGGCGGCGTCAACCGGGCCCGCGCCTGGGACGCGCTCGCCGAGCTGGTCAAGATCACCGGCATCCCGGTGGTCACCACGCTCATGGCGCGCGGGGCGATCCCCGACAGCCACGAACTGAACTACGGCATGCCGGGCATGCACGGCACCGTGGCGGCCGTGGGCGCGCTGCAACGCGCCGACCTGCTGATCACCCTCGGCGCCCGCTTCGACGACCGGGTCACCGGCCGGCTGGACACGTTCGCGCCCGAGGCGAAGGTGATCCACGCCGACATCGACCCGGCCGAGATCTCCAAGAACCGGGTCGCCGACGTCCCGATCGTGGGCGATCTGGGCGTGGTCATCGCCGAGCTGAACACGCTCCTGCGCGGGGCCGACCTGCCCGACTACGGGCCCTGGGTGCGCTACCTGGACGGCCTGCGCACCAGGTACACCCTCGACATCGCGCCGACCAAGGACGGGCAGCTGAGCCCCGAGTACGTGATCCGCCGGCTCGGTGAGCTGGCCGGCCCGGACGCCTACTACGCCGCCGGCGTGGGCCAGCACCAGATGTGGGCCGCGCACCTGCTGCCCCACGAACGCCCGGGGCGCTGGCTGAACTCCGGCGGCGCCGGCACGATGGGCTACTGCGTGCCCGCAGCGATGGGCGCCCAGGTGGGGCAGCCCGACTCGGTCGTGTGGGGCATCGACGGCGACGGCTGCTTCCAGATGACCAACCAGGAGCTCGTCACCTGCGCGTTGGAGGGCATCCCGATCAAGATCGCGGTGATGAACAACCAGAGCCTCGGCATGGTGCGGCAGTGGCAGACGCTGTTCTACGGCGAGCGCTACTCCAACACCGACCTCAAGTCGCTGCGGGTGCCGGACTTCCCGATGCTCGCCCAGGCGATGGGGGCGGCCGGCCTGCGCGCCGAGACCCCCGAGGACGTCGACCGGGTGATCGCCGAGGCGATGGCCATCAACGACCGGCCGGTGGTGGTCGAGTTCGTGGTGCACAAGGACGCGATGGTGTGGCCGATGGTCGCGGCCGGCACCAGCAACGACGACATCAAGATCGCTCGGGACCTGGCTCCCGACTGGGAGGGGGAGGACCTGTGAACACGCACACCCTGAGCGTGCTGGTCGAGAACAAGCCGGGCGTGCTCGCCCGGGTGGCCGGCCTGTTCGCCCGGCGCGGCTACAACATCGAGTCGCTCGCGGTCGGTCCGACTGAACGTCCGGAACTCTCCCGGATCACCCTGCAGGTGGCCGTCAGCAGCCCGCAGGTGCTGGAGCAGATCGTGAAGCAGCTCAACAAGCTGATCGAGGTGCTCAAGATCGTCGAGCTCGACGACGCGGACGCCGTCCGGCGCGAGCTCGTCCTGATCAAGGTGCGGGCCGACCCGGCGACGCGCTCCCAGATCATCGAGATCGTGCAGTTGTTCCGGGGCAAGACCGTCGACGTCCACCAGGACTCGATGACCATCGAGGCCACCGGGTCACCGGACAAGCTGGACGCGATGCTGGAGATGCTGAAGCCCTACGGCGTGCGGGAACTGGTCCAGTCCGGGCTCGTCGCGCTCGGGCGCGGCAGTCGCTCGCTCACCGAGCGTGCGAAGATCGACAAGGCGCGAATCGCCGCGCGCACCAACGACTGAGAAGGAATGTGAAGTTATGGCACAGATGTTCTACGACGCCGACGCCGACCTGTCGGTGATCCAGGGCCGGCAGGTCGCCGTCATCGGCTACGGCAGCCAGGGCCACGCGCACGCGCTGTCGCTGCGCGACTCCGGCGTCGACGTCCGCGTCGGCCTGCGGGAGGGCTCCCGGAGCTGGGCCAAGGCCGAGGCCGAGGGCCTGCGGGTCGTCACCCCGGCGCAGGCGTGCGAGGAGGCCGACCTGATCATGGTGCTGGCGCCCGACCAGGTGCAGCGGCACCTGTACAAGGAGGCGATCGAGCCCAACCTGGTGGCCGGCGACGCGCTTTTCTTCGCCCACGGCTTCAACATCCGGTTCGGCTACATCACCCCGCCCGCCGGGGTGGACGTGTGCATGGTCGCCCCGAAGGGTCCCGGCCACCTGGTGCGGCGCGAGTACACCGAGGGACGCGGCGTCCCGGTGATCGTGGCCGTCGAGAAGGACGAGACCGGCAACGCGTGGCCACTGGCGCTCAGCTACGCCAAGGCGATCGGCGGGCTGCGCGCCGGCGGCATCAAGACCACCTTCACCGAGGAGACCGAGACCGACCTCTTCGGCGAGCAGGCGGTGCTCTGTGGCGGCATGTCGGCGCTGGTGCAGTCGGGCTTCGAGGTGCTCACCGAGGCCGGCTACCAGCCCGAGGTGGCCTACTTCGAGTGCCTGCACGAGCTGAAGCTGATCGTCGACCTGATGTACGAGGGCGGCATCGCCAAGCAGCGCTGGTCGATCTCCGACACCGCCGAGTTCGGCGACTACGTGTCGGGTCCGCGCATCATCGACGCTTCGGTAAAGGCCAGGATGCAGGACGTGCTGGCCGACATCCGCTCGGGCGCGTTCGCGAAGCGCTTCATCGACGACCAGGACGCCGGGGCGCCCGAGTTCAAGGCGCTGCGCGCCAAGGGTGAGGCCCACCCGATCGAGGAGACGGGTCGTCAGCTCCGCGGCCTGATGGCCTGGGTGAAGTCCCATGACGACGACTACGTCGAAGGCACCGCCGCCCGCTGAGGTTGCTGGGGGCTGGCCGGGCCGGGGGTGTTCTGTTGGTTCCGGCCCTCCCCGGCCTCCCGGGTGGCGCTCTGGTGGCCGAAGCTCCCAGAACCTGCGGGTCCCGGGTCCGAAGCTCCCACAACCTGCGGTTGCTCCCGATATATCGGGAGCAACCGCAGGTTCCGGGAGCGCCAGCGGAGGGCTTGCTTCTGGGGTTGGCGCTGGAGGGAGGCGGACGGACCGCGAGTGTTGTCAATCTGGCCCTCGGTGTTGTCAATCCGCGCGCAAGTATGGAACTGAACGGGGCGACTGGGCTGCGATGGTTCCATGAGTGTCGAACGAACCTCGGTCCTGCTGGCGGGTGGAGTCTCGGAGAGAGTGCTGGCCAGGTCGACTCGGGACGGTGCAAGGGTTCAGATTCGACACGGAGCCTACGCTGACCAAGCGGCTGTAGGTGCGGTCGGACGGCACCGCCAACTCCTGGCAGGGACGTGGCCGCTGCTGGGCTCTGGATCCGTCCTCAGTCACGCAACGGCGGCCGTCCTTATCGGGCTGCCCGTGTGGGCGGAGCAACTTGACCGGGTGTCGGTGATCCACAACGGCGGCGGGCATGGCAAACGCTCCCGCTACCTGCATGTGAGGCGCGACTTCTTGGTGGACACCGAGATCGGTGAGGTTGACGGCTACCGGGTCACCAGCCTCGAGCGCACCGCGATCGACGTGGCCCGCGCGAGCAACTACCGCCGAGCGGTCGCAGTGATGGACGCAGCCCTGCGCGCGGGGGCTGATCCCGAGTTGCTCTCCGGGATAGTCGGGGCCGCGTTCGGCCGGGTCGGTGTCCTGGTCGCCCGAAATGCGCTCTCGTTCGCCGACGCCCGCTCTGAGAGTGTCGGGGAATCCTTCAGTCGCGTGACGATGGCAGAGTTGGAGTTGCCCCCGCCGCTCCTGCAGTTCGAAGTGTGGCGACACGGGATCTGGATCGCCAGGGTCGACTTCGCCTGGCCGCAGTTCGGCGTCATCGGCGAGTTCGACGGACGAATCAAGTACCAGGGTCCGCCGGATGAGGTCGCGGACGTCGTGATGCGGGAGAAGCGTCGTCACGAGGCAATCGAAGAGGCGGGGTGGGACGTCGTGCGGTGGGGCTGGCGAGAACTGCAGGATCCTCCGCGCTTCCGGTCCCGGATCGCCAACGCCCTTGAGGCCGGGGCCCGGCGTCAAGCGGCTTGAATCGAGAGGCCTCCCGGCCACCCCGTCTGTGGGCTTTGGCAGGCCGGCACCCCACGCTCCCAGAACCTGCGGACGCTCCCGATAAATCGGGAGCGTCCGCAGGTTCTGGGAGCGTCCAGACCGGGACCGCGGGTTTCGGGAGCTTCCGCGCTGGGACGGCCGCCAAGTCACAACCGCTGTCCTGCGTTGGCCGACCCCGACCGCGCCCCACCGACCCCGATCCACCCCACGCCCACCCCGGGGCCGCCACCCCGGATGTGGCAGGCTGTCGGCGTGACGCAGACAGTGCAGAACCCGGGGCTGACCGCCGGGGAGGTGGCCGACCGGATCCGGCGCGGCGAGACCAACGACCTGCCGCCGCGATCGGGACGCACCACGTGGGACATCGTGAAGGCCAACGTCTTCACGCGGATCAACTTCCTGCTGATGGTGCTCTTCGTGATGGTGCTCAGCACCGGCAGCATCGTCAACGCCCTGTTCGGGTTCCTGATCATCATCAACTCGGGTATCGGCATCGTCCAGGAACTGCGCGCGAAGCGCACCCTGGACGAGCTCGCCGTGGTCGGCGAGGGCAAGCCGCTGGTGCGCCGGGACGGGGTCGCGCGCGAACTCGCGCGGGACGCGGTCGTGCTGGATGACATCATCGAGATCGGGCCCGGCGACCAGGTGATCGTCGACGGCGAGATCGTCGAGGCCTCCTACCTCGAGGTGGACGAGTCGCTGCTCACCGGCGAGTCCGATCCGCTGGTGAAGGAGCCGGGTGACCCGGTGATGTCGGGCAGCTTCGTGGTCGCCGGCGTCGGGGCCTTCCGCGCGACCCGCGTCGGCCGCGACTCCTACGCCGCCCAGCTCACCGCCGAGGCGAGCCGGTTCTCGCTGGTGCGCTCCGAACTCCAGACCGGCATCAACCAGATCCTGCGGCTCATCACCTGGCTGCTCATCCCGGTGGGTCTCGCGACCGTGTGGGTGCAGTGGAACCAGCCCGGCACCTGGCAGGAGAAGGTGCTCTCGATGGCCGGCGCCCTGGTGCCGATGGTGCCCGAGGGCCTCGTGCTGCTCACGTCGCTCGCCTTCGCGGTCGGCGTCGTCCGACTCGGCCAGCGCAACGTGCTCGTGCAGGAGCTCCCCGCCATCGAGGGCCTCGCCCGCGTGGACGTGGTCTGCGCGGACAAGACCGGCACCCTCACCGAGAACGGCCTGCGCTTCGGCGAACTCGACCTCGCCGACGACGCCGACGAAATCACCGTCTGCGAGGTGCTCGCGCAACTGGCCGCGGCGGATCCCCGTCCGAATGCCTCGGTGCAGGCGCTGGCGCACGCCCTGCCGATCCCCGACGAGCCGTGGACGGTGACCGCGGTCGCCCCCTTCACCTCGGCCCGCAAGTGGTCGGGGATGTCGTTCGAGGGCAGGGGCAACTGGGTGCTGGGCGCCCCCGACGTACTCGCCGCCCACGACAGCCCGGCCGCCCGACGCGCGGAGGAGATCGGCGCCGGCGGGCGGCGCGTCCTGCTGCTGGCGAGCTCGGACCGCGCGGTCGACAGCCCCGACGCTCCGGGCACTCTCCGCCCGGTCGCCCTGGTCGTGCTGGAGCAGAAGGTGCGTCCCGAAGCCCGCGACACCCTGGCCTTCTTCGCCGCGCAGGACGTTGCCGTGAAGGTGATCTCGGGCGACAACGCGACCTCGGTGGGAGCGGTCACCAGCTCGCTCGGCGTCACCGGCGGCGATGTCGTCGACGCCCGCACGCTGTCGGACGACCCTGAGGACTTCGCCGACCAGGTGGTCGCCGCCGGCGTGTTCGGACGGGTGACGCCCCAGCAGAAGCGCCAGATGGTGGCCGCCCTGCAGTCGCGCAACCACACCGTCGCGATGACCGGCGACGGCGTCAACGACGTGCTCGCGATCAAGGACTCCGACCTCGGCGTGGCGATGGGTTCGGGCGCGGCGGCCACGCGTTCGGTGGCCCAGCTCGTGCTGCTCGACGACAGCTTCGCGACCCTGCCCCACGTCGTGGCGGAGGGCCGCCGCGTGATCGGCAACATCGAGCGGGTCGCGAACTTCTTCCTCACCAAGACGATGTACTCGATCCTGCTGGCGCTGCTGGTCGCGCTCTGGCGGCTCCCGTTCCCGTTCGTGCCGATCCACATCTCCTTCGTCGGCTGGTTCACGATCGGCATCCCCGCGTCGATCCTCGCCCTGGCACCCAATGCGGAGCGGGCCCGTCCCGGCTTCCTGACGCGGGTGATGAGCTTCTCGATCCCGGCCGGCGTGGTCGTGGCCGTGACCACCTTCACCACCTACCTGCTCGTGTTGCCGCCCGCAGGCGACCCGCGGGCGATGATGCAGGCCAGCACCGCCACCCTGCTCACCCTGATGATGGGTGGGGCGTGGGTGATGATCGCCACCGCCCGTCCCTACCAGTGGTGGAAGCTGCTGATGATCGGGCTGTGCTCGCTGGCCGGGTGGCTCGTGATCTTCTGGTTGCCGGGGGCGTTCGCCCAGCTCGCCGCCGGGTGGCCGGCCCTGACGCGGTTCGACCCCCAGCTCGACCCGGGCAACCCGGCGCTGATGGCCACCGCCGGCTGGCTGGGCCTGGTCGCGATCGTGCTCGTCGAGGCGCTGTGGTGGATCTCGGGCCGCATCTCGGGGGAGCGCCGGCACCTCTTCGGCAGCCTCGGCGAGCGGTAGCGGCACTCGACAGGACGCCTCAGCGCGTGTGCTGGCTCCAGGCCGTGCCGTCCCAGTAACGGTTCCCGTCGCCGACCGGATCGGTGTACCACCCCGCGGGCGGACCGCTCGGTGCCGGGGCGGGGGGCAGCACCGGCATCACCTGCACGACGGGCATCACCTGCAACACCGGCTGGTACACGACCGGACGGTGTGCCGTGCAGGCCATCACCAGTGCCACGATCCAGCCCACCCCCGTCCATCCCAGCAGCAGGTTGAGCCAGAAGACACCCCACTGGGTGGCCTTGCCGCGGGTGGCCGCGATCGCCCAGGGCAGCAGGTACAGGCCGCCCAGCACGGCGAGCACCCAGGCGACCACGAGCACCGCGGTGCTGGTCTGCCGCTGGTCGGTGAGCGGCGCGTAGCCGTAGGGCACCGGCTGGTACTGGCTCATGCCCGCCTCTTCTCAGCCGCCCGCGCGGTTCACCGGAGCCGGGCGAGGATGTTGTCGCCCACCGCCGACGTGGGCCGCTTCGAAGCCCCCCGCTCGGCGATGTCGGCATCGACGGCCGCCTCGATCGCCCGGGCGTCGTCGGGCCGTCCGAGGTGGTCCAGCAGCAGGGCCATCGAGAGGATCGTCGCGGTGGGGTCGGCGATGCCCTGCCCGGCGATGTCGGGGGCCGAGCCGTGCACCGGCTCGAACATGGACGGGAAGGCGCCCTCGGGGTTGATGTTGGCGCTCGCCGCCAGCCCGATGCCGCCCGTCACCGCCGCCGAGAGGTCGGTCAGGATGTCACCGAAGAGGTTGTCGGTGACGATCACGTCGAACCGCTGGGGGTCGACCACCATCGCGATCGTGGCCGCGTCGACGTGCAGGTAGTCGCGCTCGACTCCGGGGTACTCCTCGCCGACCTCGGAGAAGAGCCGGTTCCACAACCCGCCGGCGTTGACCAGCACGTTGTGCTTGTGCACCAGCGTGAGGTGGCCCCGGCGCCGCGCCGCGCGCTCGTAGGCGTCGCGGACGACCCGCTCCACGCCGTGGGCGGTGTTGACGCTGACCTCGGTGGCGATCTCGTGCGGAGTGCCCGCCCGGACGACGCCGCCGTTGCCGCAGTAGAGCCCCTCGGTGCCCTCCCGGACCACCACGAAGTCGACCGGTCCGCGTCGGGTCACCTCCGGTGCCAGCGGGGTCGGCACCCCGGGGTACAGCCGGGACGGCCGCAGGTTGACGTACTGGTCGAAGGCGAACCGGAGCTTGAGCAGCAGTCCCCGCTCCAGGAGGCCGCTGGGGATCGCCTTCGAGCCGGGCGCGGCACCGACGGCGCCCAGGATGATGGCGCGGCTGGCGGCGAGCCGTTCCAGCTCGTCCTGCGGCAGTACCTCGCCGGTGCGCTGCCAGCGTTCGGCGCCCAGGTCGTGGTGGACGAAGTCGAAGGCGCCCTCACCGACGGCACCGATGAGCACCTTGAGGCCCTCGGCGACGACCTCGGGGCCGATGCCGTCGCCGGCGATGACGGAGATGACAGGGGTCTGTGGCGTGGTCGCGGTCACCGGGCGAGGCTACACCGGCGACGGCGGTAGCATGCGCGCATGTCATTGTCGTTCCCCGTTGTCCGCGACGCCGATCCCCGTCCCGAGGAAGCCTTCGCCGCGATCATGGCCGACCCCGGTTTTGGCGACCACTTCAGCGACCACATGGCCGTGGCCCTGTGGACGAAGACCGGCGGCTGGTCGCGCGACCGGATCGAGCCCTACGGCCCGTTCCGGATGGACCCGGCCACCGCCGTCCTGCACTACGCGCAGGAGATCTTCGAGGGGATGAAGGCCTACCGGCACGCGGACGGGTCGATCTGGCTGTTCCGTCCGGACGCGAACGCGCGCCGGCTGAACTCCTCTGCGGCGCGGATGATGCTGCCGAACCTGCCCGAGACCGACTTCCTCGCCGCTGTCACCGCGCTGGTGCGCGCCGACCAGCGGTGGGTGCCCTCGGGCACCGGGGAGCAGAGCCTGTACCTGCGGCCGTTCATGTTCGCCTCCGAGGTGTTCCTCGGGGTGCGCGCCGCCGAGGAGGTCACCTTCTGCGTGATCGCCTCCCCGGTCGGGGCCTACTTCCACGGTGGCGTGAAGCCCGTCGACATCTGGGTCACCGACAGCTGGGCGCGCGCCGGCGTCGGGGGCACCGGCGCGGCCAAGTGCGGCGGCAACTACGCCGCCTCGCTGGCCGCCCAGTACGAGGGGTACGACCACGGCTGCTCGCAGGTGCTCTTCATCGAGGCCGCCGGGAAGGACCGTGTGGAGGAACTGGGCGGGATGAACCTCTTCCTGGTCACCTCCGACGGCCGCCTGCTCACCCCTGCGCTGACCGGCACGATCCTGGACGGGGTCACCCGCAGCTCCATCCTCACGGTCGCCGGCGACCTCGGCCTGGTGGCAGAGGAGCGCACCCTCAGCCCGCAGGAGTTCTTCGGCTCGCTCGCCGACGGCACGATCGTCGAGGCGTTCTCGTGCGGCACCGCCGCCGTGGTCACCCCGATCGGCGGCTTCCGCAGCACCGCGGCCGACCACCGGCTGCCCCGCCCGGCGGGGGAGCACACGCTGGCGATCCGGAACCGGATCCTCGACATCCAGCACGGACGGGTCGAGGACACCCACGGCTGGCTGCGCCGGGTCGTCTGACCCGGGCGCTCAGCCGAGGGCGGCCAGCGCGGCGTCGTAGTCGGGCTCGGCGCTGATGTTGGGCGCCTGCTCGGTGTGCAGGATCGTCCCGTCGCGGTCGGCGACCACGATCGCCCGTGAGAGCAGGCCGCGCATCGGCCCGTCCACCAGGGTGACGCCGTAGTCGGAGCCGAAGGTGGAGCGGAAGCTGGAGCCGGTCACCACGTTCGTGATGCCCTCGGCGCCGCAGAACCGGCCCTGGGCCATCGGCAGGTCGGCCGACACGCACAGCACGAGGGTGTCCACCAGGCCGGCGGCCAGTTCGTTGAACCGCCGCACGCTCATCGCGCACACGCCGGTGTCGACGCTGGGAAAGATGGTGAGCACCAGCCGACGGCCAGCGGCGATCCCGGGTCCGAACTCGGTCAGGTCCACCCCGGTGAGGCGGAACGGGGGCAGGGCCGAGCCGACAGGGGGAAGTTCGCCGACGCTGTGGACGGTGAGGCCGCGGTGGATCATGGTCGCCATGGCTGAAGTCTGTCGTGTCCGGGCCGGCGTCAGGGCGCAGCTGGGCCGTCCGACCAGCGGCTGAGACCTCGCGCGGTCCATAAGGTGGGATGTAGTCTCGCCATTCGACATTCCCGAGTAGTTCGAGGTTCGACGATGACGACCATCCCGGCGGCTCCCGACACGTTCCACGTCTTCGACACGACGCTGCGCGACGGCGCCCAGCAGGAGGGCCTGCGGCTCACGGTCACCGACAAGCTGCGCATCGCGGCGCTGCTGGACGAACTGGGCGTCGGCTTCATCGAGGGCGGCTGGCCCGGCGCCAACCCCAACGACACCGAGTTCTTCGCCCGGGCCGCGGACGGTGACCTGCAACTGCGCACGGCCAAGCTTGTCGCCTTCGGGGCGACCCGCAAGGCGGGCGCCACCGCGGCGGAGGACCCGCAGGTGCAGGCGCTGCTGGACGCGCGCACCGAGGTGGTCTGCATCGTCGCCAAGAGCCACGACGAGCACGTCCTGCGGGCGCTGCGGACCACACTGGCCGAGAACCTCGAGATGGTGCGCGACACCGTCACGCACCTGGTCTCCCAGGGCCGGCGGGTGTTCGTCGACTGCGAGCACTTCTTCGACGGCTACCGCGCCAACCCCGAGTATGCGCTCGACGTGGTGCGCGCGGCGGCCGACGCCGGCGCCGAGGTGGTCGTGCTCTGCGACACCAACGGCGGCATGCTGCCGAGCTGGATGGGCGACATCGTGTCGGCCGCGGCCCAGATCGGCGTCGACCTCGGCGTCCACTGCCACAACGAC
>Ga0073899_10002304_pt1 | contig 17213 bp, 14 predicted proteins | sample KloWWTmetaKNB5Ph_FD_88975 | JGI IMG/M metagenome (GOLD analysis project Ga0073899, IMG submission 88975) | Active sludge microbial communities from Klosterneuburg, Austria, studying microevolution and ecology of nitrifiers - Klosterneuburg... | ecosystem: Engineered > WWTP > Aerobic digester >...
GGTTTGTTGCTGCCCATGTTCAGCCGCATGCTGAAGGATCGGGTGGACGTCTCACCGCTTGCGTCGCTGTCCTTCAGGCTGGTGTTGGCAGGCGCCATTGCTGCAGCCGTGTTCGGCAGCCTGCATTCTCCGGAAGTACTTGGCCTGCTCTATACCGAGCATGTGGATCGCTCTGCCCCGGTGTTCGCGCTCTTGGTGTGGTGTTTTACGGCGGTGTGCACCACCTATGTCTTCGGGAGTTTGCTCACGGCGGGTGGTGACCTCCGGGCACTGAACTGGATGGCAGCCGGAGGTGCGCTGCTGAACATCACCCTCAACCTCTTCTTCATCCCACGCTGGCAGGTGGAAGGCGCTGCGTGGGCGGGTTTGATCACCCAAGTGCTCACCGCCGTGGTGCAAATGGTGCTGGCCATGCGACTGCACAAGGTCACCGGCGTTGTCCCGGTGCTTGTGCGCGGGGCCATTTACGCGGGTGTGCTCGTTGCCGTGGACACATGGCTGGGTCGCGTCGGACTGGACTTTGTTTGGACCACCTTGACCTTCGGGGCAATAGCCCTGATGGTCGCGGCGTTCACCGGCCTGTTGAGCCCGAAGGAGCTGCGCAAGGCCATGGCCTGAGACCCGGCCTTCACGTACGCAAACCCTACATTAGCCGCCCTTTCAGAAAGGCCACCCGTATCGTAGACCCCCACCAAGCGCCGCACATTTCCTAATGGCCGATACCGCTTCCTTCGACCTGGTGCTCTTCCTCTGGGCACGCCGGAAACTGATCATCGGCATCACCTTGTTCGGCCTGGTGGCCGGCGTGGCTGCCGCCTTCCTCATCACACCGCTGTACCACAGCGAGGTGATCATGTTCCCCGCCATCACCAACTCGGCTTCCAAAGCCCTGTTGAACGAGCAGAGCACCGGCCGTGACGATATCCTGGCCCTGGGTGACGAAGAGGACAGTGAGCAGCTATTGCAGATCCTCCATTCGGACCAGATCCGCGATCGGGTCGCCAGGAAGTTCGATCTGTACACCGCGTACGAGATCGAGCCGGAGAGCGAGCACCGCAATAGCGAGTTGCGCGAGGCTTACAAGGAGCACATCAAGTTCGAGTACACCAAGTTCAGTAGCGTGCGGGTGGATGTGCTCGACGAACAGCCCCAGCGGGCGGCGGATATCGCCAACTTTATAGCGGCACAGGTGGATTCCGTCTGGATGGACATGGCGCGCGAGCGGGCCACCAAGGGTCTATCCCTCGTTCGCAGCAAGGTGGAAGGCTTGGAGGCTGACATCGAGCAGTGGCAGGACAGCATGCAAGTGCTGCGTGAGTTGGGCGTGCAGGATTATCACACCCAGACCGAACGCTACAACGAGTACATGGGCGCTGCCATCCTCAAAGGCGATCAGCGCGCAGTGAAGGAGTTCGAGGAGCGTTTCAAGGTGCTGGCGAAGTATGGGGGCGCATACGTCACCTTGCAGGACCGGCTATTCAACGAGACCAAGCGCTTGAGCGTGTTGCGCATGAAGTTGGAGCAGGCCCAGGCCGATCTGGAAAGCGACCTGCCCCACAAGTTCGTGGTGAACGCTGCCCAACCAGCGGACAAGAAGAGCTACCCGATCCGATGGCTCGTGGTGGCGATCAGTGGTGTATCGGCCCTGTTGCTCGCCCTGTTGCTCATCATCGTTCAAGAGAACGTCAAGAAGATCCGTATCGCACATGGCCACTGAGATCAGTTTCGAATCGTTCATCCGCGTGGTGCGCAAGCAATGGCGGCTGTTCGCCATCGTTGGTGTGCTGGCCGCCGTGTTGAGCACGGTGCTCAGTGGTCCGGCCTTCCTGAAGCCCCGCTACAAGAGCAGCGCAACGGTGTATCCGGTGAACCTGAACAGCTACAGCATCGAGACACGAACGGACCAGTTGCTCCAGTTGCTGGAGAGCAATAGCATCCGCGACAGCCTGATCCTGCATTTCGACCTGGCCCGGAAGTACGAGGTCGATACCACCTCGAACGGCGGCTATTTCGCCCTGTACAACGAGTTCAACGATCGGGTGGAGATCAGCAAGACGCGTTTTGAAAGTGTGCAGATCGAGATCGTGGACGAGGATCCCGTCATGGCGCGCGATCTGGTGAACGCGATGCTCGCCCAGGTCAACCTCCTTTCGCGGCGGCTCCAGCGGGAGAAATCGCGCGAGGTGCTGGTGATCGCCGAGCGGGCGTTGACGCACGAGCGCGCCAAGCTCGATACCGTGGAGGCGAAGCTGAACGTATTGCGTCGTGATGCGGGCCTGCTCTCCTATGATACGCAGGTGAAGGAGCTCACCAAGGGCTATGTGCGCATGCTCTCGACCGGATCCTCGCAAGCGCAGCGTGATGCGGTGCAGGGCATGATCAAGGAACTGGAGGAAAAGGGGGGCGAGTTCCGCCAGCTCACCGAACTGAGCAACCTGTTCCGGGGCAATTACGATCGCCTGCTCACCGAGTACGAGCGCGTGGTGAACGATGTGACCAAGGAACTCACCTACACCAATACCATCGTGTACCCGGAAGTGGCCGACAAGAAAGTGTATCCGGTGCGCTGGCTCATCGTGAGCACCACCACGCTCAGTGCGCTCTTCCTCTGCTTCGTGCTGGTGGTTTGGCGCGATCAACGCGGTTGAGCCATGGTGCGCGCGATCAGGGCCAATTGGATCGCTGTTGCGTGCGTGCTCTTCGTGCTCGTGAACTCGATCTTCACCGCCAAGGGTTTCCTGTGGTTCGCGGTGATGCCTGCCGTGTTGCTCGTGTTATGGGGCATGCTGGCCGCTCCTGAGCGGTTGCTTCTTTTCATCGCTTTCGCAACCCCGCTCTCCATCAATTTGGAGGAACTGGACCTGGGTGGTATCGGCATTTCACTTCCCACGGAGCCCATGATGGTGGGACTGATGGTGCTCTTCCTGCTCAAGTCCGCCATGCAGGGCAACACGGTGGATGAGCGCGTATGGCGGCACCCGATCACGTGGATCATCGTGGCCCAGCTGGTGTGGATGGCCGTGTGCATCATTCCCAGCAGCATGCCGCTGGTATCGGTGAAATTCTTCACCGCGCGCTTGTGGTTCGTGTGCACCATGTACTTCCTGGCCACACGCCTCTTCGCCGAGCAACGCAACATGCAGCGCTTCGCACACGCCTTCCTCGGTGGCTTGGTGATCGCCATCGGGTACACCCTCACGGTGCATGCGCAGTACAACTTCGAGCATGATCCGGCGCACTGGGTGATGTGGCCCTTCTTCAAGGACCACACCGGCTACGGGGCCGTCATCGCCTTCCTGGTCCCGTTCTGCATCGCGCTGATCGCCATGCCGGGATACAGCCGCACGCAACGTGGGCTCCTCGTTCTGGTTCTCGTGGTGCTCGTGCTCGGGCTGATCTTCTCGTACACGCGTGCCGCTTGGTTGAGCTTGGTGGGTGCCCTTGGTCTGTTCCTGTTCCTGCGCTTCAAGGTACCTACATGGGCGCTGGGCCTTTTGCTGGCGGTCGCGGGTATCGTTTATTGGGCGAACGCGGACCAGATCACCATCGCGCTCGAGCGCAACCGCGAGGAATCGTCGGACGACCTGGGCGAGCACGTGCAGTCCATTTCCAACATCTCCAGCGACGCCAGCAACCTGGAGCGCATCAACCGGTGGAACTCCGCGTTGCGCATGTGGCAGGAACGACCGGTCTTCGGATGGGGCCCCGGGACCTACATGTTCCAGTACGCACCCTTCCAAGCCAGCGAGGACCGCACGATCATCAGTACCAATTTCGGTGTGCAGGGGAACGCCCACAGCGAGTACCTCGGGCCACTTTCGGAGCAGGGTCTCATCGGGATGCTGCTCATGGTCGCGTTGGTGGTCGTCACCATCGTCCGCGCCATGCGCTTGTACCGGCAGTTGCCGGCAGGCCCCGATCGTCTCTTGCTGTCAGGTGCGTTCCTGGGCCTGGTCACCTACTACATACACGGTGCCCTCAACAACTTCCTGGACACCGACAAGGTCTCCGTACCCTTCTGGGCGCTCACGGCCATGATCGTGCTGTTCGACGTGAAGTACATGAAGGAGCGAGCGGCGGACAACTCCCTACCGGAAGCGGCACGTTAGCACCGCGATGTCGTCGAGATAGACCTCGCTTCCCCGGTGTGCATCGAAGGAGGCGATGATCGCCGCGTTCAGGTCCGCAGCACTCGCTCGTGAAAGATCACGGAGCGCGCGCTCCAGGGGATCGGTGCCATAGGCGTTCCCGTGAACGTCCTCCTGTTCCACAAGGCCGTCGGTGTAGCAGAGCAGCGTGCCTTCCGTTGGAAGTTCGATGTCACCCGTTCTGAGGAAGGGAAGCTTGGGCATCATGCCCAACGCGATGCTTCCATCGTGCAGGGTGATGGTGCGCGTGCCATCGTGCAGCAAGGGGTCGTTGTGGCCGGCGTTCACGTAGCGCAAGCGGCGTGCACGCAGATCCAGCAGACCGATGAAGAGCGTGATGAAGCGCTCGCCGCGTGCACTGGCGAAGACCCGGTCATTGAGGCCGTGAACGAGCTTTTCCAGGTCGGAGGCCTGCCCAACGCTGGCATGCAGGGTCGCTTGGAAGTTGCTCATGAGCAAGGCGGCGGCGATGCCCTTGCCGCTCACATCGGCCACGCACATCAGGTAGCGGTCATCGCCCAGCGGGAGGAGGTCGTAGTAATCCCCGCCCACGAGTTGGTGCGGCTGGTACCAGGCAGCTGCCTCCAGCTTCGCATTGTTCGGCAGGTCCTTCGGCACGAGCAGTTGCTGCATCTGCGCGGCGAGTTCCAACTCACGTTTGTCCCGCACCTGTTGCAACTGTTGTTGCGCCATACGCCGGTTCTCCATGGCCACCACCACCAGGTTGGTGAGCGTCTGGATGAAGTTCAGGTGCTTCACCACCGGGCTCATGCGCTGCTCTTCTTCGTCGATATCGCCGATGAGCAGGAAGGCCAGTGGTTTGTCGCGGTGGTAGACCGGCACCGCCACATCGAAGGCTCCCAAGCTGCCGGTGTTCTCCGAGCCGATGGTCTGTATGTCCTTGAAAGAAGCGAAGACCTGCTCCACATCCACTGCTTGCTCGCGTCCGTCTGTGCCGTAGGCGAGGATGCGTTCCCAGCGATCGGTACGCTCGTACAGCGTGAGCCGCGTGATGCCGAGCTCATCCTTCACGATGTGCTCGAAAAGCCCCAATAGCTCCGAGCGGTCCACCGTGTTGTTGATGGCCTTGGTGACATCGAGCAAGGAGCGGAGCTGGAATTCCTTCAATTCCAATCGCTCCACGATACGTTCGAGCCGGGCCATGATCAGAGATCGATCTTCTTGGCGATCTCCGGCAGTCGCGCGCTCAGCGCGATCTCGCGCAGCATCTGTTTCACCTCACGGGCCGGTGAGCCCAGGTAGGTTTTGCCACCTTCCACACTGGACATGATGCCGCTTTGTCCAAGGATCACGGCGCCTTTGCCCACACGCAGTTTACTGGGGATACCTACCTGGCCCCAGAGCGTTACACCATCCTCCAGCACCACGGCACCAGCGATGGCCACATGCGCGCAGATCAGGCAGTTCTCGCCGATGATGGTATCGTGCCCCACCTGCACGTGGTTGTCCATCTTGGTGCCGCGGCCGATGCGCGTATCGGCGCTCACCCCGCGATCGATGGTGGTCATGGCACCGATCTCCACGTCATCCTCGATCACCACGCTACCACCCGGGATCATCTTGTCGTAGCCGGTCGCTCGCTTCTTGTAGTAGAAGGGATCGGCACCGATCACCACATTGGCGTGCAGCGTTACGCGGTCGCCGATGGTGGTATGCTCGTAGATCACAACGCCGGGGCTGATGATGCAATCGCGACCGATGCGCACGTGCGGACCGATCACCGCGCTCGGATGCACCTCACTACCCTCACCGATGGTGATGTCATCCTTCACCCAGCCCGCGCGCGGCATGAAGCGGCGCATGAGCAGGTTGTAATCGCGGCAGGGATCCTCACTTATGAGCAGCGCCTTGCCAGAGGGTGGTTCCACCGACTTGTTGATGAGGATCGTGGTGGCCGCGCTGTTGAGTGCCTTGTCGTAGTATTTCGGATGATCCACGAAGACCAAGTCGCCTTCGCCAACGCGATTGATCTCGTTGAGACCGGTGACGAGGCGATCGGCATTACCCTGAACCTCGGCGCCGATCAGGCGGGCGAGTTCGGCGGCGGTCTGTGGAGGATCGAGGAGCACGCGAAGAGGATGATGCCAAAGGTAGCCGCGCGCATTTGGACCTTGGATGATGCCAACATACGCCCGCGAAAGACCGAAGCCCGTACGGCTACGATGCGGGCTTCGAAAGGTTGTAGATGGCTATTGTTTCACGAAACGCGAAGTGCCCAAAAGCAGCCCGGTGCGATCGAACACTGATACGAAATAGGTGGCAGCGGGTAGAGAACCGACATCGATGGGTATTGTGGGAGCGGTTGAGCGCAGCACCACACGACCTAGCACATCGTGCACCTCAATGGTGGTGGTGCTTGGTGGAAGACCGCGCATGAAGAATGATGCAGTGGTTGGATTCGGGAAAACAACGAACCCATTGTCCCCGCCATACTCACCGAGCCCAACGGTGTTGGTGACGTCTATCATGATCTCCAAGTAGGTTGTTCCTGTAACAGCAAGCTGCTGCGAACCTGTTGGTCCGAAGTACCTGAACTTCCTGATCCACATGCAGAACGCATATGCCCCCGGCAACTCCGGGCTGATGGTCAGTTCGCCAGTAAGAGGGTCTATCTGCGTTTGTGGTGGCAACCAATACCCTTCATCCACACAGGGTATCAGTTCTATCGCAAGGCTATCTCCGTCAGGATCCACTAGCCCCGGCAAATAGCTGTACACCCCGTTCACTTCGGTCACGTTGCTCTGGTAGTTGCTTGCGAGCGGCAGCGTACTCAATGTTCCGGTCAGGCCGTTGATGGTCACCCTCGACTGGATGTTCATGATAGTGCCCTCCGAGTTGGGCACATTCAGTATCCCCGACAACCTTGGCCCCACATAGAACACCGCGCCTGTTGTTGAGGGGGCTGGATCCAAATGCAAGATGCCCGCATACTCTTTCAGCAGTATCACAGGATCATCATCAACTTGTACCGTGTTGGTCAGCCACAGGGTGTCCAACCCGAAGCCAAACTCTCGAATGAATGGCCGAGGCACCTCCGCGACGCCGTCAACATATAAATGCACCGTACCCTGCCATTCACCCCAGACAAAATCTATCGGCGACAACGAGATCGCATAGCCGCGTACATCTTGCGCCTGCACATACATACAAACCGAGGTGACCCACAAACAAACTAGGAGAAATCGACTGTGCTGCATGATCATGGCTTAACGAATCGCGCCGTCACAGCGTTGCTGTCACCACCGTGTATGCATACCATGTAGGCCCCACTGGAAAGGCGAACAATGGGTATCTCAAAGTTCTGCACACCGTCGGCTAGGTTGAATGTCGATACCGTTCTACCCGAAACATCGAATAGTTGTACGACCCTAGCGCACGAGGGTTGAACGAACGCTGAAATGACAGAATGGTCCGCGTTAGGCACCAGAACGAAGCCCATCTCATTGATTGCGACGGCTTCTGCTACTGACACCGGCACGGCGCTTAAATCGAAGCAAGTGATCGCGGAACTGCCTGTCATCGCTGTAGGACCAAAGTAGGCACCATTCCCTGGATCGTGCGTAGGGTAGGGAGGGAACTCGCTGGTCGCAGTGCCAGCGATGAAAATACGTGCGTGACCATCGACCACGATGCTTTCAGCACCATCGCTAGTGCCATTGTTGGGTCCCCCTCCGCCCACCATCGTAAACCATTTACAGGAATGTTCCGGGTAGGTATAGGCACCAACGAATGCATCACCATAAAATGCATTTGGGCCGCTGCCTGCATATTCCTGATAGTATGCCGCGGTCAACTCGACCAAAGGCATATCGTCGCTCTGGGAGAAACCGGCCAAGAACAGGTTACCCCAGGTGTCAGTATCGATTCCCGAAATCTGATCCCGCTCCGTGCCCCCCACATATGTGCTCCAAATGAGGGAGAGCGTGCTGAGGTCGAAGCCCATCAGGACGCCATCCAGCCCTCCCGCGTTGTCCTCTTGGTAGTAGCCACCCTGCAGCTCAAGCGTGGGGAAGTTCGTGCTGCTCGAGTTTGCGCCGAAATAGACACGTTCGTTGCCGACGGCCACTCCTCCCTCAACAGAGGGTGCATCATTCCCTATACCCCCTGCGTACGTAGACCAGCACAGGTCGCCAGTCGAATCGAATTTGAGAAGCACGCAATCGGAGGCCCCCCCGCCATATTGCGTATTCACCAGTGAACCGCAGGTATTCACCTGTGGGAAAAGAGAGCCAGCTGATCCGAGCACGAAAACATTTCCGTTCTCATCCAACGCCGCTGCACGGAAACCGTCGCCAGAAGCACCTCCGACATAAGTGCTCCAGATTAGGGTTTGGGCGTTGTCGAAACGGGCGATGAAAGCATCGGGTGTAGCAAAAGGATCGCTTTCAACGCCGGCAAAGGATTGGAAATAAGCAGTACCCCAGCCCTGTAGGTCTAACTCATCGGACCCAAAGCCTAAGACATATTGCGCACCGTCTGCATCGCATACTACGGAGTACGCTCGGTCATCCCCGATACCCCCGTAGTAGGTGCCCCACTCGAGTGCGCCGCTCGCGGCATTGAATCGACACATGAACGCATCGGCAGTGTTGTTGTTTCCATTCAGACTCCCATCGTGGTACTCGCCGCTCGAATATGGCGTTGGTAGATCGGAACTGTAGGTGTCCCCAACACCGAATACATAGTTGCCGTAAGCGCTGTATGCGATGTCCTGGAACCCCTCGTCGGTCTCTCCACCGTAGTAGGTGGCCCACACGATTTGATACGCCGAATTGAACTTCGCGAGTGTCCCAGAGGAAGAGAAGGGTCCGGGATTAACAGTAGCGCCAACGGTAGCAGGGAACAAGTCGGTGATAGTACTGCCCGCCACGTACAACTCACCGTCATCATCCACGTCGGTTGCCATAGCAGCGTTGCCGAAGCCTCCAAAGTGTGTGCTCCAACAGAAGTTGTTGCTACCACCACCGAGCATCATGGGCGGGTAGCCGATCTGAAAGATCAGCGCCTTTGCAGGGTTGTACGTGCCGTGGTTGAACTTCACGTAGATCGTACTGTCTTCATTAAGATAGCTGGCATTCCAAGGCACTGAGGTGATCGTACCCAAGCCTCCGGGTCCGGAGGTGTTTACCTGGTAAGCCTTCGCTTCCTCGAACCGGAACCACTGGTTGCGGAGGTAGAGCTTCAACGCACCGGCCACATCCACGTTCAGGCTGTCCTGCCCGGTGAAGGAGAGCAGGATCTCATCCGGATCACCACCTGGCCGCACCACGAAGGACAACCGTGGCCCGCTGCTCCCGTGGTAGAAGTGTACATCAATGCTATCCCATACGCTTTGGTACACGACGCGATGTGAAGCGGGTACGTCTTCGGCCGTAAAGCTGCCGAGGTAATAGTTGGCGATATCCGGCGTTGGCGAAAACGCGACCGGATCCTGCTCGCGGGTGCCTTCCAACAGCATGTCCACGCGGTACAGGGTGTCCTCGATAAGACTGTCGTTGTGCAGCGCAGCGAGGGTGAAGGACACCTCGTTCTTCTCCTTGAGATAGATCCCCACTGGCGAGCGTTCGGCGTAGTAGGCTATGTCCGTTGGTTGGTTCCCATTCGTATCGAACACTTGGCCCAAGTTCTGGCGATAGCAGAGCGAGCCTGCTTCTCCGTCGCCCCAGAAATCGGGAGGGACATAGAGTTGTGCATTGCTCGTTGCTGCGAACAAGTGCAACGCGAGGCAGTACAATGTTGTGAGCAAACGGCGATGCGATAGACCGAGTTGTGAGGTTTTCATGACCTTGCTTTCATGCCCCCAGCGACCTTTTTAGGGGCACTACGAAGCAGGGCCAAGCACTTGCTCCACACAATACCTGAAAACAGGTATTTTTTCGAGCATAACGTGGTGCTTAAGCAACATTATCACCGCTCACTACCGGAAAACAGGTAGGCGCGATCTGGCGGAACGAGAAGAGCTCGCATTGTTGCGGGCTCTCGTGCGGATCGCAATGGATCCTTACTTCTTCACGCGGTCCAGGTACTCACCGCTTTCGGTATCGATGCGGATCATGGTACCGGCATCCACGAAGAGGGGCACCATGATCTCGGTACCGTTCTCCAGCTTCGCGATCTTCATCACCTTGTTGCTGGTGTCGCCCTTCACGGCATGTTCCGCTTCGGCCACCACGAGTTCAACGGTCTTGGGGGGGCGGGCGAAAAGTGGGGCATCGCTCTCAAAGCCGACCTGTACCACCATTTCCTCCTTCATGTACTTCATGGCCTCACCGAACAAGGATGCGGGCACATACTCCTGCTCGAAGGTCTCTTGGTTCATGCACACGAGGTTGTCGCCCTCGCGGTAGAGGTATTGCAGCTCGTGTATCTCCACACGCAGCACCTCCATGGGTTCCCCGCTGCGCCAGCGGTGCTCGTTGAGCTTGCCGTTGCGCAGGTTGCGCATCTTGCCTTGGAAGAACGCGCGCAGGTTGCCCGGCGTGCGGTGCTGCCATTCCATGATCTGGCAGATGTCGTTGTTGAAGCGGATGTACGATCCGATGTTCACGTCAGCAGTGGAGGCCATGGGGGAAGGGTCTTCGGTTGGGGCGGCGAAAGTAGGGCATGGCCGCCGAAGGAGAAGCCCCTAGGATACCTTGAAGGCTTCCATCTCCAGCACGGCCGCACATAAGTCGTGCTCCACTGCCTGCCGATTGCTTGCCACCAGCAGTGTTCGCCCTTCAAGATGTCTGCCCAGCAATTCGCGGAACCAGGCGATCGCCTGTGAGTCCAGGTTGCTGGCGGGTTCATCCAACAGCAGGAGCGGCGTATCGCTCAGGATGGCAAGGGCGAGTTTCAACCGCTGCTTCATGCCACTGCTGAAATGCAGCACGGGTTTCTCAAGCGCGTGGTCGAGGTAGGCGATGCGGGCAAGCTGCTCCGGACCGACGCCTGCTCGCAAGGGCTTGAAGCGCGTGTGGAAGGCGATCGTTTGGCGCAGGCTCAGGTCCTCGTAGAGGCCGAGGTAGGGGGCCGCGATGGAAACGTGCCGGTACACCTCGTCCTGCGGGATCTCCGTTCCGTTCGCGCGGTGTGCGATCCTTCCGTTCGTTGGCATGAGCGCACCACCGATCAGCTGCAGCAAGGTGCTCTTTCCGCTCCCGTTCGGACCGAGGATCGCCGTTCGACTGCCGGAAGCGAGCGTGAGCGTTACGCCTTGGAAGACGACTTCACGGCCGAAGTGCTTTGCGATATCGGTGAGCACTACTTCCATGTGGGCATGTGACCATGTGGGCATGTGCCCATGGCGCACTGGCTGGCTTGTGCAGGACCGGTGAGATGGCTGTGTTTGCCGTGGTGCATTCCGGGAGTTGTTCTTTCGCTCTGAAGAGCGTCGTGTCCGGGCATTTCATGTTCACATGATCAAATGCCCACATGGTCACATGTTCTCACTCGGCCAGCCCGCGCATGATCCCCTTGGGACTGTTGTTGATGAAATCCAGGATGATCCCGCGTTCATGGCTGCGCGGCATGGCGATCACGTTCTGCACGGCGCGCTCCACGTTGCTGTTGCGTACGAAGATCTCGCGGTAGATGTCCTCGATGCGGGCCACCTGTTCATCGTCGAAGCCCCGGCGGCGCAGGCCCACCACGTTCACGCCCACATAACTGAGCGGTTCGCGCGCCGCCTTAACGAAAGGCGGTACGTTCTTGCGCACCAGTGAAGCACCAGCGATGAAACTATGCGCACCGATGTGGATGAACTGCTGCACGGCGACATTGCCTTCGAGGATGGCCCAATCATCGATGGTGACGTGACCGGCGAGGTTCACGCTGTTGGCGATCACGATGTTGTTGCCGAGGATGCAGTCGTGTGCGAGATGTACATACGCCATCAGCAGGCAGTTGCTGCCCACGGCGGTCTTCATGCGGTCCGCCGTGCCGCGATTGATGGTGACGCACTCGCGGATCGTGGAACCATCGCCCACTTCGGCGGTGGTGCGCTCTCCGGCGAACTTCAGGTCCTGGGGAATGGCGCTGATGACCGCTCCCGGGAAGATCCTGCATTTGCTGCCGATGCGTGCGCCGTCCATGAGCACGGCGTTCGGGCCGATCCAGGAACCGTCGCCAACCACCACGTCGCCGTAGATGCTGGCAAAGGGCTCAACGGTGACATCCTTGCCCAATTTGGCGTCCGGGTGGACGTACGCGAGTTTCGATATGCTCATCGGGCCGGAACGCTTGCGGGTTCTTTCTCCGTGGTTCCACCGGCCGGCACTTTGTCGCGTACCAACTTGGCCATCATCTCGGCTTCCACGGCAGGCTGGCCGTTCACGTAGCCCACACCTTTCATGTGCACGATGCCGCGACGAATGGGTGTGAGCAGTTCCAGGCAGAAGACCAAGGTGTCACCGGGCACCACTTTGCGGCGATACCGGATGCCATCGGTCTTGAGGAAGTAGGTGGTGTAGTTCTCCGGGTCCGCGACTTTGCTCAGGGCGAAGATGCCGCCCACTTGGGCCATGGCCTCCACTTGCAAAACACCGGGCATCACCGGGTTGCCAGGGAAGTGGCCGGTGAAGTGCGGCTCGTTCATCGTCACGTTCTTCACGCCAACGATGTTGTTGTCGTCCATGCTCATGATCTTGTCCACCAGCAGGAAGGGGTAGCGGTGTGGCAGCATACGCTCGATGGCTTGGATGTCATAGAGCGGTTCCTTGGTCAGGTCCACGCGCAGGATCGGGTTCTTCTCCTCCTCCCGGATCTTCTCCTTGATGCGCTTGGCGAAACTGGTGTTCCCGAAGTGGCCCGGACGTGCAGCGAGGATATGTCCCTTGATGGGGCGGCCGACAAGCGCGAGATCCCCCACGATGTCCAGTAGTTTGTGGCGTGCGGGCTCATTGAAGAACTTCAGGTCCGTTGTATTGAGCACGCCGTTGCGGCGGATCTCCACGTCCTGGTATTCGCGACCGAGCGCTTTGGCAAGGTCCTTCAGTTGCTCCTTCGTTGTTCCCTCGCGGTCCTCGAGGACGATCGCATTGTTGAGGTCGCCCCCTTTGATCAATCCCGCTTTCGCGAGTTGCTCCAGTTCGCGCAGGAAAACGAAGGTGCGGCACGGGGCGATCTCCGTCTTGAACTCCTCCGCGCGGTACATGCTGGCGTGCTGCGTTCCCAGCACCGGGCTGTTGTAGTCCACCATCACCGTCAGGCGGAGCTCGCCTCCGGGGGTGGGCACACCCAGCATTTCAGTACCGCGTTCCTGTGTTTCGAACCAGATGGGTTCCTTCAACTCGTACCAGTTGCGCGGCGCGTCCTGCTCTTCGAGCCCCACGCTCTCGATGGCATGCACGAAGGGGAGCGCGCTGCCGTCCATGATGGGTACCTCGGGGCCGCTCAATTGGAGCAGGCAGTTGTCCACGTTCAATGCGTACAGGGCGCTGAGCACGTGCTCGGTGGTGTTCACCACGGCCTCACCCATGCCCAAGGTGGTGCCGCGTGCCGTGCTCACCACCAGGTCGGCGTCGGCATCGATGATGGGTTCGCCCGGCAGGTCGGTACGCTGGAACTTGTATCCGTGCCCCACGGGTGCCGGGCGAAGGGTGAGGGTGACCGGCTCGCCGGTGTGCAGGCCCACGCCTTTCACAACCGCGCTGCCCTTCAGGGTGTGTTGCTTGTCGCTCATGAACGCATCCTCTTGCGAGGCAGGGCGAAGGTAGGAGCGGGGCCTTTTCCGGATCAGCCCCTGCTTTCGGTGGCTTTGCGCAAGGCCGCCAGCTCTCGCTCCAGTTGATCGATTCGCTTCTGGAGATCGGGCAACCTGCGGAAGACCACCTGGCTGCGGTCATGCTGGCCCTTATCGAAGGCCGGGGAACCTTGGACCGTTGTGCCGTCCTCCACGCTCTTGGCGATCCCGCTTTGCGCTGCAATGCGCACGTTGTTGCCGATGCTGAGGTGTCCGGAAATGCCCACCTGCCCGCCGATCTGGTTATGGTCGCCCACCTTGGTGCTGCCCGCTATGCCCGCTTGCGCAACGATGACATTGTGCTTGCCGATGTCGGCGTTGTGGCCCACTTGGATTAGGTTGTCCAGCTTGGTGCCCTCGCGGATGTACGTGGTGCCGAGCGTTGCGCGATCGATGGTGGTGTTCGCGCCCACTTCCACACGGTCCTCGAACACCACGTTGCCCACCTGGGGCATCTTGTCGTATTCGCCTTTCGCATTGGGGACGAAGCCGAAACCATCTGCGCCGATCACTGCACCGCTGTGCACCACGCATTGTGCGCCCATGATGGTGCCGTGGTAGATCTTCACCCCGGCGTGGATGCGCGTGTTGGTCCCGAGCTTCACGCCATCGCCCACATAGCAGTTGGGGAAGATCTTCACGCCATCGGCGAGCACAACGTCCTCACCCACATAGCTGAAGGCCCCGATGTAGACGTTCTTGCCCAGTTTCGCACTCGGGCTCACGAAGCTCGGCTGCTCGATCCCCTTCTTCTCGTACCGTAGTTCGCTGTTGCGTTCCAGCAATTGGGTGAAGGCCATGCGCGGATCGGCCACGCGGATGAGCGTGAGCGTTTTCGGCAGGGGTTGCGCCGGTTTGAAGCCGTGCTCCACGATGGCGATGGTGGCCTTCGTGCGGTAGATGTGCTCGGTGTAGATGGGGTTGGCGAGGAAGGTGAGCGTGCCGCCGCGGGCTTCCTCGATCTTGGCCAGGTCGTTCACCAACACCTGCGGATCACCGTCCACTTCCCCCTCGAGGAGCTCTGCGATCTGTTCAGCGGTGAATTGCATGGCCCGATCAGAACGTGATGGGAATTAAAACCATCACACTGTCCCAACGCAGTACAAGCTCTTTGCCGGGGTCGGATACGCTGATGGTGAACTGCTCCACGATCGTTGGTTCGATGACCACCGGCACCTGGATGGCTGCGATGTCGAACGCTGGATCGCGCTGCGCATTGCCGTCCATGTCCACACCCCAGTTGTACATCTTGGAGTTCAAGTACACGGTCCAGCTTTTTTCGCCGGGCAGCGTCCAGAGCGTGTAGGTCCCGGCCTTCACCCGTGTGCCACCGAAGCTGATGTCCTTGTTCGCGGTGAAGGTGGTGGCCTCGTTGGCGCCGGTGCGCCAAACCTTGTTGTAGGGGACCAAGCCACCGAAGATCGCGCGACCCTTCTTGTAGGGGCGGCAGTACATCACTTCCACCTGCACACCATCGGGTCCGTCGAGGTAGAAGGTCACGGTTTCCTCGGGACTCGCCTGCTTGGTCTGCACCTTCAGGTAACGCAACACCCCGAAGATCACCGCAACCGCGATCACGGTACCGATCAGAACGCGCTTCAGGTTCGTGGACATATCCCGGTCAGTGCGCGTGTTCCAGCTCCACTTCCTTCTTCATTTCCACCCTCACGGTCGTGCTGTCACCGGTGCGGCTCACGTTCACTTCGCCGCCGTCGATGCTGATCGTGGTATCGCCTTGGAAGTTGGATCCCTCCAACTCCTTCACGATCACACGCACGTTCTCATCGCCGTGGCCCATACCATGCCCCATACCATGACCGCCGCCCTTGCAGCAGGAAGCGCCCATCTTGTGGTCGCAGCCTCCCTTATCGCAATGGCTGCCTTCGCCGCTGCAACACGAACCGCCGTGTTCGCACATGCTCATGCCGCCGTGACAGTTCATTTCCTTGCCGCAGCCTCCGCCATGGCAGTTCCCGCCGCCGCCGCAACGGTGGCACAGGAGGCAACAGAGGATCATGCCCAAAGCGAAGCTGAGCAGGCTGAAGAGGAGGATCTTGGCCCAGTTGGTGTTCATGGCCGCGAAGGTAGGGCAGTGCCTCCGGAGCCCGGATCAAGCCCCGGCCAACCACCTCGGCCAGCCTAGGTAGAACTTCTCGACCGGCTTGCTCAATGCGGCTATCCCCAGATTGTCGCTGGCGTCGGCAATGTCCCGCACGCTGCCATCCTTGTACAGCAGTTCGATGCGGTCCTTGTCCGGGTCGTACGCGTTGTTCACGATGCTTCCGGTGATCACGAAGTGTTCGGCCTCGGCCATGGAGATCCTCATCTGATCCGCCACGCGCTTGCGCAAGGAGGCCACTTGGTCCGCATCCCAGGGTTCGTCCTGCAGGCGGATGTGCAGGTTGCGGCGTTCCACGAGGTCGCTGGCCAGCGTGGAGAGCACCTTGTCCGGATCGCGGCACCACACTTTGACCGCACCCATGATGTCATGGTCGTCCAGGCGCAGGAAATCCGCGAGCACGGTCGCATCCTTGAAGGACTCGCGCGTATGGCGGGTGCGCAGGAAGCGTTGCAAGGCCGGTGAGGCGAAAACATCGGTTCCATCGAGGGCGAGTTGCTTGGCGCGGCGCAGCGTTTCCACCAGCATCATCTCGCAGGCCACCACGGTCTTGTGCAGGTACACCTGCCAGTACATCAATCTGCGGGCGACGAGGAACTTCTCGATGCTGTAGATCGCCTTTTCCTCCACGACCAGCTTGTCGTTACGGATCTCGAGCATCTTCAGGATGCGTTCCCCTCCGATCACGCCTTCGCTCACACCGGTGTAGAAGCTGTCGCGGTTGAGGTAGTCGATGCGGTCCACATCGAGTTGGCTGCTGACGAGCTGGTGCAGCGCGCGGCGTTCATGCTTGTCCCTGAAGATGCGGATGCCCAAGGAGAGTGCTCCATCAAGTCGTTCGTTCAGCGCGTCCATCACCAGGGCGCTCACGTCCTCGTGCCCGATGCCTTCCACCAGGCTGTGCTCCAGCGCATGGCTGAAGGGTCCATGGCCGATGTCGTGCAGCAGGATGGCAACGGCCGCTCCGTGCGCTTCCTCATCGTTGATGTCGTGGCCCTTGCTCCGCAGCGTGGCGATCGCCTCGCCCATGAGGTGCATGGCGCCGAGCGCATGGTGGAAGCGGGTGTGCAGGGCGCCGGGATAGACGTAGTGCGCCAGGCTCATTTGTTTGATGCGGCGCAGGCGTTGAAACCAGGGATGCTCCGTCAACTGAAAAAGCAAGCCGTACGGCACATTGATGAATCCATATACAGGATCGTTGAGA
>Ga0073899_10002305_pt1 | contig 17211 bp, 12 predicted proteins | sample KloWWTmetaKNB5Ph_FD_88975 | JGI IMG/M metagenome (GOLD analysis project Ga0073899, IMG submission 88975) | Active sludge microbial communities from Klosterneuburg, Austria, studying microevolution and ecology of nitrifiers - Klosterneuburg... | ecosystem: Engineered > WWTP > Aerobic digester >...
AGTTTATAGAGCGCGCCGTTGCTCGACACGACAAAGAGCGCGCCCGTGTCGGCGTCATACGCGGGGGTGGAGTTGATGTTCCCACCCGGATTCTTGTTCCAGACTACGGCGCCGTTCGCATTGTCCAATGCATAGACGCCGCGGCTGCCCGCCGCAATATAGACGCGACCGCCGCCTGTGACGGGTTGACTGTTGCGCGGCAGGCCAAACTTTCCTGCGACAATGCCGCCTGTGGCGTTTGGCCCGTTCCATGCCCACTTCCAACGCCATGGCGTCGGCACGGAAATCGGATTATAGCTGGTGTGCTGCGCGTCATGCGCGTGTTGCGTCCATTCAGAAGGTCCGGCGGGTGGCGGTGGCGGCCCTTGCGTCGGCGTTGCTGTCGCTGGCGCCGGCGTGACAGTCGGCGTCCGCGTCGGCGTTGGAAAGGGCCCGGCGATGTAAGGCAAATAAACAGAACCGGCTGCGCTGTCCTGGCTGTATGCCACGGGTTGCGCCATGCCAGGCAAGCCTCCCAAAACGAGAATAGCGAGCATGACGGTTACTGCAAGTAAAAAGTAAAACCTATACATTAGGATATCTCCGTAAACTATACGTAAACTGTTTGCAAAAACTGTTCACAAAAATTAGGTGGATTCGTATAATGAACAACCCTATAAATCCTATAAAACCGACAAGCCTGTGCCACCAGTCACTGCGACCTGATGGCACAAGTCTACCTTAACAAAATGCGAAGATTTGTGCTGGACGTCACGACAACTATTGCCTGTTTTGCGGGTGACGAACACTATTCGCTGACGCTACGTATGTTCGATTTCGCCGTTTTCTGGTACGATTTTCCACGACTGTAAAGATTGTTGCATATCTCTGCACCGGCTGACAGCGCCGATTGCTGTATCGATGCCTCAAACTCACGGTGTATATGAAGATCCTGTTTCTCACGCAAGTGTTGCCTTTTCCCCTCGATGCCGGGCCGAAAGTGCGCGCCTACTATGTCCTGCGTTATCTGGCGCAGCGTCACGCGGTTACGTTGCTTTCCTTTGTGCGCGCCACGGACACGCCAGCGGCGATCGAACATTTACACAGCTTCTGCGCCGAGGTTATCACCGTGCCGATGGCGCGCTCGCGCGTGAAAGATGCTGGTTTTCTGCTCAAGAGCCTGGCGACGAATCGACCGTTTATCATCGAACGCGACGCTTCCGGGGCCATGCAGGAGCGTATCGACCAGCTTGCGCACGCGTCCCCTCCTTTCGATGCGGTTCATGCCGACCAGCTTTGGATGGCGCCGTACGCACTGCGCTTCCACAACGCGGTAAATGCTGGAGGCGCGGGGAATCGACCTTTAACGGTCATGGATCAACACAACGCTGTCTACATGATTCTACAGCGGCTGGCTGACGCCGAACGCAATCCTGCAAAACGGGCGCTGATGCAGCTCGAAGCGCGCAAGCTGGCCGACTTCGAAGTGCACACCTGTCGGGCGTTTGACCATGTGACCTGGGTCACACAGGAAGACTACGTTGCCGTTCAGTCCAGAACGCAGCGCATCGATATCCAGGTTCCCAACGACGGCGTGCTGCCCATCTGCGCCGACCCAGAAGCCGCGCCGGCCATTGTGCGCCTCCCTGCGGCGCGACGCGTGACTTTTTTGGGCGGGTTGCACTATCCACCCAACGCGCAGGGCGTACTCTGGTTTGCGCGGGAGATGTTTCCCCAGGTGCTGGCCGCTGTTCCCGACGCCGTGCTGACGGTGATCGGCAAGCAGCCGCCGCCCGAATTGCACAGTCTAGGCATCCCCGCACAGAATCTGGAGGTCACCGGCTATGTTGCCGACCCTGCACCTTACCTGGCGGAAACCGCGGCGTTTATTGTGCCCCTGCTGGCGGGCGGCGGGATGCGCGTCAAGATTATCGACGGCTGGAGTTGGGGGCTGCCGATCGCCAGCACGCGCGTGGGCGCCGAAGGCGTCGAAGCGGTGCACGGCGCAAACATGCTGTTGGCGGACGACCCGGCCGCGTTTGCGCGCGCGGTCATCGATCTGCTTACCGATCCCGTCTTGAATGAAAAAATTGCCCAAGGCGGCCGGCGCACTGTTCTCGAACGCTACAATTGGAAGGTGGTCTATCGCAGGTGGGATTCCATTTACGCCACGGATTACACCACCGATGAGACAACGGCGCGTCCTTCTTCAACCTGCAATGCCCAAGCATCCTAGAGATCTGATATGAACATCCTGTTTATTGCACCCTACGCTCCAAACCCTGTCCGTGTGCGCCCCTACGAATTTATCCGTGCGCTGTTGCGCCGCGGCAACGACGTGACCCTGGCTGCGCTGTGGACTTCCGAGCCCGAACGCACCGACCTCGCGCTGCTTGCTGGGATGGGAGCCACCGTGATCAGCGAGCCGATGCAGACTTACCGCTCGCTGGCGAACAGCGCGGCCACCCTGCTGCGCAGCACGCCGCTGCAGGCCGCCTACAGTTGGAACGCGACGTTGATGGCGCGCATCCACACAGCCTTGCAACAGGAACGCTTCACTGCCGTCCACGTCGAACATCTGCGCGGCAGTCGCTACGCGGTGGGCGTGCGACGCGCGCTCGATGCACATCCAACCATCCCGCGCCTGCCAATTGTCTGGGACAGCGTCGACTCGATCTCTTATTTGTTCGAGCAGACGGTGCAGTCGAGCCGCAGCCTCAGGGCGCGGCTGATGACATGGATCGAGTTGGAACGGACGCGACGCCATGAGGCGTGGCTGGTTGGGCAATTTGAACGCACGCTGGTTACCTCGGTGCTCGACAAGGCAGCCTTTGTCGGGCTACTGAGCCAGTACGCCGGCGACGATCTGCATACGCTCGCCGACCGCATCGAGGTGATCTCCAATGGCGTCGATCTCGATCACTTTGCCTTTCGCGACCCGCTGGATCGTCCCACCAACCGCATCATCTTTAGCGGCAAGATGAGCTATCACGCCAATGTCACCGCGGCGCTGCATCTGGTCAATGACATCATGCCATACATCTGGGCGCAGCGCCCGGACGTGCAGGTGTGGCTGGTCGGCAAGGATCCCTCCGCCGAGGTGCGCCGGTTGGCAAGCGAGCAACCGCCCTTGCCCGGCAGCGACCAGCCACGCGTCGTCGTCACGGGCGGCGTGCCCAGCATGCCCGAATACATCCAGAATGCAACCGTCGCGGTCGCGCCGCTGCTCTACGGCGCGGGCGTCCAGAACAAGGCGCTGGAGGCGTTGGCGTGTGGCGCCCCAGTCGTCGCGACATCGCAGGCAACCGGCGCCCTGAGCGTGCAGGCCGGGCAAGATCTGCTCGTGGCCGATGGGTCGGAGGCGTTTGCAACCGAAGTGCTGCGATTGTTTGCCGACCCTGACCTGCGCGCGCGCGTAGGCGCGGCCGGGCGCCGTTACGTCGAAACGCATCACTCTTGGGACGCAGCCGCACAAATGCTGGAAAACGTCTATCGCACGCCGCTAACATAAGCGCCAAGTCCAGGGCGAGGCAGCTTATTCTGATGCGGAGGCGCGGAGATGTAGAGAGAACGCAGAGAGGCGCTGGCAGGAAATCTTTTTTTCTCTGCGAACCTCTGCTGCCCTGCGCCTCCGCGTCGAGACCTTCTCAAGTCCAGGGCAAGGCAGCTTATTCTGACGCAGAGGCGCGGAGACGCAGAGAAATGCTGGCAGGAAATCTTTTTTTCTCTGCGAACCTCTGCCGCTCTGCGTCTCCGCGTCGAGACCTTCTACGTCGAGACTGTTAATAAACCTTTATATGATTGTCAGCATCAATACCCAGAAAACTACGCTATAATCGCATACGCTGTGCATTGTTTGCCATCCAACGTTGTCAAATTGCTACCATTCACTAGAGAGGGAACCCAATGAACAAACGCATATCCCTGGCCGCGCTGATGCTTGTACTGACAGCCGCCGCGCTGCTCTGGCGCGGCGCGAATGCCCAATCCGCCCCCGACCTCTTCTTTTCCGAATATATTGAAGGATCATCCAACAACAAGGCGCTCGAAATCTACAATGGAACTGGCGCGGCCGTGGATTTGGCCGCGGCCGGCTACAGCGTGCAGATGTTTTTCAACGGCAGCGCCGCGGCTGGCTTGACCGTCAACCTAGTGGGGGCGGTGGCGGATGGCGATGTCTTTGTGCTGGCGCAGAGCAGCGCTGGCGCCGCGATCCTGGCGCAGACCGACCAGACCAACGGCGCCGGCTGGTTCAACGGCGACGACGCGGTCGTGTTGCTGCGCAACGGCGTCGTGATCGATGCGGTCGGCCAGGCCGGGTTCGATCCGGGGACGGAATGGGGGGCGGAGCTTGTTTCCACCGCCGACAACACTTTGCGCCGTAATCTGGATGTTTGTAGCGGGGATGCCATCGCAACCGATATCTTCGACCCTGCTGTCGGGTGGAGCGGCTTTGCCACAGACAGCTTCGATGGGTTGGGCGCACACGCGCCGACCTGTGGTGGGCCGCCGCCTGGAGACAGTGCGCCTGCTGTGAGCGCAGTCAGCCCTGCCGACGGCGCCAGCAACGCCCCCACCGATGGCAATGTGACGGTGACGTTCAGTGAGCCGGTCGTTGCCGGCGTCGATGCCTTCACGTTGGCTTGCGCGGGCGCGGTCCAGCCCTTCACACTCAGCGGAGACGGCATAACCTTTGTGTTCGACCCTGTTGCCAATTTGCCGCAAGGGGAACTGTGCACGTTGACGGTCGCCGCGGCCTCAGTGACTGATCAAGATGTTCTCGACCCGCCCGATGCAATGGCGGCTGACTTTACCGCCACCTTCGCCGTGGTGGTCACCGATCTGTGCACACTTGCCGCCACGCCGATCCCGGTGATTCAGGGCAGCGGCCCGGCCACGCCCTTTATCAACGCGGTCGTCACCACGCGTGGCGTCGTCGTGGCGGACTATGAAGGCCCCACGCCCGCCTTGCGTGGCTTCTATTTGCAAGACCCTGTTGGCGACGGCGACCCGGCCACATCGGATGGCGTTTTTGTCTTCAACGGCAATGCCGACAATGTGAACGCTGGCGATCTCGTCACCGTGCGCGGCGTGGCGAGCGAGTTTAGCAACCAGACTCAGATCAACGCGCAGCAGGTCGCCACTTGTGGCGCAGGGACGATCGCGCCTACGTTGCTGAACTTGCCTTTTGTCAGCACGAACCTGGAGCCATACGAAGGCATGTTGGTCTCCTTTCCACAGACGCTCTATGTGACTGAGCACTTCAACCTCGGTCGCTTTGGGGAGGTGCTGCTCTCGTCGGATGGGCGGCTCTATCAGCCCACGCATCTCGTTTCGCCTGGCCCGGCCGCGCTCGCCCAGCAGGACGAGAACCTGCGTAACCGCATCCTCCTTGACGATGCGCGCACCCCGCAGAATCTCGATCCGATCTATCCGGCGCCTGGCCTTACTGCGGCGAACACGCTGCGCCTCGGCGACGCCGTGGATGGTTTGACTGGCGTACTCGGCGAGGGCTTCGGCGCGTACCGGGTGCAGCCTGTGGGCGCGGTCAACTTTGTCACGGGCAATCCGCGCCCCGCGCCCCTGGCGCGCACGCCGGGGGCGTTGGCGGTGGTCAGCGCGAATACGCTGAACTATTTCGTGACGATCGATGCCGGCGCGTCCATCTGCGGGCCGGCCGGCAATCAGGAGTGTCGCGGCGCGGATAGCGCATTCGAGTTTGACCGGCAGCGCGCCAAGACCCTCAGTAAATTGGCAGGGCTGAATGCTGACATCACCGGCCTGATCGAGATCGAGAACAGCCCCGACGATCGCGCGTTGGTCAACCTGGCCAATGGCCTGAACGCAATGGCGGGCGCCACGACCTACAGCTATGTGGCGACCGGCGCGATCGGCACGGATGCGATCCGCGTGGGCTTTCTGTACAAGCCCGCGGTTGTGCAGCCTGTCGGCGCGCCCGCAGTGTTGACGTCGGCGTTCGATGCACGCTTCCTGGATGATAAAAATCGCCCGGTGTTGGCGCAGACCTTTGAAGAGCTTGCCAGCGGCAATCGCTTCACAGTGGCCTTGGCGCATCTCAAATCCAAAGGATCGGACTGTGTGGATGTGGGCGATCCTGACCAGAATGACGGCCAGGGCAACTGTAATCTAACGCGCAAGGCTGCGGCCGAGGTATTGGCGGCATGGCTGGCGACCGACCCGACGCAAAGCGGCGACCCCGACTTCTTGATCATCGGCGACCTCAACAGCTACGCTAAAGAAGATCCCATCACGGCCCTGCGCGACGCGGGTTTCACCAACCTCGTGGAATATTGCAGTGGTGATGGCGCTTACTCCTATGTTTTTGACGGACAGTCCGGTTATCTCGACCACGCGCTGGCCAATGCTAGCCTGACGCCGGCTGTGTTGGGAACCTACGAATGGCACATCAACGCCGATGAGCCGCGCGTGCTCGACTACAACGTGGAGTTCAAGACGCCTGCGCAGGTTGTCAACTTCTTTGCGCCGGACGCCTTCCGCACCGCCGACCACGACCCGCTGCTGGTCGAGATTTGCCTGGCGCCGCAATTGCACGTCTCGGTGACGCCTGACCTGATCTGGCCGCCCAATGGCAAATACGTCATGGTGAAGCCGGAATTCACTGCCAGCCCGAACGCCACGGTCAGCCTGCTTGCCGCGACTTCGAGCGACCCGGATCGCGGGCTATGGCGCGGCGACCGGCGCAACGATATTGTGATTCGCCACAATGGCAAGGTTGCTCTACGCGCCGAACGCATCCCCGGCGGCCCGGATCGCACCTACACGCTCACCTATCGCGCGGTCAATGCGTGCGGGGCAGAGACAATTGCCGCCGTCGAGGTGATCGTGCCCGCCAACCGCCCGCATCACCGTTTCCTGGACGCTGATTTGGGCGTTTTTGAGGAAGCAGAACTCGATCAGATCGATGCTGCTTCCTCATTATTCCTGCCATTGATCGACCGCTAACTGCGGCGGGTGACGATTGAGGATGGATTTGGCGAATTCAGGCAGATCGAGATCTGCCTGAATTCGCCAAATCCATCTATTCCGCATACGATTTCACCCTATGCCAACCACTTCGGACTTTACCTCAAAGGCAAGCGACGAAGGTCTGCGGCGCATTGTCGAGCGCGTTGCTCTTCGTGCGCTGGCGGACGGCGCGCTGCAACCCATTGCAACCAGTGTGCATCACGTGACGCAGCGCGGCGTGCGTTTTGTGGTGCGCAGGTTGGCGGGCGCCACCGGACACGCCGCCGCGGATGCACGGAGTCAGCGGGCGACCGCAGGCGCTACGCACGCCGAAAATCCCTTCCTACCCTACGATCCGGCGCTCTTTGTAACCGACCTCTCACCCACGCATGTGTGCCTGCTGAACAAATACCCGGTCGTCGATCATCATCTCCTGGTCGTGACGCGTGCGTTTGCGCCGCAGGAGGAACGGTTGCATGAAGCTGACTTTGCGGCGTTGCTCTCCTGCGCGCGCCAGCTTGATGGGTTGGCGTTTTACAATGCTGGCAAGACGGCCGGCGCCAGCCAACGTCACAAACATCTTCAGCTTGCGCCTTTCCCGCTCGACCCCACCGGAGTCGATGCGCCCATTCTGCCTGCGCTGGGAGCGCCTGCTGCGCTGGGCGAAATAGTGCATAGCCCCCATCTCTCATTTCGGCACGCGTTGGTGTGGCTGCCGCCTGCCCACGCCGTCGACGCCGCGTCCATCACCCTTCTCTACGAGGCGATGCTGAAGGCAGTCGGCGTCTGGGATGGAGACGCGTCCGCGCCGCGCCCCTACAACTGGCTCGCTACCCAGCAGTGGATGTTAATGGCGCCCCGTCGCGCTGAGATGGTGGCCGACATGGCAGTCAATGGGTTGGGCTTTGCCGGCAGCTTGCTGGTGCGCAACCCAGAGCAACTCGCCTGGTTGCACGCGTACGGCCCGCTAGACGCGCTGCGCGCCGTGAGTGAGCCCGCACCGTGAGTGAGCCCGCACCGTGAGTGAGCCCGCACCGTGAGTGAGACTTTCGCGTCCGCGCGCAATCGCAGCGTGCGCGTGTGGGGAAAGGGATGAGTGGCTGCTTGGTGGAAGATATGGCAAACGTCAGGCCTGGCTGGCCGCGTTCCAAGCGTGCCCAAGGGCAATCCACGCGCGGCAAGACGATGCCCAATCGGCTGCGTCGCGTGGACGCCTTTCTCCTGCTGTACGATGCTCACTTGTTGCGCCGCGAAGATGGCCTCTGGCGCGACGCCTGTTTTGTCGATCTTGGTTATGGCGCCACGCCTGTCACCACTGTGGAGAGCGCGGCGCGTTTGCGCCGGGTCAATCCGCGGCTGCCTGTGTTAGGAGTGGAGATCGACCCGGCGCGCGTGGCCGCAGCGCAGCCCTTTGTCAATCCGCTCACGGATTTCCGGCTGGGCGGCTTCAATTTGCCGCTGCGGCGTCTGCCCGATGGCCGCACAGAGGCCGTGCGGGCGATCCGTGCATTCAATGTGTTGCGCCAGTATGAAGAAGCCGCGGTGGCGGCGGCCTACACCGAGCTGGCGCGCCATGCTTTGCCAGGTGCGCTGCTCATCGAAGGCACTTCGGATCCAGCGGGCAGCGTGTGGGTGGCGCATGTGCTGCGCCGCGATCTGCAGCTTCCCGCCTGGCGCAGCGAGGCGCTTGTCTTCAGCGCCACGCTGCGCGCTTCGTTCGATCCAGGCGATTTTCAGCCGGTCTTGCCGAAAGATTTGATTCATCACATGCAGCCGGGCGAGCCGATCCACGACTTAATGGCGGCGTGGAAAGCGGCGGCGCGGCGTGTAAGTCATGAGCGGGTGTGGGGCGAACGTCGTTGGTTTATGGCGACCGGCCGCACCTTACACGCAAGCGGTTGGCCGGTCGACCCGCGCCGGCGCTGGTTGGCGCGCGGCTTTCTCATCGTTGCTACACGTTAATCGCTATACGTTGATGGCTATACGTTGAGTCGTTACACGTTGAAACGGGGAAGCGCGAGCGGTCGTCAACGCTCGCATCTGACGGGATGTCTTACTCGCGCGTGATCGAAGCCGTCATATACAGCAGCCGCACAAATTTGTCGCCGACGCGCACGCGGTTACTCTCGCCGGTCAGCGCAAAACCCTGCGCCTGCCAGAACTTGAGGGAGATCGTGTTGAACTGTTCCACACCCACGCGCACCGTGCGCATGCCGCCGGCATTGGCCAGCCACGGTTTAAGCAGCGACCATGCCTGCGCGCCGATGCCACGCCGCTGCAGCGGCTCCGCCACCATCAGCAGTGCGATGTAAGCCACGGCTGGCTCCGGCCAGTGGAGCCGGAAGTCGAGCACACCGATCATTTCGGCGCCGCGCGACGGATCGCTGCGTTCGAGCGGGCGTACAATGGCAAGCAGCGAACGCCCAGGGGTTTCCTGTGCGGCTGTGAGTTCGGCCGCGGCGTAGTCGTCCGGCGGGCCGGGCAGGTTGTACAGGCGCCAATAGCCGGGCGTGGCGGCATAGACCGCTTGCAGCGCCGCGGTGTGCAGCGTCGCGTCGACAGGCAGCAGCGTGATGATCTCCGGCTTGGTCACCTTTTACTCCTGGGGCGGCAGCGCGCGCGCGGTCGCGACACGGATGTCAGACAATTCACGGCGCAGTCGCTCCATCTCGCCGGCGACGCGATCCAACTTCTCGCGCTCCACGCGCACGAAGCGGGTGTACGGCGCAATCGCTTCCCGCATCCGCTGCATGCCGTCAGTCAACTCGCGCTCGAACTGGCGGGTCAACGCCTCGTTCAACTGCTGGCGCAGCGCGTCGATGCCTTCGCGCAGCTCCTGTTTGAGCCGGTTGCGGCGGTAAGGCAACACATAGAAGCCCAACGCGGCCAGCGCGCCCGCGCCAAGCAGCCCGGTGACATCAAGCAGGGTGGTGTGCAGCACTGCGACCAGGATGGCGCCCAGCCCAAGCGCGCCCGCCTCGACCGCCGCAGTCTGGACGAGGGCGTTTTGCACCTGCTGCGCCAGTTTGAGCGATTCAGTTTCAGGGTCGTAGGAATCGACCACGCGCTGCGCCTCGCGCCCGACGCTGGCGATCAAATTCTGCCGGTTGAACTCGAAATCGCTGCCGACCTTGCCCACGATCTGGTCGGCATGTTGCTGCGAGCGTTGATTGAGATAGTCCATCACATCGCGCCACTGCCGATAGTCGCGCTCCACCAGCCAGTCGATCAGGTCGCTCACCTGCGCCTCGACCGCGCGTGAGGTGTCCGCCACCACGGTGCGTTCGAACTCGGCGCGCACCTTCTCGCCGTTGACGAGGTCGAAGACGCGGCCGATCCGCATTGTCTCGTCAAAGAAGCGGTCGCCGCGTTCGGCCATGCCATAGAGCACATTATCGACATGGCTGAGGTGATATTTGAAGTCACGGCGCATATCGATGTCGTAGGCGTCGAGTTGGGCTTCGATGGCGTCGATTGCCTCGAAATCATCCTTGAGCACCACGCTGCGATTTTCGATAAGGCGGCGATAGTGATTGCTGAGATGGTCGGCCACGCCGACAGGATTCTCCAGCTTGAGGCGCAGCCGTTCGGCCGCGTCCAACGCGGTGAGGATGTAGCGCTCCAACGCGCCGAAACGGCTCTGCGCCCACAGGTCGCTGCGTTCAAGCGCTGCGTGCGCGTGGCCAGCCTGTTCCTTTGCTTTCAACGCCAACCGCGCACTGACCGGGAAAATGCGCGGGGTGACGCCCAGCAACTGGGCGCCATTTTCCGCCACAAACTCAACGATGTGCTGGCGGTCGTTATCATCCTCGATCAAGTCGATCTTGTTGACGACGATGATGATTTTCTTGCCCCATTCGCGGATGCGCTGCAACAGCAGGCGCTCGCTTTCGCTGAAGGGACGGTCGGCGCTGGTGACAAAGAGCACCAGGTCGCTGCGCGGCACAAAGTGCTCGGTGATCTCCTGGTGGCGTTGGATGACGGCGTTGGTGCCCGGCGTATCGACCAGGTTGATCTCACGCAGCCACTCCACGGGCAGATGGATGACCAGCACATCGTCGCCGGTCATGTCTTCGCTTTTCTGGGCGCCGTAACGCAGCACCTGAATTTGGCTGGTCGTCGGCAAGACGCCTTCGACCAGGAGGCGTTCGCCGAGCATGGCATTGAGAAAGGCCGTCTTGCCCGCGTTGAATTCGCCGACGACCACCAACAGAAACAACTCGTCAAGTTGGTGGAGCGAACGCTTGAGCATCGCCAGGTCGTCGTCCGCCGCGCCGAGTCGCACGAGCAGCACGCGCAAATCTTCGAGCAGGCTGCGCTCGCGGCGGATCAATTGGTCTTGTTCAGCAGTCAGGATGCGTTGCAACGTTCTTTTCCCACATTCAATTTCTAGAAACTTTATTTTCTACGTGACCATGATTGGAGGCATTCTGCCCTCACCGGATGCGTCACCCTCTCTCTACGAGAAAAATGGTGTTCGGGTTGCGCAGAGAGCACGCTCCCCATCGAGCTTAAGCTTCATCAGGCTGCGGCGCGTCATGACCACGCTGTTGCAACAGGGCCGCGGCGTACGCCTTGCGCCGCAGGAAAACGTCTGCCGCCGCCATGCGCGCCTCCAATTCTAAGCGTTCGCTGCCGCGCAAGGCATTGTCCGCCTGTTCCTCCAGCAGCCATTCCAGCCGCGTCACATCGCCTGCGCTGCGCTGGCTGCGAGCAATGCGCCAGAGCGCCTCGTCTTCGAGTGCATCAAGTGCTGCCAGGTCGGTCTGGAATGGCGCGGCCGCAAGCGGCTCTTCGGGCAGGCTAGAGGTGCACATCGTACACCCCAGCCGATAGGACCGATAGATAGGATAACGACGAGGTATTCATAGCACGATCAACTCACCCCTGTTTTTATGCATCCAATGTTCTGCCGCGACATGGGGTCGATTTCGCAGAAGGTTGGCGCCCCTGTTATGCACATTTTTCACCATTTTAGCATAGGTTGGCAGTGTAACCGTTGCTCAGGGGATGTGTTCCAGAATTTTGGCGGGAACGACCTCGGCGCTGGTCAAGGGGACTTGGTTAAGCAGGGCTGCGTCTGACCAGCGCCGAGGACGTAACAAAAAGTTGGGATGAAACAACCGGCGCGCCGATTTCATGCAGATTTCATGCGGCCTCTCTATGCTGTACTCATGCCGGCGATCAGATCGGCGCACAGAAATTGAGAGGAATCCTTATGCGTAAAACAACAATTTCCACCTTGGCGAGCACACTGTTGCTGGCCGGCGCACTCTCGGCCTGTGGTGGACAGGGCGCGGCGCCGCCAGCAGCAGCCGCCACCCAGCCACCGGGGACTCTGGTGACCGTCAGCAACGGCGAGGGCGGCGGTGAAGCAGGCGGCGTAGAAGCTGCCCTCGTCACCTACGCCGACGCAGCGCAAGGCTTTGCCATCGGCCACCCCGGCCCGTGGACGCAGGACGCCACGGTCGCCAGCGGGGTGAAGTTTGTCGGCGGCGACGACAGCATGACCGTCGAGTTTGTGACGCCACCGGCCGGCGCCGATGCTATGACCTACGCGACCAATGATGTGACTGCGGTCAGCGCGGCCTTTCCCGGCTTCAAGCAACTGAGCCTGGACGCTTCCACGGAAGTCAAAGACGCCATCGTGCTGGGCTTTGAGGCCAGTGGCACGTCGGCCGTCACCGGCAAGGCGTTCACCGCACACAACGAGCGCTACTACATGCCGCTGGCCGATGGGCGCATCGCCATCCTGACCGTCGCCGGGCCGGCCAACCACTACGACCGTGAGGGCGTGCGCGACATTGCGCTGACCTTCCAGGCAACAAAGTAGCGCACGCCGCCCTGTTTTCTCCATGCATCGAAGTGAGGACGTTCCAATGGAAACTTTCCCAGCAACAATGCCGGCATCGCTCGCCCCGGCCACCGCGCAGGCTACGGTGGCGCTGGCCCAGCCCGTGCTTCAGTTGCAGAACTTGTACAAGATTTACAAAGAGGGCGACATCGAGACCGTCGCCCTGCGCGAGGCGCGGCTGACCGTGCAGCCCGGCGAATTTGTGGCGATTACCGGCCGCTCCGGCGCCGGCAAGAGCACGCTGCTCAGTTTGATCGGCGGCCTGGCCACACCCAACGCCGGGCGCGTCGTCATCGATGGGACCGACATTGCGCGGCTGAGCGAGGGCGAACGCGCCGCCTTCCGCCGTGAGCAGATCGGCATTGTCTATCAGGCCGACAACCTGATCTCCTTTCTCACGGCGCAGGAGAATGTCATGGCGCCGCTGCAACTGGCGCGGCGCAAAGATGCCAGACGCCGCGCGCAGGAGCTACTTGCAGAGGTGGGGCTGGCGCAGCGTATGCAGCACCGCCCGGCCATGCTCTCCGGCGGCGAGCGCCAGCGGGTCGCCATTGCGGTTGCCCTGGCCAACGAACCGGCGCTACTCCTCGCCGACGAACTGACCGGCGAACTGGACTCGGCTACGGCGGACAAGGTGATGGCCCTGCTGGCAACGCTGAACGCCAGCCACAAGCTGACGTTGGTGGTCGTGACGCACAACAAGCTGGTCGCCGCCCGTGCCCATCGCCAGGTGCTGATTGCCGACGGGCAACTCTTCGAACAGGCGGCAGCACATGGCTGAGCCAATTCTGCAAACCATCGATCTCACCCGCCAATACCGGGTGGGGCGCGACATGATTACCGCGCTCGACCGCGTGGACATCACCTTGCGCCGCCATGAGTTTGTCGCCATCATGGGGCCAAGCGGCTGTGGCAAATCTACCCTGCTCAACCTGATGGGCGGTCTGGACCAGCCCACGGCGGGTACGGTGCTGCTCGACGGGCACAACCTGGCCGGCTATGGCGAAGAACAACTGGCCGCGCTGCGCCGCAGCAAGATGGGCTTCATCTTCCAGCGCCACGACCTTTTTCCCGTGCTCACAGTGCGCGAGAATGTGGAGTTCCCGCTCTTGCTGGGCGGCGCGCCAGTGGACGAACGGCGGGCGCGGGCGGAGCAACTGCTGCACACCGTCGGGCTCGCCGACAAGGCGGACTTTCTGCCCGAAGAACTCTCCGGCGGCCAACAGCAGCGGGTCGGCATCGCGCGGGCGCTGGCGAACGCGCCGGCGATCCTGCTGGCCGACGAGCCGACCGGCAACCTCGACAGCGCCACGGCCGCCGAGATTCTGGCCGTGCTGACCGAATTGGCGCACACGCATGGACTCACGCTGGTGATGGTGACGCACGACGCCGAAAGCGCGGCGCGCTGCGACCGCATCGTGCGGCTGAAGGACGGCCACCTCGTGGCCGGAAATGGACGTGAATCATGACATTCTCCTACGCCTGGCGGCTGGTGATGCGCAACCCACAGCGCACCGCCACCTATCTCTTTGGTCTAGCCCTCGCTGTGGGGCTTTTTTCCGGCATCCTCTTCTTTGTCGATGTCATGGCGCGCGAGATGACGGCGACGGCGCTGGCGCCGATCAAGCTGGACATCATCGCCCATGCCACGGCGCCGACCGTCGATGCCGGCGCCGCCGCGCCCGTCATCGCACAGCAGCGCGGCATTGCCGCGGCCGAAGCGGTCACGGCGGCCGATTTTGCTTCCGCTGTCAAAGTGGGCGGCACGCACCCGTCGCCCGCGGGGCGCATGTTTGCGCTGCAACCCTCCTACTTTCAAACCTTCGATCTGTTGCAGATCAGCGACGGCCAGTTTGACCCGCAGGGCGTCATGGTCAGCGAAGCGATGGCGATTGCCCAGGGCATCCAGGTGGGCGACGCGCTGCAACTCACCTTCGCCGGCGTAGCGCAGCCGGTGACGCTGCCGGTGGCCGGGATCGTCAATCTGGACAACGCCGACGTCCTCTTCACCACAGCGACCGAGGCCGAAAACGCCCTCGTCGCCGACGTGGTCTTTGTCGATAGTGGCTGGTTCCAACAGCAGCTTCAGGCGCCGCTGGCCGCGCAGGCCGCCAACCTGCAGGCGACGCCACCGCCCGGTTCCGCCGTTCTCGACCCGCAGGTGCATGTCAGGATCGACCGCAGCCTGCTGCCCGCCGACCCGACGCTGGCCGCGCAACAGACGGCCTCGCTGCGTCGCTCGGTCGAGGCGCAATTCCCCGGCCAACTCAAGGCGATCGACAATCTCTCCAATGCGTTTAGCGCCGCCAAGAAGGACATCCTCTCGGCCAAGATTCTCTTCATCTTTCTGGGGCTGCCCGGCGTCGCGCTGGCCGCCTATCTCGCCAAGTTTGCCGCCGAACTCTTCGCCGACACGCAGCGTCGCGAGCTGAGCCTGCTGCGCACGCGCGGGGCGACGCCGCTGCAAATCAGCCTGATCATTGCCGTGGCCTCGATCCTGCTGGCAATCGGCGGCTCGGTGCTGGGGATCGGCTTCGGGCTGGTCACGTTGGTCGTCAGCGCCGGCGCGCAGGCGGCGAGCGCGCTCAATCCGCTGGCGCCAGGCTTTGACTGGGGCATGTTCGCCAACTCGGTGGGGATTGCGTTTCTCGCCGGTCTGGTGCTGACCTTTCTGGCTGCCTTCGTGCCGAGCTTTGGCGCCATGCGCCGCGAGATCACCCAGGAACGGCGCATCACCCGCCGCGTGGAAGCGCCGCCGCTGTGGAAGCGCGTCTATCTGGATGTCATCCTGCTCGTGGCCGCGGCGGCGGTGCTGGTGGTGGTGCAGGTCAACGGTGGCTTCAAACCGTCGGCCAACGAAGCGGCCTCGGTGCAGCTCTCCTTCTACATCTTCCTGGCGCCCTTCTTTGCCTGGGTGGGGCTGGTGCTGCTCACACTGCGGCTGGTCGAGCGCGGGCTGGGCGCGGCCGGCGCACAGCTTGCCGGTGGCTTCAAGGCGATCTTTGGCGAGATCGGCGAGGTGGCGGGCAAGTCAATCTCGCGGCGCGCCGCACGCGTGAGCGCGGCCACGGCCGTGATCGCGCTCACGCTCTCCTTTGGCGCCAGTCTGGCGATCTTCCAGCAGACCTATCGCAGCGAGAAGCAACTCGTTGCACAGTACATCGTCGGCGCCGATATCCGCTTGACGCCGGCCTTGAACACGCCGCAGACTGCGGAGTTTGCGACAAAGCTAACGGTTCCCGGCGTCACCGGGGCGACCGGGGTTGTACGTGACACGCAGGCGCTGGTCGGCTCTGAAAAAAACACCGTCTACGGCATTGACGCGCCCTCCTTCCGCCAGGTTGCCTATTTGCCCGACAGCTTCTTTGTCGACGGCGCCGCACAGCAGACCATCGACGCCATGACCAATCGCACCACCAATTACGCGCCGGGTTCGGCAAAAGAGGTGCTCGACGCGCTGGCCAGCACCCCCAATGGTGTGATCATCTCGGTGGAACAGGCGGAGAAGTACAACATTCTCGTGGGCGATCCCGTGCTGCTGCGGCTCTACAATCGGGTGACGAACCAGTACACCGATGTCAAGGCCACGGCGGTCGGCCTCTTTGTCTACTTCCCGACCTCGGCGCAGGATTCGGACTTTATCCTGAACCGTGACTTTATGACGCAGCGTTCGGGCAATTCGTCGATGGGCTACTTCCTGCTCAAGACCGACGGCAAAGCGGCGACGCTTGCCGACGTGACGGCGACGCTGGCCGGCCAATTCAAGAATGTGATGCCGGTGCGCATCGAGAGCACCGCGACAGTGGTCAAGACCGAGTCCAGTTCGCTCACCTCGCTCAACCTCGGCGGCCTGGGCGCGATGGAACGGCTCTACACGCTGCTCGTCACCTCGGTGGGGCTGGCGATCTTCCTGCTGGCGATGATCAACGAGCGTCAGCGGGAGTTCGGCGCCATGCGCGCGCTGGGCGCCAATCTGGGCCAACTGCGCCGCTTTCTCTTCGCCGAGGCGGCGACGATCGGTGGCCTCAGCCTTGTGATCGGCTTTGTCGTCGGCGTGGGGTTGGCCTACATGCTGGTGATGTTGCTCGGCGTCATCTTCACGATCCCGGCGCAAAGCCTGGCCTGGCCGGTCGCCGAGTTGGCGCTGCTGGCCGTGTTAGTCGTGGCCGGGATGGCGGTCAGCGCCTATGTCAGCGCCCGGCATCTGGCGCGGATGCGCGTGGTCGAAGCGCTGCGCGAACTGTGAGATTCAGTACTTCACGAAACTCACACAAAGATTTTGTGTTGAAAGTCAACCCCCAACTGGTATGGAATGCAGATGTTGGGGGTCAAAGGGCTTGCGGGTTTTGAGAACGCCATAGGCGAGGTGGAGCAGTTTGCGCATGACGGCG
>Ga0073899_10002308_pt1 | contig 17192 bp, 18 predicted proteins | sample KloWWTmetaKNB5Ph_FD_88975 | JGI IMG/M metagenome (GOLD analysis project Ga0073899, IMG submission 88975) | Active sludge microbial communities from Klosterneuburg, Austria, studying microevolution and ecology of nitrifiers - Klosterneuburg... | ecosystem: Engineered > WWTP > Aerobic digester >...
ACCCGACCCTCGGTGGCGCTGAGCTCTTCTTGCAGGGCAAGGAAGTTCTGGTTGGCCTTGAGATCCGGATAGGCCTCGCCGAGGGCGAAGAGTTGGCGCAGCGCCCCGGTGATCTGCTGATCCGCGGCGGCCTGGCCATGGGGAGTGGCTGGCGCCGCGATGGCCGCATTGCGAGCGTTGATCACGGCCTCGAGGGTGCTCTTTTCGTGCTCGGCGTAGGCCTTGACCGTCTCCACAAGGTTGGGGATGAGGTCGATACGGCGCTTGAGCTGGACGTCGATCTGCGACCAGGAGTTCTCTACCTGGTTGCGGCCGCGAATGAGGCCGTTGTAGGCAGCGATGGCGTAGATGACGATTATCGCCACCACCACGAGGAGGATGATCCACAACATTCTTGGGCTCCGGAGGGGTCGGGGCGCCAGCGGCGCCACTACCTGTTCATCATACGACCGCGTCGGCTGAGCCGGGGTGCAAGGGGCCAAGGGGAGAGGCGACGCTCGGCTCGCACTGAGGGCAGTGCCACCTCGCGATAGATCTCCGCATACCTCTGGGCGAGGGTCCTCATCGAAAAGTCCTCGGCGCGGATCGAACCGGCAGCGACGAGGCGGGAGGTGAGCTCGGAGTCGCCCAACACCCGCTTCAGGGCGGCGGCCAGAGCCACCGCGTCGCCTGGCGGCACCAAAAGGGCGTCGATCTCGTCGGTCGCGACATTGAGGTAGCCATCGAGCGAACTGGCGACGATGGCCGTGCCGGCGGCCATCGCTTCGATCAGCACCACCCCGAACGATTCGCCGCGCAACGAAGGTGCGCAGAACACGTCGGCACCTTTCAACCTGGCGATCTTCTCCTCATCGCTCAACCGGCCCAGCCATTCGATGCGGCTTTCACCGGCCGTCATCTCCTGGAGCCGGGCGGTGTCGGGTCCGGAGCTGCCGATCCACAGCCTCACCTCGGGACCCAACTCGGCCATCGACGCGATCAGGACGTCGAGCCCCTTGCGCTCCTCGTGCCGGCCACAGAAGAAGATCGTCGGGCCTTCGGTGGGATGGGGTGCCGCCGCCCGGTAAGTGTCGAGCTCGACCCCGTTGAAGAGGACCTCGTACTCCCCTCCCACCGCCTCTTTGACCAGAGCCTGGGCGTCCTTCGAAACCGCCACGCTGTGGGCGATGTTCACCGCCGACGCCCGAATGGGTGATCTCAGATATCGGTAGCTGGCGCTCTCCCCGGCAGCATGGAAGGTGGCCACGATCGGGGAAGGGTGCATGAGAGTGGCCGTCATCGTCGGCCCCGGCGCGTAGGGCTCGTGGAGGTGGAGCACGTCGAACTGCTCCTCGAACAGCACCCTCATCGTGCGCAGGACGGCAGCGGGGTCAGGAGCCAGCGGGGCAATACTGCCGTTGGCGGAGGTGGGCAGACTATTTCCCAAAGGGGTCACGAAAGTGGCCGGTGGCGGGCCGTCGCACGGTGCCAGCACCCTCACCTCGATCCCCATCCGCCTCAGCTCACGGGCGAGGCCCATCACCTGAGCCTGCACGCCGCCGGGGATCGACAGGCTGTAAGGGCACACCATGCCCACGCGCAGGGTGGGCAGTGAATCGGCCATCGGGCGGCACGCTAGCTGACCGACCTCAAACCGCCCCCACGGCCGGGGCTGTCAGTATCCCAGCGCCCGCCGGGCGCGGCGGCCGCGGAAGTCGCTGATCCACAGCTTGATCACCAGCAGCATCGCCTCTCTGACGATGTGGCCCGACATCTTCGACTCGCCTTCGGTGCGATCGTGGAAGGTGATCGGGAACTCGACGATGCGACCGGCGTGGCTGACCAAGCGGTAGGTCATCTCCACCTGGAACCCGTAGCCCTCCGCCCGGACCGTTTCGAACTGCATCCGCTCGAGCGCGGCGGTGCTGTAGGCGCGGTAGCCGGCTGTGGCGTCGTTGACCGCGAGACCGAGCACCCCCGCCGCATAGCGGTTTCCCCAGCGCGACAACCAGCGGCGGCGGCGGGGCCAATCCACAGTCCGACCGCCCGGAACGTAGCGGCTGCCGATGCACAGATCGGCTCCGTTCTCGACGTTCGCGATCAAAGCCGGCAGCACCTCTGGCGGGTGGGACAGATCCGCGTCCATCTGGATGCAGATCTCGGCACCTTCGTCGATGGCTCGGCGCAGTCCGGCCCGGTAGGCGTTGCCCAGCCCGTTCTTCTCGCTGCGCCGCATCACGGTGATGTTGCCCAGCTCGCGGCCGAGCTCCTCTGCCCGATTCGCGGTTCCGTCGGGGCTGCCGTCGTCGACCACGAGGATCTGGGCGGCGGGAGCGGATGCGCGGATGCCTCGACACAGACGCTCGATGTTCTCGATCTCGTCGTAGGTGGGGACGACCACGGTGGCGCGCACGGACCGGGAGCATACGCTGGCAGTCGTGACCGACCACGAACGGCCCCTCTCCGCTCTCCCCTCCCCCGCCGCTCGAGCCGCAGCCTTCGTCTCGATCCTGCTCGGCGGCTTGGCCGGCGGTCTCATCGGCTACACCCTGGTGAAGCTGCAGTGCGACGGTGGTTGCGACATCGCCAAAGGCGTCGGCGCCCTTGTCGGCGCCATCATCGCTGCCCTGGGGATGAGTGTCGTGGCCGTTCTGGTGTTGAGGGCCGTTGGCGAGTGGCGCCAGATCGAAGAGCGCGAACGCGAACGCGCCCGGGGCCTATGACCCCGGACCTCCGCGAACTGGTCGAACTGGCCACTTCGCTCGCCGTAGAGGCCGGGCGCATGGTCCGAGAAGGGCGCGCCGAGCGGGGCATCGCTGAGGCGAACACAAAGTCCTCCGCCACCGACATGGTCACCGAGTTCGACCGCGCAAGTGAAGCCCTGATCGTCGGCGGCCTGCTCCGCGAACGGCCCCACGACTCGATCATCGGTGAGGAGGGCACCAACACCGATGGCAGCAGCCAAGTGAGCTGGCTCATCGATCCGATCGACGGCACCACCAACTTCCTCTACGGTTTGCCCGGTTACGCAGTCTCCATCGCCGCCCTCACCGGCGAAGGCACCCAGGTCGGTGTCGTCTACGTGCCGTCCGCGGATGAGCTGTTCAGCGCCACTCTGGGTGGCGGTGCCCGGCTCAACGGCCTGCCTATCGCCTGTAGCACCACCGGCGATCTCGCCCTCGCTCTGGTGGCCACCGGGTTCAGCTACGACCGCGAACGACGTTCGGCGCAGGCCCGGCGGGTATCCGCCCTTGTGCCCCGCGTTCGCGACATCCGCCGCTTCGGCGCCGCAGCCCCCGATCTCTGCTACGTCGCTGCCGGCCGGGTCGACGTCTACTTCGAGCAGTGGCTCGGTCCGTGGGACCTCGCCGCGGGTGAACTGATCGCTCGCGAAGCAGGCTGCATCACCGGTGACCTCAGAGGTGGAGTGGCCCACCACACCGCCGTTCTCGCCGCCAACCCGACCCTGTTCCACCCGATGAGGCAGATGATCTCCGAGATCGACGCCGAGTTGGGTATCGAAACCGACCGACCTGATTGACCCCGATGCCCGGCCCGACTCGGAGCCAAGCATCGACCTGGCATCGGTAGTGGCCCGCGGCCTGGCATCATGGGTGACGTGGGAACGCGCATCCTCTCGGTCGAAGACGACGAACGAATCCGCACGGCCGTGAAGCTCGCCCTCGAAGACGAGGGCTGGACGGTCGACGAGGCCGCCAGCGGAGAGGAAGCGATCAAGCTGTTCAACCGCGCCTCACCCGACGTGGTGCTCATCGACATCATGCTGCCGGGCATGGACGGCTTCGAGTTGTGCCGCACCCTGCGACGCCACAGCGACGTTCCGATCGTGATGGTGACCGCCCGCAACGACACCCACGACGTGGTCGCCGGTCTCGAGGCCGGCGCCGACGACTATCTCACCAAGCCCTTCGCCCCCAAGGAGCTGTCGGCGAGGATTCGGGCCCTGCTACGTCGCATCAGACCGATCAGCCCCGGTCACGCCAAGCTCGTGTTCGGCGATCTCGAGATCGTGCCCGACGAGGGCAAGGTCACGCGTGCCGGCCAGGAGCTCCACCTCACCAAGACCGAGTTCCGCCTCCTTTGCGAACTGGCCCAGAACCCCGGCCGTGTGTTCAGCCGCGAGAGCCTGCTCGACAAGGTGTGGGGCTACGACTACTTCGGCGATGGCCGCCTCGTCGACGTTCATGTCCGCCGCCTGCGCACCAAGGTCGAGTCCGACCCCGCCAACCCGCGCCACGTCGTCACCGTGCGCGGCCTGGGCTACCGCCTCCAGTCGTGACCGATCCGGCTATCGCCGCCACCACCGACCCGCCGCCAGACACCGCGCACCGGAGGCTGCGCCGTACCCAGGAGTGGTTGGCGAGCATCCACCCGCGCCGCCTCGGGCTGCGCACCCGCATCCTGCTGATGTTCGCCCTAGGCGCCCTGATCCTGTCCGGCTTCCTGGCCGCCGCGGCCTACAGCTTCGCTCGCAGCAGTGTCATCAACCAGCGTGACGAGGCAGGCATCGAGCAGGCGTACCGGAACGCCCAAGTGGCGCAGAACGAGCTCAGCGCCAACAACCCGTCAGCCGAGGCGGCGGTGGCCCGCCTCCGCTCGCTGGGTGTTGCCCGGTTCGCGATCAACTACCGCGAGAGTTGGAGTGCAAGCTCGGCGAAATACACCTCGTTCGCCATCCCCCAGGAGATGCGGACTCGGGTGATCACCGAATCGACACCGGCGCGCATGATCACCCACGTCGATGGCGAGCCGGTGCTCATCATCGGAATCCCGCTCACGGTTACCGATGCTAGCTACTTCGAGTTCGTACCCCTCGACGATGCTTCCGAAGCCCTCTCCAGTGTCCTGCTGAGCCTCCTCTTCGCCGGCTTCATCACCACGATCGCCGGTGCCTTGCTGGGTGTGCTCATCGCCAGTCGAGCCGTGAGGCCGCTGGGCGACGCAGCCCAGGCCGCCAAGGCGATTGCCGGAGGAATGCTCGGCACCCGCCTTGCGCCCACCGACGATCACGACCTGCGCATCCTCGCCAACTCCTTCAACGACATGGCTTCCACCCTCCAGGCCAGGGTGGAACGCGATGCCAGATTCGCCTCCGACGTGAGCCATGAGCTGAGGTCGCCACTGATGACCCTCGCCGCAAGCGTGGAAGTGATGAAAGCCCGGCGCGACGAGATGCCCGAGCGCGCCCAGGCGGCCCTCGACCTACTTGTCGCCGATGTCGCCCGCTTCCAAGGGCTGGTCGAGGACCTGCTCGAGATCTCTCGGTTCGACGCCGGCGCGATCCGCCTCAACCTCGAGGACCTACTGGTGGCCGAGTTCGTGCGACAAGCCGTGGCCGTCAGCAGTGCCCCCACCACACCCGTCAGCGTCACCGAACGCGGCGAGAGGGTGGTCATCCGTGGCGATCGCCGACGCCTGGCCCGAGTCATCGCCAACCTCATCGACAACGCCAGGCTTCACGGGGGTGGCGACGCGTCGATCACGGTCACCGAGCCGGACGGAGAGGGCGAACCTCTCGGCCATGTCTGGATCACAGTTGCCGACCACGGCCCCGGAGTTCCTATAGAAGAACGTGATCTGGTATTCGAACGCTTCGCCCGGGGTGCCGTCGCTGGGCGGCGAAGCAGTAGCGACGGTGCTGGGCTCGGCCTCGCGCTCGTGGATGAGCATGTCCGGTTGCACGGAGGGCGAGTGTGGGTGGAGGACCGAATCGACGGCGAGCCGGGTGCTCGATTCGTCATCGAGCTGCCCGGCGAGGAGGTGGGGGTATGAACCTTCGTCGTCCAGGCGTGGCCTGGTGCGTCCTTCTGCCGTTGGCGGCCTTGCTCAGCGCCTGCGGAATAGCCACCGACGACGCGCCGCGCGACATCCCCGCTGCCCGCCAGGTGGAGCTCGGCGTCGACACCGACCGGCCGGTAGGGGCGGCCACCGGCACCGCCCGGATCTTCCTGCTCACCCCCCAGGCATCGGGGAAGGCCCAGTCTCTGGTACCGGCGGCGCGCGACGTCGACGAGACACCCAACGCGGTGCTCGTTGCCCTGCTTGCCGGGCCGAACACCGTCGAGCTCGCGGCCCAGCTCCGCACCGCCATTCCCGCCGGCACCGAGGTGCTGTCCTCCACATTGCGCGGCGGCATCCTTCGCGTCGACGTCTCCAGCGACCTGTTGCAGCTCTCGGGCGAGGTGCTCGTGGGGGCCATCGCCCAGATCGTGTTCACCGTGGCGGAGATCGACGGGGTGCGCTCGGTGAAGATTCTCGTCGACGGCGAAGATCAGCAGTGGCCTGTGGGTAATGGAGAGCTTCAGGAGGCACCCCTGACCGTCTACGACTACCCGGGTCTGCTCGCATCGGCCCAGCCCGACTACCCCGCCATCCCCACACCCGGTTGACACACCCTGTCGGCAAGGGTCGGGCCCAGCAAGGTTCGAGCACCCACTATCGGGTGCCGAGCCATGACTACCCTGGCAGACGTGAGCACTGCCTCGCCACCCAGCTGCGTCATCGCCATCGATGCCGGTACGACAGGGGTGCGCAGCCGTGCCGTGTTTCCGGGCGGCGGAAGGGTCATCGCTTCCTACCGCGAGTTCACCCAGCACTACCCCGAACCCGGGTGGGTGGAACACGATGCGGTCGAGATCTGGGAGGCGGTGAGAGCCACCCTGCTCGAGGTGGTCGAGGCCGTGGGTCGCGACAAGGTCGCGGCGATCGGCATCACCAACCAGCGCGAGACCGTCCTCGCCTGGAACCGACGCACCGGCTCCCCCTATGGGCATGCCATCGTGTGGCAGGACCGGCGCACCGACTCACGCTGCGACGAGTTGGCGACCTTGGGCCTTCTTCCTCTCGTGCGGGAGACGACCGGATTGGTTCTCGACCCCTACTTCTCCGGTTCGAAGATCGAGTGGCTGCTGGCCAATCGGGAAATACCCGTCGACGGCGACCTGGCCATCGGCACCATCGATTCCTGGCTGTTGTGGAACCTCACCGGCGGCCAGGTTCACGCCACCGACCCCAGCAACGCCAGCCGCACGATGCTGTTCGACATCCGCTCCTTGGCCTGGAGCCCGGCGATGTGTGCCGTGTTCGGTGTACCGCTCGAAGCCCTTCCGGCCGTCCTTGCCTCCAGCGGCCGCTTCGGTGTCACCTCCGAGCTCTGCGGAGTTCCCGGTGAAATCCCCATCAGCGGAATCGCCGGCGACCAGCAGGCAGCCCTCTTCGGGCAGGCCTGCCTCAGGCCCGGTATGGCCAAGAACACTTACGGGACGGGGAGCTTCGTCCTCCTCAACGTCGGTGACACCTGCCCGCCTCCCGCAGACGGGATGCTCACCACCGTCGCCTGGACCCTTGCCGACGGAACGGTTGCCTACGCCCTGGAGGGCGCGATCTTCGTCACCGGCGCGGCCGTGCAATGGTTGCGCGACGGTCTCGGCGTGATCACCGAGGCCTCCGAGATCGGCCCTCTGGCTGCGTCGGTGCCCGACAACGGCGGCGTCTACCTGGTACCCGCCTTCGCCGGCCTTGGCAGCCCGTGGTGGGACCCCTACGCCCGTGGCACGATCGTGGGCATCACCCGCGGTACCACCAAGGCCCACCTAGCCCGCGCCGTCATCGAGGCGATGACCTACCAGACCCGCGACGCCATCTCGGCCATGTGCCTGGCGGCCGGTGTGCAGATCGACGACCTGCGGGTCGACGGTGGGGCATCGGTGATGGACGAGATGCTGCAGATGCAGGCCGACCAGCTCGGCGTCGTCGTGCGCCGCCCGACGGATCAGGAGACGACAGCACTCGGCGCTGCCTATCTCGCCGGTCTCGCCGAAGGGGTTTGGCCGTCTCTCGACGCCGTTGGCGCCGAATGGTCGGTCGACGCCGTCTTTCTGCCGTCCACCGATCCCACGGTCGCCGACCTCGCCCATGCCACCTGGCTGCGCGCCCTCCAACGATCACGAGACTGGATCATCCACTGACCATGCACCGCGCACCACTCGTATCCGCCTCCCCCGAAGCCGTACTCGATCACATCCGACCCCACGGCCATCTCATCGTGCCCCTCGGCAACGGCGAACCCCAGACCCTCCTCGACGCCATCGAGGCGGCCGCCGCAGCCGACACCCTCGACGGTGTCGTCGTGCACCAGATGCATGCCCTCCACAACCGCCCCTACCTCCACGCAGCCTATGGCGACCGCCTGCGACACATCTCCTACTTCCTCTCCCCCGTCACCCGACCGTGCTACCTGAAGGGCACAGTCGACCTCGTTCCCAACCACTTCAGCGAAGTCTTCAGCCACATGCAGCGCAGGGCGAACGATCCCTTGGTGATCGCCTGCACTTCGCCTGCGGACCGCCACGGTTACTTCAGCCTCGGGGTGAGCGCCGACTACACGAGCAGCTTCATCGGCCGGGCGCGCTTCTTCCTCGAAGTCAACCCCCACATGCCGCGCACCTTCGGTCGCAACCAGATCCACATCAGCCAGATCGAAGGCTTCATCGAAAGCCAGCGGCCTCTGGTCGAGGTGCCACCACCGGAGATGGACGAACACGACCACACCATCGCCGCCTTCGTGGCCGAACGCATCGCCGACGGAGCCTGTGTTCAGACCGGCATCGGTGCCATCCTCAACGCGATCATGAGCGCCCTCAGCCACCACCGTGATCTCGGTGTACACACCGAACTGATCAGCGACGGCCTGGTCGATCTGGTCGAGGCGGGGGTGGTGAACGGGGTGCGCAAGCTCCACAACCGCACCAAGGTGGTCGGTACCTTCTCCCTCGGCACCCAACGCCTCTACGACTTCATCCATGAGAACGCGGCCATCGAATTGTGGAGCGCCCGTTACGTCAACGACCCACGGCTTCTCAGCCGCGAGCGCAACTTCGTATCGATCAACGCCAGCCTCTCGGTGGACTTCCTCGGGCAATGCGCCAGCGAAACCCTCGGTGGTCGCTATTACTCCTCGTCGGGTGGGCAGGTGGACTTCGCCCGGGGGGCGATGTACAGCGAAGGCGGTCAGGGTTTCATCGTGCTCCACAGCACGGCGGGCGACGGCAGCATCAGCCGCATTGTTCCCCAGTTCGGCACCGGCGAGGTCGTCACCAACTCGAAGAACACCGTCGACAAGGTTGTCACCGAGTACGGCGTCGCCGAACTGCGCTCGAAGACCGTTCGTGAGCGCACGGCGGCGTTGATCGCCATCGCCCACCCCGACCACCGCGAACACCTCACCCGCGACGCTCGCCAGCTCGGTTACATCTGACGGATCACCGACGCTTGTGGGAGCATGCGTGGCATGTCCCACGACTTGCTTCCGGATTGCATCCATGTCGTCATCGAGATCCCTAGAGGCAGCCGCAACAAGTACGAGATCGACCACGAGACGGGTCGGGTCTTCCTCGACCGCCGCCTGTTCACGGCCACCACCTATCCGGCCGACTATGGCTTCGTGCCCGAGACTCTGGGGGGAGACGGCGATCCCCTCGATGCCCTCGTCCTGCTGGAGGACCCCGTCTACCCGGGTGTGTGGGTGCAGGCCCGGCCGGTGGGTGTCCTGTACATGCGTGATGAGGCCGGGGAGGACGCCAAGCTGATCTGTGTGCCGCCCAAGGAACCACGCTGGGCGAACGTCGAAGACATCTCCGACCTCACACCCCAACTGGTGGAGGAGATCCAACACTTCTTCGAAGTCTATAAGGCCCTCGAACCGGGCAAGGAGAGCTCCACGGGCGGGCTCGCGGGCCGCGATGCCGCGTGGGAGGAGATCCGCTCCGCGCGGGCCAACTTCGCCGCCGGTCACTGACCCGACGGCGCTGCCGGTCAACGGCCCGGCAACGGCCGGTCAGCCGATGTCGGCGAGGATCGCCGCGCCCACAGCACCGGCCACGGCACCGAGCCGAGCGAAGGCCAGAGCCGGGTGGGGTCTCAACTCCGGCGCGTACAGAAGCTCGGTGAACCACTTCTGGATCGGCCCAAGGTAGAGGTCGGCGGAGACCGCCAAGCCACCACCGAGCACGAACACCTCGGGATCGAGGGCGTTGGTGAGGTTCACCAGGCCCAGCGCCACCCAGCGACCGAAGTCCTCGATCACCGCCAGTGCTTCGGTATCGCCCTCGCGGGCGGCAGCCTGCACATGCTCCCCGCGCACGGCCTCGGCATCACCGCCGGCGTGTTCCACCACCCGGCCCAGACGGCCGCCGACCGCTGCCTCGCGCGCAAGCCGGCCGAGGCCCGCTCCCGACGCATAGCGTTCCCAGCACCCCCGTCGACCGCACGGGCAAGGGGGGCCGACCGGGTCGATGACCATATGGCCGAACTCGCCGGCGAATCCGTTGCGACCACGAACCAGCGACCCGCCGGTGACAATGCCGCCACCGATGCCGGTGCCGAGGGTGACCATCACCATGTCGCGCGCATCCCTCGCTGCCCCGACCTGCCATTCGGCCACAGCGGCACACGTGCCGTCGTTGTCGACATGGACGGTCATCCCCAACCTGTCGCTCAAGAGTGGCCCCACCCGGAAGTTGGCGATGTCGACGAGGTTCGGAGCAGCCCTCAACACCCCCTCGCGGGTGACCAGCCCGGGAAGTCCCACCCCCAACGAGTCGATGGGACCAAAGCCGCCGACGAGGGCGGTGATCGTGTCGAGGATCGCTTCAGGCCCCTTCGGAGTGGGCAGCAGGTGCTCTGCCATGACCCTCGCGTCGTCGTCGATCACGACGCCAAGGCACTTCGTGCCGCCGACGTCGATGCCGGCGCGCCGGCGTTCGCTCATCCCTCGGCGCGCGCCTTCAGTTCGCGCACCGTGTTGAGGATCCGTACCTCGGCACGTCGCTTGACGAAACCGGGCAGGGGCACGACCAAGTCGATTGCCAGGTCGTAGCGCACCTCGGTACCGCCGTCGTCGGTGGTGGAGAAGTTGTAGGTGCCGTCGATGGTGCGCATGATGTCGCCGCGCAGCATGTGCCAGGTGAGCACCGCAGGCGACTTGGAGTAGTCGTAGACGAGTGTGTAGTGGGTGCTGCGACCAAGGGCGGAGGCGCGGTACTCGACCTCCACCGGTCGGCCTTGGTCATCGCGGACGCGCACGATCACGTCTTTGACGTCCTTCGCCCAGTCGGGGTAGTGGTCGAAGTCGGTGGCGATGGCCCACACCCGATCGGGCGGAGCGGCGATGGTGATGGTCTGGGACGCCGATTCAGCCATGACGTTGTTCTACTCGATCCTGCCGTTGGTGGGTACCGCCGCCGGATTGACCCGCGGCCCATACAAACCGTACCTCGCGGCCCAGCCACCGTTCATGCCAATGCCGAACATCGGGACCAGCACACCGAAGGCCATCGCGTTGAGCTCGTTCTCGCCGAGGCCGCTCACGCCGACGGTGGCGCCGACTACCGCCGCCACCACCTGCACCCCGAGGGCGCCGAGCATCGACCACTTCACCGGCTTGGGCGCGGTGGAACCGGTGAGGAGGTAAAGGTTGGCCACACCGATCTCGTGGGACCGCGAGCGCTCGAGAGCCGCGGCGTAGGCCCACAGCGAGGTGGCGATCCCGGCGGCGAACAGGGCCAGGGACACAACCACGATGAGCACCTGACCGAACCTTTCGTCGCGCAGCGGCACAGCGAGCCCGAGGGCAACGACGAACAGCCCCGTGCCCGCCAGATCAGCGCGGACCAGTGCGGACTTCATGTGATCATTCTGCCAGCGCGCCGAGGGCCACACTCAGGCGGTGAGCCAGAACGTCGTAGGAGAAATCGGTCACTGCCCTCTCGCGGCCGGCCCTGCCCATGCGCTGAGCCATTGCTGGGTCGTCGAGCAGGCTGCCGATGGCCGCGGCAACGTCGCGAGGTTCTTCAGGGCGGCTCACGACGATGCCAGTGGTTCCGTCGTCGATCGCCTCCGCCGCGCCGCCCGAGCTGCCCCCCACCTGGGGAACACCACACGCTGCGGCTTCGAGGAAGACGATGCCGAAGCCCTCCTGCTCGAGGCCCCCCCAGCGGTCGCGGCAGAGCATCGCGTAGACGTCGGCGCAGGCGTAGAGGCGCGGCAGATCTGCGTTGGAGACCCTCCCGAGGAACCGCACCGGGGCACCGAGTTGGTTCGCGAGCTGGCGAAGTCGGGCTTCATCGCGCCCTCCACCCGCAATCGCCAGCACCAGGTCGGGCCTCGTCGGGCGCAGTAGCGCAGCCGCGCGGATTGCCGTGTCGAACCCCTTACGCGGCACCAGGCGGCTGATGCTGACGACCAACTCGGCGTCGTCGGGAATTCCGAAGTGGGCACGGGCTTCACCCCGTTCGGCGGCATCGAGGGGGTGGAACCGCTCCACGTCGACCCCGGGCGTGACAACGGTGATCGGCAACCTCCTGCCGGCCGCGTGCTCGGCCTCGGCGGCCGGGTAGCCACCGGCGGCAACGATGTGGCGGGCACGCCTCAGCACATAACCGAGGGTCTGGCGGCTGAGCGGCAAGCGGCCCGGAACGGTGACCTCGGCCCCGTGCAGCACCACGTCGTAAGGCAGCGCCAGAGACGGGCCAATGAGACCGAGAGGTAGAGCCGGGTCGAGCACCACCAGGTCGGCACCGACGTCGCGGGCCATCGCGTTGACCCTCTGCACCATCCACGGGTGAGGTAGCAGCACCGGCTCGCGGGTGCGCTCCACGAGGAAGGGTTGCTGGGCATCGAACTCGGCGGCACCCGGGTAGGGGCTGGTGAGCACGGCAAAGGACTCGGGTGGGAGCCGGCGCCACCACTCCCACAGCAAGGATTGGATGCCACCGATCTTGGGTGGAAAGTCGTTGGTGACGAGAAGATGCTTCACAGCGCGGCCTTCAGTTCGCGCTCCACGTCGGGGTGGGGGTCGGTGGAGGGCATCAGGTGGTGGAGCCCGAGGCGCCGGGCAGCCCACACGGCGTGGGCCCGCAGCATCGGGTCAGGATGAGAAAGGTAGTCGGCCACCACTCGAATCACCTCGCGATCGCTCCCATCTGCGGTATTGCCCAGCACAACCAGGGCATTGCGCCGCGCCCAGCGAGGGTCGCGATCGGCGAGGTACCAGCGGCCCCACATCGCGAGCACGGCCTCGTCGGGGGCGTCTAGCAGGCTGAGCACCGACACCCAGGCCTTCACCTCGGAGCTTTCACGAGGGGCAGGTGCCTGATGGCCGGGGCCGAACCGCACCGCCGGCGGACAGACGTCCTGACATGAGTCGCATCCGTAGAGGCGGTCGCCGACGGCCTCGCGCAAGTGGGCAGCCATGATGCCCGGCTTCTGCACCACCCACGCCAAGCACCTACTTGCGTCGATCACGCCCGGTTGGATGATCGCCCCCGTGGGACAGCCGTCGAGGCACCGGCGGCAGGAGCCGCAACCGTCGTCGACGGTCTGGGAGGCGATCGGGAGGGGGGCAGTGGTGATCACGCACCCGAGGACGAACCAGCTTCCTGCGCCAGGCAGGAGAAGATTCGTGTTCTTGCCGAACCAGCCGATACCCGCCCGGCGGGCCACCTCTCGATCGACGATGCTGTTGTCGTCCGCAAGGGCAACGGCCTTCCAGCCGTCATCGCGCAAGCGGTGGGCCACATCGCGTAGGGCCTGGCGCAGAGGGCCGTAGTGGTCGACCCACGCGTAGCGGGCGACGCGGCCCTGCACCCCGAGGGGACGGGGTTCGTCGGGCAGCAAGTAGGGGCGAGCGGCGACGAATATCGCAGCCGCGTCGCGCACCGCCTCACTGGGGTCGGTGGATCTCTGGGGGTTGCGGAAGGTGAACTGCATCCCATCGACCAGCCCATCGGCGATGCGTTGGTGAATGGCGTCGCGCGCCTGTTGCAGTACGTCGGCCGGAGCCACACCCGTGTGGCTGACACCGTAGGGCTCGGTGAGCTGCGCCAACTCGGTGAGATAAGCGGCGTCGGGTGCCGGCCGGGGCGAATCAGACGGCCTCACAATGACGAAGCGTAGGCACCAGACGGGCGTTTGCGAGCAACTGCACCGCCCTCAACTCCGCTTCGTCGAAGACCATGGGCTCGCGGCGCGCCGGGGAGAGAAGGTGGGTGACCACACAGTCGGCACAGGTGGCACTCAGATGCATGACGCAGGTGTCGCAGGAGATGACGAATCTGACCATGAACGCATCATGCCCAAGGGGTGTATCGGGGTTTCCGGTGAGAAACCCTCGTAGCCCTCAGCGACGGCCGACGGCGAGGAAGGTGGCGCTCGACACTGTGTTGGCACCGGCGGCGCGTACATCGGTGAGGATCGCTTGATCGTCGGTGATGACCACCACCGGACGGCTGACATCGAGGGCCCCGACTTCGGCGCGCAGGACATCGTCGGCGCTGACCCCGTCTGGGGAGAAGCTGACCTTCACCAGTAGGCGATGACCAGCTGGCGCGCCTATGACGGACGCACCATCGAACACGATGTGGATCAGGGTGCCCCAGCGACGGGCGAGGTTCTCGGCAACATCGACGCAGGCCGAGCGCTGCTGGTCGAGCGTCAGGCCCGGCCAACCCAGCTTGGCGACGTTGTAGCCGTCGACCAGGACGACGACGTCGGGCGTACGCATGAGGTGCTCGGCGGCCGCCTCGCTGTGGCCGTAGATGCCCCCGGGGACGGAAAGTGGCTTGCGGACACGACGCCTGGCACGGGGTTCGGCGGGTCGGGTGGCGGCCAACGCCTCGACCAGCAGGGCGCGCACCCTTTCGATGTCGGCCGGTCCTCCGGAGTGGACCGCGGCCCGATCGGCGAGGGCCGCGTCGCGGGCCTCGATCGCTGCCGTGAGCTCCTCCCTTGCCTTGTCACGTTCGGTCCTCAGGGTGTCAGCGGTCGAGTCGCCGGTACCGGCCGGCGGGGCGCGGCGAGCAGTGGCCCGCTTCAGTTCGGCGACCTCCGTTCGTGCCGCGGCGAGGAGCGCCTCGATCCTCTCCACATCCGCCTCAGCAACTGCTCTGGCGCGGAGCTCGGCGTCGAGTTGTTCGCGCGCCACGACCAGGTCGAGCCGAGGCCTCGCCGTGGCAGCCTCGGCAGCCTCACGCCGGCGCTCCTCCTTGCGCACGGCACCGGCATCATCCACGGGCGCCGATGCCTTCTCGACCAGCTTCGCGGCTTCCTGCTGCCACCCGGGCGGTCGGGTGAGCCACAGCAACCCGACGTCGTCGACCAGCTCCTCGCTGGCAACGAGGGCCAACCGGTGTAAGAACTCGGGGTTGGCCTCGACCGCCTCGCGCACCTTGGCCAACGCGGTGGGCGGCAGCTTGTGGAACCTCAAGTAGGGCTTGAGCCCCGACGGGTAGCTGAGTACGGGCCTCATCCGGGCGCCGAGGGCCGCCACTCCGACGGCGAGCTCGAGAGCCGACTGCAGAGCCCGATCGGGCAGGGCAGTGCCTGTGGGCTCGGCTTCGTCGGACACCCCGCTAGGTTATCCAACCCCAGATCGAACGTCTGTTCTTGACGCGTCCATACAGCTGTGCTCAACTGAACTGCGATGCAGCTATCACTCGACGAACTCGGCATCCCCCTGCGCGACGTCACCTTCTGTGTGATCGACATCGAGACCACCGGCAGCGACCGTGGCGGCGACACGATCACCGAGGTCGGCGCGGTGAAGGTCCGCGGGGGTCAAGTCTTGGGCACGATGTCCACCCTGGTGAATCCCGGTAGGGCCATCTCCCCCAAGATCGTTCTGCTCACCGGGATCACGGACTCCATGGTGGCCTCGGCACCCCGCATCGAGACCGTGCTGCCCACCCTGCAAGAGTTCGTCGCCGACTCCGTGATCGTCGGCCACAACGCCGGCTTCGACGTCGGGTTCATCAACACCGCCCTACGCCGCAGCAACCGCCAGCCCTTCACCAACACGGTCGTCGACACCCTGGCTCTCGCCCGGCGCCTTGTGCGCGACGAAGTACCCGACTGCCGCCTGGGCACACTCGCCAGCCGTTTCCGCCTCAACCACCGCCCCAACCATCGCGCCCTCGACGACGCCCTCGCCACCACCGATCTCTTGCACCTCATGCTCGAGCGGGCGGCAGGCATGGGCGTGATGGGTCTCGACGACCTCGTCGCCCTGCCGTCGATGGGCGGCCACCCCCAAGCGGCGAAGTTGAAGCTCACCCACCACCTGCCGCGGGCACCTGGCGTGTACCGCTTCCTCGATGCTCACGGTGAGGTCCTCTACGTGGGCAAGGCCACCAACCTGCGCCAGCGGGTGCGCAGCTACTTCAGCACCGACTCCAGGCGCAAGATCGGCGCCCTCATACGCGAGACCCACGAGCTCGCACACACGGTCACGCCCGATGCCCTCACCGCCGAGGTGCTCGAGTTGCGCTACCTCCACCATCTCCAACCTCGCTACAACCGGGTCGGCACCAACTGGCAGAAGTACTGCTATGTGCGCCTCACCACCGACGAGGCGTGGCCTCGCCTTGTGATCACCAACGAGCCCTCTGCCACCGGGCTCCATCTCGGGCCGCTGACGTCGCGCACGGCTGCGGCCGGGGTCATCGAGGCCGTCCAGAGCGCCCTGCCGATCCGTCGCTGCAACACCCGCATCGGGCGCAACTACAAGGCCGCCCCAGGCTCCGTTCCCTGCCGTGGCGCCCAACTGGGGGTGGCGATGTGCCCGTGCGCCGGCACCGCCGACGAAGTCGCATACGCGGGCGTGGTCGCCCGCGTAGTGGCCGCTCTCACCACCTCGCCCGAAGTCGTGCTCGAACCCTTGTGGCGCAGGGTCGAGGCCCTCGCTCTAGCCCAGCGCTACGAAGAGGCGGCCTCGGCGCGCGACCGGGCACGCACCTTCGCCGACGCGGTCAGCCGCCAGCGCCTGTTCGACCAGTTGAGATCGGCGGGCGACATCGGTGTCCGGCTCCACGACACCGTCCTCCACCTGAATGGTGGGGTGTTGTCCACCTTTCATACCGACGGCCAACTTCCCACGGAGTTGGAGCTGCCCCCACCTTCGCTGCCCGAGTTACCCGCCCCTCTCCCCCGCCACGCCGCCGACGAGGTGCTGTGCCTCGCCAGAGCCCTCGAACGGGCAAGTTTTCGCTCTCGCCTGCTGTGGTGCAGCGGCGAATGGACGCTCCCCACCAACCCTGTGCGAGAGGTCACCCGCCTGGCCATCGCCGCCTGAGCCCGCAGGCGGGTCAGTGCCCGAGCTCGGCCGCAACGGCCTGGGAAACCTCCACGAACTTGTTCAG
>Ga0073899_10002309_pt1 | contig 17191 bp, 29 predicted proteins | sample KloWWTmetaKNB5Ph_FD_88975 | JGI IMG/M metagenome (GOLD analysis project Ga0073899, IMG submission 88975) | Active sludge microbial communities from Klosterneuburg, Austria, studying microevolution and ecology of nitrifiers - Klosterneuburg... | ecosystem: Engineered > WWTP > Aerobic digester >...
GGCGAGAAGCGCTATATCCTGGCGCCGCTTGGCCTGAAGGTCGGGGACACCGTTCTATCCGGTGAGGGGTCGCCGATTCGCGTCGGAAACGCGCTGCGGCTACGCGACATCCCTCTCGGCACGCAGATCCACAACATCGAGCTGCACATTGGCAAGGGCGGACAACTGGTTCGCTCCGCTGGCACGTCAGCGCAGCTGATGGCCAAGGTCGAGAACAACGCCCACGTGCGCATGCCGTCGGGTGAAGTGCGAATGATCCACCTCGACTGCATGGCGACGCTCGGCCAGGTCGGCAATGTCGACCACGAGAATATCGATATCGGCAAGGCCGGCCGTAACCGCTACCTCGGCAAGCGCCCGACGGTCCGCGGATCGGCGATGAACCCGAACGATCACCCACATGGTGGTGGTGAGGGGAAAGCCCCCATCGGCGGACAACCGAAGACGCCGTGGGGCAAGCCTGCGCAGGGGTACCGTACGCGGTCCAATAAGCGCACCGACAAGATGATCGTTCGTCGTCGCAATGTGGGCCGCTAACGCCGGTGACACTAGGGAGGTAGCAGAAGCTTCGTGGGACGTTCGTCGAAGAAGGGGCCGTACATCGACCCCAAGCTGATCGAAAAAGTTGACAGACTCAACTCCACCAGCGAACGGCGGGTTATCCGCACGTGGTCGCGCGATTCGACCGTCTTCCCGCAGATGGTTGGGCACACGATTGCCGTCCACGATGGCCGACGCCATGTGCCGGTATTTGTGAGCGAGAACATGGTGGGGCACAAGCTCGGCGAGTTCGCGCCGACCCGCACGTTTCGCGGGCACGGCAGGGATGCGGATAAGTCTTCGCGCCGTCGTTAGGCGCGCGGACTTCTGGAAGGGGCCAAGTGATGGTGGAAGTTTCCGCTCAGGCCAAGCGCATCCGCGTCTCGCCGCGTAAAGCGCGTTTGGTTGTTGATATGGTTCGTGGTCGCGATGTTACGGAGGCGCTCGGCCTGCTGCAATTCACGCCGAACAAGGCTGCAGCCGATGTCTCCAAAGTCATCAAGTCGGCGCGAGCTTCGGCCGAGAATAATCACGACATCGATCCGGAGGATCTGTACGTCAAGGTGATCTTCGCGGACGGCGGGCCGAGCTACAAGAGATTCAAGCCGCGTGCGCGAGGCCGGGTCAACGAGATCCTCAAGCGCACGTGTCATCTGACAGTGATTCTTGCTGAAAAGGAGAAGGGAGGCTCCCGTGGGGCGTAAAGTCAATCCGATCGGGTTCAGGCTCGGCGGTGTTCACGATTGGGAGTCCAAGTGGTATGCCGAGCGGAATTACACCGAACAGCTTCACGAGGACCTCTTTATCCGACGGCTGATCAATGAGCAGCTGACGCGTGCTGGCATCTCGAGAGTCGAGATCGAGCGAGCAGCGAATCGGATCGAAGTGTCGGTTCACACCTCGAAGCCGGGTATCGTCATCGGCAAGCAAGGCGCGAACGTCGAAAAGCTGCGACAGCTCCTGGAACAGCAGGTGGGCAAAAAGATCCATCTGAAGATCGAGGAGATCAAGGTTCCGGAGCTCGATGCGCGACTCGTCGCAGAGTCGATTGCGGAGCAGCTCGCTCGGCGCGTCGCCTATCGACGAGCGATGAAGCACGCTGTCGGTCAGGCAATGCGACGCGGCGCAAAGGGCATCAAGATCCGGCTGGGCGGCCGGCTCGGCGGCGCGGAGATGTCCCGCACCGTCACCGAGATGGACGGGCGAGTGCCGCTGCACACACTGCGGGCCAAGATCGACTACGGAGTCGTTCACGCGCCGACTACCTACGGACAGATTGGCGTGAAGGTCTGGATCTACACCGGCGATGTCCTTCCGGAGCGACGGCCAAAGGTCGACGCTGATGCCGCGGCAGTCGCCGACTAGCGACGCGGAAGAGCAGAGGGAGGGGACACACATATGCTGATGCCAAGACGGACCAAGCACCGCAAGGTGTTCCGTGGTCGCCGGCAAGGAACAGCCCAGCGCGGCAACTACGTCGCGTTCGGTGACTATGGGCTGCAATCACTTGACGCGGCCTGGATCGACAGTCGGCAGATCGAGGCGGCCCGCCGCGCGATCACAAACTACGTCCGCCGTGGTGGGAAGGTCTGGATCCGGATCTTCCCGGACAAGCCCGTAACCCAGAAGCCCGCCGAGACACGCATGGGCTCTGGTAAGGGCAACCCGGAGTACTGGGTCGCTGTCGTGCGCCCCGGTCGGATCATGTTCGAGATATCGGGTGTCCGCGAAGAGGACGCAACTGAAGCGCTGCGCCGCGCGGCACATAAGCTGCCGGTTCAGTGCCGAATTGTGAAGCGCGATCAAGTTGGTATCGCTGCGGCCGAAGAAGCCCACGCGGAAGCGGAGTCGTAGGGGATGAAGGCTGCAGAGATCCGGTCCATGACCGACCAGCAGATCGTCGGGATGATCGATGATCTGAAGGAAGAGTGGCGCGTGCTGCGTTTTGACGATGCGGTCGGCAGACTGACGAATACTGCCCGGATTCGCAAGATCAAACGCGACATCGCCAGACTCAAGACGATTCAGACCGAGCGCCGGATGGCGGAGGATATCGCCGCCGCCATGGAGGCCGGGCAGGTGGCACACCTCTAAGGGTGTGCCCAGGAGAGGGATACGACCAGGATGGCAGAGATTTCAGGCTCCGCGCCCGGCGCCAGCCCGGCCACACCAGCAGCTGTGAAGAAGCAGCGGCTACAGAAGGTCGGCCGCGTCGTCAGCGACAAGATGGACAAGACCGTCGTTGTCGCCGTCGACTATGCCCGGCGGCATCCGCTTTACGGTAAGCGGATGAAGCGCACACACAAGTTCAAGGCCCACGATGAGGACAACGAATGCCGCATCGGGGACACAGTCCGAATTGAGGAGTCCCGGCCGATTTCGAAAGATAAGCGCTGGGTCGTACGAGAGATCGTCGAGCGAGCCGGCACAAACGGCCGTTAGCTGGGAGAGCAGGCATGATTCAGGCACAGTCCCGCCTGAAGGTGGCGGACAATTCCGGCGCGCGGGAGATCATGTGCATCCGGGTCCTCGGCGGTTCGCGCAAGCGTTATGCATCGGTTGGCGACATCATTATCGGATCGGTGAAGTCGGCCCAGCCAGGCGCGGCGGTCAAGAAGGGCGACGTTATCCGAGCGGTCGTTGTCCGAACCAAGCAGGAGTATGGCCGGCCGGATGGGTCACATATTCGGTTCGACGATAATGCCGCAGTGTTGATCAACCCACAGGGGAACCCTCGTGGCACGCGAATCTTCGGCCCCGTTGCGCGTGAGCTCCGCGAAAAGCAGTTCATGCGCATCGTCTCGCTGGCGCCGGAAACACTGTAGCAGGCACGAGCGAGAGCGAGAGGTAACGATGGCAGAGAAGATCGTGACCGGCGATGAGATCGTCGTAATCAGTGGGAAGAATAAGGGCGAGCGCGCCCGCGTTCGGCAGAACATGCCGCGCGAGGATAAGGTCGTCATCGAAGGCGTCAATATCGTTCGCAAACATATCGCGCAGGGCCGCGCTCGACAGGCTGGAATCGTCGAGGTCGAGGCTCCACTTCGGGTGTCCAAGGTCATGCTCGTGTGCCCGAGTTGCGGCGAGCCGACCCGGGTTGGATTCCGGATGGATGACAGCGGCAACAAGGTTCGCTACTGCAAGAAGTGCGACGCGGTTGTCCCGAAGCCGACCAGCCGGTAGGCGGGACCCGTCGATCGAATTGGTGAGGGAGTAACGTGGCTGCACGGTTGAAAGAGCAGTATCTCGAGGAGGTTCGACCCAGGTTGCGGGAGGAGTTCAGCTACCGCAACGACCTCGAGGTGCCCAAGGTCGAAAAGGTCGTGATCAACATCGGCGTCGGCGAAGCAATCGCCAACAACCGTGCGCTCGATGCTGCTATCGGCGATCTGACGATGATTACCGGTCAGAAGCCGGTGGTTACCCGCGCCAAGAAGTCGATCGCGGCGTTCCGTTTGCGCGAGGGTATGCCGATCGGCACAATGGTCACCCTGCGGGGCGATCGTATGTACGAGTTTCTGGATCGGCTGATGAACATTGCGCTGCCGCGTGTGCGTGACTTCCGCGGAATCTCGCCGAAGTCGTTCGATGGACGCGGCAACTACACACTGGGGCTTCGGGAGCAGTTGATCTTCCCGGAGATTGAATACGACAAGATCGACAAGCTTCGCGGCCTCGAGGTGGCGATCGTGACGACTGCGAACAGCGACGAGGAGGGACGCCGTCTCCTTGCACTGCTTGGCATGCCGTTCCGCGAGTCGTAGTCCGGTCGCGCTGGAAGGAAAGAGCCCGAGATGGCGAAAAAGTCCCAGGTAGTCCGCGCGAATCGGCCCGCCAAGTTCGCAGTTCGGCAGCACAACCGCTGCAAGCTCTGCGGCCGGCCACGCGCCTATATTCGGAAGTTTGGTGTGTGCCGCATCTGCTTCCGCGAACTGGCGTCCCAGGGCAAGCTCCCTGGCGTCACGAAGTCGAGCTGGTAGCTCGATCGGCATGAATGGTCCAGACCGTTGGGGAGTGGATCACGTTTGAAAAGGTACGGGAGACCGCTGGAATGAGTGTCGTCAACGGCCCGATCGCCGATATGCTCACTCGCATTCGCAACGCGGGCCAGGCGAGACGGACCGAGACGTCGATGCCATCGACAAAGGTCCTGATCGAAATTGCGAAGATTCTTCACGCCGAAGGCTACGTTCGTGGCTGGACGGTCGAGGAAGGCAAGCCGTTTAATACGTTGACCATCCACCTGAAGTATGGCGTAGATCGACGACATTCGATCCGCCAGCTCAAACGCGTGTCCAAGCCAGGACTTCGTGTGTACGCGGGCAGGGACGAGATCCCTCGCGTGCGCAATGGCCTGGGGATCGCGATCGTGAGTACACCACAGGGGATGATGACTGGCTACGAAGCTCGCCGCCGTGGCATCGGTGGTGAGGTCGTCTGCACCATCTACTAGCGCCGGGAAGGAGAAGCTCAGATGTCACGCATCGGAATGCAGCCAATCGAGATCCCATCCGGCGTCGATCTGACGATTGAGCCAGGGCTGGTCAAGGTCAGCGGCCCCAAAGGCGCGCTGGAGCAGCGCGTTAGTCGCGACATGCAGGTGGCTCGCGATAATGGCACCGTTAGGGTCAGCCGACCGAATGACGAGCGAGTCAATCGCCAGCTTCATGGCCTGACCCGCACGCTGATTGCGAACATGGTTCAGGGTGTCACGCAGGGATTCCGTAAGGATCTCGAGATCCAGGGTGTTGGCTATCGCGCGGCGTTGGACGGTAAGACGCTCGTCCTGAATCTGGGTTATTCACACCCGGTTCGTGTCGAGCCTCCAGCCGGCATCGCGTTTGTCGTCGACACGCCGACCCGCCTCGCGGTGACCGGCATTGATAAGCAGCTTGTTGGTGAAGAGGCCGCGAAGATTCGCCGTGTCCGACCGCCGGAACCCTATAAAGGCAAGGGCGTCCGCTACCTTGGCGAACAGGTGCGCCGCAAGGCCGGCAAGGCCGGCAAGGTCGGTAAGTAGAAGACGCGCCGCCTCAGGCGGCGAGACGGCGCCGGCGATCGGGATACAGTCCGACTGCCTGGGGCGCCTGGGAGCAGGATACGATGCGCTATCACTACAAGTCGCAACTCGATCCGCGTCGGAGGCGACACCTCCGGGTTCGGGCCAAAGTGTCAGGCACAGCCGAGCGGCCACGCCTGAACGTATACCGAAGCTCGGCGCACATCTACGCCCAGGTAATCGACGACGAGAGTCGTCGCACCTTGGTGGCGGCGTCGGACATCGAGGCCGAGTTCGCCTCCTCGCTCGATGGCTCGACGACGAAGACCGACAAGGCGACAGCAGTCGGCAAGCTGGTCGGCGAGCGGGCGAAGGCCGCGGGCATTACCACGGTGGTCTTCGATCGTGGCGGTTACAAGTACCACGGACGTGTCAAGGCACTCGCCGACGGCGCGCGTGAGGCCGGTCTCGAGTTCTAAGTTGGTTCGGGCGGCATTCGCCGCCGGGATAGGGGCAGTCAGGACAGGATGATGGATAGACGTCGAGGAGGCCAGTCGCGGGGCGACGAGGCAGGTGAATTTCAGGAGCGCGTCGTCCAGATCAATCGCGTCTCGAAAGTTGTGAAGGGCGGCCGCCGGTTTTCCTTCAGCAGCGTCGTCGTGGTTGGTGATGGACGTGGGCGTGTTGGCGTTGGGATGGGCAAAGCCGGAGAGGTTCCGGAGTCCATCCGCAAGGGGGTCGAGGCGGCCAAGCGGAGCATGATCACGGTGCCGCTGGAAGGCAACACGATTCCGCATGAGATCGAGGTCAAGTTCGGCGCGTCGCGCGTGCTGCTGCGTCCCGCCTCGCCGGGCACCGGAGTTATCGCTGGTGGCGGCGTTCGCGCCGTCGTCGAGGCTGCCGGGATCCAGGATCTGCTGAGCAAGTCGCTCGGGTCGAATAACCCGATCAACGTCGTTCGGGCGACGATGAAGGCGCTGACCGAGCTGGAGCCGATCGCGCACGTCGCTGGCCGGCGTGGCAAGCAGCCTGAATCGCTCCGGCCACGCCGCAGGGAGACGGTGGAAGCATGACCGACCAGAAGAATATGCGGTTGATCTATCGGAAGAGCGCGATTGGCTATCCGAAGGATCAGCGCGATACGATTCGGGCGTTGGGCTTCACTCGTTTGAATCAGGTCGTCGAGCGCCCTGATACACCGTCGGTGCGTGGGATGGTCTACAAAGTCCGACATCTCGTCCTCATTGAGGGCGAGGGCGTTATCAACGGTTCAGCAATCCATCGGAATCAATCGCAGTAGGGTTGGTCGGGGCCTGGCCGCGATCTGGGAGACGGTATTAACGATGCATATCGACGATCTTCGGCCCGCACCGGGCGCATTCAAGCCACGCAAGCGTGTTGGACGCGGACATGGCTCGGGACACGTCAAGACATCCGGTCGCGGCCAGAAGGGCCAGGGTTCGCGGTCGGGCGGCAGCGTGCGCCCAGGCTTTGAAGGTGGACAGAACCCAATCTATCGGCGCATGCCGTACAAGCGTGGGTTCACGAACATCTTTCGCACCGAGTACGAGATCCTCAACCTTGATCGGCTCGTGACGCTCGGACTTGAGGGCGCGATCACCCCGGAGGCGTTGTACGAGCGCGGCGCAATCGATAGCCTGACCAAGCCAGTGAAGATCCTGGGCAACGGAGAGCTCAGCGCTCCGTTGTATGTTCGGGCGCATAAGTTCTCCGCATCGGCGAAGTCCAAGATTGAAGCCGCTGGTGGAACTGCGGAGGTTATCGAGTAATGCTGGAAGCGGCTTTCAATGCATTTCGCATTGCCGATCTACGCCGCAAGATCCTGTTTACGCTCGGGGTTCTGATCATCTTCCGCTTTATTGCGACGGTTCCAGTCCCGGGTGTCGACCGCGCGGCGTTGCAGACGCTCCTTTCCCAGAATCAGTTGCTCGGCATGCTGAACCTGTTCTCGGGTTCGACGTTGAAGAACTTCTCGATTCTGGCCATGGGCGTCTATCCGTATATCACCGCCTCGATCATCATGCAGCTGCTGACGCCGATCATTCCGCGGCTGAATGAAATGCAGCAAGAGGGTCAACAGGGCCGGAACCGGATCAATAAGATCACCCACTACATCACGGTTCCGATCGCGCTGCTGCAGGCCTACGGCCAATGTGTTCTGATGCAACGATCTGGGGTCCTGAAGGATTTCGGCCTGTTCGACAGCGCGACGTGGTTCCGTTCGCTGGCGATCGTGCTCACGCTTGTTGCCGGCACGATCCTCCTTGTCTGGCTTGGCGAGCTCATTACAGAAAATGGGGTCGGGAATGGCGTCTCGATCATCATCTTCGGTGGCATCGTCGCGTCACTGCCAGGAACCGTCGGGAACCTCATCTATGGTGGCTCGACGACACAGAACATCACCGGATCGCTCGCATTCGTGATCATCGGCCTTGTGACGATTGTCGGGATCGTGCTGCTCAACGAGGGCCAGCGACGAATCCCGGTTCACCATGCGAAGCGGGTGCGACGTGGGCGCTCCTATGGCGGCGGCTCCACATTCATCCCACTGAAGGTCAACTCCGCTGGCATGATCCCGCTGATCTTCGCCGTCTCGATCATGGTGTTCCCGGGCACGATCGCGAACTTCATGACCGGTTCGGAGCGCTCCTGGGTTCGCAACCTGGCTGAGAGCATGAAGCGATTCTTCGACGCGAACACGCTCCAGTATCAGATTGTCTACTTCCTCATGGTGGTCGCGTTCACCTACTTCTACACGATGGTGGTGTTCCAGCAGCAAAGCATTGCGGAAAACCTTCAGCGGCAGGGCGCGTTCATTCCAGGTATTCGTCCCGGAGCGAACACGAATCGCTATCTGACCGGCGTTGTAACGCGAATAACGCTCGTCGGCGCTCTGGGGCTGGGTCTGATCGCGATTCTGCCGTATATCGCCGCGAAGATCACCGGCGTCCAGACGCTCTTTCTCGGCGCGACGTCATTGCTCATCGTCGTAGGTGTTGCGATTGACACGATGCGCCAGCTCGAAGCCCAGTTGATGATGCGCAACTACGAGGGCTTTATTCGATAGTGGTCAACCAGTCGCGCGCCGAAGGTGGGGCACCGCCCTCCTGGCGCGCCGGCTTCTCCGGAGAAGAGGATCGTACCGAACGTGGCCATGCGACACGTCGTATTCATCGGACCACAAGGCGCCGGCAAGGGAACCCAGGCGGCGCGAATTGCCCCGATGTTCGGGCTATTGCACCTGGCGACTGGCGACCTGTTCCGCGCGTTGATGGCCGGGACAAGTGATCTGGCCGCTGAGGTTCGGGCGTTCTACGACCGGGGTGAGCTGGTGCCAGATGCGTTGACGGCGCGCGTTCTCTTTGCGGCACTCGACGAGCGCGCGGCCGGTGGCGGTGTGTGTGGCGCGCTGATCGATGGCTTCCCGCGAAACGCCGCTCAGGCCGAGGTGCTGGACGCGCAGATTCTGGCGCGTGAGGAAGAGCTCGCGGCAGTCGTCCACATCGATGTCGAGCGGGCGACCCTCATGAGTCGGCTGACGGGCCGGCTCGTGTGCCGGACGTGCGGCGCAACCTACCACGTTGAATTCAACGCGCCGCGCACTCCGGGTGTGTGCGATATCGATGATGGTGAGCTGTACGTCCGCTCCGACGACACTGAAGAATCTGTCGCTCGCCGGCTGGACATCTACTTCGGACAGACCGAGCCGTTGCTGGAGCGCTGGCGAAAGCGAGGCCTCGTCCTCGATGTCAATGGAGATCAACCCATCGATGTGGTGGCTGCCGAGATCGCGGCTGCGCTCAATCCGGTTCTATCCCCGGTTGGACGGTAAACGCACGTGCCTGTCGTCTTGAAGTCCGAGCGCGATATCGCGCAGATCCGTTCCGCTGGGAGTGTCCTCGCTCAAGTCCAGTCGAGGCTTCGCGGGATGATCGCTCCTGGGGTAACGACTGGCGAGCTGGACGATGCTGCCGCCGAGACCATCCGTGATGCCGGGGCAGCTGCGTCGTTCCTGGGCTATCGTGGCTATCCGGCCAGCATCTGTGCCTCGGTCAACGACGAGGTGCTGCATGGCATTCCAGGCAGGCGGGAACTGCGCGATGGCGATATCGTGTCGATCGACGTTGGCGTGATGCTCGACGGCTTTCACGCGGATGCAGCATTCACTCAGGGAGTCGGGGAGATCGACGCTGAGGCAGCCCGGCTAATCGAAGTTACCGAATTAGCGTTCTGGAGGGGGATCGCTACGCTCACGCCTGGTGAGCGGCTCGGCGATATGGCCGCCGCGATTCAGTCGTGCGTCGAGGAGGCTGGCTTCTCGGTCGTGCGCGATTATGCCGGCCATGGCGTTGGTCGGTCGCTACACGAGGATCCCTCGGCGCCGAACTGGGGCAGCGCGGGTAGCGGCTCGCTCGTGCGCGAAGGGATGACCTTAGCGATTGAGCCGATGGTAACAACTGGCTCGCCTGAGGTTCGTGTGCTGGAGGATGGCTGGACGGTTGTCACTGTCGACGGCGGTCTGGCGGCTCATTTCGAGCATACGGTTGCTATCGCGAGTGGAGGTCGAATGGTATTGACGACCCCCGCTGTGGTGGTGGTATAATGCCATGTTGTTGCGCATGCGTTGCCATGCGCTTTTTGCGCGTTCTATCAGCATGAATGCTGAGGCGCGCCGGGTGACTCGGGCAACGGGGCAGATCGTCGCTCCGCTCCCCAACGCGCTGTATCGAGTTGCGTTGGACGATGGGCATGAGATCGTTGCCCATGTTTCCGCCGATGTGCGGATGCAGTCGATCCGGTTGCTGCCAGGAGCCCGGGTACGGGTAGATTTGTCGCCCTACGACCTGACGCGCGGACGGATAGTAGGTCTGCGTAGCGCGCAGGAACGCTGACATTGACGAGCAACTCGCCGCATGGAGTGGTTCGGGCAGGGAGAGGGATCGAAAATGAAGGTCTCGGCATCGGTTAAACCGCGATGTGAGCGGTGCAAGGTGGTTCGTCGACGGGGAGTCGTCCGGGTAATCTGCACCAACCCGCGTCACAAGCAGCGTCAGGGCTAGAGGAGAGCGCGAAGCAATGGCACGAATCGCAGGCGTCGATATCCCCCGCGAGAAGCGCGTCGAGTATGCGCTCCCGTACATCTACGGTGTCGGGATTCCGACAAGCCGACAGATCCTCGATCGTACCGGGATCGATCCGAGCACTCGCGTCCGCGATCTGACGGACGATGAGGTTACCCGTCTGCGCGACATCATCGAGAAGGAGATGCGCGTCGAGGGTGATCTGCGACGCGAGGTCGCGATGAATATCAAGCGGCTGATGGATATCGGGTGCTACCGCGGTTTGCGCCATCGGCGGGGCATGCCGCTGCGCGGGCAGCGGACGCGAACCAATGCGCGCACTCGGCGTGGCCCGAAGCGAGGCGTCGGCCTGAAGAAGCGTAGCCGATAGAACCAGACCGATGCTGGCTGCAGGGCAGGCGGTTGGGCCGCTCGCTCCGCGCGGCTGAGCTAGCAATCGGTAGGTGTTCACTGGATGACGCAGGCCGGCACCCACTACTTCTCTTGGAGAGAAACGTCACAAGAATAGATGGAGAGGTTCTCAGCGCATGGCGGATCGACGACGGGGGGCAGCTCGCAGCAAGCAGCAGCGTGTGCGAAGGCGCGATCGGAAGAATATTCCGCGCGGAAAAGCATTCATCTCATCGACGTTCAACAACACCATCGTTACCCTGACCGATCCGGCCGGTAACGTGATTGCCTGGGCGAGCGCTGGCGCGTCGGGGTTCAAGGGCTCGCGCAAGAGCACGCCGTACGCGGCGCAGGTTACTGCCGAGAGCGCCACGCGCAAGGCGATGGAGCATGGGCTGCGCGCGGTCGATATCTACGTCAAGGGGCCGGGAGCCGGCCGCGAGATGGCGATTCGGGCGCTCGCTGCGAGTGGGCTTCAGGTGTTGTCGATCGCTGACGTGACGCCGATCCCCCATAACGGGTGCCGGCCGCCGAAGCGCCGCCGCGTCTGACATGTAGTCGTCAGTTTGTCTGAATGCTGTAACACGACGGCCTGTGATTGGCGCGTAAGCCGCGCGACGGGCTGAGGAGGTCGAAAAGGTCGATGGCGAGGTATACGGGTCCAGTGTGCCGGATTTGCCGGCGCGAGGGGATGAAGCTCTATCTGAAGGGCGAGCGGTGCCTCGGGCCGAAGTGTCCGATCACGCAGCGCAACCCACAGCGCAACTTTCCGCCAGGCATGCACGGGCAGAAGCGCACGCGACGTCCGTCGGAATTCGGTCTGCAGTGGCGTGAAAAGCAAAAGGTTCGCCGCTTTTACGGGCTGATGGAGAAGCAGTTCAGCAAGACCTTCGAGGATGCCTCCCGGCAGCCGGGGGTCACTGGCGAGAACCTGCTTCGCATGCTCGAGATGCGGCTCGACAATGTCGTCTATCGACTTGGCTTCGCCGACTCGCGCCGCCAGGCACGTCAGATCGTGCGCCACGGCCACTTCGTGGTGAACGGTCGCAAGACCGATATTCCTTCGTACTCAGTCAAGCCGGGTGACGTTATCAGCGTCAAGCCTGGGAGCCGCGAGAAGGAGTATTTCAAGACGGTCGCCGAGGTGTTGAAGACGCGCCAGGTTCCGGATTGGCTCACGCTCGACGTCAACGCGATGTCTGGCCGGGTCGTGGCCCCGCCAACGCGCGATCAGATCGATATGCCGCCGATCAACGAGTCTCTCATCATCGAGTTCTACAGCCGGTAGGTTTTACCAGAGGATTTACGACACGACCGGCACGGAACTGCACGCCACCACCCGGGTCGTGGTGGTCACTCGAAGGAGGCGGATTAGCTTGCTAGAGATCGCTCAGCCAACGGTCGATCTGACCGTTAGCGGCCACAACTACGGGCGATTCACGATCGAGCCGCTCGAGCCCGGCTACGGCATCACGCTCGGGAATGCGCTGCGTCGAATCCTCCTGCGCTCTCTCCCAGGAGCGGCCATTATCCGTGCCCGAATACTGCCGGATGTCTGGCATGAGTTCGCGACGGTAGATGGCGTGCGCGAGGATGTTACCGAAATCGTTCTCAACCTGAAACGCGTCCGTCTCCGCTCGGTGACGTTGCATGGGGAGACGCGAGCCCACCTGTATCACCACGGTCGGGGGGTTGTCACCGCGGGCGACGTCGACTGGCCATTGGATGTTGAAGTCGTCAATCCCGAACTGGTTATCGCGACTGCCGACTCCGACGATGCAACGGTCGAGATGGATCTTGTCGTTGACATCGGGCGTGGGTACAAGCAGGCCGAACTCCAGGAAGGCTTTGCGATTGGCGAGATCCCGATCGATGCCTTGTTCACGCCGATCGAAAAGGTGAACTACGTCGTCGAGCACACGCGTGTTGGACAGATGACCGACTACGACCGACTGATCATCGAGATTCAGACGGACGGCACCATCGAGCCGAACGACGCCCTGACCCAGGCTGCCTCGATCCTGGTCGAGCACGCCCAGATGATCGCTCGCTACCGGGGCGAGAGCGCCGTTCTCGTCGATGAAGCCGGAGCCGATGCGGAAGAAACAGATCAGCGGCCATTGACAGAGCTCGGCCTGCCTCCACGCGTGCTGAACGCGCTCCGGAGCCGGCAGGTTGAGAAGGTCGGGCAGGTGATCACGATGGATCGGGACCATCTGCTCTCGATCCGTAACTTCGGCCCTCGGTCGCTCGAGGAGTTGCTTGAGGCACTGGCCGCGCATGGCTACGCGATTCCCGCGAATCTGTTGGCAAGCGCCACAGATGGAAGCGCTGATGATTACGCCGACCCCGCCGAAGGGTCGGACACGGATGAGGGGTCGGGCTGGTGAAGCACCAGGTTATGGGCCGAAAATTCGGCCGAGACAAGGATCAACGCTCCGCGCTCTTCAAGGGATTGGCGGTCTCGTTGATCCTCCACGAGCGCATTACGACAACCGAGGCGAAGGCGAAGACGATTCGACCGATCGTCGAAAAGCTCGTGACGCTTGCTCGTGAGGATACGGAGCATCATCGACGGCTGGCGATGGCGCGGTTGGGCAACGAGCATGCTACCCGCAAGCTGTTCGAGGTCATCGGTCCCAGATACGAGGGCCAGCCCGGCGGTTACACGCGAATTCTCAAGGTCGGCATCCGACGTGGCGACGCCGCGCCGATCTCGCTGATCGAGTTCGTCTAGTAGACGACGACGGCGGATTGACAGGTGCGACGCGCCCGCCTGACCCTCGGTTACGATGGAGCCGACTTTGTCGGATCCGAGATCCAGGGCAGTGGTCGCACCGTCCAGCGGGAGCTGGAGCTGGCTATCCAGCGGCTAGCTCCGGGTTCAGGGCGGACGAGCTTCGCGGGGCGCACGGATCGAGGTGTTCATGCCGTCGGTCAGGTTGTCTCGCTGGATGTCTCGTGGTCTGATTCGGCAGAGCGTTTACGCGACGCACTGAATGTGGTTCTGCCGCCGGACATGTCGGTCGGCGCAGTGGAGTGGACGAGCCCCACGTTCCATGCGCGCTACGACGCAACGTGGCGGGAGTATCGCTACCGGATCTGGGTAGCGCCGACACCGCCGCCGCTGGGACGACGCTATGTTTGGTGGCGTCGCAGCGAGCTTGATGGGGCAGTAGCCTCGGATGCATGCAGCACATTACTTGGACGGCATGCGTTCGGGACATTCGCCGGCAGTGGCCGGAGTCGTTCGCACGATGCGGCGGCACTGACGAGAACGGTGCGGACGTGCGAATGGCGAGTCCAGACAAGTGGCGCGGTGGTGCGTCACGAGCTGCGGATCGAGGCAGACGGCTTCCTCCCGCAGATGGTTCGCACAATCGTTGCGACGATTGTGTTGGTCGCGCAGGGGAAGCGTGATGTACAGTGGTTTCGCGAGGCGCTACGGGCCAATGATCGGTCCGTGCCAGGCGAGCCAGCGCCGCCCGAGGGACTGTTCCTCTGGTGCGTGCGATACGACGATGAACGTGACGACTCGGGTGACGGGTTCCGTTCAGACTGGGAGTACGGGATAGAACGATGACGATCAAGACGTACACGCCACGCGAATCGGAAATCGAACGCCGCTGGTACATCGTCGACGCCGAAGGCCAGACCCTGGGTCGGCTGTCGACGCAGATCGCGAGCGTCCTGCGCGGCAAGCACAAGCCCACCTATACGCCAAATATGGACGTCGGCGACTACGTAATCGTGGTGAACGCCGAAAAGGTGCGCGTGACCGGTGGTAAGGAAGAGAAGAAGACCTACTATCGGCACTCGGGCTACCCCGGCGGCCTCCGGCAAACCGCCTACAAGGACATGATGTCCAAGCATCCGGAGCGAGTCGTCGAAAAGGCAGTCAAGGGCATGGTTCCCCGGACGAGTCTCGGAGCGCAGATGCTGCGTAAGCTGAAGGTCTACGCCGGCCCGAACCATCCGCACGCTGCCCAGCAGCCGATGACGCTTGAGGTGCGCGGCGCCTCTCGGGGCTAGCGCGATTAGAGGACGAGAGGACACCGGGAGGACGCCATGAGCGCAACACACCAGCGATATTTCTATGGAACTGGGCGTAGGAAAAGCGCGGTCGCCCGCGTGCGGCTGTATCCTGGCGCCGGGGAGTTCACGATCAACGGCAAGACATCGAACGAATACTTCGGTGGTCGCGAGCTGTATCAGCAGATGCTCCGGCAGCCATTCCAGCTGACAAACTCGCTGGATCGCTACAACGTCGTCGTCCGCGTCGTCGGCGGTGGCGTGACTGGCCAGGCCGGCGCGATTCGCCACGGCATCTCTCGCGCACTGACCCGCGCCGATGCGGAATACCGTCCCGGGCTCAAGCGCGCCGGGATGCTGACCCGCGACGCGCGAGTCAAGGAGCGCAAGAAGGTCGGTCTCAAGCGAGCCCGCAAGGCGCCACAGTACACCAAGCGCTAACCCGGGTTACTCGATCACGGCAGCAACGAGCGGGCGAAAGGAGCAATCCTTCGCCCGTTTCTGTTACCTCGCCCGATTTGAATCGTGGCGCGTTAGCCCAGGGCTGGCTGATTGGGCGTCGACGCGCTGGCGGATGTCCGCGACGGCTGCACTGAGCCTGCAACGCGGCGCGCTGGGCAGTTATGCGCGCAGTGATACGGGACTGAGCTCCAGCGTGAGAGGGCCGCGATAGCTGAGCGCGGCGAGTGTTGTTAGCGCGTCATCGATCGCCAGTATTCCGGATCCCGGCAGTGCGTGATCGCGAAACAATCCGTTCAGCAACCCACCGCGAAATCGGCGCGGGTGCGCGTCGCTGAGATGGACGTTGATGAGTTGAGGACGCGCCGCCTGAATTGCTGATGCAAGATCCAACCCGAAGCTCGCCGCGTGCGCGAGATCGAGGCAAACGCGCATGCCCCATTCGCCAGCGATGGCTGTCAGCCGGCCTATATCGTCCAACCACTGCGCCGGAGTCCCGTCCCAGTTTTCCGCGCGATTCTCAAGCGCAAGATCAAGGCTCGGGCGTTCTCGCTCGCGAGTCTTGACAATCGCATCGAGCCACCACTCGACGGAGCCTGCGCTCCCGGCATGATCGGTCGGCGGGTGAAGCACGATTGAGCGGCAGCTATCGATGGTTGCCGCTGTCCGGATGGATGCGACGTCCGCCGCGAGCTTCTGGTCCAGGGACTCGTGACGAAGTGAGAGGATGGCGTGTGTTGTCAGCACCGCGACACCAGTTCGGGCGGCAATCGCGGAGATGGATTCGCCTCCGATAGAAATAAGCCGGCGCGATAGCAACACCTCGACGTGCGATACGCCTGCGTCCCGGGCGATCGCGAGGGTGCGATCGAACGGGTAGAACGGAAGAGCCCCGACGGCGATTGAGAGTTCCATCTGTGTGGCTGCCTGATCTGGTGCTGGCGGGCGGAGCGACCTCACGTGCCGGCAGTGTAACACCGGCTGAGTTGAGTTACGGGGCTGACTTGAAGAGTCCCACGATTGCACGCTCTACCGCCACCTCGACGGCGCTGGAGATGGCGACTACGCGTTGTGGAGCAACATCGGCACGGGCGGGCGCCGCGACGAAGAACGTATCTCCATCGAAGAGTGTGTGAGCCGGCACCACACACCGAGCAAGCGCATCGTGGGCGGCGATTGCGGACCGGGCGAGCGTCAACTGATCCACCGGCTCGCCGATCAGGATCGCGCCGATCGTCGTGTTTTCGCCCTCGCGGCCGGCCGCTCCACCCGCGATCGCGGCAGCACGGCCGGGACGGGCGCTGACGGCGATCCCATCGAGCCGGCTCAACAACTCTCCGTTTGTGGGATCAACGATATCGCCGGCTGCATTGAGCACAACGATCGCTACGATCTGTGTTTCGCCAACAGACGCAACACCCACTCCGAGGCCGCCCGCCTGGGCCGGCTGCGCGCCGAGCTTGGCGACCGTCGCCCCCGCTCCGGCCCCGATCTTCCCGGACTCAGGGAGGTCGCTGGATGCCGCAAGACAGGCGGCATACCCATCGTCAGCGGTCGGGCTCCGGTGGATTCCATTTGCGAGGTCGAAGATGACCGCGCCGGTGACGATCGGGACCGGTCCTGCTGATGTCGGGACGCCCTCTCCGCCTTCCTGGAGATAGCGCATAAC
>Ga0073899_10002310_pt1 | contig 17190 bp, 10 predicted proteins | sample KloWWTmetaKNB5Ph_FD_88975 | JGI IMG/M metagenome (GOLD analysis project Ga0073899, IMG submission 88975) | Active sludge microbial communities from Klosterneuburg, Austria, studying microevolution and ecology of nitrifiers - Klosterneuburg... | ecosystem: Engineered > WWTP > Aerobic digester >...
CATCAACCGCCTGCGCCCGCAGCTTTCGCAGATTACCGGCCTGCGGGTGTTCCTCAACCCGGTGCAGGAGCTGCGCATGGGCGGGCGCAGCAGCAACTCCACCTACCAATTCACCCTGAAGGCCGACAACCAGGCCGACCTCAAGGCCTGGACCCTGAAGCTGTCGGCCCGCCTGCGCCAGGACGCGCGGCTGACCGACATCGACGATGACCAGAGCGACAACGGCGTCGAGTCCTATGTGGACGTCGATCGCTCCAAGGCCGCCCGGCTGGGCGTGTCGCTGGCGAGCATCGATGCGGCCCTGTACAACGCCTTCGGCCAGCGCCAGGTGGCCACCATGTACAGCGACCTGAACCAGTACAGCGTGGTGATGGAATGGTCGCCGGGCCTGGCGCGCTCGCCCGAGGCGCTCAAGGACGTGCAGGTGCCGGCCACGAGCGCCGGCGCCGGCACCGGGGGCAGCTCGGCCAACCCGGGGCTGCGCAATGCGTCATCGGGCCAGCCCATCTCCACGACGCCCTCCACCATGGTGCCGCTGGCCGCTTTTGCGAGCTTTCGCGAACGCGCGGTGCCGACCTCGGTCTTCCACGACGGGGGCGAGCTCTCCAGCACCCTGTCCTTCGACCTGGCGGACGGTATCTCGATCGAGCAGGGGCGCCAGGCGGTGCTGGACGCGGTGGACGCCATCGGCATGCCCAACAACGTGCGCGGCGCCTTCAGCGGCGCGGCCGCGCAGGCACAGGCCACGCAGTCGCAGCAGGGGCTGTTGATCCTGGCGGCCATCGTGGTCATCTACATCGTGCTGGGCATCCTCTACGAGAGCCTGATCCACCCGATCACGGTGCTGACCACGCTGCCCAGCGCCGGCTTCGGCGCCGTGCTGGCCCTGCTGGCGCTGAAGATGGAGTTTTCCATCATGGCGCTGATCGGCGTCTTCCTGCTGATCGGCATCGTCAAGAAGAACGCCATCCTGATCATCGACTTTGCACTCGATGCCGAGCGTGCGCGCAATCTCACGCCCGTGCAGGCGGTGCGCGAGGCCTGCCTGCTGCGCTTTCGCCCCATCCTCATGACCACGATGGCGGCCATATTGGGCGCGCTGCCGCTGGCCATAGGATTTGGCCAGGGGGCGGCCCTGCGCCAGCCGCTGGGCGTGACCATCGTCGGCGGCCTGATCGCCAGCCAGCTGCTCACGCTGCTGACCACGCCCGTGGTCTATGTGCTGCTCGACCGCCTGCGCCGCCAGCGCGCGCATCGCATCAACGGCACAGCCTGACCGGCGAGGCCTGACCATGGGCCTCCTGTAATCCTGCCACCACGACGAGCGCGCCGCGCGCCTGCAGCTGGCCGCCTGCTACCGCGTGTTCGCGCTGCTCGGCTGGACGGAGATGATCTACAGCCACATCACCCTTGCGCGTGCCCGAAAGCGCCTCGGGTGGGGAGAAGCACTTCCTGATCAACCCCTTGGGCCTGCACTACAGCGAGGTGACGGCCAGCAACTTGGTCAAGATCAACCCGGCTGGCTACGTGCTGCACTGTCGCAAAGCAACTTCTACAGCGCGTCTGCGAGATCCAACTGGCCACGCAAAGCATGGGCGCGTCGCTGCCGGTACCCGAAAGCCATTGCTGCGCAGTGCACGCGCGACTCGTTTCAGTTCGACCCTGCGCGCGGGGCCGGGCAGGACGTGTTCGACGCGCTGGTGTTGCAGGTCGATCGCATTGACACCGGCTGGCGCAGTAGGGCTGGGCCCTTGCCGGTTGACATGAACGCCAAAACGCATCCAAAATGGATGCGTTTCGAATTCACGGAGCCCGTGGCCATGACCACCCTGACCATCAAGGACGTTCCCGAGCCCCTGGCTGAACAGCTGCGCCAGCGCGCCGCGCGCAACCACCGCTCGCTGCAGGGCGAGCTGATGAGCATCATCGAGCAGGCGGCGCGCGAAGACCAGGCCACCAGCGCCCCCGTGGCCGGCGCACCCGCTCGCCCGCCCAGCGTGCGCCGCGGCTGGAAAACCATCGATCAGATCTACGCCGAAATGCGCGCCAAGTACCCCGAGCCCATCTACGACCAGAGCAACAGCATCCAGCTCATCCGCGAAGACCGCGACAGCCGATGAGCCAGCGCCTGCACGTGGCCGAGCCGCCGGCCCGCTATTTGTCACGGCCGGCGCTGGTGGTGGACTGCTCGGTGCTGGCCGGCCTGGTGTTTCGCGAGCACTGGTACGACGCGGCGCAAAGCCAGATCGACGGACGCGCGCCGCACGCCCCGCACCTGCTGATCTATGAGATCGCCAACGTCGCCCTCAAGAAGCACCGGCGTGGCGAGGCGCATGCGCTGCAGGGCTTGGCTGATGCGCTGGTGCTCGACGTCGAACTGCACGAAGTCGAGATGGCGCCCGCCTTCGCCCTCGCCCAGCGCTACCAGCTCAGCGCCTACGACGCAAGCTACCTGTGGCTGGCCGAGGCGCTGCGCTGCCCGCTGGTCACCTTCGATGAGGTGCTGGCGCAGGCGGCGCAGCGGCATCTGGGTTCGTTGAGTTAACTCCAAGCGCACCATGATTGCCGCATTATTCACTATCACAAATGTAGCCTTTATCGCATGCTACACAAGCGCAAAACCGCAATTTGACGCATAAACCCGGCGCCCGCCACCGCACCCTTATCCTCACCCCCATGCCTACCGCGCCCGACCCGTCCGCCGCCAGTGCCCAGCAGCGCTTCTTGCACCTGCTGCGCCACGACATCCTCAAGCTCGACGCCGCCGAGCTCGACTTCGGCATCTACCGCATCCTGGCCTACCGGCGCCAGCAGGTGCTGCAATACTTGGACCGCACCCTGCCCGCGCGCATCCAGGCCTGGGCCGACGACCTGGCCGCCGCCAGCGGCCGCCCGCTGGCCGGCGACGAGGCCGCCAACGCCTACTACCACCTGCACACCTTCTTCAACCGCTACTGGGACGAGGGCGACTTCATCCCCCGCGCGCGCCGCGGCGGCAGCGCCGCCTACGCCGTGCCCTGGCATGGGCAGGACACCCACTTTCACTGGGCCACCAAGGGCAGCCACTACGTCAAGAGCGGCGAACTGTTCGCCCGCTACGCCTGGCGCGACGGCGCGCGCGAAGTGCGCTTCGTCATCGAGCGCGCCGACATCGCCAAGGACAACGCCAAGGGCGGCGCCAAAACCTTCTTCCCCGCCCGCTGGACGCAAGACGGCGGCGCCCACACCCTGCACTGGCAATGGCGCGCCCCCACCGAAGCCGAGGCCAAGCGCTACAAAAGCAAAACCGCCAAGGCTGCCGATCCCGCCGACCCTGCCGAAGGCGATGACGACGGCGCCGCCGACCCCTTCCAGCCCGAAGGCGCCAACCTGCAAGAGCGCGTGCTCAACGCCTGGCTGGCCGGCGACGACTTCAAGGGCGCCAAGCCGCCCAAGGACTTGAGCGCCGAGCTGCTGGCGCACAACGCCCGCCGCTTCGTGCGCAAGAACACGCAAGACTTCTTCGTCCACCCGCAACTGGGCGACTTTCTGCGCGGCGAGCTCGAGGTCTATCTCAAGCACGAATTCCTGCAGGTCTGGGACGCCCCCGATGCCGAACTGCCGCGCATCCGCGCCAAATTCGCGCTGGTGCGCAGCATCGCGCTGGACCTCATCGCCTTTCTCGACCAGATCGAGCAATTCCAGGCCACCCTGTTCGAAAAGCGCAAGTTCGTGCTGCAGGCCGACTACCTGGTGCAGTGCAGCGCGCTGGCACGCACCGGCCAAGCCGGGCAGGCCCTGGTGCAGCAGGCCGCCGCCAGCGCCGCGCAGGCCACCGAATGGGCCGCGTGGGTCGGCGAAAAACCTACCGGCAAAAAAGTGCTCCAAGGCGCCGACCTGCTGGCGCGCTACCCCCACCTGCCGCTGCACACGCGCCACTTCGACGCCGACTTCAAGGCCCGCGTGCTGGCCTGCTTCGACGACCTTGAAGCCGCCCTCGGCGGCGAGCTGGTGCATGCCGACAACTACGCCGCCTTGCGCACGCTGGAGCCGGCCTACCGCGAGCGCGTCAAGTGCATCTACATCGACCCGCCGTACAACACAGGTGGTGACGGCTTCTTGTACAAGGACGACTTCACGCGCCATTCCAGTTGGCTGTCAATGATGCAAAGCCGCCTGCAGGCCGGGCGGCACCTGCTGGCCGAGGACGGCGTGCAGTTCACCAGCATCGACGAAAACGAGCACCGCAACCTGCTGGCCGTTGCGGGCATCGTGTTTGGTGCCGACAACTTCATCACCAACGTCATCTGGCAGAAAAACTATTCACCCAAGAACACGGCACAGCATTTTTCGGAAGACCACGATTACGTCACCGTGCACGCCGCCAATGCGGCGCAATGGCGACCGGGCTTGCTGGAACGCACGGAGGAGCAGGACGCGGCTTACGGCAACCCGGACGACGATCCGAGAGGTGTGTGGAAAGCAAGTGATCTGTCAGCGCGCAATTTCTACAGCGAGGGTGTCTACCCGCTGACCAGTCCGGGCGGGCGCGAGATTGCCGGGCCGCCACCGGGTACTTACTGGCGCGTGTCACGTGAGCGCTTTGCCGAACTCGATGCCGACAACCGCATCTGGTGGGGTGCGGACGGAAACAATGTGCCTGCCTTGAAGCGCTTTCTCAGTGAGGTGCTTCAAGGGCGGGTGCCGCAGACGCTATGGACTCATAAGGAAGTCGGCCACACCCAGGATGGCAAGCGCGCCCTGCTGTCGATGAGCCAGCTCGAGGCCGGCGAGGCGATGTTCAACACCATCAAGCCGCTGGGTCTGATGCAGCGCTGCGCGCGCATCGGCAAGGCGGGTTGGCTGCTGGACTACTTTGCCGGGTCGGCCAGCACCGGGCACGCCCTGATCGAGATGAACCGCGCCGCGCCGGAGCAGGCGCCCGCGCGCTTTTTGCTCGTCGAACAGGGCGAATACTTCGACACCGTCACCTTGCCCCGCATCGCCAAGGTCATGACCGCGCCCGAGTGGAAGGACGGTCGGCCCAAGGATTCGGTGGTACACGACGACGCGGGCGATGCCGCGCACTGGAGCCGGCGCACCCTGCCGCTGGTGCGCGTGCTGCGGCTGGAGCGCTACGAGGACAGCCTGAACGCGCTGGACTTTGCCGCCAACGGGCACGATGGCGGCGACCTGGTGGCCGCCGCGCAGGCCGACGAACACCTGATCCGCTACTGGCTGCAAGGCGAAAGCGAAGGCCAGCCGGTGCGCCTGAGCACGCCGCACCTGGCCGAGCCCTTTGCCTACCGGCTGACGCTGCACGAGCCCACGGGCGCGCGCGAGGTGGTGGTGGACTTGCTCGAAACCGCCCGCCTGCTGCTGGGCCTGGTGCCACGCCGCTGGCGCGAGGCGCGCGATGCGCAGGGCCGGCGCCACCAGTGGCTGCTGGCCAGCCGCTGCGCTGATGTGGCGCGCGGGCGCGCGAGCGCACCGCCCGTGCTGCTGTGGCTGCGCCCGGTGGATGACGAGCGCAGCGAGGCCGACGCGCAGGCCGAATACGACTGGCTGGTGGCGCAGGTGGCGCAGCACTTTGGCGGCCTGCAACTGGCTGACCTGGACTGCGTGCTGCACAACCGATCGGCCTTCTGGCCCGCCGGCCAGCGCGCGCAAAGCATCGACGCGCTGCTGGCCGAGCGCATGCTGGAGCGCGCGTAGTGGCCCGCCGACCCGCCGCTGCGCCCGCCGCCAGCGCCACGCGCACCCCGCGCTTTGACCGCAGCCTGCTGCTGGTGCGCCATTGGTGCGAGCAGTTGGGCGGGCGTTACGACGATTTGCTGGCGCGGGTGCGCGAGGCGCCCGAGCAGGGCGCGCCAGGCCAGTCGCTGCGGCTGGCGGCGCTGCTCAGCCGCGCCGGCGTGCTGCTGGCGCCCGATGCGCTGGCGCGCGCCGAGCGCGCCTTCATGGCCGACTGGCAGCCCATCGCCCGCGCGCGCGAGGCCGCCACCGGTCAGCGCCATGCGCTCACGCACTTTCAGTGGCTGGCGGCTCTGTTCGTCGAGCTGCATCTGGCCCAACTGGCCGCGCCCGGCGGGCGCGCCGCGCTGGTGGCGCGGCTGAACGCGCTGCGCGAGCAGGCGTTCGACTTTCTGCCGCCGGTGTTGCCCCAGGACTTGAACCGGCTGGCGCTGTGGATGGCCACCGGCAGCGGCAAGACGCTGATGCTGCACCTGAACGCGCGCCAGTTTCTGCGTCACGCGCCGGCCATTCTGGGGCAGGCGCCGCAGCGTGTGCTGCTGCTCACGCCCAACGAAACGCTGTCGGCCCAGCACCGGCATGAGCTGGCGCTGAGCGGGCTGGACGCGCTGGCGCTGGGCCGCTCGCTGGAGGTGACGGAGCTGACCAAGCTCTACCTGCCCCAGGACGCCAGCGGCCAGCGCGTGCGCGTGAAGGACGGCGTGTCGGTGTGCACCGACCAGTACCCCGGCCCCAACCTGGTGCTGGTGGACGAGGGGCACAAGGGCGGCAAGAGCGCCTCGGGCGAGGAGTCGGCCTTTCGCGAGCGCCGCCAGGCGCTGACCGGCATGCACCCGCGGTTTGCGGTGGAGGGGGTGGCGGGCTTCGAGTTCGAGTATTCGGCCACGTTTGCGCAGATTGCCGATGGCGACCGCGGCTTTTTCGACGACTACGCGCGCTGCACGGTGTTCGACTACGGCTACCGGCGCTTTCACGACGACGGCTTTGGCAAGACGCCCAAGAGCCTGGTGAGCACGCAGCAGCACGCCCAGCCGCTGGTGCTGGTGGCGGGGTTGGTGGCGTTTTGGCGCCAGTGCCGCTTTTTTGCCGCCGACGCGGCGCGTGCGCAGCGCTACCGGCTGGCCGCGCCGCTGGCGGTGTTCGTGGGCCAGAGCGTGACGGGCAAGAGCCAGGACGTGGTGCAGGTCATCGCCTTCTTGTCGCGCTTTGCGGGCGAGGCGGGCTTTGCCCAGCCGCTGCTGGCGCAACTGCTGGACGCGGCCAACCCCATCCAGCAGGCGCTGTTTTCGGCGCAACTGGATTTGTCGGCCGAGCGCGCCATGGGCGCTGCGGCGCTGCACGCGGCGCTGTGCGCCGACCTGTTCGGCGGCACGGGCACGCTGGCGGTGCGCCCGCTGTCCAAGGACGAGCTGGGCCTTCGCCTGCCGGGCGCCGAGGCCGACCGCTGGCTGGGCACGGCCTACGTGGGCGATGCGGCCAAGCTGGCGGCGGCGCTGAAGGCCGCCGGGGTGGTGGTGGAGGAGCCCGACGCGCTGACCGGGTCGCTGTTTGCGCGGCTGGATGAGCGGCCCGAGCTGCGCTTTCTGATCGGTTCGCGCAAGTTCATCGAGGGCTGGTCGAGCTTTCGCGTCAGCACGCTGGGGCTGCTGAAGATCGGGCGCGGGGCGGGTTCGCAGGTGATTCAGCTTTTCGGGCGCGGAGTGCGGCTGGCGGGGGTGGGCGGCAAGCTCAAGCGCGCCGAGCATGTGCCCGAGCTGGGACCGCACCCGGACGGCATTGCGCTGGGCGAGACGCTGTACGTGTTCGGCGTGCAAGCCGAGTACGTGCAGACCTGGTTGCAGTCGCTCTCGCGCGAGGGCATGGCCACGCAGTCGCAGGTGCTGCCGGTGCGGGTGACGGGCGATCTGGCTGCGCTGGAGCTCAAGCTGCCCGCCGACGACCCCGCGCGCGACGCCGAATTTGGCCGGTTGCCGGTGCGGTTTGTGGCCAGCGAGCAGCCGCCCGTGTGCATCGACTTGCGCGCGCGCCTGAGCGTGCTGGCCGGGGTGGGCGAGGCGCAGGCACTGCAGGTGCAGGGCCGGCAGGTGCCGGCGCGCAGCGCGCTGGCGCCGCGTTGCGATGGCGAATGGTTGTTTCAGCACGCGCTGACCTTTTTGCGCCAGCAGGGCTTGCAGCAGGTGTGGGTGACGCCGGGCGCGGCCAGCCATTGGCTGGATCGGGTCACCGCCGTGCTGCCGCAGGGGGGCGACGCTGCCGAGGCACGCCAGCGCCTGCAGGCCGAGCTGCTGGGCCAGTGGGAGGCGGTCCTGCTGCGCTGCTGGCGGCGCGCGCGCCTGAGGTTTTTGACGCAGTCGCCCACGCTGCAAACACTGGATGCGGCGCACGCCAACTTTCCGCTCCAGGTGCTGCCCGATGGCCGGCAGCAGATGGGCTATCGGGTGGAGGCGCGCATGGCCGACGAGGTGATCCAGGCTGCCGCCGAGGCGCTGCGCCGCAGTGTGCCGGCAGCGTACCTGAGGTCGGAGCAGGGGCTGGACCGCGTGCTGGCCGTGCTGCGCGAGGAGTTCGGCGAGATCGACCTGAGCCAGACGCTGGCGCGCGTTCTGACCGCGCTGGATGCCGGCAGCGACGGCGATGAGCTGGGCGCGCCGCTGCCGCGCCTGCATGTGCCGCAGCATCTGTATGCGCCGCTGCTGCTCAAGGCCCCGGCGCGGGTGGCGGACGAGGCCGGCCAGCTCAGCCTGCTGGACGATGCGCCCGCGCCACTGACCATCTCGCCGCCGCCGCTGGAGCAAAGCGAGGCGCGCCTGGTGTGGGACTTGCGCCGCCAGTGGCAGCGGCTGCACGCCTTGCCCGAATGGGCCGGGGTGGAGGTGGCGCTGCTGCGCAATCTCTCGGGCGTGGGGGTGCGGCTGTTTGCGGCGGAGGGTTTCTTCCCGGACTTTCTGCTGTGGATCAAGCGCGGGCCCAGGCAGGCACTGGCCTTTGTCGAACCCAAGGGGCTGCGCCACCAGTGGCCGCAGGACAAGTTCGAGCTGCTGGAGCAGGTGGTGCCCCAGTGGAACTTCAGCGTGCCGGTGCGCGGCTTTGTGCTGGCCAGCAACAGCGAGGACGAGCTGCGGCGCCTGAGGCCGGACTTCCGTTGGTCGGCCGACAATGGCTGCCTGATCCACCAGGACGAACGCGGGGACTATGTGGCGCACCTGTTGGGTGCGTTGCTGGGCTTGCTGGGTTGACTGATGTGCAATTGTTTTGATAGCTGCTCGTGCTTGATAAGAGCGCGCTAGAGGCACAAACAACCCAAAGGATCTGCATCTACGGCGCCGGCGTGGCGGCGCTCAGAGGCCAAGCCCCGCGCGCCGTTACCATGCGCGTTTGCGCTCCGGCGCGGAGAATCTGCCCATGGCATTTCACAGCTACCGTCCTCTATTGCTTGCTGGGATCGGCCTCGCTTCAATCCTGCTGCTCGCCGGCTGCAACCTGGCGCCGCGCCAGCCTGCGCCGGCCGCGCCCCTGAGCCAGGGCTGGAAGGCGAGCGCGCCCGCGGGCTGGGTCAGCACCGATGCCTATCAAAGCTGGAACAGCGGCCAGTGGTGGCAGCTGTTCGGCGATGAGGCGCTCAGCGCCTTGATGCCGCGCGTCGAGATCGGCAATCAGAACCTGGCGCTGGCGCTGGCCAATGTGGCGCAGGCCCAGGCGCTCTTGCAGCAGGCGCAGGCACAGCTCATGCCCACCCTTGGGGCACAGCTGGCCGTGCAGCGCGGCAGTGGCACGGCCGGCACGGCCGGCTCGGCCAGCTTGGGGCTGACCGGCGCCTGGGCGCCCGATCTGTGGGGCAAGCTGAACAACGCCGTGCAGGCGCAGGGGGCCAATGTGCAGGCCAGCCAGGCGAACCTGGCCGCGGCGCGGCTGACCGCCCAGGGCAGCCTGGCCCAGGCCTACCTGGCCCTGCGCGAGGCCGATGCCGAGGCGGCCTTGCTGCAGGAGATCATCACCGGCTATGAGCGATCGCTGACGATCACCGAGAACAACTACAAAGCCGGCATCGCCGCACGCACCGACGTGCTGCAGGCGCAGAGCACGCTGGAATCGGCGCGTTCCAGCCTGCAGGCGCTCAAGAGCGGCCGCACCACCTATGAGAACGCCATTGCCCTGCTGCTCGGCGAGCCTCCGGCCAATTTTTCGCTGGCGCAAAGGCCCTGGATCAATACCGTGCCGCAGCTGCCGGCGCAATTGCCGTCGCAGCTGCTATTGCGCCGACCGGACATTGCGTCCGCCGAGCGCGCCGTGGTCGTGGCCAATGCCAACATCGGCGTGGCCCGCGCCGCCTGGTTCCCCAGCCTGAACCTGAGTGCCGGGGTGGGCGGCGCGGCCGCCAACTGGGCCAGCCTGGTGTCCACCCCGGCCCTGACCTGGTCGCTGGGCGCGACGGTGGCGCAGACTTTGTTTGATGGCGGCACGCGCAACGCGGCCATAGACCAAGCGCTTGCAACGCATGCCGCGGCCACGGCCAGCTACCGGCAGGCCGCGCTGACCGCGTTTGGCCAGGTCGAGAACCAGCTCACCGCGCTCGATTCCCTGGGGCGCCAGATCACGCACACCCGCGCCGCTGCCGAGGCCGCTGCGGGGGCCGAGCAACGCACCCTCAACAGCTATCGGGCAGGTATTTCGGATTACACCGCCGTGGTCACCGCGCAGGCCACGGCATTGACCACGCGCCGCGCGCTGATGCAGCTGGAGCTTGCACGCCAGCAGGCGGCGCTGGCCCTGATCCAGGCCCTGGGCGGCGGCTGGCAGGCGCCTTGGCTGGAGGCCGAAGCGTCCTGAGCACTAGCCCACTGAAACACTGAATTCGGATCGGTGCTGTTCAGCCGATACGGGCGCGCTGCGGCGTTGCAAATGCTCGCGATACCGCCCGGCATCGCTGCGCTTTGCGCCTTGCATCGCATCCCGTCTCGACTGTCCCTCACCACCCATTTCAATGTTTCAGCGGTCTGGCCCCGGGGGTGAATCACACCGCGTCCAGCGCCTGGTGCAGGTCGGCCAGCAGGTCGGCTATATGCTCGATGCCGATGGACAGGCGCACCATGCCCTCGGTTACGCCGGCCTTGGCCAGTTCGTCGGCGTTGAGCTGGCGGTGCGTGGTCGAAGCCGGGTGCGTGGCCAGCGACTTGGCGTCGCCGATGTTCACGAGGCGCGTGAAGAGTTGGAGGGCATCCAGGAAGCGCGCCCCGGCGGCACGCGGGTCGCCCTCGGCCTTGAGGCTGAACGACAGGATGCCCGAGGCCCGGCCGCCGAGCTGGCGTTGCACCAGCGCGTGGTCGGGGTGATCCTTGAGGCCCGCGTAGCGCACCCATTCCACCTTGGCGTGGCCCTGCAGCGCCTCGGCGATTTTTTGCGTGTTCTCGCAGATGCGGTCCATGCGCAGCGCCAGGGTTTCAATGCCCTGCAGGATCAGGAAGGCGTTGTGCGGCGACAGCGCCGCGCCCGTGTTGCGCAGCGGCACCACGCGCACGCGGCCTATGTAGGCAGCCGGGCCCAGGGCCTCGGTGTAGACCACGCCGTGGTAGCTCACGTCGGGCTCGTTCAGGCGCTTGAAGCGCTCTTTATGTTCAGCCCAGGGGAACTTGCCGCTATCGACGACGGCGCCGCCCATGCTGTTGCCGTGGCCGGCCAGGTACTTGGTGAGGGCGTGCACCACGATGTCGGCGCCATGCTCGATGGGGCGCAGCAGGTAGGGGCTGGGCACGGTGTTGTCCACGATCAGCGGCACGCCATGGGCATGGGCCACGTCGGCCAGCGCGCGGATGTCGGTCACGTTGCCCAGCGGGTTGCCGATGGATTCGCAGAACACCGCCTTGGTGCGCGCGTCTATCAGCTTGGCAAAACTGGCCGGGTCGCGCGGGTCGGCAAAGCGCACCTCCAGGCCCTGCTGCGGGAAGGTGTGGGCAAACAGGTTGTAGGTGCCCCCGTAGAGCGTGCTGGCGCTGACGATGTTGTCGCCGGCCTCGGCAATCGCCTGGATGGCATAGGTGATGGCCGACATGCCCGAGGCCACGGCCACGGCCGCTATGCCGCCTTCCAGCGCCGCGACGCGCTTTTCCAGCACGTCGGTGGTCGGGTTCATGATGCGCGTGTAGATATTGCCCGGCACCTTCAGGTCGAACAGGTCGGCGCCATGCTGGGCGCTGTCGAAAGCGTAGGCCACCGTCTGGTAGATGGGCACGGCCACGGACTTGGTGGTTGGGTCGGGCGAGTAGCCGGCGTGGACGGCCAGGGTTTCGATGCGCATCGTTGTCTTCCTTTGCTGGGGTTGTTGCAACCGGCGATTGTCGGTCAAGCCAGGCCATCGTCATTCCCGCGAAGGCGGGAATCCATCGCCGTGATGGAGCAAGTGTTTTGGAGGCTACTGGACCCCCGCCTTCGCGGAGGTGACGGGGTGGCCTACACCGGCCGCGTGCGGTAGAACTGCAGGGGCTGTTCCTGCATGTCCTTGAGATGCTGGTTGATGACCGACTTCTTCATCTTGCCCACCACATGCATCTCGCAGGGTTTGCAGTCGAACACCAGCTTTAACTTTTCCTTGCCGTTGATGAGCTGCAGCGGCTCGGCCTTGATCGTGCCCTTGACTCCAATCACACCCTTGGCCTGCTTGGGGCACAGGCTCATGCTGTAGCGCACGCAGTGCTTGGTGATCATCAGGCTGACTTCGCCTTCTTCCTCTTTCGACTCGTAGGCCGCGTCAATCACCTTTACGCCGTGCTTGACGTAGAAGTCGTGGGCCCTGTGGTTGAAGACGTTGGCCAGATAGGTGAGCGTGTCCTCGGGGAAGGGCGTGGGCGGCTCTACGGGCCGGGCGCGCGGCAGGCGCACAAAGCCCTTGGCGCGCGCATCCTCCAGTGCCGTCATGGCCTCGCGGCGCAGCTGGTTGAGGGCCGATGCGGGCACGAACCAAGGCTGCGAAAGCTGCAGCGCGATGTCGTGCACAGCAAAAATCGTCGCGCCAAAGCGGCCCAGCTGCTCGCGCAGCGTGGCCTCGGCCTTGGCGGCATCGGTGGCCGGCTGATGCCCATGGGCAAGCGTCGCCGCACCCACAAAACCGTCTTCATCGGTCAGCGTCAGCGCGAAACCGTTCCCGGTTTCCTTGAGTTCGGCCCACAGGCCTATGCGCCGCTCGCTCGACTTCTTCTCCAGCGTGCGCACCCAGTCCATGTCGCGGTTGCGGTTGATCTCCAGGCCCTTGCGCAGATCCTTGAAACCGGCGATGTCATCCTTGGGGAATACGCGCCAGATGCCCTTTTTCGCACTCACGCATTCGGCGCGGTTGATGTGCACGCCCACCAGTTCCTTTTGCAGGTCGTAGTAGCACAGGCCGTCGCCGTTGTGCAGTTGGGTGGCCTTGTCGCTGACCTCCAGCTCGATCCATTTGTCGCCCAGCAGGGTGACCCAGCCGATGGCACGGCCCGGCGTCTTGGGCGTGTCGAAGGCGCCGATGTCGTCCTGGCGGCCGTTGACAAAATAGTCGGTGAACTCGCGGTTGAAGTTCTGGTCGGGGTCGGGCGTAAAGGTGAATGTGGTGCGGCCGCTGGAGGAGCGCGCGAATTCGCCTTCCTCGATGATCTCGTCGAGCAGCTGCCGGTAGTGCGCCGTGATGTTCTTCACGTAGCCCATGTCCTTGTAGCGGCCCTCGATCTTGAAGCTGCGCACGCCGGCATCAATCAGCGCGCGCAGGTTGCCCGACTGGTTGTTGTCCTTCATCGACAGCACATGCTTTTCGTGCGCGATGATGCGGCCGGCGCCGTCCAGCACCTCGTAGGGCAGGCGGCAGGCCTGGTTGCAGTCTCCGCGGTTGGCGCTGCGGCCCGTGTGGGCGTGGCTGATGAAGCACTGGCCCGAATAGGCCACGCACAGCGCGCCATGCACGAAGAATTCGATGGTGGTGCGCGCCGGGTCGGTGGCGGCGCGGATGGCCTCGATTTGCGCCAAGTCCAGTTCGCGCGCGATGACGATCTGCGACAGGCCCGCGTCCTGCAGAAAGCGTGCCTTCTCGGGCGTGCGGATGTCGGTCTGGGTGCTGGCATGCAGCTGTATGGGCGGCAGATCGAGCTCCAGCAGGCCCATGTCCTGGATGATGAGCGCGTCGGCCCCGGCCTCGTACACCTGCCAGGCCATGCGGCGCGCGTCTTCCAGTTCGTCGTCGCGCAGGATGGTGTTGAGCGTGATGAAGATGCGGCTGTTGAAGCGGTGGGCGTGGGCGATCAGCCGCTCCAGCTCCCGGATGTCGTTGCCCGCCGTGGCGCGCGCGCCAAAGGCCGGGCCGCCGATGTAGACGGCGTCGGCGCCATGGTCGATGGCGGCGATGCCGATGTCGGCGTCGCGCGCGGGGGAGAGCAGTTCGAGCTGGTGGGGCAGGAGGGACATAGGGGGCGGATTATCCCAGGGCGCCTCTTGGGGCGCTGGCGCGTGGGAAATCACCGCTACAGTCGGCATCTGCCCTGCCAGGGCAGGGCCACACACAGGAGGGATGGCATATGCGTATCGGATTCGGCCTCATAGGCCTGCTGCTGGCCCTGGCCATCGTGGCCATGGTGGTCAAGAAGCAGATGGGCGCCACGCGCGTGGCCGTGCCGCCCGCTGTGCAGGGGCAGCCCGCACCCACGGTGCGCGCGCAAGGCCAGCAGCTGCAGCAGCAGGTCAGGCAGCAGGTGGACACGCTGATGCAGCCGCCGCGCGCCATGTCTGATGAATAACAATAAAAAGTGCCTCTGATTAGCGACATGCCTCAGACGAGATTCGCGGCTAAAGCCGCTCCTACAAAAGGTGGCGTGTTGTAGGAGCGGCTTTAGCCGCGAACAGCGGTTGCCGCTGTCTGAGGTAGGCACATAGTCAGGAAAAAGTGCCTGTAGCGATTTATGGATAAGCGCTAGCAGCTATAAAACTATGAGTGAACCCAATGACGCCCACTGGATGCGCGAGGCCCTGGCCCAGGCGCAGGCCGCCATGCAGGCGGGCGAGGTGCCCGTGGGCGCCGTGCTGGTGCGCGGCGGCCGGGTGATTGCCACCGGGCGCAACGCCCCGATTGCCGGCCACGACCCCACGGCGCATGCCGAGATGGCGGCGCTGCGCGCGGCGGCCCGGCAGCTTGGCAACTACCGGCTCGACGGCTGCACGCTCTACGTGACGCTGGAGCCCTGCGCCATGTGCAGCGGCGCCATGCTGCACGCGCGCCTGCCGCGCGTGGTCTACGGCGCGGCCGACCCCAAGACGGGCGCGGCGGGCTCGGTGGTCAACCTGTTTGCCGAGCCGCTACTCAACCACCAGACCCAGGTGACGGGCGGCGTGCTGGCCGAGGAATGCGGCGCGCTGCTCAGCGACTTCTTCCGTGCGCGCCGCCGCGCCCAGCGCGCGCAGCAGCTGGCCGCCCACCCGTTGCGCGACGACGCGCTGCGCACGCCCGACAGCGCCTTTGCCGATCTGCCCGACTACCCCTGGGCGCCGCACTACGTCAGCGACCTGCCGGCGCTGGCCGGCCTGCGCCTGCATTACCTCGACGAAGGGCCGCGCGACGCCACGCGCGGCTGGCTGCTGCTGCATGGCTGCGCCGGCTGGAGCTACGACTACCGCCACCTGCTGGCCGCGCTTGGCGCCGCGGGGGAGCGCGTGCTGGTGCCCGACCTGATCGGCTTTGGCAAGAGCGACAAGCCCAAGAAGGCGGCCGCGCACGACCCAGCCTGGCACCGGCAGGTGCTGCTGGAGCTGGTCGATCGCCTGGATCTGCGCCAGGTGGTGCTGGTCGCGCAGGCAGGCGGCTGGGAGCAGCTGGTGCTGGATGCCGCCGGGCGCTTTGCGGGCGTGCTGCTGCTGCACGTGCCCGCGCCCCATGGCCCGGCCTATGACGCGCCATTCCCCGATGCCGGCCACCGCGCCGGGCTACGCGCCTGCGCCGACTGGGGGGAGGGCGCCGGCGTACGCCTGGCGCCGCTGCGCGGGCTGACCGAGCGCTGCGTGCTGGACGATGCCCCGTCGGCCCGCAAAGTGGCCGAGCGCGCTATGGAATACTTTGGCCTTTGACCATCGGCGCCTTGAACGCCACCGTTTGCACGGAGCGCGCCCGCCCGGGGCGCGAGACACCGCCTTGTCCCAAGACCACGATCACGATCACGACCACTGCGGCCACGACCATGGCCCGCGCCATATCTACATCTATTCCCCCTCGGGCGCCGTGCGCGACAAGGCGGCGTTCCGCCGCGGCGTGGCGCGCCTGAAGGCCATGGGGCATGAGGTGGAAGTGGACGCTGACGCGCTCGCCAGCCATACCCGCTTTGCCGGCGACGACGACACGCGCCTGGCCGCCATCCACCGCGCGGCCGCCAGCGGCGCCGACGTGGCGCTGATCAGCCGCGGTGGCTATGGCCTCACGCGCATCCTGCCGCGCATCCAGTACAAGGCCGTGGCCAAGGCCGTGGCGCGCGGTACGCAGTTCGTGGGCGTGAGCGACTTCACCGCGCTGCAGCTGGCTTTGCTGGCCAAGACCGGCGCCACCAGCTGGGCCGGTCCGGCGCTGGTGGGCGACCTGGGCGTCGAGGGCGAGCCCGACGACATCATGCTGGCCTGCCTGGATGACTTGTTCACCGGCCACGGCGAGGGCAGCGGCTGGCGCATGCATGCCGAAAAGCCTTTGGCTGACGGCCGGCCCGCCGTGCGCGACATCTACGTGAAGAAGGCGCAGCTTTGGGGCGGCAACCTGGCCGTGCTGTGCTCCCTGGTGGGCACGCCCTACCTGCCGCAGATCCAGGGCGGCGTGCTGTTCCTGGAGGACGTGGGCGAGCACCCGTACCGCGTCGAGCGCCTGCTCACCCAGCTGCTGCACGCCGGCGTGCTCGCGCAGCAAAAGGCCGTGGTGCTGGGCCAGTTCAGCGAATACAAGCTGACACCCCACGACAAGGGCTACAAGTTGCAGAGCGTAGTGGACTGGCTGCGTAGCCAGATCAAGGCCCCGGTGCTGACCAACCTGCCGTTCGGCCATGTGCCCACCAAGGTATTGCTGCCCGTAGGTGCCGAGGTGTCGCTGTCCGTGGAAGGGCGCGACGCTCTCATCTACTGGGGCCATGCGCATTGATTGCCACTAATTGATGGGCGGTCGGATCCACTGACTCAGCAAGCATGACGTCTGATGGCGAGCTGTATGCAACAACCAGCTGATTGTCTTAATGTAAATACATGTCAATAAAACACGCTTGCTTGTTACGCGCGGATGCTTTTTCCCAGGAAACATCGTAGTATGACGGTATGTTTCTGTAACTCACTGCATTCGTGAGCGACAGCGTCTTGCAAGCCAGTCCATGGCAACCCGAGAAGATAGGAGTTTGAGCGTGAATCCCAGCACGACCGTGGTGTTTGCCGACATCGCCGGCAGTACGGCGTTGTTCGAGACGCTGGGCAATGAACAGGCGGCGG
>Ga0073899_10002311_pt1 | contig 17187 bp, 5 predicted proteins | sample KloWWTmetaKNB5Ph_FD_88975 | JGI IMG/M metagenome (GOLD analysis project Ga0073899, IMG submission 88975) | Active sludge microbial communities from Klosterneuburg, Austria, studying microevolution and ecology of nitrifiers - Klosterneuburg... | ecosystem: Engineered > WWTP > Aerobic digester >...
GTTTATCTGTGAATTTATTAAATCGGAAAATTCGGGTAGATAAGAATTCTATCCAATTGGTTGATTTCAGTTTATTGTTCCTGATGATCCCTTCCCGGATAAAAATGCTACCATCCTTGTGCAGTAAAGTTCCACATTGGTCCAAGACGGCATATTGCTGCTCCGGTGTGAGGTAGTGTAGTACGTCGTACAGAATAAATGCATCTGCAGAGGTCAATAACCCATTGTCGGGGTGGGTAATGTCACCTCCAATATATTTTAAACCGGAGAAATTCTTCACCGAATAATTATTTGCTGCGACCTCTATTTTTTCAACATCAAAATCTATCCCTGTAATAATCCTATTTCGGCCGCACATAGCTAGCATAAGCGGCAACATACCATAGCCGGTTCCGATATCGATAATAGTAGCTTGTCTTGGGATAAGTGCATTGAGCTGAATAAATAAATGTTCGTGCAGTGTTTTTATTTTTGCATACCAATATAGTAATGGACCTTTATATAAGTAATTTCGGGTCAATGTTTTAAAATTATTCTCAGGTGTCTCCATGCGATCCCGATGCAGATTATACTCTCGCTTGAAATAAGCAGTAATAGTCCTAGCTCTTTCACTATAAGTTTCTCCCCAACTGCGTTCTTCAGGATTGATGGCAGGCAATAGTTTCAGAGTACCCACGCCGGGCTTGATGTGTTGCTCACCTTTGGTGAGGAGATTAGTAAGCCCCTGAACCAGCACCGGATAGATCGGTACATTGAGTTTTTCGGCGAGATAGAATGCACCCTTGTGAAATCTTTTTAGTTCATTATTGGGTGAGCGACTGCCCTCGGGAAAAATTAATATGGAAAATCCCTTTTCAATATTCTCTCTAGCTTGATCGATGATATTCTCTACATTCTCAAAGCCTGGTAAATAGCCTGCAGCTCTGACCATACCACCATAGACCGGATTGTTATATACCCAAGTATTGGTCATGACAACCATACGAGAGGTAATGCGAGGTAATGCCAGAAGATCAATATGTGACTGGTGATTTGCAATAAATATACCGGGTCTGGTGGGATCAAAATAATTTCTATTTTCAATATCTACGTGTGCATAATAACTTGTCCATACCACGAAGCGAGCGCTCAACTGAATTAATTTCAGGAATATCCGCCGGATGAAAGTAAGACGCATCAAAAAGGTCACTTTCAATACTAAGCCCAACACACTTAGGACAAGACCTGATAATATAAATAAAGAAAAAGTAAGAGTAGAAAATAAAGTGGTAATCAAAGTAGCCGGCATATTGCCACGGCTAGTGCGCGCAGTAATGAAATAATCATATAACCAAGGCTGTAAAATCAAGGATTGAAACAGCACGACTGCCAGGCCAATAATTGCCAGAAGTGCAAATGAATGAAAAGCAGGATGCTTGCCAAAAAATAATGCAGCCAGGCTGATCACTGTAACCAGAATACTGATCAAGATAATCTGACGATCACGTGATATGACACGGATCCCATATTTGTATTCTTTGGTCAGTCCGTCCACCATAAAGATCGAATAGTCATCACAAAGGCCAAAAATAAATGTGCACAAGATCAGGTTGACTATATGGATCTCAATGCCCAGAAGGTGGGCTAAGCCCAGAATCCATACCCATGAGATCGCCATGGGGAGAAATGCGAGCAGCGCCAATTCAATCCGGCCATAGAAAAATAGGAGAAGCAAAAAGACAATGATAGCGGAAGCCCATAAGATGTTGTTGAAATCATCCTGTATGTAATGCGCGATCTTGGTGGTGAAATCATGCCTGTTGAATAATGAAAAATTAGTCTGAGACCTTATCTCCGGAATCTTACCTATTACGGGTACTTCGAGTCGCATTTGATCACGACCAGAGGTGCTAAAAAACTGACCTGCTATCTTCTCTCTCAGTATGGGACTGAGTCGCTCCGGCACAGCCAAAGTGTCAAACAAGGATAGTCGACTTAGGAAAATACTGATCTGAGTGGCCTCCTTATTTTCGGGACTGCTTTGTAATGATGTATTGATGAGCCGGACGAGTGAATCACTCCAGAAATTTTTCCACAATTCAGCACCTGCATACTGACTTTCAGCTGATGGTGCGATGGCAATAATATCCGGAATAATCAATTTCGGATTCTTTGAGATCAATTGTCGGCGAGCAAGATTATAATTGGTCAATATATTATCCAGGTGGTCACCCGACACAACTAAGTTGACTGTGGAAAGATGAAGCTTCAATTTATTTTGAAGCAGATCCATACCTATTTTTTCTTCCTTAGGGATATAATTCAAACTATCCATATTTCCCTGGAAAGTAATTTTAGATGCAAAGGGTAACAGTATTATAGTACCCAGAATCATAGCAACGACATACCATTTATTTTTGTGAAATTCATAGTTGCTAAATTTCACTACCCATCGGGGCAATTGCAATGAAGTCTTTTTCTCGGGAAGCCAGAGAGGTAATACCACTAGTGTAATTAATACTCCCATGAGTAAGCTCAATACGGCTAAGATACTGTATTGCCTTAGCAGAAGCGAAGACGAACTGTGCAACATGTAGAATGCCAGCACAGTAGTGATATTGCCTATCAGCATAGGCTTGGTAATCTCACTTATAGCGTCTTCTCTATCTTTCGAAAAATGATAGGCATTCACCAGGTGAATGGCATAGTTGATCCCCATCGCCAGAATAATCGTACCGGCGGACATCGCCATCGCAACCAGTGGAACCCCAATAAAACCTATAGTTGCCAGAGCAAAAGCGAATCCACCTATTGCCGGAAATAGTGCTATTAATGGTACAGAACGATTTCTGAAAAAATACCATAGCAGCAGCAAAATGAAAGCCAGCGAAATGATCCCGGTGAATATTGAGTCCCGAATAGAGCGATCTTTATTTAGTTTGGTTGCCACCGGTGCACCGAGCAAGTAACTGTCAATATCAAAGCGAGCTGTTGAGCTCTTTTTCAATCGATTCAAAGAATCTAATAAGGCATCATCTGAGGCATTTCCAGGATAAGCCGGCAAATTGATAAGAAGTGTTTGTTCGTCTTCAGAGACTAGAAACCCGTTGACTTGTTTTAGTCCCGGATAAGCCTGAAAGGACTTGAGTTTATTCAGTACCAGTGCAGTGAGGTGGAGCGGATCCTTCTGAAGGTATTGACGCAATGCAATACCCGAATATCCTGAATTTAGTCGCGCATTTTGTTCTATGGTCTTTTGAATACCAGTCGGCGTTAGCTTCGCACTAAGCTGGGTGTAATCACTGCTATCCAGCAATAAAGGCAAGTTGTAAAAGATACTATCATAGATCAGCCTCTGGTCACTATCAGACAATCTGATGCGATTCAGATCCAAGGCTAAGGATAAGAAAGTAGAGGAGTGCAGCGTGGAATCCCACCAGGCAGCATTATCAAGCAACATGGTAAGCGCCGTATCGCTGGGAGCAGGAGCATGTAGCACCAATACAATATTGCGGTTACTCTGCAAGTCACTGAGCTGAGTAGTATATTCCTTATTCTCTATATGTGTGGGCATGATGGACAGGAGGTTATTGTCCAGCTTCAATCTACTGATGCCGAAGAAGCAATATCCGGCCAAGAGAAGCAAACCCATCCACAGCATCCAGGGATGCGATTTCAGTATTCTATGGATACGTACAAACAGTTGGGGCATAGGTGTATCAAAGGTATCAAATTGTGATGACTAGGAATGAGCTCTAAAAATTTCTTTCAGACCAAGGCTGATCGGCACCACCGTCCACAGTGACTGTGCAGGTAGCAAGAAAATCAATTATTTATACATATAAAATAAAAAATTTATATTAAAAATAAATATAATGGATAATTAGCTAACTATTAGATATATTTGCATTACAATTTTTCGTAATATGTACCGCATCCTACACTTTCTGATCAATACATTTAAGGAGGATAATCCTGTAAGATCGAGGAATAAATTTATACTTGTATTCCTGCTATTTGGTCTTTGGCTTGCTTTCTTTGATAAGAACAGATGGATAGCTCAGTGGCAATTGCAGCGCACCATCATCAAGTACGAAGAGGAGAAGAGCCGCATAATAAATGAGATGGATGAGACGAAATTAATCTACAAGGATTTCAAGGGTGATCTCGAAAAATTTGGTCGAGAAGAGTATTTAATGACCAAAAATGACGAGGATTTATTTATCATTGCGGTAGATTAAACGCAATGAATAGCCATGTCGATCATAGTCAATAGCCAATCCAGAGTAATAGTTCAGGGTTTTACCGGCAAGGAAGGTACCTTTCACGCAGAGCAGATGATTGCTTACGGTACCCCTATAGTCGGCGGAGTAACTCCCGGAAAGGGCGGTGAAACTCACCTGGAAAAACCAATATTTAATACGGTGTATGATGCAGTACAGAATACCGGGGCAGATGTCTCGATCATTTTTGTACCGCCTGCCTTTGCGGCAGATGCTATCATGGAAGCGGCTGATGCCGGTATCCGGGTGATAGTCTGTATTACCGAGGGGATTCCGGTGGCTGACATGGTGAAAGTAAAAGCATTTGTGGACGATAAGGGTGTTCGACTGATCGGACCTAACTGTCCTGGAGTGATAACTCCTGATGAAGCTAAGGTCGGGATAATGCCGGGCTTTGTCTTCAAGAAAGGCAACATTGGTATTATCTCTAAGTCCGGCACCCTAACTTATGAGGCGGCAGATCAGGTGGTCAAAGCCGGCCTGGGTATTTCTACAGCTATTGGTATCGGAGGTGATCCCATCATAGGTACTACTACAAAGCAGGCACTTCAGATGTTTATGGAGGATCCGGAGACTCATGGTATTGTATTGATCGGCGAGATTGGTGGGAACCTGGAAGCAGAAGCTGCCCACTGGTATAAGGCTAATCCCATCAAACCAGTAGTGGGCTTCATAGCCGGCCAAACTGCACCAAAAGGTCGCACCATGGGTCATGCAGGTGCTATCGTCGGTGGTGAAGACGATACGGCAGCGGCAAAAATGCGTATTCTGGGTGAGTGCGGAATTCATGTCGTAAATTCTCCTGCAGATATTGGTGCTACTATGGCACAAGTGATGAAGGCAATGTAATTAATTCAAGAATCGGATTTTCTTGAGAAATGGTTGCCGGTTGTGATTAAGTCTTTATTATTCCTAATTTAGCATTTAACATCGTTAGCTTTTGTCATGTGTCTCTCCTAAAGAGGCTTGATCTCATCTTAGTTTTAATTTCTACCAATAGGTCATCTCTACAGGATTAAATAGAGCTTTTTAGTTAACTTCCTATCGAGAGTTGTCAACTCTTAGAACCACGTAAAATGGGCACACAAAAGAGATGCTTGGTATTGGCCATTTTTATATACTTGTCGTCGGGATCGAAACGACCTGAAATGTATTTGTTGAGGAGTGGGCTAATATACTTAGTCGGATTTACTCATCTCATAATTTTACATTGCCATAGCTATATGTTCAGGTATTTCTCAACATAATCTGAATATTAGGTACAATTATAAAAACATGTGCACTGAAATAGTGTGTATTGACTCAAAATGAGCAAATAATAGGATCAGAATACTAAAGGAGATAATTCAATTAATTCCCTACGACTTTACCTAAAATCAGAAGTACGATATCGCACTAAGCAATGAAAAGTAGCAAACCACTTTCAATTACGTCGTCTCTAATCCTGCTTATAGTAGAGTCATAAAAGGAAATACAATAAATCAAATTAAGTCGATGAGCAGATAAAAGTAGATACAGATCTATTAGATAATATTCTTCCAGCGGATACCAAGATTGAGTGAATAAAGATTGATGTGGAAGGGGCTGAGCTATTAGTTCAGGAAGGAGCTATAAATACGATCACGAGAAATAAACCGGTCATAATCTTTGAGCACGGACTGGGCGCTTCTGAATCCAATGATGCCACTCCCACGAAGTTGTATAATTTATTATCCGATTGTGAGTTGAAAGTATCCACCCTGGATAACTGATTCAGCACTAAAAAAGAATTATCCTCAGGAAAATTTGCAAGGCAATTCAGTGAAAAAATAAATTATTTATTTTATTGCCTATCCGTAAAGTTATCAAAAGATTTCTGCCTATTCAATCATCGAATGGTTCTATTTTTTCAATATTACCACTTCGGTTCTCCTGTTGTACTGATGCTCGTCTTCAGTGCAGTTGACACCATTCTTACAGCGATTGCGAGGTTGAGTTTCACCGCGGCCCTCTGTCTGAATTCGGGCTGGAGCGATACCATGCCGGACTACATAGTCTTTGGCTGCCTCGGCCCTGAGGACAGATAGCTTGAGATTGGAGGCATCATCACCCCGGGTGTCAGTGTGCGCAACCAGCTTCACCTCCATAGCGGGGTATTGCTGCATGAGGGTGACGAGTTCATTGAGTTCTCTCTCGGCACCTTCACGGATTCCCCATTGATTGAAATTGTAATATATATTATCCAGTGAGATGACTGTGCCGACTCTGACCGGTTCCTTTACAATAGATACCTTTATTTTTTCAAAATTGAGATTGAGCAGCAGATCACCTTTCACTGTGTCGAGAGGTAAGGTGACGTCATAAAAACCATTGTGCTCTGCTTTTAATTTTCCAAAACAGCCGGGGACGATGCACAAACTGAATTTTCCCTGCAAGTCAGTGATTGTAGAATCCTGAGTTTCATTGCAAGAAGCAAAAAGGTAAATTTTAGTTTTGCTTAATCGTTCCTTATTTTCATTATCATAAGCTATACCACTTATCTTAAAACAGGGTTTGCGACGGATACTAACATAAATAGGTTCGGTAGCTCCCTCTATTACCTCAAATAGTGGCTGGAAGTATAAATCAGAAGCACGCAATGTGTACTTAGCTCCGGGCAGTAGTTTGACACTTAAACTACCATCTCTATCGGTAGTCCCTACTATCTGATTGCTCTTATCATCTACCTGTTCAATAATTAATTCCACATTTCGGACGCGTCTTTTAGTACCTTCCTCCAATAAAATTATGTTTGTCGCAACCGGTTCTTTAGAAACTGCCTTGTGATATACGATCGTATAGATATCATCTTGTCCTTTTCCACCGGGACGATTGGAAGAAAAATACGCCCAATTGTTCGCAGCATCATATACCAGACCCAATTCGTCAGAGGGAGAATTAAAAATGGGATCAAGTATTATTGCCTGATCATATCCACCACCTGATAGTAATGAAATATAAAGATCGAGGCCTCCAAATCCACCCGGCCTATTGGAGGAAAAACTCAGAATTCCATTGGCGGGAATAGTGGGAAATAATTCATTATCAGGTGAATTTACAGCCGGGCCAAGGTTATATGGTTGAGACCAGCCGGTAACTGTCTTTTGAATATAATACAGGTCATAATTTCCATATCCGCCGGAGAGATTAGATGAAAAAATCATTTTCTTTCCATCTTGTGTTAAAGCGGGGTGACAAAATGAATGTGTTTCTGATGCCGGTAGAAATTCGCGTGGCTCAGCCCAACCATCAGGTGTCAGAAAAGACATATAAATACCAAGTCGTTTGAGCTTCTGAGCAGCACCACCTTCGAGTTGATTATTGCGGGTAAAGTAAATAGTATCCAGCGTATGATTAAAACAAAGTGGTCCCTCGTGATATGCGGAGTTTAAAATATCTGCGAAGGGCTTTTCACCATAAAGTAAAGTATCACCCTGCAATTGCGCAGCATAAATATTGTAATAATTTGAGGTGGATTTTTGAGTCCCAGCGTCCTTTCTGCCATTACCGATATAGACTACCTGATTACCATACAGGGCTGGAGAAAATTCTAATTCAGTTGAATTAATATTACGCTGATTGATCAACTTAAATTCCGTGGGCGTAGTCAGCATATCCTGCATAAAGGAGCGCTGTGCTTGTACAGAAATGGTCATCAAAAGGACCAAAAATAGTATTGTAGTTTTTCTCACTTCTAAAAAAAATTAATTAGCCAATGGCCTCAAAAAAATCTTGGATTCTGCACATCAGACTTATCATCAGCGGGCACCATATATCGCAGCATTAATTCGAGGCTTCCTTTATTGTAACGTCCCAATTCTCCGAAGGGAATATCATAAGCCAAGCCCAGGAATACGGGCGGCATAATCTTAAATCCCAATAATAAATCAATTGATTCACCAATGGGATTATTTATATTTCCAGAGCGATAAGAGACACCGGCATTAAACTTGGTCGCAAAATCAACCATGATATTAGCGTCTGCACTTATCGGTGCATTTTTTGCATATTTTACCAATACTTGCGGAGTCAGGAATACCTCATCACGCAGTGGTATGGAATAACCCGCCATAGCATAGAGGTGAATCACTTCACGTGAAACCAATAAATTATCTTTAAAATCAATCTTGGAACTGATCAATCGTGGTGCCGAGAGGCCGATATAGAAATTGGGATCAGAATAATATATACCCAAACCTACATTTGGTACATATTTAGATACATTTTCCTTGACGACAGCATTGTCAATACTCAGATCCTGGTCCGCTATGAGGCGACCATCGTTGTAGTTGACCCCATAATACCTTAAGCTGCCTTCCATACCACCACTAATAAATCCTTCTCCCACGGGTAGTCGATAGGCATACATGCCACTTAGAGTCCACATATCTGAGATACCGATACTGCTGTGTATTAGATTGGCACCTAAGCCCACGCGTTGATCCATGAGTGGAATATTTGCACTGATCAGTTGTGTCACCGGTGCGCCCGGTATACCGAGCCATTGATTTCTATATAATCCGGAAAGTGAAAAGGAAGGTAGATTGCCCGCGAAGGCAGGATTGATGGCCAGTTTGGTGTACATAAACTGGCTGTATTGTCGCTCCTGTTGACCCTCTGCGGAAAAGCACAAACTCCAGATGGCGCACAAAATTATAATATATCGATTCATTGTCATGCTTATCGTTTGATGATTAAAAATCCCTTTTGGACAGGTGCACTTTTGGCCGAGAAAAAGATATAAAAGTAGGTTCCTACCGGAAGCGGCTTGCCATCGTATGTGCCATCCCAGTCATTCAGGTAGGGTGTGGAGCGGTAGACTTCTGTTCCCCATTCATTGAAGACAGCCAGTTCACTGGTATTCGGAGTGCCATTTTCAAGACAGTTAATGCGCAGAATATCATTTATATGGTCACCATTGGGGGTCAATATATTCGGGATTATACAACTATTGGGATCATTAATATCGATGAGTACAGTCGCGGTCTGGCATATATCACACCCTTGCAGGCATACGGTGTAAGTAAACTTGTCATATCCAGAATTACTGCCCGGTGCAGGTAAATAAGTAATGGTCTGATCCGCATTGATCACTGTGGAACCTGAAATAGGCGGTGTTCCAATAGAAACATTAATACGTCCCGTGAACTGATCATTATCGGTGACAGTAAACGTGCCTTCTTCACCCAATGGCAGGGAATACAGATCGTCCAATACTCTGATCAATTCAGGTACCCAAATTGAAACTGTATCCTTACTGAAGCCCTTACAGGTGTTATAATCCAGTATCCAAACGAATTTATTTTCCCCTATAGTAAGATTGCTTGCCACGGTGATCGCATCTTTACTATTGAGAATGGAAGTACCAAGTGTGAGCGCCTTCCAATATCCGGTGGATACAGCAGGTTGGTCGGCAGTCAGAGTTGCCTCCCTACCAGTGCAAATGATTTGGTCTGCACCTGCCCGGGCAAGTTCCTCAGGTGGAATAGATACATTGACAGATATGGGCACAGAAGACTGAGATATGCAACCTTCCAGCGTCGAAGTCGCGTACAGCGTATTCAGGCCTTGAACAAATGGTGAGAAGTTAAATACCTGTGCACAAAGTGCATTGGTCGGTCCGGCAATGGCTGCTGGTGCATTTGAATTGTAAAAAGTATATGTTGCTCCGGGCAGTGCACTGCCCGGCGTGATGCAAAGTGTAAGTTGGTCTTGCCCTACACAAATGTCACCTCCGAGATCACTTAGGACAGGTGCAGTCGGAGGAGTATTAATTATCACTGTGAATGCTTCAGATATGGGGGACTGACACCCATCTCTGCTGATTCTGAGTGTATATACACCTGCATTGGCCACAGAGGCGGGATAGATGATCCAAGATGGCTGGGTAGAGGTGAGGCCACCCGGACCAGTCCAAGCATAAGTCAATCCTGCAGCTACAGAAGTCTCAAGTCGGATGGTATCCCCAAGACAGATGGTCGGATCACCACTGATAACAGGTTGAGGTGGGGTTTGTACAACCCGTACTAAAATGGTATCAGAGCTCTTTGAGGTGCAGTTCCCTAGTGTATACGTCACGATATATATACCCGACTGCTGTGAAGTGGTATTATTGAGTGTTAATTGATTGGTAGATTCTACTACGGGACCCTGAGGCGTCTGCCAGGTGTATTGTCCGCCGCCGACTTGATTGGTTACTGTTAGGACAAGATTTTCTCCAGAACACAATTTGAGATTACCCATGACGATGGGTTTTGGAGGAGTCAGCTCCACCTGAATACTTATACGCGCGGTATCTGAGATGCAGCCTCGCAAAGAAGTAATGATGAGTGAATAAATTCCGTTTTTGAGCTGTGTGCCTGCTATTGAAGGGAAAGAATCCGTGCTGGCAAAGCCATTAGGACCCCGCCACATATAGGTCACGCTATCTGAAGGCATATTGAGCTGATAATTAAACCGTACTACGTCCTCCGGATGTTGGCAAGAGGTGGCAGTCGAAGTTAGATTTCGGACTCGAGGTTTAGGAAACAGGTTAAGATAAATCTCAGCAGTTGCTACACATCCACTGGTGGTGCGTATCTGGACTGTATATTTTCCATAAGCACTCTTTACCCAGGGTATTCTGCTCCCTGAGGTGAATCCGTTGGGTCCGCTCCACTGATAGGTGGCACCAACAAATTCTGTTGCCGACAATTGGACAGAATCGCCTTCGCAGAGTGGCCCGTCATATGAAATTTCTACTAGCAACATATTTTGAACTTCTACAAAGAGGGGTACAGACTCATCGGAGCGACAACCTCCATGCATCAGAGTGAGTGTCCATAGACCATTTTCGGCGGCAGTTGCATTGGAAATTTCCAAACGATTAGAGTTGGTGGTGATCAGCGTACCATCCGGTTTTTTCCAAATGAAAGAATCGATGCCGGCAGAGATATTGCTGGTAAGAACTAAGAGACTATTGAGGCAAACCGGGCTATTAGAAAATGGTGTCGGTGTAGCCGGTTTGGGATCTACGGAAACTATGACTTCAGCGGGAAGAGAACGACATTCGTCTTCAATGATGATGAGTCTGTAAGTTCCTGCATCAGCTAGTCTAGCTGGAGCGATCACCGGGGGATATTGAAGTGAAGAGTTAAATCCATTTGGCCCGATCCACTGATAAGTAATCTGAGGACCGTTCACAGGTGTACCGAGTGCAATGGAGCCACCCTCACATATCGCTATCAAAGCAGTATCAAGGAGAGCAATGGGGAGATCTCTCACCTTTACGGTGAGGCTTGCAGACGGGTTTGACACACAGTCATTTTCCCGGATCAACACGTAAAAAGAATATATCCCACTCGGTCGGGTTAGTTCATACTTAGGAACAATGGTCGAATCCAGCAGAACACCATTGGGAGCTTGGCCTTCAAACCATTTATAGACAATATTGCCATTATATGCCTGTGTCGAAAGTCGAATCACCGACTGAGCGCATACGCTAGTATCTTCGATAAATATAAGGGGTGTATTGATCTCTGAATTAATAAATACCTGCACTATACCTGTACCTGTACAGCCATTAAAGCCTTGAACCTTGAGCGTATAGGAGCCTGAATTGAGTGCAGTTGCATTTGGAATCCGTGGATTCTTCAGATTGGAAGTAAAGCCATTAGGACCTGTCCAGGAGTAGGTGTAACTATTAAATACAAGTGTATCCGGCATATTTGAATATAAGCGCAATGTATCATTATCACACAGCCCCAGGCTATACTGTGGATTCAGTATGGCTTCAGCTACCTTGATCTTAGTCGTACAGGAGTCTACATTACCTGATTTATCAATGACAAATAGTTTTACCTCGAATTCGTGATCAACATCTGCACACATGAAACTATCCCTGCTCACATACAGACTGTCGATGCCACAATTGTCCCTACTTCCTCCATCTATCTGCGCGGGTAGCAAGATACCGGGGATTATACCGCTGGGATGCAGATGCACTATAGCTTCTTTGCAGATCGCAGTGGGCGGAATCAAGTCGTTAACATTGATCTCAAATGAACAAGTATCAGCATTATCTGAACGATCCTTTATGGTGTAATGAAAAATGGTCTTTCCGGCATTCATAGTAAGTCGCGGTGCAGAGTAGGGCGGTTGTAATTCAGTCAAAGGAATGACTGTTGCTCCGGTAGTATAATATGAAGGTGGTGTGTAGGAAGTATAAATCAATTCCATAAACATGTAACTACTAGAGTCTGTCTGACCATCCATCGTCACTGCGGAGGGTGGGCATGGATTAACACCACTAAATTGATTATCTGGCGGGATACTAAAGTTTCTATTAGACACTGCTTTAAAAGTGACCGATCCGTCTAATGCCAGCGAGTTAAATTTAGCTGCCGGAATATTGAAATATATAGTACTGACTTTAGTACAACCTCCTGTAAGTACATTGCCCTGACCGGCTTCAGTCTTACCCAAAAAGACGTCGTTTTCATCATAAATATTGAAAAATTCTCCTCCGGACTCAATATCTCCCTTAAGGTAAATATTCAATCGGACCGGTGCATTTACACTGCCATGTACATCATTGAAAGTAAAGATTTTGTCCTTCGCCAGAAAATTATGTAAATCATTATTTTGTTCAAATATCAACCAGGCACTAGCAGTATCTGAGGGGACAATGAGCAGGAAATTATCACCCAGTCCACAATTGTCTTCTATCTTGGTAGGAAGTGGAATGGAAAGTAGTGTATCACAAGAATTGGAAGCCAGATCCACATTGATATCACCCGGGCAGGCGATAGCAGGTGGCATAGTATCTTTAATAAATACCTGCTGAATACACTGTACACTATTATTGCCACAGTCACGGGCAGTATAAGTGATCTGATGCATCCCTTCACGGAGCTTTTCAATGGGTGGATTATTGAGATCATAGACTTTCTCGGTATTATCATCAATAGCATAGACATATTGCAGCAATGCTGAGTGACCAAGTGAAACCGGCATCTCGCCACGCGCCATAGATCCAATGCATATATCATTGATGGACTGGCTACCTAAGGCTGGATCATGTGGAGCCAGGTATAATTGTATATAGTTATCGCTTTTCCAAGAGTTAAACTGAGTTTCAGTCAACTGAACTGTGGTGATAGAATGGCCACATTGTGAATCTGTAGGCATGGTCGTACCAAGCAGGCTTAGGTCTTCCCCGTATATATCAAAATATTCACCGGGGCCTTCACCATCTACCGAGTCCAGATGTATAGTAATCCTGCCGGTAGAGAATTCTGAGGAAAAATTTTGGAAATTAAGCGGGCCAAACGAAAGGGTTACCGTATCGACCGGAATGTTAATATTACCGGGCATACTCGAATGAATTGCTGAAGTAGCTTTTAGTGTCGTATCTAAAACTGTATGACTACAGGCGTCTGAAGCGGTGATAATAGGCAGGATATATTCTGCAGAACAATCTTTAGTATTCACTACAATGATGGTATCAGCCGGACAGTAGATAAGCACAGGTGGAACGGTATCTGAGATCGAAAAGGTGGCTGTGGTAACTACTGCATTTCCGCATTGATCATAAAAAACAAAATCAACCGGTACTGAAATCAGGCTACTATTATTGCATTGAATTAAGCTATCCCAAGTGGGGAAAATTCCGGGGAAAGTGGTTGGATCAGTTAGTGAATAGGAACCTGGTACCGCTGAAAAGGAAGATACCGAACTGCATTCATCTGTCGCATCCGCACCTGCATTATTTTGAAGCCATTCTGCAAATAACTGAGCGGTTCCTCCATCTAAATCAGGACAATCTATAGCTACTCCCTGAGCCAGAGTTAACAAGGTAGGTGGCTGATGATCTATCAGACGGATGATGACAGTATCCTGAAGTGTATTGAGGCAAATATCCTGTGCTACTACCTCAAATTTTCGGATTACACCCTGCACACAATTGACTGAATCACTGACGCCCAAATCATGCAATGTGATGTAAACGGAATCAGAACAATTGTCTGATATAAGTGAATGAATAACTAATGCAATACCTGCAGAATCCATACAAGTGAGCTCAAGTGTATCACCAATAGCAAGACTAGGCGGCGTTGTATCCTGAACACTAATCAAACGCGAGATAATTCTGGTATTCTCACATAGATCTTTAGCAGTGTAGACTCTGGTAATGGAATAAGTATAGTGCGCACAGCTATTCTCATCAGGGTCAAAGGTAGAAGTTTCATCTAGTGTATAGCTGGCCAGACTACAATCATCATTAAAGAAAACCTGAGCCTCCGGTATTTCATCGTGACAGCCCAGCACCAGATCAGACAGATCATCCAAAGGTTCAGGGGCAACTGTGTCCACTACATGAATGATCTGGCTGAGGGTAGTTGCATTCCCGCAGAAATCGGTTGCGGTCCAACTTCGAGTGATGTCATATTGATAGTGAGCGCAGGTGCCTAGATCAATTGACTGAGTCGAAGATGTGGTAAAAATCACCTCACCCTGAAGACCACAATTATCGGTAAACATCGGATCGAAATCGGGAATATTCTGACTACAGGCTATTGTCGTGTCCAACGGTGGATTAACGGCAACTGGTGGTTCATTATCGCCCGAATTGAATCTGGCAGTATCGGAAGAGGAATTATTGCAATTGTCTTTAGCATAGAAGATTAAGTCAATATATCCGGTGCAACTGCTACTATCTGCCTGAGGATAAGGTCCCACATCAAATTGTCCGGTACCGCTGTCGCCTGTGCTAGATATCCATGAAAAATGATCCCATTCAGGTTCATTACAATCATCGATTACTGCTCTGCCTTTTCTATTAATCCAGGAAATTAGTGAGTCCTGACCATCATTGCCAATGCAAGAAAGTTGGTAGTCTTCCGCTCCAACTGTGAAAGTCGGTCCATCAGTATCATGAATTGAGAATACGGACACGAAGGAAGTGTCAGCAACATTTCCACAATCATCCCGAGGAGTAAATCTGACACTCAGCGACTGATCACAAGACTGATGACCCGAATTGAGTGAATCAAGTGCTTCACTTAATGTGGGAATACCTTGCCACTCGACGCCACCACAATTATCTTGTGCCGAGGCACCTGCGCCTGAATTGTACCAATCTGTAAAAGTCTGAGTCAGGCCACCTGGAAGACAGCTAAATAAAGTGGTATCCTGTCCCGGGGAAATTAATACGGGCGGAGTCGTATCCCTGATAGCAAAATAAGCTTGATCACTGACAGAATTACCACAGAAATCGGCATAGATAAATTCGATATTCAAATAAGCTTTTACATCAGTATAAGTCACACCGCCGACTAATTGCTGATGACAGGGTAACTGCAACTGTGCGGTTAAAGTATCTAATAACTGAGCCTCTGAAATATCTTGTCCATGATAGCGATAGCTAAGCTGAATATCCGGACTACAGTTGTCTCTGACATCCGCGTTAGCACCGCTTTCAAGCCAGTCTGCAAATGCAATCAGCGGGTCAGTCTCACAGGAGGCGAGCAGGTCAACTGCCGGGCTTTGTAAGGTAGGTTTGACATTATCGGTCACATAGAATGAGGCAGTGGTAGAATCCCGGTTGCCACAGAAATCACGAACAATAAAAGTTACTGTGACGGGTACACCACAATTTCCGTCAAAAACGGGGTTTGCAGGACGGGTCAACCACTCATAGATACCACAATTATCGCTGGCGGCGGCACCTCCTTGGCTAGTTATCCAAGATTGAAACTGGGTCTCAGCATTGCCGGCAGAGCAATCTGCAGTATCATTCTTTGCTTCGGTGGTGATCACCGGAGGTGTAATATCAGGAGTAAGTGCGATTTTTTGAGTATAAGAAGTTGAGTTGCCGGCAGCATCTTTAGCGGTATAGATGCGTGTAAAATTCCCTGAGCAAGCTGCAGGTGGAAAATTAGTCTGAACGGAGATATCGATTTGAAAAGCAGGTGTGCAATTATCGACCGCGCTCACATTATAGTTAGGTAGATTTAGCGGGCACTGCACCGTGATATCCGGCGGCAGGGAGCTTTGATTAAATACGGGTGGAGTCCTATCTACAAATGCTATGGTGAAAGAGAACTCTTCATGGTGCCCATAATTATCTGTAGCTTCATATACGACCGTCACAGTAACGCCTCCAGGGATCGGGTCACCGTATGAATAGCCTCCGCTGATGGATTTTAATTTTTTAATAATAATCTCCTGACCCTGGAAGGTGGTGAGACAGATGATCTTATCATCTCCGCCCCAAACCAGTGCAGCACGACAATTTGCGCCGACCTTGATGGTATCCGGACCGGTATAATCCCAATTGAACCAAGGTAAGTTTCCCGCAAAACTGACTTCAGTTAAACATATAGTTAAAAAAAATATAAAAAAATATCTCATATGATCGAGTTAGAGGCTGATAACCAATGGGTTTAAAAACAGAAAAGATTATATATATGAAATGCCTTATTGATACAAAAGTAATGCTAATTCCTTTACTTATGGAATTTTTATAATATATGAAAACCATGATAATCACTCTAGTAGTTTCCATGGAGGAGAACCGGTTATATACATCGAGTAGATTATTGGTCAGAAATATATATTTTGCGAGCGATTACATAAGAAAGACAAATGAATATAAAGCGGCTGATAATTATCTATCTTGCAGTGACTGTCCTTTTAGCTTCTTTTCTAGAGGCAAGCAGATATATATTTCACGCTGATATTTCACCCACCCTGCTGTCATTTACCCGATGGCTGGCGGTGACGGGTTTCATCTTCTTTGCAGTAGAAAAAAAGTCATTGACCACCTGGATACTTGTATCTATGATAATAGGTGCGGTCATAGGCCATGACTTTCCGGAGATAGGTCGGAATATGCGGGTGCTAAGCCAGATCTTCTTAAAAATGA
>Ga0073899_10002313_pt1 | contig 17184 bp, 13 predicted proteins | sample KloWWTmetaKNB5Ph_FD_88975 | JGI IMG/M metagenome (GOLD analysis project Ga0073899, IMG submission 88975) | Active sludge microbial communities from Klosterneuburg, Austria, studying microevolution and ecology of nitrifiers - Klosterneuburg... | ecosystem: Engineered > WWTP > Aerobic digester >...
CGCTGGCGCGCAACTGTTGCCCATGCGCCAGCTCGGCGCCCGGCTGGGCGAGATCCCGCAGGACCCGGCACAGCCGGTGCTGCTGATCTGCAATACACAGAACCGCTCCAAGGCCACGCTCAAGGCGCTGCGCGAACGCGGCTACGGGCATGTTCGTTACGTGAGCGGCGGCATGAGCGAATGGGCGCGGCGCGGCTGGCCCATGGTCAAGCCCGCGACCTGAGCGTCGGTACGGCGGGCCGACCCGACGCTGCGGACACCATGGCCCACGTCCTGCCCGAACTGGTGTCCTACCTGGAAGGCCTGCCCGAGCCGCACATCCTGTTCGACCGCCAGTACCGCATCCTGGCCGCCAATGCCGCCTACCGGCGCCAGTTCGCGCCGCAGGGGTCGGTGGTGGGGCGCACCTGCTACGAGGTCTCGCACCGCTACGCCGTGCCGTGCGACCAGGCCGGCGAAAGCTGCCCGCTGGCGCGTGCGCGCGAATCGGGCCAGCGCGAACGTGTGCTGCACCTGCACCACACGCCGTTGGGCGAGGCCTACGTGAATATCGAACTCGTGCCGCTGCGCGACGCCAGCGACGAGCAGGCCTGGTTCGTGGAAAAGATGGAGCCGCTGCGCGTGGCGCAGGGCGAGGCCGCGGCGCAGGGGCTGATCGGCCGCGCGCCGGCCTTCCGGCAGATGCTGGAGCTGGTGGCACGTGTGGGGCCATCGAATGCCAGCGTGCTGCTGCTGGGCGAGTCGGGCGCCGGCAAGGAGCTGGTGGCGCGCGCCGTGCACGAGGCCAGCCCGCGCGCCGCCGGCCCGCTGGTGGTCGTGGACTGCGCCAGCCTGGCCGAGACGCTGTTCGAGAGCGAGGTCTTCGGCCACGAACGCGGCGCCTTCACCGGGGCCAGCGCGGCCAAGGCAGGTCTGGTGGAGTCGGCCAGCGGCGGCACGCTGTTCCTGGACGAGGTGGGCGACATCCCGCCGGGCATGCAGGTCAAGCTGCTGCGGCTGCTGGAGAGCGGCACCTACCGCCGCGTGGGCAGCACCGAGCTGCGGCGCAGCGACGTGCGCGTGGTCTCGGCCACGCACCGCGACCTGCCGGCCATGGTGGCCGACGGGCGTTTTCGCGAAGACCTGTGTTACCGGCTGGCCACCTTCCCGATCCAGCTGCCGGCGCTGCGCGAGCGCGCGCAAGACATTCCGCTGCTCGCCGCAGCATTGCTCGCGCGCGTGGCCCCCGAGCGGCGGCTGGTTCTTTCGGCCGGCGCGCTGCAGCGGCTGGCCGGGCACGCCTTCCCCGGCAACGTGCGCGAACTGCGCAACGTGCTGGAACGCGCGGCGCTGCTGTGCGATGGCGCGGTGGTCGAGCGCACGCACGTGGAGCGCGCGCTTGGCGCGGCACCGCGGGTCGGGCGCAGCACTCCACCGGCGGCGCAACAGCCTGCGCCAAGGCTGCAAGCGGCGCCGCGCTCACTGCGCGAAGTCGAGACCGAAACCTTGCGTGAGCAGCTCGCCGCCCACCGCGGCAGCCGTGCCGACCTGGCGCGCACCCTGGGCATCAGCGAACGCTCGCTGTACCGCAAGCTGCGCGCGCTGCAGATGCCTTGACCCCCACTCCCGCGTTCCGGGAGTGGGGGCAAGGCCTCTGGGCCTTACTGCGGCGGCTTGAAGTCGCCGCCCCAGGCCAGCACCAGCCGCTCGGGCTGGATGTACTTGCGCCAAGCGGCATTCAGCTGCTCCAGCGTCAGCTTGGCCATCGCATCGTCGACCTGCTGCGAATAGGCAAAACTCCGGCCCAGGTAGAGGTTCTGCGCCAACGCCCCAGTCACCGACGCGTCCTGCGCGCGCGACAGGCGGCGCTCATTCAGCAGCCCGGTGCGGCCCTGTTCCAGTTCCTGTTGCGTGAAGCCTTCCTTCAGCGAACGGGCCAGCTCTTCCTTCAGCGCCGCCTCCACCTTGGGCTGGTTGGCCGGCGCAAAGATGGCGTTCACGGTCCACGGCGTGTTGTCGTCGGTGGAGCTCCAGCGCAGCAACGAATACACGCTGTAGCTCAGGCCCTCGGTTTCACGGATGCGCATCCACAGCCGCGAACTTTGGCTCAGGCCGAAGATGTAGTTGGCCAGCGACAGCGCGGCGTAGTCGGGGTGGCGATCGGAAATCGGCAAAGCCAGCATGCCTTGCAGGCTGGCGTTGGCCTTGTCTGGCGTGACCTCCACGAAGCGCTGCGGCGGCACCGCCACCAGCGGCTGCGGCATGCGCTGGTACGCGAGCGCGCCGCCCGCGGGCTGCCGCCAATCGGCGAACACGGTCTGCAGCGCCTTCGTCACGGCCGCCGGGTCGAGGTCACCCACGGCCGCGAATTCGCCCTGGGCCGCACTCAGGAAGCGGCGGTGGAAGGCCTTCAGCTGCTCGGTCGTGACGGCCTTGACGTCCTGCGCCATCTCGTCGAACGAACGCGCGTGACGCAGGTCGCCGCGCGCGTAAGGGTTGCCGTGGCGCGCCAGCACATTGGCGATCACGGCTTCGGGCTCCTTGCGCTGGCTTTCGATGCCCGTCAGCGACTGGCGGCGCGCTTCTTCCAGCGGATCCGCGGCATAGGCCGGGTCGCGCAGCAGCTTGCCGACCAGTTCCACCACCGCCGGCAGCCGGTCGCGCTTGGTGGTGATCGCCACATTCAGCGTCTGCCCGCTGCCGCTGAACGACACATTGGCCTGCAGGCGGTCGAAGGCGTCGGCCACCTGCTGCCGGCTCATGCCGGCGCCGCCCTTTTCGACCAGGCTGGCGGCGAGCGCGGCCACCGTCTGCTGGCCCTTCAGGCTGTCCACGTCGCCGTAGTGCAGCCGCAGCCGCGCCTGCACCGCCTGGCCGCGCGTGCCCTTGGGCAGCAGGGCCACCTGCAGGCCACCGACGCGCGAAAGCTGGGTGCGGGCGTCCAGGTTGGCCGGCGTGGCGTCGAAGGTCTCGGCCACCGCGGCCGTGGCATCGCCTCGGTAGTCCTTCACCTGCGCCGCCACGTCCACGCGCGTCGGCGCCGGTGCGCGTTCGGGCTGCGCCGTCGGCAGGTACAGGCCCACGGTGCGGTTGTCGGGTCGCAGCCAGGCGCCGGCCACGCGCTGCACGTCGGCCAGCGTGAGCTGGCGCACCTGGTCGCGGCGCAGGAAGAACAGGCGCCAGTCGCCCATGCCGATGGCTTCGGACAGCGCCACACCCACGCGTTCGGGGTCGGCAAAACCTTCGTCCCAGCTATTGAGCCACTGCGTGCGGGCGCGCTCCAGTTCCTCGGCAGTGACGGGCTCGGTGACCAGCGAGTCGATGGCCGCGGCCATCGCAGCGCGCGCCGCCGTCACGTCCTGCCCCGGCGCCAGACCGGCACCCAGCAGCAGCAGTCCCGGCTCGGCCAGATCCCAGGCAAAACCGAAGGCCTGCGCCGCCAGCTGCCTCTCCACCAGCCGCTTGTGCAGGCGCCCGCCCGGCGTGTCGCCCAGCACGCTGGCGATCATCTCCACGGCCGCGAATTCCGGCGACGGGCCGGCAGGCATGTGAAAGGACATGTAGATCGACGGCGTGCCGCCGATGCGGCGCAGCGTGACCTGGCGTTCGCCGTCCTGCACCGGCTCCAGCGTATAGGTCGGCTGCAGCACGCGCTGCGGCTTGGGGATGGCGCCGAAGTCCTTCGCCACCTGGGCCAGCACCTGCGCTGCGTCGAAGCGGCCACTGACGATAAGGGTGGCGTTGTCGGGCTGGTAATACTGACGGTAGAAGGCCTGCAGGCGTGCGATATCGACGTTCTCGATATCGCTGCGTGTACCGATCATGGTCTTGCCGTAGTTGAGCCACTGGTACATCGTGCCCATGGTCTTCTGCAGCAGCACACGGCCGGGGTTGTTCTCGCCCATCTCGAACTCATTGCGCACCACCGTCATCTCGCTGTCCAGGTCCTTCTTCGCAATGAAGCTGTTGACCATCGAATCGGCGAGCCAGCCCAGGTACCAGCGCAGGTTGTCCTCGTTGGCCGAAAAGCTGGCGAAATAGTTGGTGCGGTCGAACCCGGTGCTGCCGTTGGCGCGCAGGCCTCGGCGCGCCATCTCCGCCAATGCGTTCTGGGTCGTCGGCGTACCTTTGAAGATCAGGTGCTCGAGCAGATGGGCCATGCCCGTCTCGCCGTAGTTTTCATGCCGCGAGCCGACGCGGTAGGTCAGGTTGACGGTGGTCGTGGGCTTGGAGTCGTCGGGCACCAGCAGCACCTGCAGGCCGTTGGCGAGCCGGAATTCGGTGATGCCTTCGACGCTGGTGACCTGCACCATGCCTTGGGGCAGCGTGACGGCGGACTGTGGCTGCGTGGCAGCCGTCTGCGGCTGCGCCACGGCGGCCAGGGCCGACAGCGACAGCAGCGCCAGCAGCCCAACGATGGACCAGGAACGGAACATGGACGAACCCTCTTCGCAATGGAACCCGGCAGTTTAGGGCGGCGCGCACCACCTTGCAGGCCAGGGTGCGTTCAGACCTGCACCGTCTCGATCGTGCGGCTGAGCCGGCTCTTCTCGGCGGCGAAGGCGATGAGGTGGCTTTCCACCGAGGCCTCGATCGGCGAACTGAGCAGCGTCGGGTTCTGCTGCCCCACCGCCTGCACCCAGTCGGCGACCATGCGGTGGTCGCCGCCGCCGTGGGCGTCGGTCTTCAGGCTCCAGCTTTGGCGCTGGCCGCCCTTGAAGCTGGTCAGCGTGAAGCTCTCCATGTTGCCCACGATGTCGCCCATGCTGCCCATGATGCGCGTGCGCCGGCCTTCGTAGGAAGAGAAGGCCTCCATCGAGAAGCCCGCGGTGACGCCGTTGTGAAACAGGATGTTGACCGTGAGGTGGTCGGGCTGGTCGTTGTCCATGCGGTAGACGCAGCGGCCGTAGTCGGTGGTCTTCAGGCCCTGCATGATGAGCGCGTCCCATTTCGACTCGTCGGCCGGCAGGTCGAAGACATACAGGCGCTTGCGGTCGCGGTAATAGATCTGCAGCGCCGAATACGGGCATTTGCCTTCCACCCTGCAGCCGTCGGTGCAGCGTTCGGTGCTGCCTTCGGGCGCATTGGCGTGGGTGAACCACTTCAGGTTGCCGAAGCAGTGCACCTCTCTCGCGTGGTCGTTCACCAGCCAGCGGATGATGTCGGTGTCGTGGCAGCTCTTGGCCAGGATGATGGGCGTGGCCGTCTTGCTGTTGCGCCAGGCGCCGCGCACGTAGCTGTGGCTCATGTGCGTGTGCTCGATGGGCTCCATGTGCTGCACGCTGATGACCTGGCCGATCATGCCGGCGTCGATCATCTCCTTGAGTTCGCGGAAATACGGCGTGTAGCGCAGCACGTGGCACACGCCGACGATGCGGCCGCTGGCCTGCGCAGCGGCCAGGATCTGCCGGCATTCGGCCTCGGTGGGGGCGATGGGCTTCTCCAGCAGCACGTCGTAGCCCAGGGCCAGCGCGCGCAGGCAGGGCGCGGTGTGCAGCTGGTCGGGGGTGGCGATGATCACCGCGTCGGCCAGGCGCGGCATGTCGAACACCGATTCCCAGTGGTCCCAGCAATGGCGTGCCGGCACGTTGTGGGCGTTGGCGATGCGCTGCACACGCTGCGCGTTGGCGTCGGCGACGCCGACGATCCTCATCTCCCTCGGGTTCTTCGCCGCGAAGTCGGCGTAGATGGAACCGCGATGACCGGCGCCGATGAGCAGCACCGTCACCGGCCGCGTCAGCGGGCGGTGCAGCGGGTGCGTGTACAGATCCTCGTGCAGGCCGAGCAGGCGCGCGCCCTCGGTCCAGCTGTATTCGATGCCGCTCTTGACCGAGCCGAGCGCGCGCAGCAGCCGCCGCGCCGAGATGAACTGTCGCAAGGACACCTAGGCCACCTCGCGTTGCGGCAGTGAGTCGGGCACCAGCGGCAGCAGTTCCTCGAAGGACTGGATCACGGTGATGCCGGGCTCGTCGCGCAGCGCCGCCGCCCGGGGTTCGATGGCGAAACCGCGGTCGGCCAGGCGCAGCAGCCCCAGGTCGTTCAGGTTGTCGCCCACGGCCCAGCATTCGGTCACCGGCAGGCCCACGTCGTCGGCCTTGAAGCGGCGCAGCACATGGCTCTTGCACACCGGCTCGCCTTCGCCCGCGACCCTGGGCAGGAAGGCCGGGTTGAGCCGGACCTGGCCGCTGCACACGTCGGCGTCGAACTGCAGCGTGTGCGCCAGCGCGAAGTCGGCGAAGACGCGCCGGCGCACGATATCGGCGGCGATGAAATAGCTGTCGCTGAGCACGCCCACCATGAAACCGGCGCGCCGCATGCGGTTGACGAATTCGATCACGCCCGGGCGCAGCGGCGCCGAGCGCGCCACGCGCTCGAACTGCTGCCGGTGCACGAAGCGGAACAGCGCCGCGATGCGGTCGCTGCGCGTCGCCGCGTCGTCCTCGGCGTTGTCCAGCAGTTCCATCAGCGCCGTTTCCTGGCCGGTGGCGCGCGAAAGCTCCACCGCAAAGCGCGACGTGGTGATGGTGCCGTCCATATCCAGCAGCAGCAGGCGCTGGCGGCTGCGCCGCCGCGTGAGGATGTACTCCAGCGCCGCCGCAGCCTGGCGCTGCGTCTCGAACATGGCCGTGATCTGCTCGGTGTGCAGCCGCCCGGCGGCGCGGGCCCGGCCGTAGATCACGCGCGAGACCTCGTTGGCCATCACCGTCAGGTCGTGCAGCGGCTGGCTGTCGTGCTCGAGCGAGCCGATGTCCACCTCGGCCAGCCGCGCGCCGGCGCGGTGGGCATCCACCAGCAGGCCGATGTCGACGCCGTAGCCGTCCTCGAAGACCAGCTGCTGCAGCAACGAGCGCCTGGCCGCGATGATGCCGCCCAGCGGTTGGCCGAATTCGGCCAGTTCGGGGAAGAAGACCTTGAGCATGGGCTTGGCCGTGAGCTCGGTGACGCGGCCGCCGCCGCGGCCGAAGCGCGCCTTCACGAAGTCGGCCTCGCCGCGTCGCAGCGGCGCGCACAGGTCGCTCACGATGCCGGGGCGCAGGCCGGCCAGGTCGCCGTCGAGATAGGCCACGAATTCGCATTGCGCCGCCAGCAGGCCGTCGTGCATCGAGGGGCCCTTGCCGAGCATGGTGCTGGTGACGACGCGGGCGCCGGCCTCGCGCGCCAGCGCCGCGGTGTCGTCGATGGAACTGTCGTCCACCACCACCACCTCGGCGGTGGCGGGGTCGGCCAGCGCATAGGCCACCACGCTGGCGATGCGCTTGGCCTCGTTCAGCGCCGGAATCACCACCGTCACGCAGGTCTTCGGCGGCGCGTCGGCCGGCGGCACGGGCAGCGCCGCTGTCGGCAACTCTGGTGTCTGCGGCGCGCCGGGCGGCGGACCGAGACGTTCGCCGACCCAGCGCAGGCCTCGTTGCAGCAGTCTGGCCAGCCAGGGCTTCATGGGTTTCTCCCTTCGATGTCCGCGGCCGGGGCGGCAGCCGGCGGTGGTGCAGCCGGCAGCATCAGCGCCGCCAGCTCCAGGTACATGGGTCGCGTGATCAGCCGTGCCACGCCGCTGGCCATCAGCGAACAGGCCATCAGGCTCAACACCATCGCGTGGCCCGAGACCATCTCCATGACGATGATGAAGGCGGTGATCGGCCCCTGCGTGGTGGCGGCCAGGAAGCCGACCATGCCCAGCGCGATGAGCGGAATCGCAGCCTCGGGGCCGACGCGGGTGAGCAGCGCCACGTCGTTGCCGATGCCGGCGCCGATGGCCAGCGAAGGCGCGAACACGCCCGCCGGCACGCCGCTCCAGGCCGACAGCCAGGTGGCGCAGAACTTGAGTAGCGTATAGACGCCGGGCAGTTCTGCCTGGCCGGCGAGCAGCGCCGCCGTTGGCGCATAACCTGCGCCGGCCGTGGTGCCGCCGGTGACGAGCCCGATCACCGCCACGGCCAGCCCGCAGCCGGCGGCAAAACGAAGCGGATGGGCGACGCGCCAGCGGCTGAAGCGGTCGGGCAGGCCGCGCGCCGAGGCCACCACCAGGCGCGAGAAGAGACCACCCGCCAGCCCGGCCACCAGCGCCACCAGCAGCCCTGGCCCGAGCAGCGACCAGCTCAGCTGCTGCACGCGCAATTCACCGAAATAGGTGTTGTTGCCGAACACCGCCACCGCCACCAGGCCGGCAAGCACGATGCTGACGATGACCAGGGCGCTGTGCGACATGCTGCGCCGGCGCGAGAGCTGCTCCAGCGCAAAGATGATGCCGCCCAGCGGCGTGTTGAAGGCCGCGGCGATGCCGGCGGCCGCGCCCGCCACCATGAGGTCGTGGCCGTCGATGCCCGACTGCGGCGACAGCCAGCGCCGCGCATGCACCATGACGCCGGCGCCGACCTGCACCGTGGGCCCTTCGCGGCCGATCGACAAGCCGGCCAGCAGGCCGCCCGCGACGAGGCCGATCTTGTGCAGCGACACACGCAACGAGACCAGGAAGGAACGCTCGTCGGGCGTCAAGCCGTCGTCGAGGGCGCGCACCACCTGCGGGATGCCCGAGCCCATGGCGCCGGGCACGAAGCGGCGCGTCCACCACAGCAGCGCCACCGTGAGCAGCGGCGTCCACAACAGCATCAGCCACGGCGCCCAGGCGTGGGAAGTGCGCATCTGCTCGAAACCGTGGCTGGCGGCTTCGGCCAGCAGCGTGAAGCCGACCACCACCCCGCCAGTGAGGGCGGCATAGCCGAGGACCACGCTGCGGTCGGCCCACTGGCGGCCGGCGGCGAGCTCTTCGCGGAGGTTGCGCCAGAAGTCCGGCTCCACGTCACGCATGGCCCGACCATACCAGCCCATGGCGCCAGAGCATGCGGGCTGCACCCGGCGCGATCGGGTGCTTTCGCCCCCTGTCCTGCGCTTGGACGCGCGAGCCGTCGGGGCCGGCAGTGCGTCAGTCGAGCTGCTGGTAGCGGCGCAGGTGCTCCAGGTCGAGCACGCGCACGCCGCCGTATTCGACGCGGATCACGCCGGCGTCCTGCAACGCGTGCAGCGCCTCGTTGACGCGCTGGCGCGACAAGCCCACCAGATAACCCAGTTCCTGTTGCGTGATGCGCAGCAACTCGCCCACGCCCGGGTAGAGCACGGGGTGGAAGAGCGCCGCCAGGCTGCGTGCCACGCGCTCGTCGGGGTGGGTCAGGCGGTCGATCTCGCGCGCGCCGATGAACTGGCCCAGCCGCTCGTTGAGCTGCATCATCACGAAGCGGTTGAAGCCGATGCTGCGGTCGAGCAGCCAGTGGAAGGTGGCGATGCCGATGCCGGCCACCGTGCTGCGGCGCAAGGCCTGGATGTTGTAGCGATAGACCTCGTTCTTGAGCACCGTGCCTTCGCCGAACCAGCCGCCGGAGGGCACCCCGGTGAAGGTGATGGGCACGCCCAGGGCGCTGTCGTTGCTCATCTTCAGCAGGCCGTCGATGACGCCGAACCAGTAGGTCACCGGCTTGCCGACCCGGCACACCAGTTCGCCGGGCTCGACCGTGACCACGCGCAGGTCGGCCACCACGCGCTCGCGTTCGATGCCGTCGAGCCGCACCAGCCAAGGGATCTGCCCCAGTTCGCCGGGTCGCGGCGGCCTGGAACGCGACGGCTGCACGACGCTGGCGCGTGCGGCCGATGGAAAGGCTGGCTGTGCCATGGCAAAACGGGCCAAGGGAAATGCCTGTCAGTGTGAACCCGTAAATTGTCGTCGCAACGACAACCCGGCGTCAAAGTTTTGCCCAGAATGCAGCGCTGCAGACAAAGCGGCCCCGCGCACAGGAGACAAGCAGGTGCAGACGACGTTTCCCCGCCTCATGCTGGACCACGCCAAGCAGCGCCCGACCGCGCCGGCGCTGCGCGAAAAGGTTTATGGCATCTGGCAGACCACCACCTGGGCCGACCTGGCGCAGGTGGTGCGGCGCATTGCCTGCGGCCTGCACGAAGCCGGCATGGTGCGCGACGACCATGTGGTGGTCGTCGGCGAGAACCGGCCGCGCCTGTACGCCTCCATGCTGGCCGTGCAGTCGCTGGGCGCGGTGCCGGTGCCGCTGTACCAGGACGCGGCGACCACGGAATATGTCTTCCCGATCAACAACGCCGAGGTGCGCTTCGCCATCGTCGAGGACCAGGAACAGGTCGACAAGATGATCGAGGTGCGCGAGAGCTGCCCGCAGCTGCAGCGCATCTGGTACGACGACCCGCGCGGCCTGCGCAACTACAGCGAACCCGGGCTGGCGGCGCTGGACGCGCTGATCGAGGCCGGCCGCGCCTTCGACACCGCGCACGCCGGCTTCTACGACGCCGAGGTGGCCCGCGCCCAGCCGCAGGACGTGGCGGCGATGTTCTTTACCAGCGGCACCACCGGCAACCCCAAGGGCGTGGTGCACACGCACTTCACGCTGCTCGACCGCGCCGCGGCCGGCGCCCGCTTCGACAAGCTGGGCCCAGCCGAGGAGGTGCTGGCCTACCTGCCGCCGGCCTGGATCGGCCAGAACATCTTCAGCTATGCGCAGTGGCTGGCCTGCGGCTACGTGGTCAATTGCCCCGAGTCGGCCGAGACGGTGACGATCGACCTGAAGGAGATCGGCCCCACCTACTATTTCGCGCCGCCGCGGGTGTTCGAGGGCCTGCTCACCAGCGTGATGATCCGCATGGAGGACGCCGGCCGCCTGAAGAAGTGGTTGTTCCATACCTTCATGGACGTGGCCAGGCGCGTGGGCCCGGCGCTGATGGACGGCAAGACCGTCGGCGCCGGCGACCGGCTGCTCTACGCGCTGGGCGACAAGTTCATCTACGGCCCGCTGCGCAATACGCTGGGATTCAGCCGCGTGCGCGTGGCCTATACCGCGGGTGAAGCCATCGGCCCCGACCTCTTCACCTTCTACCGCTCGATCGGCATCAACCTCAAGCAGCTCTACGGCAGCACCGAGACCGCCGTCTTCGTGTGCCTGCAGCCCGACCACGAGGTGAAGGCCGACACCGTGGGCGTGCCGATCGAGGGCGTGGAGATCCGCGTCGCCGACAACGGCGAGGTGATGGTCAAGAGCGCCGGGCTACTCAAGGAGTACTACAAGAACCCGGCCGCCACCGCCGAGGTGCTGGACGCCGACGGCTGGTACCACACCGGCGACGCCGGCTTCCTGGACGCCGGCGGGCACCTGAAGATCATCGACCGCGCCAAGGACGTCGGCCGCATCATGGGCGGCGCCAGCGACGGCGCCATGTTCGCGCCCAAGTACGTCGAGAACAAGCTCAAGTTCTTTCCCTTCATCAAGGAGGCGGTAGCCTTCGGCGACAAGCGCGAGAAGGTCTGCGCCTTCGTCAATATCGACTTCGAGGCGGTGGGCAACTGGGCCGAGAAACGCAACCTGCCCTACGCCGGCTATACCGACCTGGCGGCCAAGCCCGAGGTGCTGGAACTGGTGCGCGAATGCGTGGAGAAGGTCAACGCCGACCTCTCCGCCGACACCATGCTCGCCGGCAGCCAGATCAGCCGTTTCCTGGTGCTGCACAAGGAACTCGACGCCGACGACGGCGAGCTGACGCGCACGCGCAAGGTGCGCCGCGGCTATATCGGCGAGAAGTACCAGGTGCTGGTCGACGCGTTGTACGGCGGCAGCAAGGAACAGTTCATCGAGACCGCGGTGAAGTTCGAGGACGGGCGCAGCGGCAGCGTGTCGGCCACGGTGAAGATCATCGACGCCAAGACGTATCCCGTCATGAAGAAGGCGGCCTGACCGTGGCAGAGCGCAAGACCGGCGACGTCATCCTCGAGGTGAACAATATCTCGCTGAACTTCGGCGGCGTGAAGGCGCTCACCGACATCAGCTTCAACGTGCGCGAGCACGAGGTGCGCGCCATCATCGGCCCCAACGGCGCGGGCAAGAGCAGCATGCTCAACTGCATCAACGGCGTGTACACGCCGCAGCAGGGCAGCATCACCTTCCGCGGCAAGACCTTCTCGAACATGAATTCGCGCCAGGTCGCCGAGATGGGCTTTGCGCGCACCTTCCAGAACCTGGCCTTGTTCAAGGGCATGAGCGTGCTCGACAACATCATGACCGGGCGCAACCTGCGCATGAAGACCAACCTCTTCCAGCAGGCCATCCGCTGGGGCGCGGCGGAGCGCGAAGAGACCGAGCAGCGCGAATTCGTCGAGAAGATCATCGACTTCCTGGAGATCCAGGCCCACCGCAAGACGCCGGTGGGTCGCCTGCCCTACGGCCTGCAGAAGCGCGTGGACCTGGGCCGCGCGCTGGCCATGGAGCCGCAGGTGCTGCTGCTCGACGAACCGATGGCCGGCATGAACGTGGAGGAGAAGCAGGACATGAGCCGCTTCATCCTGGACGTCAACGACAAGTACGGCACCACCATCGTGCTCATCGAGCACGACATGAGCGTGGTGATGGACATCAGCGACCGCATCGTCGTGCTCGACTACGGCAAGAAGATCGGTGACGGCACTCCTTCCGAGGTGCGCACCAACCCCGACGTCATCAGCGCGTACCTCGGTACGAGCCACTGAAAGCAGGCCATGGGACCCTTCCTCGAAACCCTCTTCGGCGGCCTCATGACGGGCATGCTGTATTCGCTGGTGGCCCTGGGCTTCGTGCTCATCTACAAGGCCAGCGGCGTGTTCAATTTCGCGCAGGGCGCGATGGTGCTGTCGGCGGCGCTGGCGATGGCCCGCTTCTCCGAGTGGATTCCGCAGTGGCTGGGCTTCGAGAACAAGCTGCTGGCGAACGTGCTGGCCTTCGTGGCCGCGATGGCGATGATGATCGTGGCCGCCTGGCTGATCGAGCGCCTGGTGCTGAGCAAGCTCGTCAACCAGGAGGGCATCACGCTGCTGATGGCCACGCTGGGCATCGCCTATTTCATGGACGGCTCGGGGCAGACGCTGTTCGGCAACGACATCTACAGGATCGACGTCGGCCTGCCCAAGGACCCGATGTTCCTGCTGGAAAGCGTCTTCGAGGGCGGCCTGCTGGTCAACAAGGAAGACCTCTATGCCGCCGTCATCGCCGCGGCACTGGTGGTGATGCTGACCCTGTTCTTCCAGTACACCGCCACCGGCCGCGCGCTGCGTGCGGTGGCCGACGACCACCAGGCCGCGCAGTCGATCGGCATTCCGCTGAACCGCATCTGGGTCATCGTCTGGAGCGTGGCCGGCTTCGTGGCGCTGGTGGCCGGCGTCATCTGGGGCAGCAAGCTCGGGGTGCAGTTCTCGCTCAGCCTGGTGGCGCTGAAGGCACTGCCGGTGGTCATCCTGGGCGGGCTCACCAGCGTGCCCGGCGCCATCATCGGCGGGCTGATCATCGGCGTCGGCGAGAAGCTGTCCGAGGTCTTCATCGGCCCCTTCTTCGGCGGCGGCATCGAGATCTGGTTCGGCTACGTGCTGGTGCTCTTCGTTCTGCTGGTGCGGCCGCAGGGGCTGTTCGGCGAGAAGATCATCGATCGCGTCTGAGCGAACAGGGAAAAGCACATGCTCTACCGCGAAAACGGCCAGTTCAAGACCGACTACCGGGCCGACCAGCAGGTCTTTCCGATCAAGCAGGACCGCATCGCCATCGGCTTGCTGCTGGCCTTCGCCGTCATCGGCGTGCCGCTGCTGGCCGACGAATACCTGTTCCGCGCCATCCTCATTCCGTTTCTGATCCTGTCGCTGGCCGCGCTGGGGCTGAATATCCTGGTCGGCTACTGCGGGCAGATTTCGCTCGGCACCGGGGCCTTCATGGCCGTCGGCGCCTATGCCGCGTACAACTTCTTCGTGCGCGTCGACGGCATGCCGGCCATCGCCGCCATCCTGCTGGGCGGCGTGTGCGCCACCGCGGTGGGCATCCTGTTCGGCATTCCTTCGTTGCGCATCAAGGGCCTATACCTGGCGGTGGCCACGCTGGCGGCGCAGTTCTTCTGGGACTGGGCCTTCCTGCGCATCAAGTGGTTCAGCAACAACTCCACCTCGGGAACCGTCAGCGTGGCCGATCTGTCGCTGTTCGGCGTGCGCATCGACAGTCCGGTGGGCAAATATTTCTTCTGCCTGTCCTTCCTGGTGGTCTTTGCCGTGGTGGCCAAGAACCTGGTGCGCAGCCACATCGGCCGCGAGTGGATGGCCATCCGCGACATGGACGTCGCCGCCGCCGTCATCGGCATCCGCCCGGTCTACGCCAAGCTCACGGCGTTCGCGGTCAGCTCCTTCATCGTCGGCGTGGCCGGCGGACTGTGGGGCTTCGTGCACCTGGGTTCCTGGGAACCGGCGGCATTTTCCATCGACCGCAGCTTCCAGCTGCTGTTCATGATCATCATCGGCGGCCTGGGCTCGATCATGGGCAGCTTCTTCGGCGCCGCCTTCATCGTCATCCTGCCGGTGATCCTGAACCAGGCGCTGCCGGCCTTCGGCGAACTCGTCGGCGTGACCATCGGCACCGCGCTCATCGCCCACGCCGAGTTGATGATCTTCGGCGGCCTGATCGTCTTCTTCCTCATCGTCGAGCCGCACGGCTTGGCGCGACTGTGGTCCACGGCCAAGGAGAAGCTGCGGCTGTGGCCGTTCCCGCACTGAATTCGAACGTTCGGATGGCCGACGGGCCGATCGATCCTGGGGCACTGACGAGTGCAATTTTTCGAGTACCACCTCTGGAGGCAGACATGAAGTTCAGAAGTATCGCCCTCGGCGCCGCGATGGCCGCCGCAGGTGCCAGCACCCTGCTCGCCGCGACCTCGGTCCATGCCCAGGCCAAGGAGCAGTTCTTCCCCGTGCTGTCGGGCCGCACCGGCCCCGTGGCGCCGAATGCCACGCCTTGGGCCAACGGGCACAACGACTACATGAAGCTGGTCAACGCACGCGGCGGCATCAACGGCGTGATGACGCTGGTGGAGGAGTGCGAGACGGCCTACGCCACCGACCGCGGCGTCGAGTGTTACGAGCGACTGAAGGGCAAACACGGCGGCGCCACCGTCTTCCAGCCGCTGTCCACGGGCATCACCTTCGCCCTGACCGACAAGGTGCCGGCCGACAAGGTGCCGCTCATCACCTCGGGCTACGGCCGCAGCGATACCGCGGACGGCAACGCCTTCAAGTGGAACTTCCCGCTCGTGGGCCATTACTGGGTGGCCGGCGACACCGTGCTGCGCCATATCGCCAACAAGGAAGGCGGCTGGGACAAGCTCAAGGGCAAGAAGATCGGTGTCGTCTACCACGACAGCCCGTTCGGCAAGGAACTGCTGCCCATCGTGCAGGAGCGCTCGAAGATGCACGGCTTCGAAGTCCTGCTGCTGCCCGTGCCGGCACCGGGCGTGGAGCAGAAGTCCATCTGGCTGCAGGTGCGCCAGCAGCGCCCCGATTTCGTGGTCATGCAGACCTGGGGCGTGATGACGCCCACGGCGATCAAGGAAGCCGTGGCCACGGGCTACCCGCGCGAGAAGATGTTCGGCACCTGGTGGTCGGGCGCCGAGCCCGACCTGAAGGACGTGGGCGCTGCCGCCAAGGGCTACAGCGCCGTCATGATGCAGCACGGCGCCGAACCGGGCTCGGCCGTGGTGAAGGAGATCCTCGAGAAGGTCCACGCCAAGGGCCAGGGCACGGGTCCGAAGGAAGAAGTCGGCAGCGTGCTCTACATGCGCGGCGCCATGGGCGCCATGCTCGCCGTGGAAGGCGTTCGCGCCGCGCAGGAGCGCTTCGGCAAGGGCAAGGTCATGACCGGCGAACAAGCCCGCTGGGGCTACGAGAACCTGAACCTCACCCAGGCCAAGCTCGACGCACTGGGCTTCAAGGGTGTGATGCGCCCGATCTCGACGAGCTGCGCCGATCACCTGGGCGCGAGCTATGCGCGGGTGCACACCTGGGACGGCAGCAAGTTCGTCTGGTCTTCCGACTGGCTGGAGGCCGACCAGCAGATCATCAAGCCATTGGTGCGTGCATCGGCCGACAAGTATCTGGCCGAGAAGAAACTGAGCCGGCGCACGCCTGCCGACTGCCAGAGCTGATCACTGGCAAGGGCCCCGCGGGGCCCTTGTTCGAGCACCGCGCGCGGTGTTCGAACAAGCCCAAACCAGGCCAACCATGAGCAACATCCTCCTCAACGTCAACGGCATCGAGGTCATCTACAACCACGTGATCCTGGTGCTGAAGGGCGTGAGCCTGCAGGTGCCCGAAGGCGGCGTGGTGGCCATCCTGGGCGGCAACGGCGCCGGCAAGACGACCACGCTGCGCGCCGTTTCCAACCTGCTCGCCGGCGAGCGCGGCGAGGTCACCAAGGGCAGCATCGAACTGCGCGGCGAGCGCATCGAGAAGCTCAGCACCAGCGAGATGGTCAACCGCGGCGTGATCCAGGTCATGGAGGGCCGGCATTGCTTCGCCCACCTGAGCATCGAGGACAACCTGATGACCGGCGCCTACACGCGCAAGGACGGCAAGGCCGCCATCGCTCAGACGCTGGAGAAGGTCTACAACTATTTCCCGCGCCTGAAGACGCGCCGCACCAGCCAGGCCGCTTACACCAGCGGTGGCGAACAGCAGATGTGCGCCATCGGCCGCGCGCTGATGGCGAATCCGAAGATGGTGCTGCTCGACGAGCCCAGCATGGGCCTGGCGCCGCAGATCGTGGAAGAGGTGTTCGAGATCGTGAAGGACCTCAACCAGCGCGAGAAGGTGACCTTCCTGCTGGCCGAGCAGAACACCAACATGGCGCTGCGTTATGCCGACCACGGCTACATCCTGGAAAGCGGCCGCATCGTCATGGAAGGCGCGGCCAAGGACCTGCGCGAGAACGAGGACGTGAAGGAGTTCTACCTCGGCATGGGCGGCGGCGACCGCAAGAGCTTCCGCGACGTGAAGAGCTACAAGCGGCGCAAGCGCTGGTTGTCGTGAGGTCGCCGTCGTGAGCGACGACTTCGGCTTCGCGCCGCCACCCTTCAAGCCCGAGCCGGCGCTGGTGACGCTGCGGCGATCGTTGCGCGACCTGGGCCTGGCCGAACGTGGCACAGGCTTCGAGTTGCGCGGCAAGCGCGTGCTCGAACTGTCAGCCGAGGGCGACACGATCCGAGCCCGCCTCGCACGGCGCCTGATGCTGACACCCGAGTGGGACTCGCAGGTGCTCGAGGGTGCGGCCGATATACGCAAGCTGCTGGATGAAGTGAAGCAGCGGCTGGCGCGCTGGGAGCGCGAGGACTGATGGCACGCCCGCGCCCCGCCCCGGACTTCGA
>Ga0073899_10002314_pt1 | contig 17177 bp, 15 predicted proteins | sample KloWWTmetaKNB5Ph_FD_88975 | JGI IMG/M metagenome (GOLD analysis project Ga0073899, IMG submission 88975) | Active sludge microbial communities from Klosterneuburg, Austria, studying microevolution and ecology of nitrifiers - Klosterneuburg... | ecosystem: Engineered > WWTP > Aerobic digester >...
CCCCCGCGTTATTCTCGCGACCGATGCCAAACCCCAGTCGTCGCGACCTGTTGCGCGGGTCGGCGGCCGCCGCCGCGCTCGCCGCCTGCCGCCGCTCGCCGCAGGTCCAGGTGCCGCGCATCGCGGTCCCGCGCGGCGTCCAGGCCGGCGATGTCGACGGGGACACCGCGGTGGTGTGGGCCCAGAGCGACCGGCCGGCGCGGATGCGCGTCGAGTGGGACACCAGCGAGCGGTTCGCCCGCCCGCGTCGGGTCGACGGCCCGGCGGTCGACGCCGCCGGCGACCTGACCGGCACGATCGCGCTGGCCGGCCTGCCCGCCGGGCAGACCATCGTCTACCGCGTGGTGTTCGAGGACGGCCGCGATCGCAGCGCGCCGGTCGTGGGCCGCTTCGTGACCCCGCCGGCGGCCGGGACGACCTGGCGGTTCGCGTGGTCGGGCGATACCTGCGGCCAGGGCTGGGGCCGCAACCCCGAGCTCGGCGGCCTCCGCATCTTCGAGGCGATCCGCGCCGCGGCGCCGCGGTTCTTCTTGAACTCGGGCGACCTGATCTACGGCGACAACCCGATCCTGCCGGCGGTGACGCTGCCCGACGGGCGGATCTGGCGCAACACCACCGACGAGATCCTGGCCCGGGTCGCCGAGTCGCTGGCCGACTTCCGCCACCGCTTCGCCTACAACCTCGACGACGATCACCTGCGCGCGCTGTACGCCGAGTGCGCGCAGGTCGTGCAGTGGGACGATCACGAGACCCACAACAATTGGTACCCGGACCAGACCCTGGCCGACGACCGCTACCGCGAGCGCGACGCCTCGACGCTGGCCGCCCGCGCGCGCCAGGCGTTCTTCGACTACACGCCGATCCGCCGCGGCCCGGCCGGCGCCGGCTCGCCGATCCAGCGCGTGCTGCGCTACGGCCCCGACGTCGAGCTGTTCGTGCTCGACCTGCGCAGCTTCCGCACCGCCAACGACGCCAACGATCGCGACGCCGACGGCGCGGTCATGCTCGGCGGCGCGCAGGCGCGGTGGCTGGTCGACGCGTTGGCCGGCTCGCGCGCCACCTGGAAGATCGTCGCCAGCGATCAGCCGCTCGGCGTGATCATCCCCGACGGCGACGGCGCGCAGCCGCCGCAGGAGGGCTGGGGCCAGGGCGCCGGCCCGCCCCGCGGCCGCGAGCGCGAGCTGGCGTGGGTGCTGGGCGAGCTGCACCGCCGCGGCGTCGCCGACGTGGTGTGGCTGACCGCCGACGTGCACTACGCCGCCGCGCACCACTTCGATCCGGCGCGCGGGCAGGCCGGCGACTTCACGCCGTTCTGGGAGTTCATCGCCGGGCCGCTGCACGCCGGGACCTTCGGGCCCAACCCGCTCGACCCGACGTTCGGGCCCGAGGCGCGCTTCGTCTGGGCGCCGCCGCCGGGCACCGGCAACCTGGCGCCGTGGGACGGCCTGCAGTCGTTCGGCACCGTCGAGGTCGACGGCGCCAGTCGCGCCCTGACCGTGCGGCTGCACGGCCCGGCGGGCGAGGAGAAGTACGCCGTCACGTTGCCGCCGACCGGCCGGTGATCGCGGCCGCCGGCGCGCTCGGGTCAGGGCGCGATCAGCGCGTCGACGCGCGCGGCGTGGATGCTCCCGGGGAAGCTGGCGTGGAACGCGGCCGCGCGACCGCGGGCGGCGTCGCGCTGGCCGCGCGCGACGAGCTCCTCGATCGCCAGGACCTCGCGCTCTTCGCGGAGCGCGCCTTCGGGGTAGCGGAGCCCGTGTTCGGCCAGGTTTCGACGCGCGAGCGTCAGGTCGCCGGCCCGCAGCGCTGCCCGCGCGGCGTCGAGGAGCGCCCGCTCGCGGGCGACCGGATCGGCGGTCGGTAGCGGCGGGGGCGTCGGGGCGCGATCGCGCGGCTGAGCGGGCGCGCGGGTCAGGCCGCCGTCGCCGGCGTCGGGCGCGTCGGGCGGCGCGGTGGCGTCGGGCGACGCGGCGGCATCGACGACGGGGGCCGGTGGCGCCGACGTCCCGGCGTCGCGGCTGACCGCGAGGGACGGCGTCGCGCGATGGGTGAGCCAGCGGGTGATGCCCGCGCCGCCGATGGCGCCGATCACCAGCCCGATCGCCAGCGCGGCCTTGGCGCTCACCGGCGCGGCGGTGCCCGTCGGCGTGGTCGTCGTCGGCGTGGCCGGCGTCGGCGCGGCGGGCCCGGTCAAGGCCGCCGCCGACGTCCCGATGGCCGCAGCCATGCGCGCGGCCATCCGCTGGCGCTGGCCTTCGGTCGGGCCCGGTTGCAGCTCGTCAGCCAGGAGGGCCGCGCGCACGATCGGGTCGAGGGCGTTGGGGTCGGTCATGGCGATCCTCCCGTGGCGGGGCGGCCGAGGCGTTCGCTGATCGTGATGCGGGCGCGGCGCAGGCGCGAGTACGCGGTGTTGAGCGGGATGTCGAGCGCCTCGGCCACCGCCGGCACGGCGCCGCCGTCCAGGTCCACGGCGATGAAGACCGCGCGGTCGTCGTGGGCTAGCTCGGCGAGCGCCGTCTGCACCAGGGCCATCGCCTCCCGGCGCTCGGCGAGGCGCTCGGGCGAGTGACGCCCCGAGTCGGCGGCCTGGTCGGCGCCGGCGTCTTCGGTCGGCTCGGCGCGGCGCGCCGGCGCGCGGCGATAGTCGCTCACGACGCGGAACGCGAACCCGAACAGCCAGGGCTTGATCGGCCGCGCGCGGTCGTAGTCGGCGAGCTTGCGGTGCACGGCGATGAAGACCTCGTGGGTCACGTCCTCGAGGTCGCGCTCGGCCACGCCCAGCCGGCGCACGCTGTGCCAGACGTAGTCGAGGTAGTGACGGTAGATCGCGGCGAACTCGTCCTCGCCGGCGCGCTCGGGCGTCGTCACCATCGCCATCCGACGCCGAGATCGACCGCGAGGTCGATCGGCGTGGCCTCGGCCCAGACCCTGCCCGGCGACGTGATGTCGACCGCGGGGAGCGGCAGCCCGAGGCGCAGGCCGGGGCGCACGAGCCACACGTCGGACAGCGGCAGCGTGACCGCCACCCGCGCGGTCACCAGCGCGTACGCCGTGCTGTCGTCGCGCAGGTCGGTCGTCGTGAAGTCGCCGTTGGACTGGACGATCATGATCTGCTTCGAGCCGACCCCCGCGCCCACGCACGCGTCGACGAGGCCCAGGACGCGACAGCCATCGAACGAGACCTCGACGAGGCTGTTGTCGATGGTCGCGTTGGCCACCTGGCCGCGCGTCCTGGCGGTCCACACGCGCGCCTCGAGGCGCCAGCGGCGCACGCGGTAGCCAACGCTGACACCGCCGCCGCCGCTGACCTCGCGCAACGCGCCGAGGTGCGTGCCGCCGTGGAGCACGAGCTCGCTGCGCGGTGGGCCACTCGGCGCGGGCGCGACGGGGGTCCACCAGGGCCGGGGCGCGAGTGGCGCGGGTGCGGGGACCGCCGGCGCCGGCGTGGTCGGCGGCGCCACGGGCTGCGGCGGCGGGGGCTGCGGCGGCGGCCCCGCCTCGACGGCGACCGCCACCGCCAGCTCCAGCGGCGGCATGACGCCCTCGCAGCGGGCGCTCGGCGGCAGGGTGCGCGTCGACGGTGGCTGCCCCGGCGTGGCGAGCGTGACCACGGCCTGATATCCCGCCGCGACGCGGGTGATCGCGATCGCGATCGTCCGCGGCGCGTCCGCGGTCACCGGATCGTAGCCGAGCTGGGCGATCACGCCCGCGCGGACCGCGAGCGCGTCGGGGCACTCGCCGGGCGCGGCGTAGGCGAGCTGGATCGTCGGCTGGCTCGACGGGGGCGCGTCGCGCGGCTGCGCACGGGACGCCGTAGCCGCGCACAGCAGCACGCTGGCGCCGAGCCATCTCTGGGCGCTGCCCATGCGGGCGGCAGGCTATCACGCCCCGCGATGGGTCACGGATGCCACTGCACCCCGCTGCCAGGCTGATCGACGATCGTCGAGCCGTAGATCATCCAGCCGCCGAAGCCGCCGAGCGCCAGCGCTGGCAGCCCGAAGCCCAGGGTCGCCCCGACCTCGCCCTGCGCGGCCGAGGCGATCGCGCCGATCCCGACGAACGTGCCGAGCAGGACCAGCGGCCAGCCGACGAAGCCGCGCCACCCGTCGTTGTCGTGGCGGCCGATGCTGTGCCGGTAGACGCTCGGCTTGTCGTCGATGTTGATGAAGCCGGTGCTGGTGCGGGTGTCGTCGTCGACCAGCGTGAAGCGGAGCTCCTGGGTGCCAGGCGCCGCGTCGACGACGCACGGGGTGACGCACACCCGCGTCGCGACCTGCAGCGCGCCGGCGAACGGGTTCACGCCGGCGACGCCGGTGACGCTCCCGCCGCGCAGGCGCTCGACGATCGCGGGCCCCTCGGCCACGTCGAGCACGACGCGGGACAACCCCGCGCCCGGGGCGCCGCCGGTGTCGACGTCGGGCATCACCTTCCGCGGTGCGGCGGGGGCGCCGATGTTGTGGCGGCGATAGCAGCCGGTGGTCGAGGCGAGCGCGAGCGCGACGGCGAGGAAACGGAACTGCGAGCGATACGTCATGCTTCTGCTTGGGAGCAGCGCGTGAGATCCGTTTCGGCCGGAGAAAAAAAGCGCGAGGTCGAGCGCGAACGCCCTGAGCCGCCCCGGAGGCTGGGCCCGGCCTGACAAAATTGCCGCAGCAACCCCCTTGCGAGGCGGCCCGCGACCGTCTAGTTTCCGCCGCCGTAGGCGGGGTAGCTCAGGGGTAGAGCAGGGGTCTCATAAGCCCTTGGTCGGCAGTTCAAATCTGCCCCCCGCCACCATGGGGCCTCGCGGCCCGCGTCCCTCGAGGTGTCTCGCCTCGGTCCGGATGCTAACGTTTGAATCCACTCGGGGATCGTCTAATGGCAGGACAGCAGCCTTTGGAGCTGCTCATCAAGGTTCGAATCCTTGTCCCCGAACGCATTACAGGGAGGTGTGTCGCCACACCTCCCCTCGGCGGGGCCAGGTCCCCGCCGAGCCCCCCCCTCCGAGACGGCTGTCCGCCCGGCCTCCCGGGTGACGCGTGACGGTGGGGCGGGTTGCGCGGCGTGAACCGGAGGTGGAGAGGTGGCGGAGGTGGTGGAGGTGGTGGACGTGGCGGTGGCTCAGTGGCACGTCGCGGGCATGATCGTCGCCGCATCCTGATACAGTCCGGGCCGGCGACTCCATGAAGCTCGACAAGACCTGCGCGCTGTTCTTCGGCACCAAGATCGACTCCAAGACCCGGGAGGCGTTGGCCCAGGCCAAGCCCGGCGACAAGAAGTACTTCGACGGCAGCTCCGAGGAGTTCCTGCGCATCATCGACACCGGCGAGGAGAAGTGGATCGGCAAGGTGGTCAAGGCCGGGCCGGTGGTGACCGAGGTCGAGGACATCCAGCGCAACATCGTGTCGATCATGCGGCGGGTGGCGCCCGGCGCCCGGGTGTCACCGTCGGGCATCCGCATCTTCGTGCTGCAGGGCGCGACGATCGGCGCGGCGATCATCGACGACGAGGCCGATGAGGCCGATCCGGCCGCCAGCGGCCCCTACATCACGTTGTGAGCGCGTAGGCCAGGCCCCAGCGGATGCCGCGGTCGCACACGATGACCTGCGGCGCGTCGAGGCGGGCGGCCAGGCGGGCGAAGATGGCGGCGCCGGCGGCGATGACGTCGGCCCGCGGCGCCTCCATGCCGGGCAGCGCTCGGCGCTCGGCGGTGGTCATCGCCAGCAGGCGCTGGGTCCAGCCCTCGACGGTGGCCGGCGCCAGCGCGTGGCCGTGGACCCGATCGGGATCGTAGGCCGGCAGCTGCAGATCGAGCGCGGCCAGGGTGGTCGCGGTGCCGGCCGAGGCCACCAGCGTGACGCCGGTGGGCAGGGTCGGCACGAACCGCGCGAGGTGGTCGTCGATGCCGGCGAACAGCGCCGCGGCGTCGGCGTCGGTGGGGGGATCGTGGGGCAGGTGGCGCTCGGCCAGGCGCACCGCGCCGATCGGCACGCTGACCGCCGTGACCACGCGGGCGCCGTCGGTGACGATCACCTCGGTCGAGCCGCCGCCGACGTCGGCCACCACGAACGGCTTGCCGGTCAGCGCCGGCAGGCTGCGGCTGGCCGCCAGGAACGCCAGTTCGGCCTCGCGCTCGCCGGCGATCGTCGCGATCGGCGCGCCGAGGATCGCGACCGCCGGCGTCACGAACGCCGCGGCGTTGCCGGCCTCGCGCAGCGCCTGGGTGGCGATCACGTCGACCTGGGTCGCGCCGTGGCGCGCGATCAGCGCGGCGTACTCGCGGCAGATCGCCAGCGAGCGCTCGATGGCGTCGGGGTGCAGCCGGCCGCTGGCGTCGAGCCCCTGGCCCAGCCGGCCGAAGCGACAGCCGTCGTAGACCCGGGTCAGGCCACCGGCCGCGTCGACCTCGACGATCAAGAGCAAGAGCGTGTTGGTGCCGATGTCGATGACGGCGCGGCGCATCGCCGGGTTGTACAATGGCGCGTGGAGTTCCGCGATCGATGAAGGTCCCGCTCGTCGTCCTCACCGGCTTCCTCGGCGCCGGCAAGACCACGCTGGTCAACCGCGTGATCGCCGCGCGCGCGCGCGCCGGCGACGCCGTCGGCAAGCTGGCGATCGTCGTCAACGAGCTGGGCGCGATCGGCATCGACGCCGACCTGCTGCCGCGCGGCGCCGCCCGCCAGGTCGAGCTGCCCGGCGGCTGCGTGTGCTGCGTGCTGGCCGACGAGCTCGATCGGACGATCGTCGACATCCTCGACGCCAACCCCGAGGTCGACACGATCCTGCTCGAGACCACCGGCGTCGCCGAGCCGGTGCCGATCGTCTGGACCCTGGAGCGGCCGCCGCTCGACGCCCGGGTGCGGGTGGCGGCGATCGTCACCGTGGTCGATCCGCTGTCGTGGCCGGCGGCCCAGGCCACCTCGACCGCGGCGCAGATCCAGGTCGAGAGCGCCGACGTCGTGCTGGTGACCAAGCTCGACGTCGCGACGCCGGCCCAGCTCGCCGCGACCACCGCGTCGGTGGCGGCGCTGGCGCCCCACGCGCCGGTGGTCGCCCGGTCCACCGACGCCGCCGCGGCGTGGCTCCTGGCGACGCTGCGCGATCCGCCCGAGCGCGACGGCGCCCGCGATCACGCCGACCACGCCGACCACGATCACGGCCCCGACCACGGCGTGGTCAGCGCCGCGCTGGCGATCACCGCGCGGCTCGACCTCGAGGCGTTCGAGGACGCCATCGCCGAGCTGCCGCCCAGCTATTTCCGGGTCAAGGCCATCGTCCACGGCGTCGACCCCCGGACCGGCGACCCCGGGCTGCGCTGGGCCGCGGTGCACCGGGTCGGCGGCCGGGTGTCGAGCGAGCCGGTCGCGGCGCCGGGCGGTGGCGCCCGGATCGTCGGGATCGGGAGTGGCGTCACCGACGCGCCGCTGGCGGCGTGCGTGGCGGCGGCCGTGCTACCGTCGGACCCGGGCCCGCGATGACGCTCGACGAACGTCCGCATGCGAAGACGCTGCGTGATCTCCTTTTGGAGGTGCGCGGCGGCTACGTCTTGCATCGGCCGATCCTGGTCGACGTCACGCCCTCGGCCGACGGCGACGCCGACAACACGATCGAGCGCACGCTGACGATGCAGATGCCGGTGTCGGGCGAGCCGCAGCTGGCCGCCGAGCTGGCCGGCTGCGCGTTCATGCTGGTCGGGCCCAACACGCTGCACGGCGCGGCCGACGCGCCGGTGACGATCGGGCGCTCGCGGCGGTGCGACCTGCGCATCGACAACGAGTCGGTGTCGAAGGTGCACGGCTCGATCAGCTACGACGAGGCGCGCGGCTACGTCGTCGTCGACGAGAACTCGCGCAACGGCACCCGGGTCAACGGCCAGACCCTGGCGCCGGGCGCCGCGGCCGCGGTCTACGCCGGCGCCCAGGTGGCGTTCGGCGACGCGACCTTCGTGTTCATCGATCCGCCGACGCTGCGCAAGCTGGCGCGCCTGGCGACATGAGCGGCCAGGCGCGGGCGCTCGCGGTGAGCGCGCTGGTCGCGCTGGCCGCGTGCGGCCAGGATCCGATCGCGGTCGCCGATCGCGGCGGCGCCGATCACAACCGCGCGGCGCTGCTGGCCGCGGCCCGGCAGTGCCGCACCGCCGGCAACACCCCCGAGGCGTTCGCCGCGTTCGCGCAGAGCGTGCTGACCTTGCGGGTGGGCATGGACGAGACCGTCGCCGAGGAGGCCGAGCTCCTGGTGCTGGGGCTGGCGCTCGACGCGGTCAGCGCGCTGCCCGGCGCGGCCACCGGCGCCGAGGCGCCGATCCTGAAGGTGTGGCCGATCGGCCTGGCGCCGCGGATCACCGCCCCGGTGCCGGGGCGGCCGCTGTCCGACGCGTGGAGCGAGTACATCGCCGGCGCCGACGAGGACGTCGCCCGCTACGTGATGCGGCTGTGCGGCGCGCAGCTGGCGCGCGAGTGCGGCCACGTCGTGCCCGAGGGCCAGGCCGCGGTGGTCGCGTCGGTGGCGATCGAGCGCTTCACCGATCGGATCCGCGCGGCGGTCGCGACCTGCCTGACCTGCGGCCACGACGTGTGGAAGCATCGCATCGCCGGCTGGGAGGCGCTCGATCGCGCGGCCGTGGCCTACGTGCAGCCGGCGCGGCAGCGCAGCGCGGTCGAGCGCTGGCCGGTCGCGGGCCCCGGCGCCCGGCCGCTGCCCGCCGGCCCGACGCTCGAGCTCGACGACGACGGCGCGATCTGGGTCGGCGACGAGTCGGTCAGCCCGACCGCGTTGGTGGCGTTCCTGGCCGCGGCCCGCCGCGAGGCCGCCAGCGACACGCTGCGGGTGCACCTGACGCCGGCGGCGCCGGCCGATCGGCTGCGCATCGCCATGGCCCAGGCGCGCGCCGCCGGCTTCACCCGGGTCGCGCTCACCGCGCGGGTGCCGCGCTACCCGTGGACGCTGGTCGCGTACCTGCTCGACGTCGACGCCGCGCTGCCAGTGCGCGACGCCGACCCCGTGCAGATCCTCGCCCGCGTGCTCGACGTCCGCTCACCGCAGTGAGCGCACGGTCAGCGGCGCGACGCCGGTGAGCTCGAGCGAGCCGTCCTTGCCGATCCGGATCTCGGCCTCGGGCGTGGCCTCGACCTCGGCGCGGCTGTGGCGCGCCGTCAGGAGGTGCAGCGTCTGGTTGGCCGAGCCGCGCAGCCCGTGGCCGAGCTTGTCGGCCGGCTGGTAGCGCCCGTCGACCAGCACGTCGAGGTGGGCGAGCACCGCCGGGCCCAGCGCGTGCGCCGCCAGCTCGTCGCGCGGGTAGCCCGAGAACATCAGCGTCGAGCGGCCGCGCCGCCGCGCCGCCAGCAACAGCTCGAGCGCCGCCGGCGCCTGCTGCATCGGCTCGCCGCCCGACAGCGTCAGCCCGTCGACCGCGGCGGCGTCGAAGGCCGCGATCACCTCGTCGAGCGCGATCGTCGGGCCGGCCGCGGCGTGGGTGGCCGGGTTGAAGCAGCCGGCGCAGCCGAGCGTGCAGCCCTGGAACCACACCACGAACCGGCGCCCGGGGCCGTTGGCCCGGCTGGCGCTGGCGGTCGCGTGGATCCGCGCGATCACTTGGTGACCGGCGACGCCACCGCCGGCCGGGCCCGCAGCCCGAACCGCTGCGGCACCGCGTCGAGCTCCTTGAACAGGAGGTCGGGCGTGGTCACCGAGCTCTCGATGCCCGACGACGGCACCGCGCCCTCGTCGACGCCGCCGATCTTGTGATCGAGGTAGCTCTCGGTCGACGCCAGGAAGTTCTTGACGATCGACGCCTTGCCGGCGGCGATCACCTCGCGCCACGCCTTGACCGGGATCTCGCCGAGCTGGACGCCGCGCACGAGCGTGCGCTTGCGGCCCGGGCCGAGCTTGTAGGCCAGCGCCGCCGGCGGCGGCAGGTCGGGGTTGGCGTTGGTGATCAGCTGGATCAGCTCGCGCTTGGCCAGCTCGGTGGTCGCGGTGATCGCCGAGTCGTCGAGCTGGCTGATCACCAGACCGTAGTCGACGCCCGCGGCCTTGGCCTGGGCCAGCAGCTTGCCCTCGAGCGCGGCGGTCGGCAGCCCGCCCTTGGCGGTCACGGTCAGGTTGGTGGCCGTGCCGTGGAACGCGCCGCCCGGGGCCACCCGGCGGGCGTGGCCGTTCGAGCGGTCCTTGGCGGTGGGCACGGTGCGCGCGGTCAGGAGCGTCACCAGCGCGCCGTCCTTGATCACCTCGATCCGCTGCGGCGGCACGCCCTCGTCGTCGATCTTGTAGCCGCCGATCACCGAGGTCGTGCCCGAGCGCGCCGCGGTGGGGTCGTCGGCCACCGACAGCATCGGCGCCAGCACCCGCGCGCCGACCTTCTCGGCCAGCTCGCCGCCGAAGCGCTTGGCCTCGGCGGGCGGCAGGCCCAGCGGCACCGGGGTGCCATCGAGCTGGGGCGCCAGCGACCAGCGCACGACGTCGGCCGCGGCCGGGCCCTCGAACAGCACCGGCCCGGTGTACGCGCCCAGCACCGGCGCGTCGATCAGCGCGCGCAGGTCGGCGCTGAGCTGCTTGGTGGCGGCGGTCAGCTCGGCGTCGCTGGGCAGCTCGGCCGCGGTGGCGCCGTAGCGCGACAGGTACTGCGCGACCTCCTGGCCGTCGGCGGCCTGGCCGCTCACCACCATGATCAGCCCCGACGCGCGGCGGGTGTCATGGGTGCTGGTGCCCTCGCTCGACAGGTACCAGCGGCGCTCGAGGTACGAGGTGATCGCCACCCGCGAGTCGCGGATGTGCGGCTGATCGCGGAACTGCGCCGACAGCTTCTCGGCGCGGGCGCTGATCTCGGCCTTGGTCTCGAGCACCGGCACCAGCACCGCGTCCTCGCTGACCAGCGCCGGCACCTCCGACCACACGGGCGGCGGGGTCGAGCCCAGCCCGCCGGCGGTGCGCGCGTCGAGCTTGGCCCGCAGCTGCACCAGCGCCTCCTTGTAGGCCTGGTCGGTGACCAGCCACGCGGCGCGGCGGGCGATGCGCGGCGTCGCCTCGAGCGGCAGGTTGGTGCCGGCCGAGCCGTCGAGGCCCTCCTCGCGCGGGATCACGAAGTTGCCGTTGTCGAGGCCGTCGTACTGCACCCGCACCCGGCACTCGATGTTGACGAAGTGGCGCTCGGTGGCGTTGGTGATGAAGCCCAGGCTGGCGATCGCGTCGTTGACCTCGACCTCGGTGACCTTGTAGCTGATGTGGAACGGCTTCGGCGCGTCGGGCAGCGCCAGCCGCGCCATCGCGCGATCCATCTCCTCGGCGATCGCGTCGATGATCTCGGGCGTCACGGCGGTCGACGGGCCGGCGGTCGCGGCGGGGGCCGGCGGCGCCTTCTTGGCCAGCGCCGGATGGACGGCGACGGCCAGCGTCGCCACGACGAACAGCGACGCCTTCATCGGGCACCTCCGGTCCGGATCGCCGGCGGGCCCAGCACCGGGGGCCGATCGGCGGGGATGAACGACTTCTCGATCTCCAGCTTGTCGAGCAGCAGGCTCGGGGCCGAGGCCGACACCGGCACCCAGCCGCTCTCGGCGCCGCACACGCCGTTGAAGGTCTCGACCTCGCGGCTGGCGGCGCGGATCGACTGCAGCGCCACCAGCGGCGTGCCGCCGATGTCGACGCCGCGCACCAGCTCGCGCCGGCCGTCGGGGTAGATGCGGTACGCCATCACCGGGTTCACCTTGAACGCCTGCGGCGCGAACGCCGAGGTGTTGGTGAAGCCGCCCGAGATATCGGTGAAGACCATGCCGTAGGGCCGGCCCTGCTTCTTGATCTCGGCCAAGAGCAGCTTCTCGAGATCGACGCGCTCGACGGTCTTGGTGGCCGCCACCACCAGGTTGCCCTGGCGCGCGACCGGGTCGAAGCCGGCCTGCTTGCGCCCGTGGCCGTTGGACGTGGGGCCGGCGGCGATCGGGTTGCGGCCCATCAGGAAGCCGACCAGCTTGCCGTCGTCGACCAGGTGGGTGAGCCGCGCGCGGACGCCCTCGTCGTCGAAGCGGTAGAAGCCGTTGAGCTGCAGGCCGTTGAGCGTGACCAGCGTCGGATCGTCGTAGACCGACAGCCAGCTCGGCATGATCTCCTTGCCGACCTGGGCCGAGAAGGTCTGGCCGCTGGTCTCGTCCTTCTGCCGGTGGCCCTCGATGCGGTGGCCGAACACCTCGTGGAAGAACACGCCGGCGGCGCGGCCCTCGAGGATCGCCGGGCCGACGTAGGGATCGGCCAGCGGCGCCTCGTGCAGCGCGTCGAGGTCGGTGTTGACCGCGTCGATCAGCGTGGCGAGGCCGGCGTCGTCGGGCAGATCGGCCGGGGTGCGGCCGAACGCCTGCTCGAGGCGGTTGAGGTTGTCGCCGTCGTCGGCCTTGACCCCGGCCGACACCGACAGCTGCGCGGTGGTCCACGACTGCTGGGTCTGGGTGCCGTCGCTGTTGACCATCCACGCGGTGTTGAGCGTGAACACCACGCCGCAGCTCCCGCGGGTGGCGTGGCCGCGCAGCGCGCGCTCCGAGCAGCGCTTGAGCCGATCGACCCAGCTGGCCTTGTCGAAGGTGAGCGTGGCCGGCGCCTCGGCGTAGACCTCGGGCGGCGCCGGCGAGAAGTCGGGCTGCGCCGCGCGGTTGCCGAGCGTGCGCTGATCCTGGCGGACGTAGGCCAGCGCCAGCACCCCCTCGCGGTAGCGGCGGTCGGTCTCGAGCCACAGGTGGTTGGCGATCGCCTCGCGGTCGGCGCCGAACGGCACCGTGGCGCGGCGGCGCAGCGGCTCGTTGAGGCCGTTCTCGTCGTTGGTGATCGCGCGGGTGTTGTCGAGCGCGGGCGTGCCGACGCGGATCTCGACGTCGAGCACGCGGTCGGTCTCGTCGCTGTCGCCGACCAGCGCGCCGCCCTCGGCGTCGAGCTGCACGACCCGCTGCTCGACGATCTGGTACTGCAGGAAGTACGCGGGGTCGGGCTGCTTGCCCAGCGTCGCCATCCACCGCGCGTTCTCAGCGGCCATGATGTCGAGCAGCGGCGAGCGCGCGGCGGGCGCGTGGTCGCTCATCGGATCGTCGGTGGTGACGTCCAGGCGGGTCGGGACGTCGGCGAGCTGCGGGGTGGTGTCGACGGGTGGGTGGTCGATGGGCGGCGTGACGACCTTCTTGCCGCCGGGACCGCACGCGGCGATCGCCGCGACGAGGGCCCACCGAGGAGCATGACGGGGCATATGCGCCAAGCGTAGGGGCCGCATCGCCCGCGGTCAAACCCGGGGCGTCGGGATGGCCGGCGACGAGCGCCGCGCCGCGATCAGCGAGGCGTGGATCGCGGCGCCCAGGCACACCGCCTGCTCGGGCGGCACCCCGGCGTGGATCGGCACGCCGAAGAACTTCTGCACCGCCTCGCGCACCGCCGGCATCTGCGACGACCCGCCGCACAGGTAGACGCCGGTGAGCTGGTCGCCGGTGATGCCGGCCTTGCGCAGGGCCTGCTGGCACACGTCGAGCGTGCGGCGGATGATCGCGCCGGCGGCGCGGGCCAGCGTGCGGGTGTCGAGCGCCAGCTTGAGGTCGACCATGCCGTCGGTGGTGCGTAGCACCTCGCGGACGTGCAGCGTCGTCGACGACGCCGTCGACAGCGTGCGCTTGGCCTCCTCGCAGGCGAACCGCACCCGCTGGTACTCGACCGCCTGCCGGCGCAGGTCGACCTTGTGCTGGCGCCAGAACTGGTTGGCGGCGGCCTCGGCCACGACGGTGTCGATGTCGTCGCCGCCCAGCCAGGCGTCGCCCATCGCCGCCACCACCTGGAACCGCGAGCGCGACACGTCGACGATCGAGAAGTCGAAGGTGCCGCCGCCGAAGTCGTAGATGCCGATCAGCCCGGCGAACCCGGCGATGTAGCGGTTGGCCAGCGCCGCGGCGTTGGGCTCGGCGATCAGCCCGACCACGTCGAGACCGGCCAGCTTGGCGGCGGTCTCGAGCGCCCGGCAGCGGGTCTCGTCGAAGCTGACCGGCACCGCCAGCACCGCCTCGGTGACCGGCTGCTTGAGGTGCTGCTCGGCGATGCGCTTGGCCTCGGTCAGGAGGTGGGCGCACAGCTGGGGGATGGCGTACGACTCGCCGTCGATCTCGACCACCACCGCGCCGTCGTCGGCGGCCCGCGACGGGTACGGCGCGCCGCCGATCAGCGTCTGCACCTCGCGGTCGGCGTGCTTGCGGCCGAGCAGCCGCTTGGGCGAGGCGATCGTGCGGCCGGGATCGGTGGTGATGCGGGCGCGGGCGGCGGCGCCGACCAGCACCTGGCGCGGCTCGGGGAGCGACACCACCGACGGGAACGACCGGGTCCCATCGCCCGGCGTCAGGATCGTCACCTTGGTGCCGATCGCCGCGGCCACCGACGTGTTGGTGGTGCCGAGGTCGATGCCGACGATGGTGGACTTCGAGCTCATGCGCGGAGGGGCCATCGACTCTACCACCCTCGACAGGTCCGCGGGGGCGCGCCGAATTGGCGCGGCGGCGATGGGGCCGGGTATACTGGTCGCCTTGGCCGAACCCGACCGACGCTCGATCATCGTGCTGTCCCACGATGGCCAGCTCCTCGACCTGCTGACCCGCCTGTTCGAGGCGCGCGGCTTCGCCGTGGCGCTGGCGGCCACCGTCGGCCAGGCCCTCGCCCACCTGGGCAGCGAGCGCGAGTTCGACGTCGTGGTCGCCGAGTGGGACAGCGCCTACGCCGGCGGCGGCGAGGTGTACCGCTGGGTGCTGGAGCGGCGCTTCGATCTCCGGGATCGGTTCGTGTTCCTGACCGAGGACCCCCCGGCCGACTTCGATCGCGTGGTCGCGGGCCGCTGCCTGACGGTGCGGCCCCGCGAGACCGCCGAGATCGTGCGGCTGGTGGTGGCCACCGCGGCGCGGGTGGCTCGCCCGGCCGAGCTGGCGGCGGACTGGAGCGGCGGCGGGCCGAGCCTGTTGCTCGCCGACGACGACCCGATGCTGCTGGCGGCGATGGCCGACCTCCTGCGCGAGGCCGGCTTCACGGTCACCGCGGTCGACAGCGGCAAGGCGGCGATCGCCGCGCTCGACCGCGACGAGTACGACGTCGTGCTGGTCGAGTGGCACATGGCCAACGGCACCGGCGCCCAGGTGTTCCAGTGGGTGGTGACGTTCCGGCCGTGGCTGGTCGACCGGCTGGCGTTCTTGATCGAGCGCGGCGAGGAGCGCCAGGCGGTCGAGGCGCCAGGCCGGCCCAGCTTCTGGAAGGGCGCCGACTCGGGCGACCTGATCGCGGGCCTGAAGCGCATCACCGGCCGCTGAGCGCGCCGGCCCGCGCAACCGCGCGCTCAGCAGGGTGTCCCGTCGGCGGACGTCAGATCGATCGCGCGCGTCGGCCGTTGGATCGGCCCGCGGGCGCGGTGTGCCCGGCGTCCGCCGAGGAGGATCCCATGCAGCGCACGAGCGTACTCGCCATGTTCGCGGTCGGGTGGTTGGCGTGCGGCGGCGGCCGGGGCCACCGCGCCGAGCCGATCACCGCGGGCGAGGCGCCGGCCAAGGGCGGCGCGGTCGCGAGCCCGAACGGCCCGCCGCCGGGCGACGACGTCGAGGCCGAGATGAACGCGATGGGCGGCGCCACCTACGCCCAGCCGGCCGCGACGTTCCGCCCCGGGCATGTCACCAAGCGCGCGGCGCCGAAGCCCACCAAGACCGCCGCCGGCTTCGAGATCCAGTTCCCGAGCCGCGGCACGATCACCACGCCGGCGGTGTACGACGGCCGCGTCTACGTCTCGGGCGGCTTCAAGTCCAAGGAGTTCTACGCGTTCGAGGCGCGCACCGGCAAGCCGGCGTGGGGGCTCGACCTCGACGACGACGGCCCGTCGACCGCGGCCTGCGCCGACCGCACCTGCGTGATCAACACCGAGTCGTGCACGGTGTTCGCCCTCGACGCCAAGAGCGGCGAGCAGCTGTGGTCGTGGTGGCTGGGCGATCCGCTGACCAGCGCGCCGACGATCGCCGGCGGGCTGGTGTTCACGTCGTACCCGGTGCAGGCGGTCGACGACCCGGCCAAGCCGCGGCCGCCCCGCGCGACCCACGCGCTGGCGGCGTTCGAGCTGCGGACCGGCAAGCTCCGGTGGCAGCGCTGGCTCGACGCCGACGTGATGTCGTCGCCGGTCGCGGCCGGCGAGTTCCTGTACGTCTCGACCTTCGGCGGCACGGTCATGAAGCTCGAGCCGGCGACCGGCAAGATCCGCTACGCGGTGCGGGCCAAGGCGACCTCGGCGCCGGTGGTGCAGTTCGTCGACGGCAAGGAGTCGATGTTCTACACGACGCGGCTCGACTTCGACGACAGCGTCGTCGAGGGCCAGCTGCGCTCGCCGGCCGAGGCGATCATCCGCACCGACGACAACCACCCCAAGACCCGCTACACCACCGGCAAGAAGAAGGCCGACTACATCGACGCCTCCAAGCAGGCCGGCAGCACCTACGCCGACGACGGCAAGAGCCAGGACGCGCACAACGGCTTCTCGGGCGGCGCGCCGGTGTCGGCCAACGCCGCCGCGGCCGAGGCGACGATCGGCCAGGGCAGCGTCTCGACGATGCAGGCGTTCCAGGGCTCGCGCATCCTCAGCCTCGGCCGCACCAACGTGAACACGATGGGCGACGAGGTCATCGCCACCGACGCCAAGAACGGCGAGCGGCTGTGGGCGGTCAAGCTCGACGGCGACGTCGTCCGCGACGGCGGCTTCCTCGGCACCGCGCCGGCCGCCGCCGGCGACCGCGTGCTGATCGCGACGCTCAAGGGCGAGGTGCTCGAGCTGGCGCCGGCCACGGGCAAGGTGGTGCGCAAGCACGCCATCGGCGCGCCGGTGCGCTCGCAGCCGGTCGCCGTCGACGGCTGGATCTACGTCGGCACCGAGGACGGCCGCCTGGTCGCCATCGACACCAAGGACGCCTCGCTCACCGGCTGGCCGATGTGGGGCGGCAACGCCGCCCGCACCGGCGTGGCGGCGAAGTAGGGACGCTAGCCCGGCGGCAGCGGCGGCAAACGACTACCGCGCGGTGCGCATCGCACGCATCCGCATGATCAGCGCGCGTTCACGGGCGGCGTCGCTCTCTTCGACCGAGCGATAGCGGGTGACGCCTGGGGGGAACAGCGGCGGCAGTCGGCTGGCGAAGGCCCACAGTTCCTTGATGCGCGCGTAGGTGGCGGGATCG
>Ga0073899_10002316_pt1 | contig 17171 bp, 14 predicted proteins | sample KloWWTmetaKNB5Ph_FD_88975 | JGI IMG/M metagenome (GOLD analysis project Ga0073899, IMG submission 88975) | Active sludge microbial communities from Klosterneuburg, Austria, studying microevolution and ecology of nitrifiers - Klosterneuburg... | ecosystem: Engineered > WWTP > Aerobic digester >...
GAGGGTGTCCTGAATTTTGTGTGCGAGGCATAGCATGACCCACAGGAGCATCTATGCCAACCAGCAGGAAGACGACCAAGGCGGCTGCGGCCGCAGCGGCGGCCATGCCGTCGATCCCCAAGGAACTCATTGACCAGTTCGTGACCGGTCCGATGAGCGCCGAAGCGGTCAATGCCGCCTCGATGGCGTTCAAGAAGGCGCTGATCGAACGCGCGCTGGGCGCGGAGCTGTCGCACCACCTGGGGTACGTCCCGGGCGCCGCCAAGCCCGAGGACACAGGCAACCACCGCAACGGCGCCAGCGCCAAGACCGTGCTGACCGAGGACGGCCCTGTGCGCATCGAGGTACCGCGCGACCGCGAGGGCTCCTTCGAGCCGCTGCTCATCCCCAAGCACGAGCGGCGCTTCACCGGCTTCGACGACAAGATCGTGGCCATGTACGCGCGCGGCATGACGGTGCGCGAGATCCGGGGCTTCCTGGCCGAGCAGTACGGCACCGATGTCAGCCCGGAGTTCATCAGCTCGGTCACCGATGCCGTGATGGCCGAGGTCACGGCCTGGCAGGCCCGGCCGCTGGAGCCGATGTACCCGGTGGTCTTCTTCGACGCCCTGCGGGTCAAGATCCGCGAGGACGCGGTCGTGCGCAACAAGGCCATCTACCTGGCTCTGGGGGTGCTGCCCGACGGCACGCGCGACATCCTGGGCCTGTGGATCGAGAACACCGAAGGTGCCAAGTTCTGGCTCAAGGTCTTCAACGACCTGAAGACCCGCGGCGTGGCCGACATCCTGATCGCCGTCACCGACGGGCTCAAGGGTATCGGCGAGGCCCTGGGCGCAGTCTTCCCGGCCACGACGCTGCAGACATGCATCGTGCACCTGATCCGCAACTCCCTGGACTACGCGAGCTGGAAGGACCGCAAGCTGCTGGCCGCAGCACTCAAGCCGGTCTACACCGCCCCGAGCGCCGAGGCGGCCGCCGAGGCCCTGGACGAGTTCGAGCGGAGCGACTGGGGCCAGAAGTATCCGACCGTGACCGCGGCTTGGCGTCGGGCCTGGGACCGCGTGATCCCGTTCTTCGCCTTCCCCCCGGCGGTGCGGCGCGTGGTCTACACCACCAACGCCATCGAGAGCATCCACAGTCAGCTGCGCAAGATCATCAAGACCCGCGGGCACTTCCCCAGCGACGACGCGGCGGCCAAGCTGATCTGGCTGGCGCTGCGCAACATCACGGCCGACTGGGGACGAGCTGCCAAGGAGTGGCGCGAGGCCATGAACCAATTCGCGATCGCCTACGGCGATAGATTCACGAGACCGGCGGCGTGACAATGCAGCCGCGACTTGCCCACCGCGTCGGCCGTTCGTCGCAGGCGACGACCGCCGCCGTGGACAAGTCAATCGAGCGCCTCGCACACAGAAATCCTGACGCCCCCTGTGCTGATCAACTCGAACAGGGCGGACGACTCAGCCTGGTCCTTGCTGACGTAGGCCAAGTCGTCCAGGATCAGCACGTCGAAGTGGTCGAGTCTGGTCAGGGCCGCTTCCAGTGCCAGTTCGCGGCGCGCCACCTGCAGGCGCTGCACGAGATCGGATGTCCGCGCGAACAGCACCCGCCAGCCCTTCTCCAGCAGTGCCAGGCCCATGGCCGACGACAAGTGCGACTTGCCGCCGCCCGGCGGACCAAGAAGAAGGACATTGGCGCCGTTGCGCAGCCACTCGTCGCCCGCGCACAGCGCCATCACCTGGGCCTTGGACACCATGGGCACGGTGTTGAAGTCGAAGTTGTCCAGCGTCTTGCCCGGCAGCAGCTTGGCCTCGGCCAGATGCCGCTCAATGCGCCGGCGGTCACGCTCGGCCAGCTCGTTCTCGGCAATCACCGTGAGCAGCCGGGCAGCGGGCCACCCCTCCTTGTCCGACCGTTCGGCGAAGCTGGCCCAGATCTGCTTGGTGGCTGGCAGGCGCAGTTCCGACAGCAGCAGTGTCAGCCGCGCGGCGTCGAAGTTCTCGTTCATGCTGCGACCTCCATGGCGGCTTCCATCAGGACGTTGTAGGAACTCAGCGGCGCCAGTTGCACCGACACTTCTGGCAGGCGCGCCGGATCCGGCGCGAAGCGAGCCAGCAAGGCGTGGATCTCGGGCAGCCGCCGCTGCTCCAGGTCGTCGGCCAGCAGGCCCGCCAACTGCGCCTCGCAGGACCGGTCGTGCGCCAGGCTCAGCAGCGCCACCATCAGCTTGCAGGCAGCCCGCTCGGGCAACTCCTGGCACAGGAACTCGAACATCCGCCGGTAGGCCTCCCGTGGGAAGAGTTGGTCACGGTAGACCAGACTGAGCAGCGCCATGGGCTTGCGCCGAAGCGCGTGGATGACGTGGTGGTAGTCGACGACGTGGCCGTGCTTGCCGTTGGCGCCGCCGCGGCCGCGCTGCAGAATCATCAGCAGGGTGGCCCCCAGCAGCAACTCGAGCCGGTCGTCATACAGGCGCACGCGCACGCGATGCCCGATCAGCCGGGACGGCACGGTGTAGAAGACCTTGCGCAGCGTGAAGCCACCCGAGGAGGTCACGTAGACGAAGGTCTCCTCGTAGTCGCAGGTTCGCGCCGGCGGCAGCGGCTGCAGCAGCGCCCGCTCGGCGTCGATACGCTTGCTGTTGCGGGCGTTCTTGCGGCTGACGATCTCGTCGATGAAGCGGCGGTAGGCAGCCAGGTCGGCGAAGTCCACGGCACCACGCAGCAGCAGCGCGTCGTGCACTGCGCTCTTCAGGTGCCCGTGGGAGCTCTCGATGGAGCCGTTCTCGTGGGCCACGCCGCGGTTGTTGCGGGTGGGCTCCATCCGGTAGTGCGCGCACAGCGCGTCGTAGCGTGAGGTCAGGTCCTCACGCGCATCGGCGTCGAGATTGCGGAACGCCGCCGACAGGCTGTCGCTGCGGTGTTCGCGCGGCGCACCACCCAGCGCCCACAGCGCATTCTGCAAGCCTTCGGCCAGCGCCACGTAGCTCTCGCCGCCCAGGATGACGTGGGCGTGCTCGAAGCCGGAGCACACGAGGCGGAAGTGGTACAGCCGGTGCTCCAGCGGCAGGCCGGCCACGGTGACGGCCAGGTCGGCCATCTCGGTGAAGTCGGACAGGCCCATGCGGCCGGCTTCGTGGACCTGGCGGAACATCACGTCCCGCTCCTGGCCATGCAGGGCACGCCAGGCGCGAACGCGGCGCTCCAGCGTCCGGCGAACGCCGGGGTCCAGTTCGGCGTGACGCCGCCTCAGTTCGTCGAAGATCGCCACCGGCCGGATGCCGGGGGCAGCCTGCAGCAGCGGGACGACCTCTGCATCGAAGATGCCGGCCAGCGGATCGGTGCGCCGACGCTCGCGCCGGGTCTGCTTGTCGGATGGCAGCCGCGGGTCATGCCCGAAGCGGTAGGCGGTGGCAACGCTGATTCCTGCCTGTGCAGCCGCCACCGGCAGCGTCTTGGAGAGCTTGAGCTTCATGAACAACCTCATCTGGTGATCGTGGATGTGACTTCCCGGCACGAAAGCCCTCGCAAGATCGAGAAACCCCTTCATACCGAACTCACCGCGATCACCAGCGAAGCTCCCCCACGGGCAGTTCCTCGCCAGCGGGGGTGGGAGCCCGTCGGGCTACGCCCGCCAGCCTCCCACCCCCGCCATTCTTCTCACCTTGATTGACGCGCTCTTCTCACCCTGATTGACGCGCAGCAGTGGCCAGGTCGAAGTAGCAGATGCCCCGCAGCGCCACCAGGTCTTCGAGGTGCCGCCCATGCGCGCCCAGGTCGACGAGTACCGGCTCTACAGCGGACGCTGCGCGGGCTGCGGAAAGTCGCACGCGGGCGTACTGCCGGCCGGCGTGCCCAAGGGCCAACTGGGCCCGCGCGCACTGGCGCTGGTTGGCGTGCTGGGCACGCGGTATCACCTCACCCAGCGCAAGATCCGTAATCTGCTGGACCAACTGATGGGCTTGAGCTTCAGCGTCGGTGCGATCTCGCAGGCCCACGGCAAGGTGGCCGTGGCGCTGAAGGCGCCGGTGGCCGAGGCGGCGGCGTCGCTGTGCACGGCCGATGCGCTGTGGATGGACGAGACCCACTACCCGCGCGAGGGCATTGGCAACTGGGTGTGGGCCGCCGTGCAGCCGCTGCTGGCGGTGTTCGCCATCTACCCGTCGCGGGCCCGCTACGTGATCCTGGACTTCATCGGCCAGAACTGCACGGCGGCGGTGACGACGGACCGGTATGCCGGCTACGCCTTCATCGACGCCGAGCGCCGGCAGGTCTGCTGGGCACATTTGCTGCGGGACTTCAATCGCATCGGCCAGCGCAGCGGCCTGGCCGGGCAGATCGGGCGGCGCTTGCTGGGACTGGGCCTGGTGATGTTCCGCAAGCGCGACAAGGGGCAACTCGGTGGCGCCGTCCTTGACGGGCTGCAGCGCCGTACACGGGCGGCGCTCGAACGCGGTGCCGGGCAGGGTCAGTGCACGCGCACGGCCAACACCTGCGCCAACATCCTCAAGCTCTGGCCCGCGCTGTGGACCTTCGCCACGCACGACGCTCTGGTGCCGACCAACAACGCGGTCGAGCAGGCCCTGCGCGGCATCGTGCTCAAGCTCAAGATCTCCGGGCCGACCCGCTCGCGCCGGGGTGATGAGTTCATAGCCCGCGGCTTCAGCGCCTACGAGAGTTGCCGCCGCCAGCGCCGCGACTTCATCGGCTACATGCGCAGCGCGATGATCGCCTGGATCGACAAGACCGCGCATCCGAGCCTGGTCCCGGCGCCCGCGCCGACCGGCTGAGCGAACTTCCCCGAGGTCTTGGCTCACTGCGGCCTCCTCAGGCATGGGGAGGGGGTGAATACGTACGAGCTGCGCAGCCTGGTGCTCAAGCGCAAGATCTCGGGGCCCACGCGGTCGCTGCGCGGAGACCAGTTCCTGGCGCGCGGCTACACCGTTCACGAGACCTGCCTGCGCCAGGGCGTTGACCTGTGGGACTTCATGCACAGGGCCGTGCATGCCTTCATCGCCAAGACGGCGGCGCCGAGCTTGATGCCGCGGCCGATCTCGGTGGCCGTGGCGCCGACGGGCTGACCGGCAGCGGCGCGCTGGCCACTCGAGTTCGACAGTTAATCGCGTAAGTTGTTGATCTGTATAGGGGCGTTGGTCAAACGCTCCAATACAACAGGGTCAACTGGGCGTCCAGCGAAGGTTTTTTGATGGTGAGCGCAGCCAGGATGGCGGCCTGCTCGTGATCGATGGATGACAGGCCCGCGACAGGCGGACTGGCGTTGATGGTCACGCGGTGATGTTGGATGCGTCGCAGCTTGGCCAGTGCGCGTTCTGGTGAGCACGGCGCGCCGGTGGCGCGCAGGCGCGAGCGCATCACGCGATGCAGGATCAATGCGATGAAGCAGATCGTGGCATGCGCTCGAATTCGATCGGGCAGCCGGTGATGTATCGGTCCGATTTCGATCTCCGACTTCAGCACTCTGAATCCGCGTTCGATATCGGCCAGCGATTTGTAGCGGGCTATGACGTCGCCCGGCGAGAGGTCGGCCACATTCGTCACCAGCAGCAGCTTGCCGTCCATCAGCCTGGCGTGGGCCAGCGCCTGCTCGTCGATGCTGAAGCTGAACAGTTCGCTCTTGAGGTCGACACGGACGATGCGCGCCATGTGGGCTTCGCATACTGCGTGATACATGCGTGCCCTGGCGCCGCCGTCGGACAACTTGCGTCCCCGTGCCGGCTTGCCGGCATCCTGCGCGTCGAGCTTGCCGACCCATTGCGCCGCCTGCTCTTGCAGCGTGGCGATGACCGCATCGCGTTGGGTCCCCACCTGCGCGGCCGCCGTTGGATCGTGGGCCACGATCAGGCGCAGGCCGTTCCAACGCGTCTCGGCCAGGACCTCCTTGTCGGCTTGTGCAAAGCGGCTGCTGTGCCGGGGTCCGCGCAGGTCGACGAATTCGCTGTAGCGCCGGCCCGGCACCGCCAGGATGAATTCCAGATGGCCGCCGCCAGGCAGGGTGATGGTCTTGAGTTGCTCGATGTTGTCGATCACAGCGGCAAGCCCTCTGCCGTCTGCACGACGCCGAGCATCACTTGGCGGGCCACGACGCCCTCCTTGGACATGCCGAAGCGGCGCAACTCACCATCTAGCGACGGACGCCGGAGTGGGTGACCTTGACAAACACACCACTACTGTACGGACCAGCACTGCAGGAAGAAAGCAGGTACAAACCCGGCAAAACGTGCCATTACAAGAATTCGTGATTCTGGGAAGCCAAGTGCTTGATTTGATTGGCGGTGGCGCCACTCGGAGACCGACGAACTGTCGAAGTCGGGTGGCCAGCCGCTCGAGCGCCGCTGGCTTGGGATGCGCGGCGGCCCCAATCGGTATCCCGTGAACACATACCAGCTGTGGTTCGCGCTGAGCGACCCGGCAACGGAAGAAGCGCTGCACCACATCGCGCTGTTCCAGGTTTGCGCGTCTGGACTGGGATAGGCGCCCGCCCGACGAGACGACGATCCTGAGGTTCCGCCGTCTACTGGAGAAGCACAAGCTCGGGCTTGGGACTCTGAAGTTGGTCAACGACCTGCTGCGCGACAAGGGCCTGCGGCTGCCCGCGGGCACGGTGGTGGATGCCATACTGATTGCGGCGGCAAGTTCGAGCAAGAACGCCAGCGGCGGTCGCGACCCACAGGTGCACGAAAGCAAGGCGGGCAACCAGTGGTACTTTGGCATGAAGGCCCACACCGGCGTGCACGCCGAATCGGGCCTGGTACACACGGTGCGCACCAAGGCCGGCAAGGTCAATGATGTGGTCGAGACCAAAAACCTGCTGCACAGACAAGAAACCGACGCGTTTGGTGATGCGGCATACCACAGGGCGTGGGCCAACGCCGTCATGCCAAGGGGCCGGCAACTGAACTGGCACATCGCCATGCGCCCTGGCCGCCTCAACGCACTGGACGCGCGCAGCCCGCTGGCCGCCATGATCGACAAGTCGCAACAGATCCTGGCGGCAATCCGGGCGAAGGTGAAGCATCCAATCCGGCTGATCACGCACAGTTCGGCTACGCCAAGGAGCGCTACTGCGGATTGACGAAGAACCCCACCCAGGTGCAGACGCTGTTCGCGCTGCGCAATCTGTTGATGGTCAGGCGCAAACGTAAGGCGGTCGCGGCAGGAGCGCGCCCGAAAAGACCAACCGGTTTGATTTCGCAGGCTGTGAACCCTGCAGTCGGATTCGCTGGCGAGCCTGAACAGCAAACCCCGCCGCCAATAGCGCGTGACCGCTAAAGATCATTCCGGCAGATCATCAAGTCTTCACGAAAACTTCATTGATCAGACTTTTCCAAATAAATAACCTTACCGGATGGTATCCAGAAGCAATTTCTTGCTACGCTTCTGGAGGGGTTCCTTCGGCGTTTGATACAACCGCATCGATTTGAACTAAGGCGGCTTTGGGTAAAGCTGATACGCCAATCGTTGTTCGCGCAGGAGTGCCGGCCGGAAAAAAAGTCCTGTAAACTTCATCTACGGTTTCCATGTCCGAAATATTCTTGAGTGCTATATTCACTTTGACCACATCACTCATAACGTGATCGACGCTTTCCACAATTGCCTTTATATACCTTAAGCACTGCCCTGCTTGTTCTTTTACACCACCAGCAATGATCTCTCCAGACTTTAGATCCAGAGGCAATTGAGCCGAAATGTGGGTGTAATGAGAAAAGGCTACGGCTTGAGAGTAATTGCCACTTGGTGCATTATCCGAATTCCTTGCTCTTATGACTATTTTCTGGGCGTCTTCAGGTGCTTGTGGAGGTGTACCATCTCCGTGTGAAACGACTGCTTCGACTTGCACCAAGGCATCCATAGGCAATGCTGAAACCGCTATTGTTGTCAGTGCTGGAGTATATCCCTGGAAGAATGTTGCGTAGATCTCCTTCGCACTTTCGACATATGAAACATCACTAACAAATATTGTTATTCTTACAATATCGCCCATGGCGTGACCGATACTCTCCAGAATAGCATTAATATTTCTAAAGCACTGCGCCGTCTGTTCCTTTATGTCGCCGCCCACCAACTCGCCGGTTTTGGGATCGATAGGCAATTGAGCGGAAATATTGTTGTAATGAGAAAAAGCTACGGTTTGTGTAGACATGGCAGTCTTTGGTGCATTCGCTGTATTTCTTGCGATCTTAATAAGGTCGCCAGCCTGCGGCATGCCCGGAATTGTTCCTTCACCGTGTGACACAAGCGCTTCAACTTGTACCAATGCGTTCATGGGTAAAGCTGCAACTGCAACTGCCGTCTGCGCGGGAACATAGTCTGAGAAGATCGATGTGAGAACAGCATCGACCGCATCCATATCCGAGATATTCCTAACGAATATCGTTAATCTGACAATGTCCTCCATAACATGGTCGATGTTTTCTACGATCGCCTTGATGTTCTTGAAGCACTGTATAGTTTGCTCCACTACACCGCCCGCTACCAACTCCCCGGAGACTGGATCGATAGGTAATTGAGCCGCAAGATTATTATAATGAGAGAAGGCCACGGATTGTGAATAGGGGCCGATGCTTTTCGGGGCATTTTTCGTATTTGTTGCTGATACTGTATTATAGCTGCTCATGGGAGTATTACCTTCTGATACTTGGTTTTGACATCTAGCTAAATTATCTTCAAATCATTTTTGAGTGCATCATGAGCCCAATCCTGTATACCACATCCATTCTCTGAGTATGTCTGATAATAGGTCGCGGCCGACACCTGAGGCGCGGATCCATGGGCTCGAGGGCATCGGATAACACCGATTCTCCGCCGTGCGGTCTATGCATCAGCACAATTTGGTTGTCAAGTTCGCGCAGCGTCTGCCATGGCCTTGGCTTTAGTTTCGGTGACGGGCGGTCTGCGCTGCTGGCGGGACCTTGTCCTCACCCGTGTCCGTGATGGTGTCGTCCATGGCAACGGTCGATACGCATAAATAGTTGCACTTTCATTGGCTGCCTCACCAAGCTTCAACTCGATGGGGCACTGAGTGACACTATGAAGGCAGCATCGCGCTTGATTGTTGGAAACAACTCAACAATGGCGGCTTCAATGAATCGATTGATCGACATGCGGGATAGCGTTTATCAACTTCCGACAATCAAATATCCTAGAAGCACTCAAGCAAGAGTTCAGCCTGCCCCCGCTCCGGAACAGTTTGACCTTACCGCCGGGGAATCGTCCCCTTTCCTCGGCTATCCAATCCACCGGAAATCCTTGACGCTCATCGGAATTGACCCAGGCGTGCTCAGCGAAATTGACCCACCGAATCCGTCCGACTGGGCGAGACGGTTGGGCCAGGACGGGCCGATGAGTTCGAGATCCAGGCGCTCGAAGATGAACAGCCGGCTCTTCAGACAGGCGCTATCGACCTTCGGTAGTTCGCCGGCGCTGCGGCCACGCGGGCCCTGCATACGTTCCGCTATCACGTCACGGACCTCTGGCGACGCACGGTGAGCGTCCAGCCGCTCCACCTTGACGACCGTTGATCGATCAGCCGGGGTGCGGCGTCCAGCGATGCGGCAGCAGTTCCTCGATCCTGCTGTTGAGCTGCGTAGGCAGCCGTTGCAGCACGTCACGCAGGTAGGCCCAGGGGTCGTGTCCGTGGAGCTTGGCCGACTGCACCAGGCTCATCACTATCGCCGCGCGCTGCCCGGCGAGCTCGCTGCCGACGAACATCCATGCCTTGCGCCCCATCGCCCAGGGCTTGACCTGTCGCTCGAGGTGGTTGTTGTCGATGGGCACGGCGCCATCGTCGAGGTGACGGGTGAGCGCGTGCCAGTGGTTGAGCGTGTAGTCGATGGCCCCGGCCGTCGGGCCGCCGTCGGCGACGAGCCGCCGCTCCAGTTCGAGCCATGTCTTGAGCTTGGCCCACAGCGGCTTGGCGAGCTTGTGGCGCACGGCCTGCCGCTCGTCGTCGGGCACGCCGCTGAGCCCGCCCTCGATCTCATAGATACGCGCGAGGCGCCGGATCGCCTCCTGGGCCAGCGGGCTGGAGCCAACCCCACCGGCCTTGGCCAACTCGTCGAACTTGCGCCGCGCGTGCGCCACGCAGGCCGCGGCCACGCGGTCGGGGTACACCCGTGCGTCGAGCACCGTGTCGTACGCGCCGTAGCGGTCGGTCAGCAGCGTGCCGGCCCATCGTCGCTGGCCTGCTCGCTCGTCGCCGGCGAGGAAGGCCAACGGGTACTGCGCCCCGCGGCCGAGGCAGAAGTCGTAGACCACCCCCGGCGTTGGATCGTGGTGGCTTCTGGCGTAGGCCCAGACGTAGGCTCTCTTGGTCTTGCCCGCGCCGGGGTCCAGCAGCGCCACCGTCGTCTCGTCGGCGTGCAGCACCCGGCAGCCGAGCACGAAGCGCTTGTGCACGTCGTACAGGGGCTCCAACGCCGCACCGGCCTGGCCGGACCACGCCGCCAGCGTCGAGCGAGGGGTATGCACACCACTGCGGGCATTGATCGTCTCCTGCCGGTAGTACGGCAGGTGGTCAGCGAAGCGGCTGATCAGCGTGTGCGCGAGCAAGCCGCTTGCCGGCATGCCGCCGTCGATCACCTCCGGGGCGGCCGGCTCCTGCGTCAAGGTCTGGCAGCAGCGGCAGGCCCACTTGCCGTAGATGTGGCGGTGCACGAAGAACTCGGCCGGCACGATGTCCAGCCGCTCGCTGACGTCCTCGCCGATGCGCGTCATCGGCGCACCGCACTCCGGCGTGGCGCAGTTGGTGTCCTCGGGCTCGTGGTGGTGCTCGACGCGCTTCAGGTGGGCCGGCAGCGCCTCGCGACGGGGACGACGCGGCGCCGCCTTGGGCTTGGCACCACCCTCGGCAGCGGCAGCGGCTTCCTCGCGCAGCCGGTCGAGTTGCGCCTGCAGGCTCGCTTCATCCTCGGTCAGCGTCTCCTCGAACAGGCGCCGCTGCTCTGCGCTCATCGCCTCGGTCTTGGCGCCGAACTTCCAGCGCTTGAGACGCGCGAGCTCGAAGTTGACCTTCTCCAGCTTGGCATCGCGCCAGGCGATGTCGCGGTCCTTGCGTTCGATGAGCTGTTGCTGGCGCTCGATCTCGCTCGTCTGGCGTTGGATGTGCTCGAGCATCTGTGCGGCCAATGCCGTGACGGCGTCGGGCGTCAGACCGTGCAGGTCCTGGGCCTTGAGATCACGCATGCCGAGCATGCGCTGCATGATGCCGATCTCAGCCGCTGCGCACCATTGGCGGATGTCCTGTCAACCTGCTGCCGACCGATGCCCGGCCGATGGCAGCGATGCGCATGTCCGCAAGATCATGTCCGCGTGATCACACCCGCGTGATCACGCTCATCTCGGGCAGGCGTTGCCAGGGCAGGCCCACGACCAGGGCATCGAACTGCGCCTGCGTGAGCGACAGCGGCGCGGTCGGGGTATCGCGGGGCCACACGAAGCGCCCGGCGTTCAGGCGCCGCGCGGCGCACCACACGCCGAAGCCGTCGTGCACCAGCAGCTTCATGCGCGTGGCGCGCGCGTTGGCGAACAGGTAGCCGTGGTGGGCGTGGGCGGCACCGGTGACTTGCACGACGCAGGCCAGCAGCCGCTCGGCGCCGGCGCGCATGTCCACCGGCGCGCTGCACAGCCACAGGCGATCGATGCGGATCACTTGAGCAGGCCCGCGCTCAGCTCGCGCAGCCAGGCCGTGCAGTCGCCGGCGGCCGACGTCGGCCAGCGCACGCTGAGGTGCAGTGCGCCGCGGCGCAGCTCGATGTGGATGGGCTCCGGGGCGGCACGAGGCGTGTCGGCCTGGCTGGCGCGCTCGCCGCGCGTAGCCCGAGCGGGCGCCTCCAACTCGATCGGCAGGAACCGGACATCGGCAGTGAGCAAAGGTGCGGCTGCGGGCGGCACGGTCGCGGCGGCCGACGTCGTCACGACAAGCGGCGCCTGGATACCTGTGCGCTTGAGGCCGCGGCCCACGAGCCACTTGCGAACGAGATTGGCGTTCAGGCCGTGGGACAGCGCGACAGCGGCGATAGATGCGCCAGGCTCGTTGCAGGCCGCCAGGACCTTGGCCTTGAGCTCGGCACTGTGTCGCCGGCGGGGAACAGGGTTGGAGTGCATAGGTGTCCACCAATGGGATAGGTGGACACCATCGTCAGCGCCCCTTCAGGGACAAACAAGGTGGGCTGGCTGGACGCTCACGACGCACGCTTCGGCGGCGTAGTCAGAAGGACGGACTGACCTGGGAACGTATGGCTCGGCTCGCAGCTGAGTGGCTGCCGCCACCCCGAGTCCTTCATCCATGGCCGCAACAGCGCTTTGCCGTCAAACTGTTGATGCCAGTGCCGAACTGAGCCACGCGCCGATCATGCGGTGAGCCATCCCGGTCAGCAGCAGAGGCGCGCCAACCCTTGAATTTTGGGTTTTGACAATGGCGCAGTCGACCGTCGGCTTCTGGCTCAGTTCGGCGTCGGCGCCAACAGGCGCACTTCACCACGGCGGATAAGGTACAGCGCGTCACCTGGATCTCCGCGGCGGTAGATGGCTTCGCCTGCTTTCCACGAGCGTCGTTCCATGGCCGCCTCAAGATCGGCCATGGTGTCGTCCTTGCGTCCCTGAAAAAGCTCCATCTCATGCAATTCCAGCGGCGCCGGATCGGGCTGGCCCTGATCGATCACCCCGAGCAGTCGCTCCTCCACCCATTCGATAGCCGATTCCAGCGTGGGCATGATCAAGACCGGGCTGTCCTTGCCAGTCAGACCGCTCAGCTCAAGAAACTTGCGCAGATTGCGCCCGTTGGGCAGGCTCTCGCGCACATTGGACAACAGCAGAACCGCATTGCGCTCGGCCAGCATGTCGCGAATCAAGATCAGCGTATGGGCCGCCGTCAAGTCAACGGACTGAACCCGCTGCAGGTCCAGAATGATGAAGTCCCGCGTGTGCAGCTCAGGCTCCAGTGTCAGATAGAAGTCATGCGTGGTCCCGAAGAAAAGACTGCCCTGCAGCTCGAAAATGATCCCTGAAGCGCCCTTCTGTTCCAGCAGTCGCACTTCGGCCTCTGGCCGGTACCAGGTGGACGAGCGCTGGCTGACCAGGCTCTTGCCGCGAATCACATTGCCCCCGACCGGTTCGCGCAGGAACAGAATGATGGCCAGTCCGACGCCGGTGGCCGAGGCCGCGATCAGGCCCACGCTCAGTGCCACGGCGACGACGACCAGCACCACCAGGAAATCCAACACCGTTGAGCGCGATTCGAGGTAGCGCAGGGGATCGGTGTCGATCATGCGAAACCCCACGACGATCAGGATGCCGCTCAGCGTGGCCACCGGGATCCAGGCCACGAAAGCGCCGAGCATCAGGGCCGCGATCAGGGCAAACGCCCCTTCCAAAATGCCTGACATGCGGGTCGTCGCGCCACTGGACAGATTCACCATGCTGGCACCCATGGACAACAAGGCCGCCAGCGTCAGGGCACTGCCCAGCAGGGCCGCCACCTGCGAAAGACGTAGATCGCCGATCTGGAACCAGCGGTTGGTCAGCAGTCCGAGGTAGCCCTCGGCCGATGCACCGAGCGGGCCCACCACCAGGTGGTTGCCGGCCAACTGCAGCATGGCCAACACGGTCGCCCCGCCGATGGCCAGAGCCCGCCAGTCCCAAAGCTGTGGGGAGACCAGCACTGCAAACCAGCCTGAGCCCGCTGGCGCACCGGCGAACTTTGGAATCTGGCTGCCGACGATGATCAGGCCGACCCCGCTAAGGTAGCCGCTGACCACGGGATACGGGATGTAGCGGATCAGTTTTCCGACCCCCAGAAAGCCTATCAGCATCTGGATCAGCCCCGTGAGGATGCCCAGCACGGTCATCAACACGATGGTTTCGGGCCCGACGCCCTGGTGCACCAGTTCAATGGCAAACGCGGAAAGCACCGCGGCTGCGGGCGCGCAGGGCGCGCTGATCAGACGGTCCGTGCCGCCGAAGATGGGCGCAATGAGACCGAGGGCGGTGGCACCGAGAATGCCGGTGAGCGCTCCAAAGGCGGCGTACTCAGGACCAATCGCGGCATACACGGTGACGCCGAAGGCCACTGCAGCGGGCAGCGCCACCAGCATGGCGGCGAGTCCGCCCCAGATGTCGCCGGAGTAACGGTCCCAGTGCGCGAACAACACCCGCATCAATCGCTCTCCATCAATGCACCGCCAACAGCCTGCAGGTCATTGCCACCTCCAGACCCGCAAACCGCGGCGCGGGATGAACGAACCATCAGACCGCTGCGTGCGTGTCATAAATTGGGACTGGTTCCATCTTCGACATAGACGACCTTCCGAAATGGCAGAGCGCCTTTTGGTGGTTCTTCTTTGAGGTACTCAACTCTGGCCGGTGATTGGCACGGCAGCCAAACTGCGAAGGCCAGCGCCGCAGAAACAACGTGCAAGTAAATCTTCATCGCTCGACTCGAGTTGGCGGATGGTGGCCGCGGCGCAGGTGGACCCAACGAGGGCGGCTGGCCGAACCGACTGGTTGGGTCGCATTTTCGCCCAGCGCGATGGCGCACCGCGGGTTGGTCATACAAGAGGGCCATCTTTGCCGCGCGACGAAACCAAATCCGATGACTGGAACCAGTCTTGAACCGCCCCACAGCGGCCTGCATCTGGCTGAGCCGGCCGACTTCATTCACCGAGACTTGGCGAGTCCCAAGCTGCCGGTTATAGGCGCATGGTTGGGGTCGGCCATTGCCGAGCGGGCTTCACGGCTCTGCTTGCGATGGCGCGTGCTCGTACGCCAGATCGACGTTGAGCCGTGCAAGTACCGCCACGCTGTCGAGCACTCATTTCGCCGCCGACCCAGGTAGTGGTTGGCGATGCTCACTCGCGAACAAGGGCCCAGTCGTGGCGGGCCGCACTTTGCCGTCTCCGTGAGTCCGGCAACGCAGATCGAAGTGCCGTTTTCGCACTGCAGTCGGCGCCCTCAAGGCGAGCGGCGGCTGACATACGTCGAATCGATGTCCCAGGGCAATGCGGCAGCGGTGATCCGACGAATGGCCGCTGTCGGGCAAGCAAGCTGGGCTGCCATCCGGCAGCTTGGGGTCGAGGCTTGCCGATGGCTCCGCCGAAATCAGCGCCTGGAACCTGCCACCCATCTTGACCATGCCGGTCAGCCAAACGCCGTCGGCAACGGTCTCGGCCACTTCTCGACAATGGCGATCGGCAGGATCAGGGCCACACAGTCTTAAGAATGTGGCCGCGACGCGATCTCGCGCTTGCGGACCGTGGCGCCAGGCAGGCAATCCGCCGTCGAGGCAGGGTTCGGTTCCGGGACAGTTCGCATTGACAGCTGAGCGTCTTGCCGCAAACTCGTCAGCGGCGGGGCACCGGTCGTGCCCAGTCCATGCCGGTTCCCCCGCGATCCAGGCGACGACCGATGAATAGCCCTGCACGAAGGACATATGACACCCACTGCCATCTTGTGCCGCACGCTGGCCGTCCTGGCCCTGAGCATCGCCGCGGCAGCAACGCATGCCGGCCAGGACGGCTGCGACCACAGCGGCTTGCCACGGATCTCGTTCATTCAGTTCAGCTCGCCCAACCTGCTCGTGCCTGCGGAGCCCTTGACCATCAAGGGCAAGCTGAGCCTGCCGCGGCAAGGCGACGGCCATCGCGGCTGCGCCGGCACCCAGCGCCGCAAGCTTCCCGCGGTGGTGATCCTGCACGGCTCGTCTGGCGTTGATGCGCGCGGCGACTTCTACGAGGCCGCGCTCAACGAGGCGGGCATCGCCACGCTGCAAATCGACATGTGGGAGGCGCGCGGGGTGGCTTCGGCGGCCGACCGGCCCAAGGCGCCGATCCTGACCTACCCGGACGCGTTCTCGGCGCTAGCGTTTCTGGCCGCGCAGCCCGGCATCGACACGGGGCGCATCGGCGTGCTCGGCTTCTCCTGGGGCGGCGTGATGAGTCTGGAGGCCTCCGAACTCCTTTATGCCGGGATGTTCGGCGGGGGCAGGCAGTTCAAGGCCCACGTGGCGCACTACCCCGTGTGCTATGCCGCGAACAAGCAGTTCCCGGGCTTGCCGCCGCCGGCTCAGTTCGGCTCGCAGTACCTGAACCCGACCGGCGCACGCGTGCTCATCCAGCTTGGAAGTCTGGACGACTACGACAACGGTGCCGGCCCATGCAAGGCGCTGGCGCAATCGGTCAACAGCGGCAACAGCCGTCTCATGGAAGTGGTGGAGTATCCGAACGCGCTGCATGCCTTCGACCGGCTCATGATCCCGATCGTGGTCAACGATCCCTTCGGCAACGAAGGGAGCATCTTCCAGACCGGGCATGCGCCGCCCGTTCGCATCGGCCCCAATGTGCCGCAGGCCTATGCCGCACGCGAGCGCGCCGTGCGGTTCTTTGCGCGGCACCTCTAGGAGTCCGGGCGGTCCGGGCTGGCAGCCAGCGTCCACGGCGATTGCTGGGCCGTTGTCACCACTGTCGGATTCCCGGCGACAAAGTGCGTGTGCCGACCGTCAGCAAGGGGCCGTAGGCTTGACGGCCGATCCGCCCAACTCGCCGCCTGGAACCCGGCATCCGCATTGGAGATGCCGGTCAGCAGTCACTCGCCGTCGACGGTCTCGGCCATCAGCGGGTATTCGCGAACGGCAGGTTCAGAGCAGGCCAGTTCGGAGCACCAGGCAATGAGCGGTCGAAGTTCATTCCGAATCGAACGCCCACCGCGACGACATGTAGCCGAACTCGATGTGCTGGTGCACGAAGTCGCAGATGGCCTGCACGCGCGCCCAGCCGGTCGGCCCTGCGCCGAAGCGTTGCCACGCGACTTCGGACAATCGGTCAGTCTCGCAATAGCGGCTGCCCAGCAGGTAGACCAGCGCCGAGTCTGGCAGCATCTCTACCGGCGTCTGCGTGGCCCAGGGCGCCACGACATCGACTTCGCCGCTGTCGTTCACCAGCGCATCCGCGCTCAGGACGAATCGGCCCGCCGGAGCGACGAGGCGGCTGCACCAATTGCCGAACAGGTCTCGGTAAGCGGTGACGGGGACGGACGGAATCGTCACGAGGTGGTCGGGGCGAACCAAGTCGGACGCACGCGAATAGTGGATGCTCAACGCGAGCAACATTGGCGTTGGTTGTAGGCATTGAAATGCCATCTCGAAACCAACGCGGATCTGCA
>Ga0073899_10002317_pt1 | contig 17171 bp, 18 predicted proteins | sample KloWWTmetaKNB5Ph_FD_88975 | JGI IMG/M metagenome (GOLD analysis project Ga0073899, IMG submission 88975) | Active sludge microbial communities from Klosterneuburg, Austria, studying microevolution and ecology of nitrifiers - Klosterneuburg... | ecosystem: Engineered > WWTP > Aerobic digester >...
GCTTTAGCTCAGTTGGTTAGAGCGACGGAATCATAATCCGCAGGTCCGGGGTTCGAGTCCCTGAAGCGCCACCAGCCTTTGTCGGCCCGGCACCTGCCGGGCCGAATCGTTTGCGAGGTCCGGCTTGGCCTCAGGCCAGGCGGGCTCTGTCCACTCTCCACAGCCCCTGGATCCACACCATGTTTCGCTGTGCTGCACTGGGCCTGCTGGCCCTGACCCTGCTTTCAACCGCCCAGGCCCAGGTGCCCCGGCTGTTCCCGGCCCATGCCCTTCGTGGCGAGATCACCGGCACCGCACCGCCCGACGTGCTGCTGAACGGCAGGCCGGCCAGACTGGCGCCTGGTGCACGAATTCGCAACCAGGAAAACCGCTTCGACCTGATCAGCCAGATCGCCGGGCAAAAGCTGGTTGTGAACTACACGCTCGAAGCCGGCGGGATGCTGCTGGAAATCTGGATCCTGACGCCATCGGAGCAGGCCAATCGGCCCTGGCCCGCCACGCGTGAGCAGGCGCAGACCTGGACCTTCGACCCGATCGCCCAAGCCTGGACGCGGCCATGAACCCGTCGACACCGGCCAAGAAGGTTTTCATCCGCACCTTCGGCTGCCAGATGAACGAGTACGACTCGGACAAGATGTCCGACGTGTTGCGTGCCGCCGAAGGCTATGAGCCGACCGACGATGTCGAACAGGCCGACCTCATCCTCTTCAACACCTGCTCGGTGCGCGAGAAGGCGCAAGAAAAGGTGTTCAGCGATCTGGGCCGCGTCAAGCACCTCAAGCGCAAGGGTGTGTTGATCGGTGTCGGCGGCTGCGTGGCCAGCCAGGAAGGCAGCGCGATCATCGAGCGCGCACCCTACGTCGATCTGGTGTTCGGCCCGCAGACCCTGCACCGGCTGCCGCAGATGATCGAGGCGCGCCGGGCCGAGCGGCGGCCGCAGGTGGACATCAGCTTCCCCGAGATCGAAAAGTTCGATCACCTGCCGCCAGCCCGTGTGGATGGTGCTTCGGCCTTCGTGTCGATCATGGAAGGTTGCTCGAAGTACTGCTCCTACTGCGTCGTGCCCTACACGCGCGGCGAAGAGGTCAGCCGTCCCTTCGACGATGTGCTGACCGAAGTGGCCGGGCTGGCCGACCAGGGCGTCAAGGAAGTGACCCTGCTGGGGCAGAACGTCAACGCCTATCGCGGCAACATGGGCAGCGGCCCGGACGTCGCCGACCTGGCGTTGCTGCTCGAGTACGTTGCCGAAATCCCCGGCATCGAGCGCCTCCGCTACACCACCAGCCATCCGAACGAGTTCACGCCCCGGCTGATCGAGGTCTACGGCAAACTGCCCAAGCTGGTGAACCACCTGCACCTGCCGGTGCAGCACGGCAGCGATCGAATCCTGATGGCGATGAAGCGCGGCTACACCGCGATGGAATACAAGAGCACCATCCGCAAGCTGCGTGCGGTGCGCCACGGCATCAGCCTGTCCAGCGATTTCATCGTCGGATTTCCGGGCGAGACCGACGACGACTTCGCACGCACGATGAAGCTGATCGACGACGTCGGCTTCGACGCCTCATTCAGCTTCGTCTTCAGCCCACGCCCCGGAACACCGGCGGCCAATCTGCCCGGCGAGACGCCGCGCGAGCTGAAACTGCGCCGCCTGCAGCAGTTGCAGGCGGCCATCGAACAGCACGTGGCGCGCATCAGCGACAGCCGGGTAGGCACCGTGCAGCGCATCCTGGTCGAAGGGCCGTCGCGCCGCAATGCGGCTGAGCTGATGGGCCGCACCGAATGCAACCGCATCGTCAACTTCGACGGCGGCCCCTTGGCCGGCCGCCTGGTGGGGCAGATGATCGATGTGTGCGTCACGCAGGCCTATCCGCACTCGCTGCGCGGTACGCCCGTGGTCGCCGATTCGGCTGTCCGAACCGCCTAAAGGCGTCGCCGTCGGTGGACGAAGGCCAGCACAGCGGCAGCGGCCAGCACCATCAGCCCGTAGGTGGCCATGCGGCCATCTCGGCCGAACGCGATGAAACCAACCAGCGTGCAGCCCGTGGCAGCGGCCGTCGTCGCCAGCACCAGGCGTCGCCAGCTGACAGCCTGCAAGCGGCGCCGCCAGAGCAAGCGGGCGCCGCCAGCAGCAATCACGCCGAACAGCGTGGCCACGGCGAACAGGTTCATCACGTGCCAGAACAGATCGAAGGCACCCATCGGGTCGAGGTTCTCGGAAGGGGTTTCAGTTCATCGATGACTTGACCCTCGTCAAGTCATCCCGGTGCCCGCATGATCGAGACTCGGGTCTCGGGCCAGACGACTGGAACCGCCCGCCAATCCTACAATCTGCCTGTGCCCGTCTTCGCCCTCGGCCTGAACCACACCACGGCTCCACTGGACTTGCGGGGTCGATTGGCGTTTGCGCCCGGGACCTTGACGCCAGCGCTGCGCGGGCTGCAGGGCCGGCTTCAGCGGGCGACGCCCGAAGCTGCGCTGGTCTCAACCTGCAACCGCACCGAGCTGTACGTGGCGGCCAGCCAGGCGGCGATGCAAGAGCTGGTGGCACCGGCCATGGACTGGCTGGCGTCCGAAGGCGGGGTCAGCGCCGACCACTTGCGCAGTCACACCTACGTGATGGAAGACCGTGCCGCCGCCCGGCATGCCTTCCGCGTTGCGTCGGGGCTCGACTCGATGGTGCTCGGTGAGCCGCAGATCCTGGGCCAGATGAAGCAGGCCGTGCGCCAGGCCAACGAAGCCGGCACGCTGGGCACCACGCTGCACCAGTTGTTCCAGCGTTCGTTCTCGGTGGCCAAGGAAGTGCGCACCTCCACTGAAATCGGCGCCCATTCGATCAGCATGGCCGCGGCCGCCGTTCGGCTCGCATCCCAGTTGTTCGAGGATCTGCATGACCTGCAGGTGCTGTTCGTCGGTGCCGGTGAAATGATCGAACTGGTGGCCACCCACTTTGCTGCACGCGCCCCCAAATCGATGACGGTTGCCAACCGCACGCTCGAACGCGGCGAGCGGCTGGCCGCCCGCTTCGGCGCCCATTCGCTGCGCCTGTCCGAGCTGCCGAATCGCCTGCACGAGTTCGATGTCGTGATCTCGTGCACCGCCAGCACGGTGCCGATCATCGGACTGGGTGCCGTCGAGCGTGCGTTGAAAATGCGCCGGCACCGCCCGATGTTCATGGTCGATCTGGCGGTGCCGCGTGACATCGAGGTCGAGGTCGCGTCCTTGGGAGACGTCTACCTCTACACCATCGACGACCTGTCGGCGCTGGTGCAGACCGCCGGCGAAAAGCGTCAGGCCGCGGTGCAGCAGGCCGAGGCCATCATCGACGCGGGCGTACTGAGCTTTGAACACTGGCTCGACCAGCGTGCCGCCGTGCCGTTGATCCAGGCTCTGAGCCGGCAAGTCGACGACTGGAGCGCGGTGTCGCTGTCGCGCGCACGCCGCCAGCTTGCACGCGGCGAACCGATCGACACGGTGCTCGAAACACTGAGTCGTGGCCTGACCAACAAGATGCTGCACGGGACGCTGGCCGAACTGCATGCTGTTGAAGGCCCTGAGCGTGAGGCGCTGGCGCAAACATTGTCGCGCCTGTTCCTGCGCGGCAGCGGTCGCAGCCCCAGCGGCGACGGCCGTTAGCTTCCCACTCCGCAAGACGCATCGCCAGGCGGCGCTGCGCCTGCGCCCGCGTCTGCCATGACACCATCCCTGCGAGAACAGTTCGAGCGCCTGGCCATGCGGCTGAAGGAACTCGACGCCAACCTGTCCGACCCCGAGGTCGGTGCCGACATCAATCGCTATCGCAGCCTGTCGCGCGAACAGTCCGAGGCCGCCCATGTCGTCGGCCTGTTCCGCAGTTACCAGGCCAGGGAAGCCGACCGGGCAACGGCCGAGGAGATGCTGGCCGATGTCACGCTGCACGACGCCGAGATGCAGGCCATGGCGCGCGAGGAGGCCGACAACGCCGAGACGGATCTGCTGCGCCTGGACCGTGAGCTGAAGGCTGCGCTGTTGCCGCGTGACCCCGACGACGAACGCAATGCCTTCCTGGAGATCCGCGCCGGCACGGGGGGCGACGAATCGGCGCTGTTTGCCGGTGACCTGGCGCGCATGTACCTGCGCTTTTGCGAGCGCAGGGGCTGGCGCACCGAGGTGCTGAGCGAGAACGCGGCCGAACTGGGCGGCTACAAGGAGCTGGTGCTGCGCGTCGAAGGCGCAGATGTCTTCGCCTGCCTGCGTTTTGAATCGGGCGGTCATCGGGTGCAGCGCGTGCCGACCACCGAATCGCAGGGCCGCATCCACACCAGCGCTTGCACGGTGGCGGTGATGCCCGAGCCCGACACGGCCGAGGAGGTTCAGCTCAACCCGGCTGAACTGCGCATCGACACCTTTCGCGCCAGCGGCGCTGGCGGGCAGCACGTCAACAAGACCGACAGCGCGATCCGCATCACCCACCTGCCCACAGGCATCGTCGCCGAGTGCCAGGACGATCGCTCGCAGCATCGCAACAAGGCCAAGGCGATGTCCGTGCTGGCCGCGCGACTGCGCGACAAGGACCGCAGCGAACGCGCCGCCAAAGAGGCCGCCACGCGCAAGGCCTTGATCGGCAGCGGCGACCGATCGGACCGCATCCGCACCTACAACTTCCCACAGGGCCGAGTGACCGACCACCGAATCAACCTCACGCTGTACAAGCTGGCCCAGGTGATGGACGGCGACCTGGGCGACCTGGTGGATGCGCTGCAGGGCGCGCGCGCGGCGCAGCAGCTGGCGCAGCTCGAAACCGGGGCCGGCTGATGCAGGTGAAGGCTGCGCTGGCGCTGGCGCGCAGCCGCGGCGTCGAGCGGCTCGACGCCCAGTTGCTGCTCAGCCACGCGTTGGCTCAGTCGCGCAGCTGGCTGATCGCCCATGACGACCACCCGCTGGCGCCGAGCCTGCAGCAGCACTTCGTACACAGTGTCGAGCGCCGCGCTGCAGGTGAGCCGCTGGCCTACCTGATCGGTGAACGTGAGTTCCACGGCCTGCGCTTCGTGGTTTCACCCGCCGTGCTGGTGCCCCGGCCCGAGACCGAACTGCTGGTGGACTGGTCGTTGGCGGTCTTGCGCGCCAGCGAGGCAGTCCCGATCGTCGACCTGGGTACAGGCAGTGGCGCGATTGCGGTGACGCTGGCCCGGCGGCGACCCGACCTGCACGTCACCGCCACCGACATCGATCTGACCGCGCTGCGGGTGGCACAGCTGAACGCAAAGCAGCTGGGCGCGTCGATCGAGTATCTGCACGGGAGCTGGTGGCAGCCGGTGGCGGGCCGCCGCTTTCAGCTGGCGGTGTCCAACCCACCCTACATTGACGAGAACGATCCCCATCTGCCCAACCTGCGCCACGAGCCACGGCATGCGCTGACACCAGGCGGTGACGGCCTGGCTGCACTGCGCCAGATCGTCTGTGGCGCACCGGCCCACCTCCAGCCCGGAGGCTGGCTTTTGCTCGAACATGGCCACGATCAGGGTGCCGCGGTTCGAGCCCTGCTGGACGATGCCGGTTTCACGTGTCCGCAAACCCGGCGCGACCTGGCGGGACTGGAACGCTGCAGCGGCGCGTGTTGGCCCGGTGACACCTGAGGTCGCACGAAATCACGTCCAGGTGCTCAGGTTGCCGGCCAACGGCTTGGCTTTGGCGCATCATGTGTCAAACCCCGTCCAGCGGCAGCCCCTACCGCCCAGGAGACACGCCATGGCACACACCCGGTACGCCGTTCGAACCTGCGCAACCACGCTTGCAGCCGTGCTGGCAGTGCTGTGGCAAGGCTTCGCCGTCGCTGCCGATGGCCTGAGCCTGCCCGATGGCGTCGCGATCTGGCCACGCTGGCAGGCACGGCTGATGTTGATCGACAACCCCGCCTCGCGCCTGCCAGGCAGCCATGGGCCGGGCCTCTCGCTTCCGATGCGGGCAGCCCTGCTGGGTGACTATGACCTCGGCAGACTGTCCTGGTCGCCGCCTGGCACGACAGGGCGACTTCGCGCCACCAGCGGGCTGATGTTCGGCCTGCGCGGCCTGACGTCGGGTGCCCAGGCCTTGCCAACCGGCGTAGGTGCTGCCGATGCGGCCCTGACGGCGCCCTACCTCGGGCTGGGCTATACAGGATGGCTCACCAAGACTGGCTTGAGCTTCAGTGCCGACCTGGGCGTGACGGCTGAACGACCGGGTGCCCGCTGGCAATTCGGGGCCGCGCAGTTCGGCAGCCAGGGCACCGACGCCGCGTTTGGCGAGCTTCGTTTGCAGCCGCGCCTGCAACTGGGCGTGCAGTACACCTACTGACCACCAGTTGACCGGCCGCAAACCGCTCGGCCCTGCCGCAAACCGTCGTGCACAGGGCGGGTATGCCCTTTGCCGTATAACCCTGCCCTGGACACATCCCCGCATTTCAAGAGGCTCCGCTATGAGCGACGTGCAGCAACAAATCGACGACCTCGTCAAGAACAACCACATCGTGCTCTTCATGAAGGGCACGGCGCAGTTCCCGCAATGCGGCTTCTCCGGCCGCGCCATACAGGTCCTCAAGGCCTGCGGCGTCGAAGACTTCAAGACCTTCAACGTGCTCGAGGATGAGGCGGTTCGCCAGGGCATCAAGGATTACGCCCAATGGCCGACGATCCCGCAGCTGTACGTGGGTGGTGAATTCGTCGGTGGCTCGGACATCCTGATGGAGATGTACCAGTCGGGAGAATTGCAGCGGGTCTTGAACCCAGCCTGACATGGTGCGCCCGCGGCTGGTCGTCGGCATCAGCGGCGCCAGCGGCGCTGCCTACGGGCTGGGGGTGCTGGACAGGGCGCGTGCGCTGGGTGTTGAAACCCATCTGGTGGCCACGCCGGCAGGCATCCTGAACGTGCACCACGAGCTGGGCCTGGACCGGTCGGCGCTTGAATCGCATGCCGACCACGCGTATGCATCGGGCGAGGTCGGCGCCTGCCTGGCCAGCGGCAGCTTCGACACCGCTGCGATGATCGTCGCGCCCTGTTCGATGAAGTCGCTGGCTGCCATTGCGCATGGCCTTTCAGACAATCTGCTCACGCGCGCCGCCGATGTCACGCTGAAAGAGCGACGGCGCCTGCTGCTGATGGTGCGCGAGACACCGTTCAATCTGGCCCACCTGCGCAACATGACGGCGGTCACCGAAATGGGCGGCGTCGTGTTTCCACCGCTGCCTGCCTTCTATCACCGGCCACTGACCGTGCAGGCGCTGATCGACGACACGGTCGAACGCGCGCTCGCACTGCTCGGTCTGGCCGGTGCTGCGCCCCGATCCTGGGCCGGGCTGTAGCGCCGGCCATCAGGTTGGCTTGATCTCCCACTGCCGCCGCGCGCCGAAAACCAGGTTCGGATACTCGGCACGGCCGCGGCTGCCGTTGTAGCGCCCCAGCGCCATGAAGAGGTCGCCACGCTCGACGTCGAGGTAGTGACGAAGGATGACGCAGCCGAACCGAAGATTGGTCTGCAGGTGAAACAAGCGGCTAGGGTCGCCGTCACCGATCAGGCGGGCCCAGAACGGCATCACCTGCATGTAGCCGCGCGCGCCGACGATGCTGATGGCGTACTTGCGGAATCCGCTTTCGACCTGAATCAGCCCGAGCAGCAGCGAGGTCTCGAGCCCTGCGCGTCGGCTCTCGTACCACGCCGTCTCCAGGAACTCGATCCGGGTCTGGTGTTCGGCCTTTTTCGGGCGCAACCGACGGCTGGCTTCACCCAGCCAGCGTAGGTAGGCCAGGCGGTGATCGATGTCATCGAAGCGCGGCTTGGGTGGCGCCAGTTCGGCCACCGACGCCGACAAGGCCGTGCGCACTGAGTCGATCAGGGGCTCTTCGAGCTGTGCGCCGGCGTGCGCAGCTCGAGGTGGCAACAAGAACAGGCCTGCGCCCGCCAACGCGAAGGCGCGACGGGCAGGGGCCGGGGCCCGTTCCTTCATGCCTCCAGTCGGCTGCGCACGGCTTGGGCCGCCTCGGTCAGCGGCACGACACTGGCGCCCGCCTCACGCCGGCCCTGCACCTCGACGGTGCCGGCTTTCAGGCCACGATCGGAGATCACCACGCGCAGTGGCAGACCGATCAGTTCCCAGTCGGCAAACATGGCGCCTGGCCGTTCACCACGATCGTCCAGCAGCACGTCGATGCCGGCTCCGGCCAGCTCGTCGTGCAGCGCCTCGGCGGCCGATCGCACCGCATCGCTGCGATCCATCCCGATGGGGCAGATCACCACGCTGAACGGTGCCATGGCCTGCGGCCAGATGATGCCGCGCTCGTCGTGGTTCTGCTCGATGGCCGCCCCCAGCAGCCGCGTCACGCCGATGCCGTAGCAGCCCATCACGAAGGGCTGCGGCTTGCCGTTTTCGTCGAGGAAGTTCGCCTTCATCGGCTCGCTGTACTTTTGCGTTCCGAGCAGGAACACGTGCCCCACTTCGATGCCGCGCTGGATTTCGAGCCGGCCCTTGCCGTCGGGTGACGGATCTCCGGCAACGACGTTGCGGATGTCGGCCACCAGGTCGGGTTCGGGCATGTCGCGGCCCCAGTTGACACCGGTGTGGTGAAAGTCAGCCTCGTTGGCCCCGCAAACGAAGTCACTCATCAGGGCCACCGTGCGGTCGGCCACCACCTGCACCGGTTTGCAGGGTGCAATCGGCCCCAGATAGCCCGGCTTGCAACCGAAGTGCTGTTCGATCTCGGCCACCGTCGCGAAACGATGGCCAGTCTTCAAGCCAGGCAGCTTGCCGGCCTTCACTTCATTGAGGCTGTGGTCGCCGCGCACCAGCAACAGCCAGACGGTGGTCTTGACGATCTCGCCACTGTCGTTCTTGTCGTCGGTGGCCAGCACCAGGGACTTCACCGTGCGCGACAGCGGCAAGCCCAGCAACTCGGCCACGGCCGCGCAGGTGGACTTGTCGGGTGTCGGCGCCTTCACAAGATCCTGCGTGGCTGCTGCCCGCATGTCCAGCAAGGGCAGCGCCTCGGCCAGTTCGATGTTGGCCGCATAGTCGCTGTCGGGGCAATAGACGATCGCGTCTTCGCCGGTGTCGGCGATGACCTGGAACTCGTGCGAGGCATCACCGCCGATCGACCCGGTGTCTGCGGCCACCGCGCGGTAGGTCAGTCCAAAGCGATCAAAGATGCGCTGATAGGCCGAGAACATGGCGTCGTAGCTGCGCTTGGCGCTGACCAGATCACGATCGAAGGAATAGGCATCCTTCATCGTGAACTCGCGACCGCGCATCACGCCGAAGCGCGGGCGGCGTTCGTCGCGAAACTTGGTCTGGATGTGATAGAAATTCTTCGGCAGTTGCTTGTAGCTGCGCAGTTCCTGCCGGGCAATGTCGGTGATCACCTCTTCGCTGGTGGGCTGGATCACGAAGTCGCGATCGTGCCGGTCTTTCACGCGCATCAGTTCAGGCCCGTAGGCCTGGAAGCGCCCGGTCTCCTGCCACAGCTCGGCCGGCTGCACCACCGGCATCAGCAACTCCACCGCGCCGGCCCGGTTCATCTCTTCACGGATGATGGCCTCGATCTTGCGGATCACGCGCAAGCCCATCGGCATGTAACTGTAGATGCCGGCACCCAGCCGCTTGATCATGCCCGCACGCATCATGAGCTGATGGCTGACGATCTCGGCGTCGGCGGGCGCTTCTTTGAGCGTTGAAACGAAGGTCTGTGAGGCTTTCATGGGCGCTGGGTTATCACCAGCGCCGCCCCCGGCAGGCCCGGTGGCCGCCGCGTGCAGCCCGATGCGGGTTTGCGAGCAATCGCTCCCCGCACTGTGCCGGTGCAATAATGATTTCAGTCACGAAATTTGGGGTCCGATTATGCTCGACCGGGACGGCTTCAGGCCCAACGTCGGCATCGTCCTGCTCAATGCGCGGAACCAGGTGTTCTGGGGCAAAAGACTGCGCACCCACTCCTGGCAATTTCCGCAGGGCGGCATCAAACATGGTGAGTCGCCCGAGCAGGCCATGCTCCGCGAATTGCACGAAGAGGTCGGGCTGCTGCCCGAACATGTCGAGATCGTCGGCCGCACTCGCGATTGGCTGCGCTATGAAGTTCCAGACCACTTCATCCGCAAGGACGCACGCGGCCACTATCGCGGCCAGAAGCAGATCTGGTTCCTGCTGCGTCTGGTAGGTCGCGACAGCGACATGAACCTGCGCGCCACCGACCATCCCGAATTCGACGCCTGGCGCTGGAACGAGTACTGGGTGCCGCTCGACGTGGTGATCGAGTTCAAGCGCGGCGTCTACGAAATGGCACTCACCGAACTGGCGCGCTTCCTGCCGCGGGTGAATCACCACAATCGATATCTGCGCTCGGGCATGCGGCACGCGAGACCCGATGATGATCACCGCAACGACAGCACGGGCAAAGTGGTGCCCGAATCCGGCAACTGAGCGGCGCATTGACCGCGCATGCGGTCACGGGAATCAGGTCAACACCAGGTTGTCGCGGTGGATCATCTCGGCTTCGTTGGCAAAACCCAGCAGGGCCGCAATCTGCGCTGACGCGTGCCGCGCGATCAACCGGGCTTCGGCTGCCGAATAGTTGGCCAGACCGCGCGCGATCTCGGTGCCGTCTTCGGCCAGCACGGCAATCACGTCACCGCGCGAAAAATCGCCTTGCACCGAGGTCATGCCGATCGGCAGCAGACTCTTGCCGCTGTCGCGCAGCTTGGCCACCGCACCGGCATCGACGATCACCCGTCCTCGAAGTTGCAGGTGATCGGCCATCCACTGCTTGCGTGCCGCGACCTTGGGCATGCCGGCAAGCAGGCTCGTGCCGATCGACTCACCCTGCGCCAGTCGCAGCAGCACGTCAGGCTCGCGCCCCCAGGCGATCACGGTGCCGGCCCCGCTGCGCGCAGCGCGCTTGGCCGCCAGGATCTTCGTCAGCATGCCGCCGCGCCCCAGGCTAGAGCCGGCGCCACCCGCCATCAGCTCCAGGCTGGGGTCACCGGCCAGGGCCTGGTCGACAAAGCGCGCCGATGGGTCCTTGCGCGGGTCGGCGGCATAAAGGCCGCGCTGGTCGGTCAGGATGACCAGCGCATCAGCCTCCACCAGATTGGCCACCAGCGCGCCGAGTGTGTCGTTGTCGCCGAACTTGATCTCGTCGGTGACCACGGTGTCGTTTTCGTTGATCACCGGGATCACGCGCAGCGACAACAGGGTCAGCAGGGTGGAACGGGCATTCAGGTAGCGCTCGCGATGGGCCAGATCGGCGTGGGTGAGCAGCACCTGGGCGCTGGCCATGCCGTGCTCGCGCAGCTTGCTTTCGTACATCTGCACCAGGCCCATCTGGCCGACCGCCGCCGCGGCCTGCAGATCGTGAATCTCGCGCGGACGCACGGCCCAGCCCAGGCGCTTCATGCCTTCGGCGATCGCGCCGCTGGAGACCATCACGAGTTCACGCCCCTGATGCGCCAGCGCGGCCATCTGGCGCGCCCAGTTCCCGATGGCGTCGGCATCGACGCCGCGGCCTTCGTTGGTGACCAGGCTCGATCCGACTTTGACGACGATGCGCCGCGCAGTCGCCATCAAACTAGCCACGGGCAGGCCCCTGCGGGTCTGCCGCGAATCGCGGGTCAGGATCGACCTCGACCTGGTGATGTTGCGACACCTGACGGTAGACATTCTCGATCAGAGGCTGCAGCCCCTGGCGTGCCAGTGCCGAGATCTCGAACACCGGCCCCTTCCAGCGCAGTCGGCGCACAAAATCCTTGACGCGTGCAGCCTGTTCGGCCTGCGGCACCATGTCCAGCTTGTTCAGCACCAGCCAGCGCGGCTTGGCGTGTAGCGCAGGATCGTACTTCTTGAGCTCGGCCACGATGCCGCGCGCCTGCGCCACGGGGTCGACCGTGTCGTCGAACGGCGCGATGTCGACGATGTGCAGCAGCAAGCGTGTGCGTTGCAGATGGCGTAAGAACTGGTGCCCCAGGCCGGCACCTTCGGAAGCGCCCTCGATCAGTCCCGGGACATCGGCGACGACAAAACTCTGCTCGGGCGCGACACGCACCACGCCCAGGTTCGGATGCAGGGTGGTGAAGGGGTAGTCGGCGATCTTCGGCCGCGCGTTCGAGATCGCCGCGATCAAAGTCGACTTGCCTGCATTGGGCATGCCCAACAGGCCAACGTCGGCCAGTACGCGCAGCTCGAGCGCCAGCTTCTTGTTGTCGCCTGGCCAGCCCGGCGTCTTCTGGCGCGGCGAGCGGTTGGTGCTGGTCTTGAAGTGCAGGTTACCGAAGCCACCGTCACCGCCCTTGGCCAGCAGCACCTTCTGCCCATGTTCGAGCAGCTCGGTCAGCACCTGGCCGCTGTCGGCATCGGTCACGATGGTGCCCACCGGCATGCGCAGCACGATGTCGTCGCCCGCGGCTCCGAACTGATCGGACCCGCGACCCGCCTCGCCGTTGCGCGCCTGGTGCCGGCGCGCGTAGCGGTAGTCGATCAAGGTGTTGATGTTGCGATCAGCCTGCGCCCACACGCTGCCACCGCGACCGCCGTCACCGCCGTTGGGGCCACCAAAGGGGATGAACTTCTCGCGGCGGAAGCTGGCGCAACCGCTGCCACCGTCGCCGGCGGCGACGTCGATCGTGGCTTCATCGATGAACTTCATGCGGCTCTCCTGGTGTCGGCGCCATAACGACGAAGCCCCGGCGGGCCGGGGCTTCGGGTTCGTGAACGCGCGGTATCAGACCGGCGCCACGACCACCATCTGGTGGTTTTGCGGGCCCTTGACCTCGAACGCCACCTTGCCGTCGATCAAGGCGAACAGCGTGTGGTCACGCCCCATGCCGACGTTGGTGCCCGGGTGGAACTTGGTGCCGCGCTGACGCACGATGATCGAACCGGCAGAAACGGCCTGACCTCCGAACACCTTCACGCCGAGCATCTTCGGCTTCGAATCGCGGCCGTTGCGGGTTGAGCCACCGCCCTTTTTCTGTGCCATGGTTAGTGCTCCTTCAGGCGCTTGCCGCCACGTTCAGCGAGCCGATCTGCAGCTCGGTGTAAGTCTGGCGATGGCCGCCGTGCCGTTGGTAATGCTTGCGACGACGCATCTTGAAGATGCGCACCTTGTCGTGCTTGCCATGCGCCAGCACCGTGGCCATGACTTGGGCACCCGCGACCCAGGGCGTTCCCACCTGAAGCTCGGCGCCGTTTCCGACGGCGAGCACCTGGTCGATCACGATCTCCTGGCCCACGTCCGCAGCAATCTGTTCTACCTTGATCTTCTCGCCGGCAGCAACCTTGTATTGTTTGCCACCGGTTTTTATGACCGCGTACATGAATGACCTTTCTGGATTCGTCTGAGCCCGAGGCTGGCTTCAGCAGCGCGCGAGGCACGCCCTTACCGCCCTACCTCTGCCTACTCTTGTCTTCGATTGCTTGGGGGTTGCTTGGGGGTTGGTTGATCTACCCGTGAACTTCCCGCGTGCTCGAAGCTTTGGCTTCCTTTAGTTTCTCCACTGCGTGAGGCGCAGATGGAAAAGCTCTCTATATTACCACAGCGGGTACGTGCGGCGCCCCCCGGCGACACCCAACGCACGAGCCTGGCCCGGCTTTCTATAATTCTCTGCCCATTGCCGGTCAAGATCTTGCCCCTCGCCTCTGCCGCTGCAACCCCGCTGCCCGATCCGCCGACCATCGACCCGATGGCGGCCGACATGCAACAGGTCGACCGCGTCATCCGGCAACGGTTGTCGTCACAGGTTGCGCTGATCAACCAGATCTCGAGCTACATCGTCGGTGCCGGCGGCAAACGCATCCGCCCGCGCCTGGTGCTTTTGTTTGCGCAGGCCTTGGGTTTCGACGGGCCCGAGGCCCATGAACTGGCGGCCACGGTCGAGTTCATCCACACAGCCACCTTGCTGCACGACGACGTGGTGGACGAGTCGTCGCTGCGCCGCGGCCGCGCCACGTCGAACGCGATGTTCGGCAATGCCGCCAGCGTCCTGGTGGGCGACTTCCTGTACTCGCGGGCCTTTCAGATGATGGTCTCGGTGCAGCGCCCGCGCGTGCTCGAGGTGCTGGCCGACGCCACCAACGTCATCGCCGAAGGCGAGGTCCTGCAGTTGATGAACATGCACGACCCCGATCTCTCCGTGGACGAGTATCTGCGCGTGATCCGTTTCAAGACCGCCAAGCTGTTCGAGGCCAGCGCGCGGCTGGGGGCGGTGCTCGCCGACGCCGACGCCGCGCAGGAACTGGCCTGCGCGACCTATGGTCGCGCATTGGGCACGGCCTTCCAGCTGGTGGACGATCTGCTCGACTACGAAGGCAGCAGTGACGAGCTCGGCAAGAACGTCGGCGACGACCTGCGCGAAGGTAAACCCACGCTGCCGCTGCTGGTGGCCATGCAACGCGCCACGAACGAAGAAAAGGCGCTGATCCGCAAAGCCATCGAAGCGGGCGAGGTCGAACGCCTGCCCGATGTCATCGCGATCGTGCGCCGCACCGGTGCGCTCGATGCCACGCGGCAGGCCGCCGAAGCCGAAGCCTCGCTGGCCCGCGACAGCATCGCCACATTGCCGCCATCGAATGCCCGCGCCGCTCTGCTAGAATTATCGGTTCGGGCCGTGCACCGCTCAGCTTGAGCGGTGTCGCGCCGCCCGAAGATTCAAGGCCGATGCAGGGTTCCCCGGCACGGCTCATCGGGGTGTAGCTTAGCCTGGTAGAGCGCTACGTTCGGGACGTAGAGGCCGGAGGTTCGAATCCTCTCACCCCGACCAGGTTCTTGCCCGCCGCGACCAGTATGGCGCGGCTCTCAGACGGCAGGTTCCGCTTCATGCTTGTAAGTGCATGTGCCATGGGCACGACTCGTGCTTGCGTACCGTTTACAGGGTGCGCCGGATCGGCGATGATCGATCGGATATGACTGTCGCCCGCCAGACCTAGATGGCCACGGAACTCCTTGAGTCGCTCCCCAACGCCTTGTCGGGCGTGGCCCGCGTTCTGGTCAATGCCGGCAAGATCAGCAGCAAGACCGCTGAGGACCTGATCAAGTCCGCGCGCGACCGCAAGTCCAGTTTCTCGTCGGCCGTGGTGGCCGCGGGTGCGGTGTCGCCAGCCGAGCTGGCGCATACCTTGTCGACAGCACTGGCGCTGCCCCTGCTCGACCTCAATGCGGTCGACCAGCAGAAGGTGCCACGCAACATCCTGGACCAGAAGACGGCGTCACAGTACCAGCTGCTGGTGCTCGGCAAGCGCGGCAGCCGGTTGTTCGTGGCGACGGCCGACCCCACCGACCAAGAGGCCGCGGAACGCGTCAAGTTCGCCACCCAGCTCAGCCCTGAATGGGTGATCGTCGAGCAGGACAAGCTGGCCAAGCTGGTTGAAGCCCAGGGCACCAGTGCCAGCGAAGCGCTCGAGTCGATGGCCAGCGGCGACTTCAAATTCGACGTCACGGACGAGGACGCGGCCCCCAGCGAGTCGCCCGACATCGCCACCGAGGTCGAGGACGCGCCCGTTGTGCGCTTCCTGCAGAAGATGCTGATCGACGCGATCAACATGCGCGCGTCCGACCTGCACTTTGAACCCTACGAATACACCTATCGCGTTCGCTTTCGGGTCGACGGCGAACTGCGCGAGATCACCCAGCCGCCGATTGCCATCAAGGAAAAGCTGGCTTCGCGCATCAAGGTCATCTCGCGCATGGACATCGCTGAAAAGCGTGTCCCGCAAGACGGCCGCATGAAGCTCAAGTTCGGCAGCAAGGCGATCGACTTCCGCGTCAGCACGCTGCCGACGCTGTTCGGTGAAAAGGTGGTGATCCGGATCCTGGACCCCTCCAGCGCCAAACTGGGCATCGAGGCGCTGGGCTACGAGAAGATCGAGAAAGACCGTCTGATGCTGGCCATCCAGCGCCCCTACGGGATGATTCTGGTCACCGGCCCTACCGGCAGCGGCAAGACGGTGTCGCTCTATACCTGCCTGAACATCCTGAACCAGCCCGGCGTCAACATCTCCACGGTCGAAGACCCAGCCGAAATCAACCTGCCGGGCATCAACCAGTGCAACGTCAACGACAAGGCCGGACTGACCTTTGCCGCGGCGCTTAAATCGTTCCTGCGCCAGGATCCCGACATCATCATGGTCGGCGAGATCCGCGACCTCGAAACAGCCGACATCGCGATCAAGGCTGCGCAGACCGGCCACATGGTGATGTCGACGCTGCACACCAACGACGCCCCGACCACGCTGACCCGCTTGCTGAACATGGGTGTGCCGCCGTTCAACATCGCCTCCAGCGTGCTCTTGATCACGGCACAGCGCCTGGCGCGCAGGCTGTGCGAGAACTGCAAGACACCGGCCGACTATCCGCGTGAAGCCATGCTCAAGGCCGGGTACCAGGAGACCGATATCGACGGCAGCTGGAAGCCGTACCGAGCAGTCGGCTGTTCGGCCTGCAACAACGGCTACAAAGGCCGCGTCGGCCTGTACCAGGTGATGCCAATGACAGAAGCCATCCAGCGCATCATCCTGGCCGAGGGTTCGGCGCTGGACATCGCGGTGCAGGCGCAGAAGGAAGGCGTGCGTGACCTGCGGCAATCGGGCCTGATCAAGGTTCGCGCCGGCGTGACCACGCTCGAAGAAGTGATCACCGTCACCAACGAATAACCGGCCGCCCGGCTCGCCTGGGCGGCATCGGTCGGAGGCCTCATGGCAACTGCAGCACTGACAAAGAACCCGAAGGACGCGATCTTCGAGTGGGAGGGCAAGGACCGCAACGGCAAGATCGTGCGCGGCGAGATCCGCGCCGGCGGCGAAGCGGTGGTCAGCGCCAGTCTGCGGCGCCAGGGCATCCTGGTCAACAAGGTGCGCAAGCGCCGCATGGCCGGCGGGCGCTCGATCAAGCAAAGGGACATCGCGATCTTCACGCGCCAGCTGTCGACAATGATGAAGGCCGGCGTGCCGCTGCTGCAGTCGTTCGACATCGTTGGTCGCGGCAGCACCAACCCGCGCATGACCAAGCTGCTCAACGACATCCGCAGCGATGTCGAGACCGGCACCAGCCTGTCGGCGTCGTTTCGCAAGCACCCGCTGCATTTCGATTCGCTGTACTGCAACCTGGTCGAAGCCGGTGAGGCTGGCGGCATCCTTGAGGCCTTGCTCGATCGCCTGGCGATCTACCAGGAAAAGACGCTGGCC
>Ga0073899_10002318_pt1 | contig 17169 bp, 12 predicted proteins | sample KloWWTmetaKNB5Ph_FD_88975 | JGI IMG/M metagenome (GOLD analysis project Ga0073899, IMG submission 88975) | Active sludge microbial communities from Klosterneuburg, Austria, studying microevolution and ecology of nitrifiers - Klosterneuburg... | ecosystem: Engineered > WWTP > Aerobic digester >...
CGACTGCTGGCGCTCGACGCCGCCCCCCGTTTCGAAGCAGCGATGGGGCAAAGACCCATCGCTCGCACGCCCCATTTCAGTCTGCATGTGATGGTCGAGCGGAAGTTGTCAACAGCCCCGGAGGTCAACACTCCCGTGCCTGTGGATGAATCCATCGGTCAGGTTGTCGAGGCCTGCGGCGTGGTCAGCCAGCTGCGGCTGGGCATGGTGGTCCCGAAGCGGCATGCCCGCCGATCCGTGACCCGCAATCTCGTGCGCCGACAGGTCCGTGAGTGTGTGCGCCTGCACCTGGCCGAACTGCCCGCGGGCGACTGGGTGCTGCGGCTGCGCGCTCCCTTTGACCGCAACACCTTCCGCAGCGCGGCATCCACCGCGTTGCGCGTGGGCGTTCGTGCGGAAATTGAACAGCTCCTGCGCGATGCGCTGCGCCGACTGGCCAGCGCACAGCGACCGGCGCCCCGCACGGCCTGACCGCCATGCAGCCGGTCCACCTCCCCCTCGCTCCCGATGGAAGCGTCCTGGCGCTGAACCCGGCGCAGCGGGCCCTGATCGCGGGCGTGCGCGGGTACCGGCTGCTGCTGAGCCCCTGGCTCGGGGCCTCCTGCCGTTTCTGGCCCACCTGCTCCGCCTTTGCGATCGATGCACTGGCGCAGCATGGCGCCTGGCGCGGCAGCCTGCTGGCAGCAGGTCGCATCGCCCGCTGTCAACCCTGGTGCAGTGGTGGACACGACCCCGTGCCACCGCCCGGCACCGGCCTGTTCACCGCACTGCTGCGCCGGCAAGGTGGCACCAGCGCTTCCAGCCCGCCCGGCGAGGGTGAGCAGGCACCCACTTCGATCGAATCCCTGTCGCCCCCGGTGACGCCCGACCCCGTTTCCCGAAAGTTGTCCGCATGAACGACGTTCGCCGTGCCCTGCTCTGGGGCATTTTTTCGCTGTCGCTGGTGATGCTCTGGGACGGCTGGACCCGTCACAACGGCGGCCCGTCGATGTTCAGTCCGGCAACTCCGGCCCAGGTCGCGTCCGCCGCGGCATCGGCCAACGGGGTGCCCTCGGCCAGCGGTGTGGCCCAGCCTGCGGCGGCCGCCGCGCCCGGTGCCGTCCCCGCAGCCGCTGCGGCAGCCTCCGCGGCCGGGGAGACGGTGCAGATCGTCACCGACACGATGAAGGCCACGCTGGACAGCCGGGGCGGCTCCCTGGTGCGCGTCGAGCTGCTGACCTTCCGCGATCAACACGATGCCAAGACCAACGTGGTGCTGCTCGACCGCAGCGCCCAGCGCGTCTACACCGCCGAGACCGGGCTGATCGCCGCGGGCACCGGCGCTGCCCTGCCCAACCACACCACGGCGATGACCCTGCTGCCCGGTGACCGCCAGCTGGCCGAAGGCCAGAAGGAGCTGAAGGTGGCCTTCGAGACCACCTCTGCGGACGGCCTCCAGTGGGTCAAGACCTACACCTTCCGCCGCGGTGAATACACCGTGGGCGTGCAGCAGCAGCTCAAGAATGGCGGCGGCGCTCCGGTGGCGGCCCAGGCCTATTACCAGTTGCTGCGCGACGGCAACCCGCCGCCCAACGAGTCGAGCTTCTACTTCACCTTCACCGGCCCGGCGGTCTACACCGACGCGGGCAAGTTCCAGAAGATCGAGTTCAAGGACATCGAGAAGCGCGAAGCCGGCGACAAGCCCGGTCACGAAACCAAGGCCGACAACGGCTGGGTGGCCATGGTGCAGCACTACTTCACCTCCGCCTGGCTGCTCAGCGACACGTCGTCGCGCGAGATCTTCACCCGCAAGGTGGACAAGAACCTCTACGCCGTGGGCATGATCCAGCCGCTGGGTGAGCTGGCCCCCGGCGCCAGCCGCACGCTGGAGGCCACGCTGTACATCGGCCCGCAGGAAGAGAAGAAGCTGGAGACCCTGGCCCCCGGCCTTGAGCTGGTGAAGGACTATGGCTGGCTCACCCTGCTGGCCAAGCCGCTGTTCTGGCTGCTCGACCGCCTGCACGGCCTCATCGGCAACTGGGGCTGGGCCATCGTCGCCCTGGTGGTGCTGCTCAAGGCCGCCTTCTACTGGCTCAATGCCAGCGCCTACCGTTCGATGGGCAAGATGAAGGCCATCAACCCCAAGGTGCAGGAACTGCGCGAGCGCCACAAGGACGATCCGCAGAAGATGCAGCAGGAGATGATGCGCATCTACCGCGAGGAGAAGGTCAATCCGCTGGGCGGCTGTCTGCCCATCTTCGTTCAGATGCCCTTCTTCATCGCGCTGTACTGGGTGCTGCTGTCCAGTGTGGAGATGCGCGGCGCCCCCTGGCTCTATGTGAGCGACCTCGCACAGGCCGACACGCTGTTCTTCATCATCCCCGGCCTGAACATGCCGGTGGGCCCGCTGCCGCTGCTGATGGTGGCCAGCACCGTGCTGCAGACCTGGCTGAACCCCACGCCGCCGGATCCGGTGCAGGCCAAGATGATGTGGATCATGCCGCTGGCCTTCAGCGTCATGTTCTTCTACTTCCCGGCTGGCCTGGTGCTGTACTGGTTCACCAACAACGTGCTGTCGATCGCCCAGCAGTGGATGATCAACCGCCAGCTTGGCCTGAGTCACTGAGCGGCCTTTTCGGTTCGGGTTCGGATTCGGGTTCGGGTCCTGATCTGCAGGATTCGGACCGTCCCCGGCCCGGTACAGCCGACCGCCGGCCTCCTGAACTGTGGATTTGGCACGCGCTGCGGCTCACAGTTCGATGCGCATGACACGTTCACGGGATTGAGCGTGTCAACCCCGCAGGCCATCATGCGTTCAGCGGGGCATGACCTGAAGCCGTCGCTGCAGGCCTCCCTTTCGGGCTCGCAGCGACGTCCTCAGCTCGGGAGGATGAGTCCGGCACCACCGGCCGCTTCCCCCCGCGCCATACAACGACACCAGACGCCCTGACGAGCCCCTTCGCCAGGGCGTTCTTGTTTGGACTCGGCGCAGCGGCGACGACAATCCCGCCATGCTGCCCCGCCACCAGGACCCCATCGCTGCCATCGCCACCGCTCCCGGACGGGGTGCGGTGGGCATCGTGCGCCTCTCCGGGCGCAGCCTGCAGCCGCTCGCGCAGGCCCTCACCGGCCGGTCGCTGAAGCCCCGCCACGCTCACTACGGTCCCCTCCTGGCCGCAGACGCAGGCGCCATCGACCACGGGCTGGCGCTGTACTTTCCGGCACCGCACAGCTACACCGGCGAGGACGTGCTGGAGCTGCAGGCCCACGGTGGGCCGATCGTGCTGCAACTGCTGCTGGCGCGCTGCCTGGAGGCCGCCGCCCAGCCCGGCCCGGACGGCCCCCCCCTGCTGCCCCACCTGCGGCTGGCCGAACCCGGTGAGTTCACCGAACGCGCCTTCCTGAACCACAAACTCGACCTTGCGCAGGCCGAGGCGGTGGCCGACCTGATCGACGCCAGCACCGAGGCGGCCGCCCGCAGCGCGGCACGCTCGCTGTCCGGCGAGTTCTCGCGCCACATCGGCGAGCTGCGCGAGCAGATGATCAACCTGCGCATGCTGGTGGAGGCCACGCTGGACTTTCCGGAAGAGGAGATCGACTTCCTCGAACGCGCCGATGCCCGTGGCCGCCTGCAACGGCTGGCGGCGCAGCTGGACCGGGTGCTCGACAGCGCCCGCCAAGGTGCACTTCTGCGCGACGGCCTGCGCGTGGTACTCGCGGGCCAGCCCAACGCCGGCAAGAGCTCGCTGCTCAACGCACTGGCCGGCGCCGAGCTGGCCATCGTCACCCCCATCCCCGGCACCACCCGCGACCGCATCGGCGAGACATTGCAGATCGAGGGCGTGCCGGTGCACGTCACCGACACCGCCGGCCTGCGCGAGGACCATGCCGCGGTGGACGAGGTGGAGCGCATCGGCATCTCCCGCAGCTGGGAGGCCATCGCCCAGGCCGATGCAGTGCTGCTGCTGCACGACCTGACCCGCGCCGAGAACGCCGAGTACCGCGCTGCGGATGCCGCCATCGAAGCCCAGCTGCCGGCGGCCGCCCACATCGTCCACGTGCACAACAAGGCCGACGCCGCCCCCGCAGCGGCGCAGCGGCTGGCCGAGGGCCCGGACGGCACCGGCAACGGCACGTGCGACCAGGTGATCCTGTCCGCCCGCACCCACGACGGCCTGGACCGCCTGCGCCGGCGCCTGCTGGAGCTGGCCGGCTGGCACGCCGCACCGGAGGGCGTGTGCATCGCCCGCGAGCGCCACGTCCAGGCCCTGCGCCGCGCCCGCGGTCACCTGGACGAAGCCCGCCAGCGCGCCGAGCTGGGCGATGCCGCCCTGGAACTGCTGGCCGAGGAACTGCGCCTGGCCCACGACGCCCTGGGTGAAATCACCGGCGCCTGCACACCCGACGACCTGCTGGGCGTGATCTTCGGGCGGTTCTGCATCGGCAAGTGAGCCTTCTCTTCTCCTCTTCCACGGCCCCCTCCCCGTCGATGGCGGCCTCCGGACCCTGCCCGGCCATTCCAGATCTTCGCCTGCACCAGCGCACCCCATGCCCCTCCCCCCCGGCAAGCCGCTCACCCGCCAGGTCGACCTGAACCTGCTGGAGCTGTTCGACACCGTCTACCGCACCCGCAACCTGACCGAAGCGGGGCTGCGGCTGGGCCTGTCGCAGTCGGCCGTCAGCCACAACCTGGGGCGGCTGCGGCAGGCCTATGGGGACGAGCTGTTCGTGCGGCTGCCGCGCGGGGTGCAGCCCACGCCGTTTGCCGACGGGCTGGCCGAGCCGGTGCGCAGCGCGCTGGACCTGGTGCGAGAAACGCTGGGCCGGGCCGCCTTCGTGCCGGAGCGCAGCGACCGGTTGTTCCACCTCGCGATGTCGGACATCGGCGAGTGCCTGTTCCTGCCGCGGCTGCTGGATGAGCTGTCGCGGCTGGCGCCGGGCGTGGTGGTGCGCAGCGCCGCGCCGGAGCTGCCCGCGCTGACCGACGGGCTGGCCTGCGGCGCCATCGACCTGGCGCTGGGCTACATGCCGGGGCTGGGCAAGCGCTGCCACCAGCAGGCGCTGTTTGACGAGCGCTTCGTCTACGTCGGCCGAGCCGGGCACCCGGACCTGGCGGCGCCGCCGACGCTGCAGGCGATGCGTCGCCTGCGCCATGTGGTGGCCAGCCCGCCGGGCACGCGGCACGCCGCCGCGGTGGAGGAGGTGCTGGCCGGCCCGCGGGTGCGTGCGCCGATCGCGCTGCGGGTGGGCAGCTTCCTGAGCGTGCCGCCCATCGTGGCCGGGTCTGACCTGGTCGCACTGCTGCCGTCCAACCTCGCAACGGTGCTGGGGCCACGTTTCGCCCTGGCGAGCCAGCCGCCCTGCGTGGACTTCCCGACCTTCGAAGTGTCGATGTACTGGCACGCACGGGTGCACCGGGAGCCCGGGCACGTCTGGCTGCGCGAGCGCCTGCACCAGCTGTTCTACCGGCACGCGATCTGAGCGCAACCCGGCCCTCCGTCATCGACGGCACCGATGACGGGCTGATGAACTTTCGATGGCGTCTCTGACGGCAGCGCCGCTACAGTATCTTGCTCAGGCAGCGCCGCGGCCTGCCACCCGACACGGCACACCGGCGCAGCAGCCTCACGACGCGTGGACACGCCGCTGCGCCCCACCAGAGGAGACATCGAAATGGCCGAGATCCTGGGCCTGGGACTTTCCCACTACCCGCCGCTGAGCGGCTTCGACGAGAACATGGCCGGCATCCTGCGCGGCCGCCTGGCCGACCCGGACATCCCGGCCGAAGCCAAGGACCCGGCGAACTGGCCGGCCGCGATGCGTGCCGAATGGGGCGACGACCAGGGCCGCGCCGCGGCCGCCCGCCACCGCGAGGCCATGCTGGTGGGCTGCCGCAAGGTGCGCGAGGCGCTGGACGCATTTCAGCCGGACTTCGTGCTGATCTGGGGCGATGATCAGTACGAGAACTTCAAGGAAGACATCATCCCGGCCTTCTGCGTGCAGGCCTACGGGGACATGACGGTCTACCCCTGGCGCCACGCCAGCGCCTCGGCGATGTTCGACGCCAAGACGAAGGACGCCTACGGCGGCGGCAAACCCAATGTCTGGCAGGAGACGGCCGACACAGCGATGCTGCTGCGCGGCCACCCGCAGGCCGCGCGCCACCTGGCCGAGCAGCTGCTGCTCAACGAGTTCGACATCGCCTATTCGTACCAGCCGCTGCACCACCCGGGGCTGGCGCATGCCTTCCTGAACGCGGTGTTGTACCTGGACTACGACCGCCGCGGCTTCCCCTACCCGGTGGTGCCGGTGCAGGTCAACTGCTACGGCCGTGCGGTGGTGAGCTACAAGGGTTTTGCCAGCCCCTGGGCCGACCGGGGGCGGCAGCTCGATCCGCCGTCGCCCACGCCGCGGCGCTGCATGCGCTTTGGCGCGCAGATCGCGCGCATCCTGCGCGAGAGCCCCTGGCGGGTGGCGGTGGTGGCGTCGTCGAGCTGGTCGCACGCCTTCCTGGTGGACAAGACTTTCCGCATCCAGCCGGACGTGGCGGCCGACCGGCGCCTGTACGAGGCGCTGCTGGCGGGCGACTATGCGTTCTGGGAGAACTACAGCCTGGCGCAACTGGAGGACGCGGCGCAGCAGGAGGTGCTCAACTGGTTCGCCCTGGTGGGCGCGATGCAGGAGCTGGGGCTGAAGCTGGAGTGGTCCGACTTCGTCGAAACCTGGGTGTTCAACTCAAGCAAGGTCGCCGCCATCGCGCGCTGACCGCTGCCGCGGCCGGCGGTGGCGGCGCGGTTGCTGCACACCCGCCGCTGCGCTGCGCAGAGGTTCGGTTCGGGTTCAGTGCAGGTTCAGTGGAGGTCAGTGATGCAGCGGGGCCGCTTCGGCCTCGGCCTGCAGCCGCAGTGACTCCAGTTCACCGATGAGTCGATCGGCATCCTTCAGGAAGCTGTCCCGATCGGTGTGGGGGTGACCCATCAACAACACGGAGGAATGCTCCACCAGTGCAGGATCCCCGGCCAGCTTGGCCCAGCGGCGCACTTCGTAGTACGTCACCAACGCAAGCCGGCCCAGGTCACCGGTGCGGCGGGCATACCAGAGATCGGCCAGAAGGTCGTCGAGTCCGAGCCGGAGCTTGGGGGTCAGTGCATTCATGGTGCGACGCAGCATCGGCCCGCAAGCTGAATGTAACCTTACAAATACCGCGTTCAAGGGTCAGGCTGGTGTTTGTACGTAGTCGAGTGGCAATCCGAGGTACCCCGGGGGTTTTGGGTGTTGCTCCAGGTTGGAGCGCACTTGCCGATCGCATGGCAGCGGCAAAGCCGGCGCGAGGGCGGTCGCATCGGATCCAGGCGATCACGGCTGCGGTTCCACGTTGACCAGGCCTACGATGCAGGGGTGTCTTCCCCCGTCCAACACGCTGGAGGCGGCCGTGAACCTGGCGCGAGAGTGTTTTGTCGTGATGCCCTACGGCAGCAAGCCCTTTCCGGATGGCAGCGGGCGCAGGTACGACTTTGAGAAGGTGTGGCGGGTGCTGATCACCCGGGCCGTGCGGGAGGCCGGCATGGCGCCGGTGCGCAGCGACCAGCGCATGACCTCCGGTATCGTGCATTCGGAGATGTTCCGCGACCTGCGTGACCGCGACGTGGTGCTGGCCGACCTGTCGCTGGACAACCCCAACGTCTTTTATGAACTGGGGGTGCGGCATGTGATGAGTGCCGGGGGAACGGTACTGATCTGCCGGCGCGACGCGAAGCTGCCCTTCGACGTGGGACTGTCGCGGGTGATCTTCTACGACTTCGACGGACAGAGCTTTGACTGGGAGGAGGTCGAGCGCGCCGTCAAGGAACTCAGCCTGGCGCTGACCGAGGCGGCCACCGGCCGGCCGGACAGCCCGGTGCATGCGCTGCTGGAGACGGTGCTGCCCAGCGACTCGGCGGCTGCGTTGCCGGCTGCGACGCGTGCACCGGAGCTGGCGCCCGACGCACAGCCCTGCGACGCCTACCAGCGCCTCACCGCGGCATCCTGGCGGCAGGCCGGCGGCGGACTGGAGGCCCTGTTCGAGACCGAGCGGGGCAGCGTGTTCGGCTCGCGCGCGCTCGCCCACCTGGCGCTGGACACCGGGCTGCCTCTCGGCAGCGATCCCGGCGTGGACCTGAGCCGGCGCCTGGCCAACCACCTCAACGACGGCCAGCAGTACCACCTGGCCAACCGTCTCTACGAGGCACTGCTCGAGCGCGGCCGGCTCACCCGCGGCAGCCTGCTGGCCTATGCCTCCTCGTACAGCGAGGCGCAGGACGACATTGCCGGGGCCGCACGGGGCATCGAGATCGCGCAGCAGGCGCTGGAGCAGGCACAGGCCTGCCATGCGGACGGCGAATCGGCCGAAGGGGTGATCGCCCGGGCCGAGTGCCACCGCCGCATCGCCGGACTGCGCCAGTGGTACTGGCAGAAGAGCGCCCAGCCGGCGGACCTGGAGGCCGCGATCCGCAGCTTTGGCGACGCGGTGCACTGGAACGACCGGGCTCGGCAGATCGGCATGCTCAAGCACCCGGGCTTCCTGGCCCAGGCCCGCCTGAAGCTGCTGGTGCTGCTGCGCATCCGCGACGCCAGCGCCGAGCGGCCGGACCAGGAGCGGCTGCGCGAGGCCATCGTCTCGCTGTCGGCCCAGCCGAACGACGACGTGAAGGGCCTGTCCTACCTCGGCTGGTTCCAGGCGCTGGCGCTGGCCGACCTGGGGCAGGGAGAAGCCGCGCTGCGCAAGGCCCGCGCCACTCTGGCCGACGACGCGGTGCTGCGCAGCGATGCGGAGCACTGGGAAATCGGGCGGCGGCAGTACGCGCTGATCCGCCGCTTCATTGAGCAGTACCTGCCCTACCTGCGCCACCACGGCATCGTCGGGCAGATCGCGCAGCTGCTGCAGCCCAGTCGGCGCTGAGGCGCGCCATCAACGGGCCGCTGCGGCCCGTGGGCGTCAGACGTTGGTCAGACGTTGAACAGGAAGTTCAGCACGTCGCCGTCCTTGACGACGTACTCCTTGCCTTCTGCGCGCATCTTGCCGGCGTCCTTGGCGCCCTGCTCACCGCCGAACTTGATGAAGTCCTCGTAGGCGATGGTCTGGGCGCGGATGAAGCCGCGCTCGAAGTCGCCGTGGATCACGCCGGCGGCCTGCGGCGCGGTTTCGCCGACGTGGATGGTCCAGGCGCGCACTTCCTTCACGCCCGCAGTGAAGTAGGTCTGCAGGCCCAGCAGCTTGAAGCCGGCGCGTATCAGGCGGTTCAGGCCCGGCTCGTTCTGGCCCATTTCGGCCAGGAACATCGCGCGGTCCTCGTCCTCCATCTCGGCCAGTTCGGCCTCGGTCTTGGCGCAGATGGCCACCACCTCGCTCTTCTGTGCGGCGGCGTAGTCCTTCAGGCGGTCCAGGAAGGGGTTGTTCTCGAAGCCGGTTTCACTCACGTTGCCGACGAACATCGCCGGCTTGGCGGTGATCAGGCACAGCGGCTTGAGCAGCACCAGCTCTTCCTTGCTGAAGTCCACCGAGCGCACCGGGCGGGCCTGGTCGAGCGCGGCCTGGCACTTCTCCAGCACCTTGACCAGGGCGGCGGCGTCCTTGTCGTTGCCCGAGCGGGCCGCCTTCAGGGAGCGCTGCAGCGTCTTCTCGACGGTGCTCAGGTCGGCCAGGCAGAGTTCGGTCTGGATCACCTCGATGTCGCTGATCGGGTCCACCTTGCCGGCCACGTGGATGACGTTGTCGTCCTCGAAGCAGCGCACCACGTTGACGATGGCGTCGGTCTCGCGGATGTGGCTGAGGAACTGGTTGCCCAGGCCTTCGCCCTTGCTGGCGCCCGCCACCAGACCGGCAATGTCCACAAACTCGACGATGGCCGGCAGGATGCGCTCGGGTTTGACGATCTCGGCGAGTTTGCCCAGGCGCGGATCGGGCACTTCCACCACGCCGACGTTGGGCTCGATGGTGCAGAAGGGGTAGTTCTCGGCCGCGATGCCGGCTTGGGTGAGGGCGTTGAAGAGGGTGGACTTGCCGACGTTGGGCAGGCCCACGATGCCGCACTTGAGGCTCATGGTGTCGTACTCAGGGGAAAGACGGGCTGCGGCCGCGGCGCGGCGTCGATGCGAGCCGGCGGGCGAAAGTCGGATTGTAGGTGGCGGGTCCCGGGAAGGTTTCCACCAGGACGGTTTCCAACAGGCAACGGTTGCCTCCCTGCACCGGACGGACCGGCAGCGCAGATTGACGACGCGCAAGCTGTGCGCCGCAGCCGGGTCGAACAATGCCCACTTCGGCCCGGCGGGGAGATCCCCTGCGGGCCGCCAGGGCCTGGATTCACAAGCCAGGACAGCGTACCGAGGACCCAGGAGACGAACCGATGCTGCAGATCCGCATCCACGGTCGGGGTGGGCAGGGGGTGGTCACCGCCGCCGAGCTGCTCTCTCTCGCCGCCTTTGAACAGGGGCGGCATGCCCAGGCCTTCCCGAGCTTCGGCTCGGAACGCACCGGGGCGCCGGTGGTGGCGTTCTGCCGCATCGACGACCGCGAGATCCGCCTGCGCGAGCCGATCATGGCGCCGGACGTATTGATCGTGCAGGACCCCACGCTGCTGCACCAGGTGGACGTGTTCCAGGGCCTGAAGCCGGACGGCTATGTGCTGATCAACAGCCGCCGCAGCTTCGACGACCTGGGCGTGGGCGAGGTGGCCAGGCGCTTTCGCCACGAGCGGCTGACCACCGTGCCGGCCACCGAGATCGCACTCAAGCACCTGGGCCGGCCGCTGCCCAATGCGGTGCTGCTGGGCGGGTTCGCCGCATTGTCCCGGCTCGTTTCGCTGGACGCGGTGGCGCACGCCATCCGCCACACCTTCAAGGGCGCGGTGGCCGAAGGCAACGTGGCCGCCGCGGCCGAGGCCTTCGCCTACGTCGAACGCGAACTGGAGGAGTTGGCCCATGCTCAAGCAGATTGAGGGTTCCCGGGCGGTGGCCGAGGCGGTGGCGCTGGCCCGCCCGGAGGTGATCTGCGCCTACCCGATCTCGCCGCAGACCCACATCGTCGAAGGGCTGGGTGAACTGGTGAAGAGCGGTGCGCTCAGTCCCTGCGAGTTCATCAACGTGGAGAGCGAGTTCGCCGCGATGAGCGTGGCCATCGGCGCCAGCGCGGCCGGTGCGCGCAGCTACACCGCCACCGCCAGCCAGGGCCTTCTGTTCATGGCCGAGGCGGTCTACAACGCCAGCGGACTGGGCCTGCCGATCGTGATGACGGTGGCCAACCGCGCGATCGGCGCGCCGATCAACATCTGGAACGACCACAGCGACAGCATGAGCCAGCGCGACTGCGGCTGGATCCAGCTGTTTGCCGAGACCAACCAGGAGGCTGCCGACCTGCACATCCAGGCCTTCAAGCTGGCCGAGGAGCTGTCCATGCCGGTGATGGTGTGCATGGACGGTTTCATCCTCACCCACGCGGTGGAGCGGGTGGACCTGCCCGAGCAGATCGAGGTGGACGCCTTCCTGCCACCCTATGAGCCGCGCCAGGTGCTGGACGTGAACGAGCCGGTGTCCATCGGCGCGATGGTCGGCCCGGAGGCCTTCATGGAGGTGCGCTACCTGGCGCATGCCAAGCAGACGCTGGCGCTGCAGCGCATCCCGGAGATTGCCGCAGAGTTTGCCGGCCGCTTCGGCCGTGTCTCCGGCGGGCTGGTCAAGGGTTACCACTGCCAGGACGCCGAGACGGTGGTGGTGGCGCTGGGCTCCGTGCTGGGCACGATCAAGGACACGGTGGACGAGCTGCGGCGCGACGGCATGAGCATCGGCGTGCTGGGCATCCACTCCTTCCGCCCCTTCCCGCTGGCAGCGGTGCGCGCCGCGCTGCAGGACGCCAAACGGGTGGTGGTGCTGGAAAAGAGCTTCTCGGTCGGCCTGGGCGGGGTGGTGTCCACCGACGTGCGCCTGGCGCTGTCGGGCCTGCAGCTGCAGGGCTACACCGTGGTGGCCGGCCTGGGCGGGCGGGCCATCACCCAGGCCTCGCTGGCGCGCATGCTGCACGACGCGGTGGCCGGCCGGCTGGAGCCGCTGACCTTCCTCGACCTCGACCAGCGCATCGTGCAGCGCCAGCTGGAACGCGAGGCCGCCACCCGCCGCAGCGGGCCGATCGCCGAGAACCTGCTGCGCGATCTGGGCACCGTCGCCTCGAAAGTGAGCTGACCATGCACCAGCCAATCAAGTTCTACCAGACGGGCACGTTCACCGTCGGCAACCGCCTGCTCGCACCCGAGCAGCGCAGCGTGCAGGCCAGCACCGAGCGCAGCAACTCGCTCAACTCCGGCCACCGCGCCTGCCAGGGCTGCGGGGAGGCGCTGGGCGCGCGCTACGCGGTGGATGCCGCGATGCGCGCGACGGGCAACCGGCTGATCGCCGCCAACGCCACCGGCTGCCTGGAGGTGTTCTCCACGCCGTACCCGGAAACCAGCTGGCAGCTGCCCTGGATCCACTCGCTGTTCGGCAACGCCGCCGCGGTGGGCACCGGCATCGCCGCGGCGCTCAAAGTCAAGGCCCTCAAGGCCGGGCAGGAGCACAGCGACGTGCGGGTGATCGCCCAGGGTGGCGACGGCGGCACCACCGACATCGGCTTCGGCTGCCTGTCGGGCATGTTCGAGCGCAACGATGACGTGCTCTACCTCTGCTACGACAACGAGGCCTACATGAACACGGGGGTGCAGCGCAGCAGCGCCACGCCACCGGCCGCACGCACCGCCACCACCATGGCGGTGGGGGCGCACCCGGGCGCCGAGTTCGGCCAGGGCAAGAACCTGCCGCTGATCGCGATGGCGCATGAGATCCCCTACGTCGCCACCGCCACGGTCGCCGACCTGCGCGACCTGGAGGCCAAGGTCGAGCGTGCCATGTCGATGCACGGTGCGCGTTACCTGCACATCCTGGTGCCCTGCCCGCTGGGCTGGGGCGCGGCCAGCCAGGACACCATCCGCCTGGCCCGGCTGGCGCGCGAGACCGGCATCTTCCCGGTGTTCGAGGCAGAACACGGCGAGGTGACGGCGGTCACCCAAATTCGCCGCCATGTGCCGGTGGAGGAGTACCTGCGGCCGCAGAAGCGTTTTGCCCATCTGTTCAGCGGCGCGGGACAGCCCGGGGTGATCGAAAAAATCCAGGCCGAGGCGGACCGCAACATCCGCCGCTTCAAGCTGCTCGACGAAGCGCAACAGGAGGCCTGACCATGGACAAGCCGTTTGCGATCACGCTCGACCCGGGCTCATCTCTCGCGAACAAGACCGGCAGCTGGCGCACGCTGCGCCCGGTCTACCGCGACCACCTGCCGCCCTGCAACGCCCAGTGCCCCGCGGGCGAGGACATCCAGGGCTGGCTGTACCACGCCGAAGGTGGCGACTACCAGGCCGCCTGGCGCCACCTGACACGCGACAACCCCTTCCCGGCCGTCATGGGCCGGGTCTGCTACCACTCCTGTGAAGGCGCCTGCAATCGCGGCAAGATCGACGCCGCGGTGGGCATCAACTCGGTGGAGCGTTTCCTCGGCGACGAGGCGCTCAAGCGCGGCTGGCGCTTCGAGCCGCCAGCGGCCGATCTGCTGGCGCGCGGCAAACATGTGCTGGTGGTCGGCGCCGGCCCCTCGGGCATGTCCGCTGCCTACCACCTGAGGCGCCTCGGTTACGCCGTCACGGTGCTGGAGGCCGGCCCGGCCGCCGGCGGCATGATGCGCTTCGGCATCCCCAAGTACCGCCCGCCGCGCGAGGTGCTGGACGCCGAGATGGCGCGCATCGTGGCGATGGGTGTGACGCTGGAGCTGAACACCAAGGTCGACGACCTGGCACAAACGATGAAGGACGGCGGCTACGACGCGGCCTTCCTGGCCGTGGGCGCGCACATCGCCAAACGCACCTTCATCCCCGCCAAGGACGGCTCGCGCATCCTCGATGCCGTCTCGCTGCTGCGCAGCATGGAGGGTGAGGACAAACCCATGCTCGGCCGCCGCGTGGTGGTCTACGGCGGCGGCAACACCGCCATCGACGTGGCGCGCACCGCCAAACGCCTGGGCGCCACCGAGGCCATCATCGTCTACCGCCGCACCCGGGAGAAGATGCCCGCGCACGACTTCGAGGTCGAGGAGGCGCTGCAGGAGGGTGTGATGGTCAAGTGGCTGTCCACCATCAAGAAGGCCGGCGACGAGGCCAGTGCCGGCGCGCTCACCATCGAGAAGATGGCGCTGGACGAACACGGCAACCCCCAGCCCACCGGCGAGTACGAGACGCTGGAGGCCGACTCGCTGGTGCTGGCGCTGGGCCAGGACGTAGACCTCTCGCTGCTCGACGGCGTGCCCGGCCTGGAGATGAAGGACGGCGTGGTGCAGGTCGACCCCGCCACGATGATGACCGGCCACCCCGGCCTGTTCGCCGGAGGCGACATGGTGCCGGCCTCGCGCAACGTCACGGTGGCGGTGGGCCATGGCAAGAAAGCGGCGCGCCACATCCATGCATGGCTGAATGGAACCACGCAGGCCTCGCCACCGAAGCATCCCCCTGCCCCCTTCGAGCGCCTCAACCCCTGGTACTACAGCGACGCCCCCAAGACCCTGCGCCCGCAGCTCGACCTGGCGCGGCGCACCAGCAGCTTCGACGAGGTGCAGGGCGGCCTCACCGAGGACAACGCCCTGTTCGAGGCCCGTCGCTGCCTGTCCTGCGGCAACTGCTTCGAGTGCGACAACTGCTACGGCGTCTGCCCCGACAACGCGGTGATCAAACTCGGCCCGGGCAAGCGCTTTGCGATCAACCTCGACTACTGCAAGGGCTGCGGCATCTGCGCCGCCGAGTGCCCCTGCGGCGCGATCGAGATGGTGGCGGAGGAGGTGTAGGACCTCTGGGTCCTGGGCTGCCGTGTCAGTCTTGACTTGCATTGGGGGTTTGAAGGCCCCGATATGCCAGGCATGACTGACACGATTCGCCTCCCGGATGAACTCGGCCTGATCGCATCGCGCAGCGGGATCCGCGCATCCCCGCTGACCTGCTGGCGAAGATGGCACCGGTGTGGGCCGACGGCAGGTTGCACGCTCGTTGATCTGCGGGGGATGGGCTGCGAAGCTTCTCCCGGAAGCGGCAGAATCCCCCGACACACAAGACCCAGGGAATCCGCCGTGGCCGCTCGTCACCCTGCCGCCTACACCGAGGAAGAGACCCGCTTCTACCGCATCGACCCGGTGCTGCGCGCCAAGGGCTACGACGCGCAGTGGAAGCTGCGCCTTGAGACGCCCGCCCCGGTCGAAACCAGCACCGACGACCTCAAGGGCCGTCGCCGCAGCGGCAAGGGCCGCACCGACTACCTCCTGTGCATCCAGCCCGAGGGCCAGGCCCGGCCACTGCCGGTGGGCGTGCTGGAGGCCAAGGCCGAGAGCGCCGACCCGCTCAAGGGCATGCAGCAGGCCAAGGGCTACTACGGCAGTGCTGGCGGGCCGGTCCAGCGCCACGCGGTGCGCTGGGTGTTCGCCACCAACGGGCACCGCTACGCCGAGTTCGACCGTGCCACCCAGACCCCGGTCGAGACCCTGCCGCTGGAGAGCTTTCCCACCCACGCCGAGCTGACCACGCGCTGGCAGCGCGACAGCGGCGTGGACCTGTCCCGGCCGCAGGCGAGCCTGCTGTTCCAGGCCGACAGCCCGGCCTACAACCGGCCGCGCTACTACCAGGACGCCGCCATCCGTGCGGTGTTCGAGAAGGTGCTGCGCTGCGAGCAGGATGGCAGTGCGCCGCGCGCCCTGCTCAGCCTGGCCACCGGCGCGGGCAAGACGGTGATCGCCGCCAACCTGCTGTGGCGCCTGCACGAGGCCGGCCGGCTGGACAAGCCCGCGCTGTTCCTGTGCGACCGCGACGAGCTGCGCCGCCAGGCGATGGACAAGATCGGCCGCGCCTTTCCCGCTGGCGCCGTGCGCGCGGTGCAAGAGGAGCGCGGCCTGAACACCGCGCGCAACGCCCGCGTGCAGGTGGCCACCTACCAGACCCTGGGCATCGACAGCGAGCCGCAACGCGAGGGCGACCAGCCCGGCGAGACCGACGACGACAGTCCCACGCCGGCGCCGGCCGACAGCTTCCTGAGCCGGCACTATGGCGAGAACGCCTTCTCCGTCATCATCATCGACGAGTGCCACCGCTCCGCCTGGGGCCGCTGGTCCGAGGTGCTGCGGCGCAACCCGCAGGCCATCCAGATCGGCCTGACCGCCACGCCGCGCCAGCTGCGCAGCCCCCGGCGCACGGGTGCGCTGGCGGCCGACATCGAGGCCGCCGCCGCCCGGGACGCACGCATCACCGCCAACAACCTGGCCTACTTTGGCGCCCCGGTCTACGAGTACACGCTGATCCAGGCGCAGGAGGACGGCTACCTGGCCGCCTGCGAGATCGTGCGGCTGCGCCCCTCCATCGACGCGCGCACCTTCACCCGCGACGAGGTTGCCGCGCACCCCGTGCACGACGCGCGCACCGGCGCGGCCCTGCCGGCCGACGAGCTGAAGGCGCAGTACGGCGCACGCCAGTTCGACGACGACCTGATCCTGCCCGAGCGCATCGAGGCCATGTGCGCCGACCTCTTCGCGCGCCTGTGCGCCTGCGGCGGGCCGGAGCAGAAGGTCATCGTCTTCTGCACCCGCGACCTGCATGCCGACCGCGTGGCGCTGCAGCTGCAGAAGCTCTACGCCCGCTGGTGCGAGCAGCAGGGCCGCGTGCCCAAGGAGCACTACGCCTTCAAGTGCACCGCCGAGGGCGGCGCCGAGCTGCTGGAGCCCATGCGCGGCTCGGGCGAGCGCTGCTTCATCGCCTGCACCGTGGACCTGCTGGCCACCGGGGTGGACATCGAGCGGCTCAACGCGGTGGTGTTCTTCCGCTCGCTGGCCTCGGGCATCCTGTTCTACCAGATGGTCGGGCGCGGCACGCGGCTGGACGAGCGCACCCGCAAGTTCAAGTTCTGGCTCTACGACTACACCGGCGTCACCGACCTGTTCGGCACCGAGTTCATCAGCGCGGCGCGCAAGCTGCCGCCCGATGGGGGCAATGGCGGTGGCAGCGGGGGCGGCGGGGGTGGGAACGACGACGAGGACGGCAGTGGCACCGGCCCCAGGCCGCCGCCCCTGCCCGAGCTGCGCACCGGCGAGGCGGTCACCGTCGAGCAGAC
>Ga0073899_10002319_pt1 | contig 17166 bp, 16 predicted proteins | sample KloWWTmetaKNB5Ph_FD_88975 | JGI IMG/M metagenome (GOLD analysis project Ga0073899, IMG submission 88975) | Active sludge microbial communities from Klosterneuburg, Austria, studying microevolution and ecology of nitrifiers - Klosterneuburg... | ecosystem: Engineered > WWTP > Aerobic digester >...
ACAGCAGTCGCGCGCCGAGCGCCGCGCCCGCGGCGGCCGCGGCGACCACCCACCAGCGCCGCGGATCGTCGACTGCGTCGCCGCGCCGGCGACGGGCGCGCAGATAGAGGCGGAAGCCGACGAAGTAGGCGAGCAGCTCGAAGACAAGGTGCGGATGAAGCCGCAAGCCGGCGACTTCGAGATAGAACGGAAAGCGCAGACCGCCGGACCTCAGCCGCCCGTGCGCGCCCGGTAGGCGAGGTAGAGGACGAGAAGGACTCCCAGCGCCAGCACGATCCGGGCGGCACCCATCAGCTGGGTGCGGGCCACCGGGCGCGTTCCGCGGGCTTTGATGCCGGTAAGGGCCGCGATGGCGGTGATGAGGACGGCGAGGCCGAGCCAGGTGAGCCAGGTCATGGCTCTGACCCTAGCAGAGACTCAGAACGCCAACACCTCGCGCGCCGTGGCGAGAAGCTTGTCGCGGTCGGGGAAGAGGGCGTGCTCGAGAATTCGCGAGTAGGGGCTCGGCCGATCGGGGTAGGCGACGCGCTTGACCGGCGCGTCGAGGTAGGCGAAGGCACGGTCGGCGAGACGCGCTGCGATCTCGCCGCCGAAACCGCCGGTCAACTGCGCCTCGTGCACGACGACCGCGCGGTTGGTCTTCTTCACCGACGCGAGCACCGTCTCTTCATCGTAGGGAACGAGGGAGCGCAGGTCGACCACTTCGGCCTCGACGCCCTCAGCGGCCAGCACTTCGGCGGCTTCCATGGCGATCCAGGTCGAGGCACCGTAGGCGACGAAGGTGATGTCGGTGCCGACGCGCAGCACGTGCGCCTTGCCGATCGGCGTCAGGTGCTCGCCCGCCGGAAGGGTCGCCTTGACCCGGCGGTAGAGGAACTTGTTCTCGCAGAAGATCACCGGGTTCGCGCCCCGCAGAGCCGACTTCAGCAGCCCTTTGGCATCCACCGCGGTCGCCGGACAGAGCACCGTGAGGCCCGCGACGTGCGCGAACCAGGCCTCCGGGTTCTGCGAGTGGAAGGCCCCGGCTCCGACCCCGCCGCCTGCCGGCAGACGCACGATCACTGGACAGGGGCGCTCGAAGCGATAGAACAGCTTGGCGATGACGTTGACGATCTGATTGAAACCGCACGAGACGAAGTCGGCGAACGGCATCTCGACCACCGGGAGATACCCGAACAGTGCCGCCCCCGCAGCGAGACCCAGCGTGCCGCTCTCGGAGATCGGGGTGTCGAGCACGCGGTCCGGCCAGCGCGCATGCAGCCCTTTGGTGACCCTAAAGGCGCCCTCGAACTGCGCGATGTCCTGGCCGAGGAGGACGATCGACGAATCGTGCTCCATCTCCTCCTGCAGGGCCTGGTGAATCGCGTCGAGGTAGGTGACCTCGCCCGCCTTCGTCGGACCGACGGCGCCGCCGGTGAAGGCATCCATGGCGGTCGGGATGTCGGGGTCGGGCAAGGAGATCACCGCGGACGCGGCCTCTTCGTCCTCAGGACCCTCGTCCGCCGCCTCGCCGTGCGCGGGGTCGAAGGGCTTGCCGAGAAGGTCGGTCAGGTCTTCGACCAGGCTGTCGGTGGCGTCCTCGGCCCTGGTCTCCGGCGAAAGCACCGGAAACGTCGGGGAGACGCAGCGCGGGTAGAGCCGCACCCCGGGCTCCGCGAGAACCGGACGGAAGGCCTCCTCCGCGGCAGGCGTCGCCGCCGCCAGGGCGCGTTCGATGGCGGTCTCGACCAGCTCCTCGACGCGCGCGTCGAGCCGCTGTTCGGTCGCGAGGTCGAGCAGGCCTTCGCCCGAGAGCCTCCGGGCGTAAACCGGCACCGGGTCCTGGGAGAGATAGAGCTCGAGCTCTTCCGGTGGCACGACCTTCATCGATCCATCGCCCTCGGCATGACCGCGCAGCCGCCCGACGACCGCCTCGATCAGGGTCGGCCCGCCGCCGGCGCGCGCCCGCAACACCGCCTTGCCCAGGGTCTCGGCCATGTCGTCGGGGTCGTTGCCGTTCACCGTCAGCGCTGGGATCCCGTATCCCGGCCCGCGATCGGAGAGCTGCAGGCAGGCATACTGATGCCGCGCCGGGGTCGAGAAAGCGTAGCGGTTGTTCTCGATCACCAGCACCAGCGGCAGCTTCCAGACCGCTGCGAGATTCATCGCTTCGTGGAAATCGCCCGTCGAAGTTCCGCCTTCGCCGATGAAGTTGATCGCCACGCGGTCGCCGCCGTTGCGCTTCATCGCGAAGGCGCAGCCGGCAGCGACCGGAATCATCGAACCGAGGTGGCTGATCATTCCGACGTGCGAGATCCCGGCGTCCTCGTCGAAATAGCCGTAGTGGTAGGAACGTTCGATCCCGCGCGAGAAGCCTTCCGCCTTGCCGAGCACCTGGCAGGCGAGGCGGTAGAAGAGCGCCTCGGGATCGGGCCGGCGGCCGTCCGGCGCACCGAAGCCGAAGCCAGGAAAGGCCCGGGCCGGATCGAGATAGAAGGCGAGGATCGCCCCGACGTCGCGGTGCAGGGAACAGAGCACGTCGCCGGCCTCGAGCGCCAGCCCGGCGGGGACCGTGATCCCCTCGTTGCCGATCGCGCTGTACCACTTCGAGACCCTGCCGGTCAGCAGCATGGCCTCGAAACGCGCATCGAACTCGCGCGCCAGCTTCATGAACGCGTAAGTGCGGAGCCGACCTTTCGGACTCTTCACGATCGGCGGAGTCTACGGCGCGAGAGCGCGGCCCGGCAAGAAACGCCTGCGTTTCAGCGCGGCAGGCTCTGGATCCGGTTCTCGAATTCGGCCCGGCGCGGGTACTCTGGATCCATCTGCAGGACGATCTTGAAGGCCAGTTCGGCCTCGGCGCGCTTCTTCAGCCGGAGGTAGTTCTCGAGCTGCTGAACTCCCTGTTCGATCCCCTGCTGGCGGCGGTGCACCTCCTCCAACCGGCTGATCTCGTTGAACAGGAGGGTCGGGCGGGGGCTGTCGGGGATGGAGTGCTCGAAGTCCAGGACGATGTCGCGTGCCGCGTACCAGTCCCTGGCCTGGACCTTCTCCTTATAGGCGCGCTCGAACTCTTGCGCCCTGGCGTCGCGCGCGGCGAGTGCCGCGATGTCGGCGATGCGCAGGCGATAGCTCTCGACAGAGACCTTGGCGAGGCCGGTGGCCGAGAGCCGGGCCAGCTCGCGTTCGGCCTCCTCCAGCCGGTGCGACTCGAGCAGCGACTCGAGATTGTCGCGCCGGCGGTCAACCGCGGCGACGCTCGCCGCTTGCTGCTCGGCGGTCTCGATCGAGTTGCGCAGCGCTTCAGCAAGCTGCATCGTCGGATCGGCCTTCTCGAGCTGTTCGAGCTTGCGGCGCGCCGCCACGAGGTCACTGTGAAGGAGCGCGTCCCGGCCCTCGGCGAGGATGGCGCCGGCGATCTCCATCTTGCCGCGCTCCTCCCCCATGATCCGGATCGCGCTCGCGAAGAGCTCGCGGCGCGGGTGATGGGAGTCGAGCTCGACCAGCGTCTCGAGCGCGAAGGCGGCGAGCGACTGCTTGTTCTCCTGCAGGTACTTGACCAGGAGCCGTTCGGCCTCCGCGACCTTGGCGGCGTGCTCGCGCTGCTCGGTCGTGGGCTCGGCCTGCACCGGGCGGGGCGCAGGGGCGCGAACCGCGAGCGCCGGCGATGCCGCGGGCGCCGGCGCGGGTGGCGCCACCGCAGCGGCGGCGGCGGCCGGCCGCGGCGGCACATCGATCTCGGCAGTGCGGCTCGGCCGCGGCGGCGTCGGCGCGACGGGCGAGGCGGCCGGCGCCGGTGCCTTCCTCGACGGCTGCAGCGAGAGGCCCTTGCCGACCTCGGCGAGCTGCTCCTTGAGCTGCGCCACTGCAGGATTGCGCGGCGCGACCGACTCGAGCTGGGTCACCAGGGCGGCGGCGTCGTCGTAGCGCTGGGCAGCGAAGGCCTGAGTCGCCAGATCGGCGAGGCGGGACGATTCGCTGACCTTCTTCGCGGCGCGCTCGATCTGGGCAAGAAGATCGCTGCGCTCTTCGCGCGACAGCTCGGAGGCCGAGCCGCTCCGCGTCGTCGGGCGGGGCGAGCTCGTCGGCTGCGGCTTGACGGGCCCCTTCGCGAGCCCGGGCAGCTCGATCTCCTGCGTAGCCACCTGGCGCAGTTGCTCGGCCATCCGGACCAGCGCCTGCAGGAAGGTCAGCGCGTCGGGGAAGCGCAGTTCGCGGTCCTTCTCGAGGCCCCGCAGCACGAGGTCGTTCAGCTCCTGCGGCACCCGCACCTGCGGGTTCCGGCCGATCAGCGGCTGCGGCGGCTCGGTCAGGCGCTTGAAGACGAAGCCGTGCTGATTCTCGGAATCGAACGGCGGCTTGCCGGTGATCATCTCGTACAGCACTGCGGCAAACGAGTAGAGGTCGCTCCGGTGGTCGAGAGGCGCATCCTTGATCGCGCCCGCCTGTTCGGGCGAGCAGTACATGAGCTTGCCCATGAAGATACCGGCCTGGGTAATCTCGAGGCCGGCCTGGACTTCGAGATTCTTCGCCAGGCCGAGGTCGATGAGCTTCATCTGATAGCGCCCGCGGCGATCGCGGGTGATCATCATGTTGTCGGGCGAGATGTCGCGATGGATGACGCCGGCGGCGTGGATCGCCTCGAGCCCGCGCAGAGCCTGGATCCCCAAGTCCACGGCCAGGGGCAGCGGAAAGACCCCGTGGGCCTTCAGCCATTCGTGGACGTTCTCGCCCTCGATGTGCTCCGAAACCATGTAGAAGCTGCCATCCGGCAGGCGCGAGAAGTCGTAGAGAATAGCGACGTTCGGATGCTTGATCTGGGTGGCGATGCGCGCTTCCTGGGCGAAGCGCTGCAGGGCGTGCGGGTCGGTCGCACGATCGGCGCGCAGGATCTTGATGACGCGCAACTCCTGCAGGTGGACGTGGCGCGCGCGCCAGATCTCACCCATCCCGCCCGCGGCCAGGCGATCGAGGATCTCGTACTTACCGTCGAGGATCGTCCCGCTGTTGCGCTCGGTCACCGCGGTTCCTGGCTCCTTGATCCTTCGGTTGGTCGAATTCTCCCCTATTCTAGCCCGCGCCGCCCCGTGGCAGAATCTCGCGCCGCCCGAGCCCGGGCGAGGCCCCCGAATGACTCCCGCTCCCGACCCCGTTTCCGGCCCCGACAGCGCGGACGCGCTCCCCGCCGGCGCGCGCTCCGCCGCGTGCGCCACGGGGCTCGCCTGCGCCTGCCTGTTCGTCGCCATGCTCAACCTGACGCTGGTCGTCGCGGGCCTCAAGGAGTTGGTGGTCGACGACCTCGGCGGCTCGGTCGCCGACGCGGCGCTCTTCTTCACCGTCGAGATGGTGGCCTACCTGCTGTTCGCGCCGCTCTGGGGGGTGCTCTCCGACCGTTTGGGCCGGCGAAAACCGTTCATCGTCGCGGGTTTCGCGGCCAGCGGCCTGCTCTATCTCGCCTACCTGCGGATCGACTCGATTCCACTGCTCCTCGCGCTGCGCTTCCTGCAGGGCGGGGCGGCGATCGCCGGCTGGTCGACCACCATGGCGCTGCTGTTCGATGGCGCTGATACCGCCGATACCACCGGAGCCGGCAGCCGCCCGCGCCTCGCCGGTTTCGCCGGCGCCTCACTGATCCTCGGCGTGGGGCTGGGCGCGCCGATCGGCGGCCTGGTCACGCAGCACTGGGGCGGACGGGCACCGCTCGCGCTGGCAGGGGGCCTCTTCCTCCTGCTCGCGGCGGCGGCGCTGGCACTGCGCGACGCTCCGGCACTCCACAGCCGCCCACGCCTCGGCGAGATCGGCCGCGCGCTCGCTGCACGCCCGCGTCTGCTCCTGCCCTGGGCGCTCTACGCCATGGAGCGCTTCACCGTCGGCCTCTTCGTCATCGTCTTCCCGCTCTGGCTGCTGGCGCAGCACGGCGCCGACCCGGCGGCGCGCGGCCGCGCCCTCGCCGCCTTCCTGCTGCCGTTCGCCTTCCTGCAGCTCGGCACCTACCGCCTGGCGCGCCGCTTCGGCCCGTTCGCGCTGCTCGCCGTGGGCTGCGCCGGCTACGCCGCCGCCTTCGCCGCCCTCGGACGGGTCGGCTCCGGGCCCTACTACCCGCTGCTCGTCGCCCTGGGGGCGCTCGCGGCAATGATCTTTCCGCCCACTCTCGCCCTCACCGCCGAGTGGACCGCCCCCGAGAGCCGCGCCAGCGCCCTCGCCGGCTTCAACGTCGCGGGCTCCCTCGGCTTCGCTCTCGGCCCCATCGCCGGCGCCTGGGCCCACCAGAGCGTCGGCGGGGGCGGCGGCAGCTTCACCGCCGCCTTCGACCTCGCGGCGGCGGCGGCGCTCGCCGGCGCAATTGCTGCGGCGGTCGCGCTGCTGCGCCCGGCGCGAAGGCTCTGACGGCTCTGAAGGCGCGCTCGCCGGCGGCGCCAGCGCGCTGAGACGCTCAGTCCGGCGACGGGCCGATGCGCTGGAGCTTCTGGAATGTCCGGTCGGTCTTGTCGAGCGTCGCGAGCTCGCGTTCGGCCTCGGCGGTGCGGGGGTGGGTCGGGCCGTCGTGGGCGCGGAACCGGGCGAGCGCTTCGCTGAGGTCGCGGCGGGCGCTCGCGAGGTCGCCGCGCCGACGGGCGACCCGGCCGCTCGCCAGCAGGAAGTCGTCGAGCCGCGGCGCCTCCGGGTCGAGCTTGCGCACCATAGCGATCGCCGTGGCGAGCTCCTCGCCGGCCTCGGCCAGCGACTGCGGATCGGTCCGCAGCGCGAGATCGAGGGCGATCTGGTAGCGCGACGAGGCGACCGCGAGGTGCTCGTCCTTGCCGTACGCCCGGCGTTCGATGGCGAGCGCCCGGCGGTGGTGCGCGAGCGCCGCTTCGGGCCGCCCGAGCTCGCGCTCGGCCTCGCCGAGGTACTTGAGCGCCGTGCGCACCTGCAGGCTGTCGGGCCCGCCGGCCTTCTCGTTCTCGGCCGCCAGGCGTTCGAGGAGCGCCCGCGCTTCGGCGAAGCGCCCCGCCTTGAGGAGCGCCCAGCCCTGCGACATCCGCGCCGCCAGGGAGAGTGGGCCGTCGTCGCCGATCGACTCGCGGAAGGTCCTCTCCGCAGCGACGAAGAGCTCGTAGCCCTGGTCGAAGCGCTCCCGGCCCATTTCGACGAATCCGAGGTAGCGCAGCGCCGAACCGGCGTCGTAGTGCCCGATCGCCTGCAACACCTTCGCAGCGTGGCGCAGGACCCGCTCGGCGTCGTCGTAGCGGCGCTGCTCGCTCCAGTGGTAGCCGAGCTTGATCTCCCACAACGCCACCTCCGGATGATCCGGACCGAGCGCCGCGCGGTCGAGGTCGAGGCCGGCGGCCAGCCAGTGCTCCGCCCCGGCCTCGTCGCCGAGGACGTCGAGCATCTCGCCCGCCTGAAGCTGCGCCGTGGCGAGGCGCAGGGGGTTCCGGCCGGCGGTCTGCGCGAGCGCGGGCAGGGCGTCGCGCAGCAACGGCTCGGCCTCGGCGACCCGGCTCGCGTCGACCAGCAGGCCGGCGAGGCCGAGCTGCCAGTGGGCCACCTCGAGCGGGTCCGGATCCGGCCGTGCGCGAGCCTCGGCCAGGGCGCGCCGCGCCAGTCCCTCGGCCGCCGGGACGTCGAGCTGCTGGCCGAGCACGGAGAAGCGCACATCCGCCCAGCGGCGCCCGAGCGGCGACGCCGCGGAGGCGATCGCGGGCGCGAGACGCAGCGCCTCGTCGAGCATCGCCCGCGCCGGTGCGAGCTCGCCCTGGTCGAACAGGATCTCGGCCCGCGTCACCAGACTCGCGGCGAGCTCCGCGGGAGCGCGCGCTGCCGCCTGACGCAGGACGATGGCCGCATCGGCGTGGCGGCCCGCGGGCGCGAGGAGCCCGAGGTTGCGTTCGACCTGGGCGACCGCGTCGAGGAGCTCGGCGCGTACCGCCGGCTCTTCGACGAGCTCCGCCGCCAGCCGCGCCGCACCCTGCTCGAGAATCTCGCGCGCGGTGATCGTCTCGCCGAGGGTCTGGCTCGGGTCGGCCTCGCGGAAGAGATCGATCAGGAACGACTTCACGCGATCGGCGCGCCGCGCCTCGTCGCGGGCGACCCCCGACTGCCAGAGGACGATGCCGACGCCGGCGACGAGCGCGGCGCAGAACACGATGCCCGCGGCCACCGCCAGGCTGTGGCGGCCGATGAACTTCGTCGCCCGGTAGCCGACGCTGTCGGGGCGCGCCTTCACCGGCCGGCCGTCGAGGAAGCGCCGCAGGTCGTCGCGGAAGGCCGCGGCCGACGGATAGCGCCGGGCCGGATCGCGGTTCAGCGCCTTGAGCGCGATCGAGTCGAGGTCGCCCGCGAGGCGCGGCGCGAAGCCGCGCACGATCTCGCGCTCCGGCTCGCGGTCGTCGACGCCGGCGGCGACCACCGATGGACGCTCGAGGGTTTCCGAGTCGACCGCGCGGACGAGCGCCGGCAGCGGCCGTCCCGCGCGGTCGAACGGCGGCCTGCCGGTGAGCAGCTCGAAGAGCAGGGCGCCCATGGAGTAGACGTCGGTAGCGGTGGTCACCGCCTCGCCAAGGATCTGCTCCGGCGCGGCGTAGGCGGGGGTGAGCGGCTGTCCTCCGACCTGGGTCTGGCGCTCGTCGAACGCCTCCGCCACCAGGAGCTTGGCGATCCCGAAGTCGAGGAGCTTCACCCGGCCGCTGGCGGTCACCAGGATGTTCGTCGGCTTCAGATCCCGGTGCACCACCAGCTGGCGATGCGCCGCGTCGACCGCATCCGCCACCTCGATCATCAGGCGGATCCGGGCTTCGAGCGGCGCCGAGCGCTGCTCGCACCAGACGGTGATCGGAACGCCCTCGACGTGCTCGAGAACGAAATATGGGTCGCCATCGTCGGTCGAGCCGCCGTCGAGCAGATGCGCGATACCGGGATGCTCGAGCCGGGCGAGTATCTGGCGCTCGCGCAGGAAGCGCTCGGCGATCGCCGAGGACTCGAGGCCGGCCCGGATCCGCTTCAGCGCGACCCGTTGCTCGAACTCGCCGTCGGAACGCTCAGCGAGGAAGACCTCGCCCATCCCGCCCTCTCCGAGGCAGCGCACGAGGAGGTAGGGGCCGATGGTCTCTTCGGCCTCGATGACCGACACCTCGGCCTCCGGGCCGGCACTCTCCTCCATCCGCGCCACGCCCGATTCGAGCGCCGAGGCGACGAACACCGGCGCCCGGGCGAGGAGTGGCGCTCCGATGAACTCCTCTTCGGTGCGATCGGCTGCAAGCAGCTCGGCCAGGAATCGCGCCAGTTCAGCATCGCCGGCGGCGATCTCGGCCAGGCGCGCCGCGCGGACGCCGGGAGTCTCCTCTACCAGCTCGTCGAAGATCGTCTCCCAGTGTTGCTTCATTGCCGGTCCGCAGGTCTCCATCTCTGGATGCGCAGGCGGGAGGAGTGCGGGGACAGGAGCCGTTTCCGTCCCTTCTTCATGAAGCTACGGAAGGGGCCACGCTTCCGCCCTCGAGAGCGGCGCGCAGGAAGGCCTGCGCCCGCCGCCAGTCGCGCTTGAGCGAGCGCTCGCTGCGCTCGACGATCGGTGCGATCTCTTCGAGCGAGAGACCGGCAAAGAAGCGCAGCTCGACCAGCCGCGCGAGCTCGGGGCTGGCGCGCTCGAGCTCGCCCAGGGCGCGGTCGAGCGCCAGCAGCTCGATCGACAGCGTCCCCCCCGGATCCGCCAGACGATGCTCCGCCGCCTCGAGCTCGATTGGCACGACACCGCCGCCGCGCTTCTCGGCGTCCCGGCGGCGGGCGAAGTCGACAATGACATGGCGCATGACGCGCGCCGCGAGATTGAAGAAGTGGGCCCGGTCGGCAGGCTGGGCGCCGGCCGGACCGGCGAGCCGGAGATAGGTCTCGTGGACCAGCGCGGTGGTGTCGAGGGTCCGCCCGGGCCGGCCGTGCACCGAGAGCTGAACATGGGCGAGTCGCTTCAACTCCGAGTAGACGCGCTCGTAGAGCGCCGCGGAGGCGCCGTGCTCGCCGCCACGCGCCGCGGCGATCAGCGTCGTGACGTCGGCCGGCCCGATGTCGCCGGCCTCTTCTTCGGACATGAAAAGGGACTCTACTCCAGCTCCGGAGCAGAGCCCCCTCTTTCCTTTGCTAGTTCTTCGCGCGCCGCAGGAGAACGTCGCCGTTGAAGGTCTTGAACAGGATCTCCGGGCCGCCGCCGTTGATCTCGCCGATCATCTCGCGCGAAACCTCGATGTGGAAGCGTCCGCCCTTGTCCTTCGTCTTCTCCGGACCGCGGATATTCTCGGTCGAGACCGCGACGTCGAAGTCGGAGTAGATCTCGCCGTTGTCCGACTGCAGCCGGACAGTGGCCTTGAGGTCGCCGGGGAAGGTGACGTCGACGTCGCCGTTCAGGGTCGAGAAAGCCATCGGAGACGCCGCCATCGTGCCGCGGAAGACGACCGTGACATCGCCGTTGACGGTGGTGGCGGAGACCGGCCCGCGGACGTTCTTCACCCGGATCTCGCCGTTCGTGTTGCTGATCTCGATCTCGCCGTCGATGTTCTCGACCTCGATGTCGCCGTCGTTGACCGTCGAGAGGCGCACCGTGCTGCCCACCGGGACCTGGATCTCGAGGTCGACGGCGCGCGCCCAGGACTGGGCCGAGATGGAGACCTTGTTGTCCTCCTCCTCGGCTTCGAGGCCGATCGCGGTGTTGGGGATCCGGCGCATCCCGGCACGGTTTGCCGGCCGGTCCTTGTCCTTTTCCTTGTCGCCCTCGTCTTCGGCGCGGGAAACCGCCTCCACCACGACCTCCTTCGTCGCCCCGCCGGTGACCTTGATCCCCCCCATGACCAGCGAGACCTCGAGCTCGGCCGGCTTCGCCGGATCCGACAGCGGCACCACCAGGTGCTCGGCGCGGGCCGCGGTGGCCATCATCGTCCAGACGAAAGCGACCGCCAGGAGGGCGCCGCCGAGTGTGGGCTTGTGGAACTTCTGCTGGGTGTTCATTTCGTGTCTCCTCAAAGGAGCGTCAGGAACGCTCGCGAATCGTGATGTCGCCGTTCACCGTCTGACAGGCGAGGCCGATCCCGCCGCCGCCGAGGGTGGCCGCGGTCCTCCCGCCCACTTCGTGATGCTGCCGGCCGCCGGACTTCGAGCGCGTGCTCGTCGGCGGAAGTTTCGCCAATTCGAACGGAAAGTCGGTATAGACCTCGCCGTTGAGCGTCGCGAAGGAGAGCTCGGCGCCGAGCCCCTTCGGAAAAGCCAGTTCGATGTCGCCGTTCACCGTGCCGAAGCTGCAGTCGCCGGCAGGCAGCGCGGCGAAGTCGACCGCGAGCTTGCCGTTGACGGTACTCGCGTCGACGATTCCGGCCACCCCCACCAGGGTGACGTCGTCGTTGACGTGACCGACTTCGAGATGCCCCGAGGTCCCGGTGATGCGGATGGCGCCCTCGTTGACGGCGCTCACCTCGAGATCGACCTCGCGCGGCACCCGGAGCTTCCAGTCGAAGCGCACTTCATATTGCCGGTCGTCGGTCCCGTCGTGGTCGCAGCAGCAGTTGCCGCGCCGCGCGTGCCCGCGGCCCTTGCAGCTCCAGGGTCCATCCTGGACGAGCTCGAGCCGCCCGGGCTGCTCGGTGACTTCGAGTTTGACCTCCTGGCGGGCGCGCGCCATCTCGGCCGAGCTCTTCGCCACGAAGGTCTGGGTGAGCGTGAGCTCGACAGCATCGCCGCTGCCGCCCTCGATCACGATCGACCCGCTCAGGTTGTCGACCACCAGCGCCCGCCGACCCTCGACGGCGGCGAGCGTGAAGCTCCGGGTCACCGTCTCGGTCTGTTCGAGCGCGGCGAGCGGCGATGCGATGCAAGCGAAAGCGAGGGCAGCAAGCGACGCGCCGACCGCGGTGAGCGCGAAGCGGCGACGATGAAGCGGGCTATGGAGGTTCATCAGGCGCTCCTTCCGAGGCGGTCGCGGAGGTAGCCGCGCACGACCGGGTCGAGTTGGTCGTTGGCGAGGAGCTGTTCGAGATCGTGGCGCGCGGCGGCGCCGTCCGACTCGAGCAGCAGGTCGATGAGCGACAGCGCGACGAGCGGCGACTGTTGCCGGGCGACCGCCGCCACGAAGGCGCCACGGCGGTCGTCGTGCGCGGCGAGCGGCCGCAGCGCTTCGAGCGCGGCGAGCCGGACATTGACGTTGGGGTCCTCCAGCAGCCGGGTGAAGAGCGCCGCCACGACGGGCTCGCGCTGGACTCCCGGCGCGCCCGGACCGTTCGGAGCGCTCCGGCCGTCCGGCGCACTCTCGCCGCCCCGGGCCTGCGCGATGCCGAAGTCGCGCTGCACCGCGACCTCCCGGCTGTAGGCGACGCCCTGGAGGCGCTCGGAGACCGAACCCTTCTCGAGCAGCGAGAGCGCCACCATCGTGTGCAGGTCGCCCACTTCGCGCCGCAGCGTGGCGACGTCGTCGACATTGCGTCCGAAGAGGAGGTAGCCGACGCCGAGGCCGACGAGCAGCATCGCCGCGAGCGCCAGAGGCTCGCGGCCGAAGCGTGCGGCGCGCCCGGGAGCCGGCGTTGAGCTATCGCCAGCGCGCCCTCGCCGCTCCTCCGGCCCCTCCGGCGCCTTCGGAAACACGAGCGGTGCGGCCGCCGCCCGGTCGTTCCCGGCGGCGATCTCCGCGGCGAGCAGGGCGTCGAGCCGCGCGCGCATGCGCGCGCTGGGCATCGGCCCTTCGGACTCGCCCAGGCCGCGCCAGAGTCCGGCGAAAGCCACCGCCTCGGCGGCGCACGCGGCGCAGCCGGCGAGGTGAGCCTCGAGCTCCGCGAGCTCCGTCGGAGAGAGAGCGCCCTGAAGGCGGGCCGTCAGCTGTTCCTGCATCGTTTCGCAGCTCTTCGCTTCGCGGTTCATCCTGCCTCCCCGGTCTCCCTGGTCGCCGGCGCCGGCGCGGCTCCGTCGGCGAGGAACGCCGCCTTGAGCTCCTTCATGGCCCGGTGGACCCTCACCTTCACCGCTCCCTCCGAGATCCCCAACTGCTCGGCGATGCGGTCGTACTTGAGCTCCGAAAAGCGCGCCAGAAGCAGAATTTCCCGTTTGGCGGGATCGAGCCGGGCGAGCGCGCGCCGGAGCTTCGCCTCCTGCTCGGCGCGCTCGAGGTCGACGACCGGGTGCGGCAGATCGGCTTGCGGCTCCGGGGTGTCCGGGTTCTCGGGCAGCTCTTTCGGCCGCGCGCGGTAGAGATCGGTCGCGGCGTTGCGCGCCAGGGTGAACATCCAGGGCACGAACTCGGATTCGCTGCGGAAGGTATGGCGGTACTTGAGCATGCGCACGAAGACCTCCTGCACCAGGTCCTCGGCGGCCTGCCGGCTGCGCGCGAGACGCAGGAAGAAATGAAACAGGCGCTGGTGGTGGCGCTCGAAGAGCTCGCCGAGGAGGGCCACCTCGCCGTCGCGGACGCGGCCCATGAGCTGGCTGTCCGCGGATTCGGGCGGGTTCTCAGGGGAGTCTGCGGGGGCGGTCACGGGGGCGGTTCCGGAGCTCATGCTGCCCGGAACTACCGCGGCAGCGGCAGAAGGTTACCGCGGCTGGTCGGGATGGCTCCCGAGTCCGGCCTTGGAGCAGTGGGCGCAGGGCAGGGTGTTCGATTTCGGGCGCCTGAGGAGGCGGCGCAGCACGAGCCCGAACGCTACCACGGCAGCGCCGGTGACGATCCAGAACTGCGGGTCGGCGACGGGCAGCGCCATGTCAGGAGATCCCCGCCAGCCGGAGGCCGTGGAAGGCGACGAAGGCGCCAATCCACGCCACGCCGGTCATCCAGCAGAACTGCAGCAACGGCCACTTCCAGCTCTTCGTCTCGCGGCGCACGGTGACAACCGTCGCCAGGCACTGCATGGCGAGGACGAAGAAGACCAGGAGCGACACCGCCGTCGCCGTCGTCAGGAGCGGCGAGCCGTCGTCGCGCTTCGCACCGTGGATCCGCTGCAGGATTCCGGCGTCGCCTTCGTCCGGTGCCCCGACGAGCACGGCGAGCGTCGAGACGAACACCTCGCGTGCCGCGAATGCGGTGAGCACGCCCATGCTCAACCGCCAGTCGTAGCCGAGTGGCGCGAAGAGCGGCTCGATGGCCCGCCCCAGTTTGCCGGCGAAGCTCGTCTCCTGTTGATGCGCCAGGGTGAGGCCCGCCGCCTCGGCGGTGAACCGCTGTGCGGCTGCGGGCGAGGTCGCCGCGACGCCCGCGGCCTGCGCCGTGAGCGCCACCGCCGCTGCCGGTGGGTCGACCTTGGGATAGGCCGAGAGCCACCACATCACGAAGCAGATGGCGAGAATCACCGTCCCGACCGTGCGCAGGAACGACCAGCCCTGTTCGAAAGCGTTGGCGAACGCCACCCGGAGCGAAGGCCACTTGTAGGTCGGCAGCTCGAGGACCATCGGACGCGACTTGCCCGGCAGAAGGGTGCGCCGCACGAGAAAGGCGCTCGCCATGGCGGCGATCGCGCCGAGCAGGTAGCAGGCGGCGAAAGCCATGCCGGCGAAGAGCGGCCGGTCGGCGAAGAGGAAATTGGTCAGCAGGACATAGACCGGCAGGCGCGCCGAGCAGCTCATGAATGGCGCCACGAGAATGGTCGCGAAGCGGTCGTGGCGATCGGGAATGAGCCGGGTGGCGAGAATCCCCGGAATGGCGCAGGCGTGCGAGGAGAGTAGCGGCACGAAGGCGTAGCCCGGCAGGCCGAAGCGGCAGAGCAGGCGGTCCATGACGAACGCGGCCCGGGCGAGGTAGCCGGTGTCCTCGAGGATCGTGATCAGGAAGAAGAGCAGACAGATCTGCGGCAGGAAGACGACCGTCCCGGAAACCCCGCCGATGAGCCCGCCGACGAGCAGGTCGCGCACCGCGCCGGCGGGCATCCGGGTCTCGAGGAAACCTCCCAGGTTGGAGAAGATCGCTTCGATCATGTCCATCGGCACGCTGGCCACGGCGAAGATCACCCAGAACAGACCCGCCATCACCAGGTGGAAGATGACCAATCCGAGAATGGGATGGGTGAAGGTCTCGTCGATGCGATCGAGCAGCGTGTCACTGCCGCTGCCCACCGCGTGCGCGCCCCCGACGCTCTCGCTGACGACCGTCTCGGCCCAGAGCTCGAGCTCCGACGCGGAGACGATCGCGCGTTCGGGCGCCCTCAGGCGCTCCCCGCTCGCAGCGCAGACCGGCGCGAGCGCCGCCAGCAGCTGGTCGATCCCTTTGCCGCTGCGCGCTGCGATCGCAATCACCGGCGCGCCGATGGCCTTCGACATCTTCTCGAGATCGAAGGAGAGGCCTCGACCGTGGGCGAGATCGATCATGTTGAGGGCGACGACGAACGGCACACCTTCGCGCGCCAGCTCGCCCACCAGCATGAGATGGCGCGAGAGGTTCGTCGCATCAGCGACCACGATGGCGGCCGCCGGCATCGGACCGGAGGTCCCGGCGAGCGCCTGGACAGCCACCGTCGATTCCGGGAGGTCGAGCTTCAGACTGTAGAGCCCAGGCAGGTCGACGACGTCGAAGGCCGCGCTCGAGCCGCCGGCGAGCGGCATCTGCAGGCGTCCGACGCGCAGATCGGTCGTCGTGCCGGGGAAGTTCGCCGTCTTGGCGCGCATGCCGCACAGCCGGTTGAACAGCGTCGTCTTGCCGGTGTTGGGATTGCCCAGCAGCAGCAGGCGCCGAAGCGGCGCGTTGCGGCTCGCCCCGGCGCGGCTCGGCGTCACCGGGTTCGCGACGCTCATCGCGGCTTGGGCAGAGTCTCGGCGGCGGCCGTGGTACCTGCGCTACCGGCGGCATCGGCGGCATCGCTCGCGACTACCAGGCGCACCGCGACGCTGCGCGCGAGCCCGATGCGGGTCGAGCGCACCTCGACGATGCACGGGTCACCGCTGGTCCGCACCTTCAGTCGGCAGCCCTCCGTCATCCCCATCGCCGCCAGCAGACAGGCTTCGCCCTCCGAGAGCTCCTCGCAGGAGAGCCGGGCGGTGCTGCCGACCGGCAGGTCCGCGAGACGCTGCAGGACGGGCAGCCGCGCCGGGATCTTGCCGTTGAAGTCAGACATGGAGGTCCGTTCCGGCGGCCGCCTGTACAGCCGGCGCGCTCGCTTCGTGGTTTGCGTCGGCGCAGGAGCGGCAGATGCCGAGAATCTGCAGCTGGTTCTGCCGGCCCTCGAAACCGTGCGCGCGACAGATCTCGCCGAGCAGGGCGGTGATCCCCGGGCTGACGAACTCGACCATCCGCCCGCAACAGCGGCACGCCATGTGGTCGTGGCGCTGGCCGGAGTGCAGGTGCTCGTAGAGATAGCTCCGGCCGGAGAGCCGCACTTTGTGGGCCAGGCCGGCCTGCACGAGGAGCTCGAGATTGCGGTAGACCGTGGCGCGGGAGATCGCGAGGCCCCGGCGGTGGACCGCCGCCAGAATGGAGTCGGCATCGATGTGCCCGTGCTGTGCGAAGATTTCGCGAATGAGCGCTTGCCGTTCGGCCGTTGCACGCAAGCCGCGGGAGCGCAAGAATCCGAGAAACTGTTCCTCTTCAGGCATCGGTATCATGGAGTTGAGACTCTTTCTCAACAAGCAGGCTGAATTCTGGACGACTTCGGTCCTGTTTGTCAAACCGGACGGAGCATTCGAACGTAAGCTGGACGAGCGATGAACGACTCCCGACAGCGTCTGCCGCGCCACCATCGGTCGGCCTTCCAGCGCCTGCCGCTGCCGACCTGGCTGCGGATCTCCGTTCTGACGCTCGGCTGGCTGCTGATCCTGCTCGGCATCGTCGGGCTCTTCCTGCCGATCCTGCAGGGTGGTCTGATGCTGGCGCTCGGCTTCGCCCTGCTGTCGATCGGCAGCCAGACGATGCATCTCTGGTTTCGCAGCTACATGGGCCGCTGGCCGCGAATCTGGAAACGTCTCGAGAAGCTCCGCCGCAAAGTTCACTTCAGGCTGCACCGGGCGAGCGGCGGCGCGCGGCGCGACTCCCGGGAGAGCGCGGAAACGGACGAACCCCTCCCGCCCGAAGCGCCCTGACGGGTCCGGGAGCGGGAGGAGGCTGCCGCGCGGCAACTACAAGTACAAGCGAGCGAGCGGCGACGGCTGGCGAAAGATCCGGACTAGCGCTTTTCGACCGGGACGTAGGCGCGCTCGGCGGCGCCGGTGTAGATCTGCCGCGGGCGGTTGATGCGCGCACCCTGGTCGCGCATCTCCTTCCAG
>Ga0073899_10002322_pt1 | contig 17157 bp, 13 predicted proteins | sample KloWWTmetaKNB5Ph_FD_88975 | JGI IMG/M metagenome (GOLD analysis project Ga0073899, IMG submission 88975) | Active sludge microbial communities from Klosterneuburg, Austria, studying microevolution and ecology of nitrifiers - Klosterneuburg... | ecosystem: Engineered > WWTP > Aerobic digester >...
ACCTTGCGCTTCGCCGGCGCCTTGGCCTTGCGGTACGCGGCCAGCTCGTCGGCGGTCGCGGCCAGCTTCAGCCCGAACAGCTCGCGGGTGCGCAGGAACGGGATGTTGGCCGCGGGGTTGCCGTGGTTGGCCAGCTTGAGCGCCTTCTCGACCGTGGCGTCGCCGACGTAGTCGATCAGGTGATCGGTCGCGGTGTTGTCGCTGATCGAGATCATCTGGGTCGCGAACTCGCGCAGCGTGTGCTCGGTGCCGGCGGCCTCATCCTGCATCGTGCCCGACGGCAGGCTCTTGGCGGCGTCGCGGATGGCGAGCTTGGTGTCCCACGTCAGCTTCTTGGCGGTGCGCATCTTCTCGTCGAGCGCCAGCAGCACCCACAGCTTGAACGTCGAGCCGATCGCCAGGCTCTGGGTGGTGTTGTGGTTCTGCCGCGGCTCGCACTTGCCCTTGACCAGCTCGGCGACGAACAGCTGGTTCTTGCTGCCGGCCTTGTCGAGCTGGGCCACCGCGTCGCCGTAGCTCTTGGGCGGCGCCTCGGCGCTGGCCGGCTTGAACAGCAGGCCGGCGATCTGCCGCGGCGCGGTCTTGGTCATCTCGATGTCGATCCGCACGCCGCCCGACGCGGTGTCGAGCAGCGCCGACAGCGTCAGCGGCGCGGCGCCCTCCTGCTTGAGGATCTTCACCGGCGGCAGCTGCTCGTGGAGGGCGCCCATGATCTGGACCACCTGGGCCGCGGGCACCTGCTTGAGGAAGCCCGGCGAGAAGCGCGCCTCGACGTCGGCCTGGGTCACCTGGCCCGAGGCGATCGCCTCGAGCACCCACGCCAGCGCGGCCTCGGCGGTCGGGCCCTCGTCGACCGCGGGGGGCGGCTCGACCGGCGGCTTGGCGTCGGGCGGCAGCGGCGCGACCGGGGTCGTGTCGGTGGTGGTCGGCTTGCCGCCGCCGCCGCACGCGGCGGCCAGGGCAGCGAGGAGGATCGTCGAGAGTCGGACCGAGGCCTTCATGGCCGGGGGTGTACCACGGGGGTCGCCGAGGTTGCGTCAGCCCCCTCGGCTAGGCTCGGCGCCATGAACCCACGCCAGGTCCCGCCGAGCGTGCCGCCTCCGCCGATCGCCGCCCACATCCGCGCCCGCGGCACCGTGCCGCCGATGTGCAAGGCCGATCTGTCGATCACCTGCCCGACGTGCGCCACGTTGATGGAGCCCGAGCACGCGCACTACAAGTGCCCGCGCTGCGGCTACCGCGACAGCTGCTGCTTCTGACGACCACGGCGGAGCAGTCGGCGGCGGCGAGCCACCGCCCGAGTCCCACGATCGACCGGCGGCGCATGCCACGAACCTATCGCGGACCGAGCCGGCGCCGCGGTAGCCTGTGCCCATGCGCACGCTCCTGGCTTGCTCGCTGCTCCTGATCGCCTGCGGTGGCGACGACGGTCCGATCCACCTCGATGTGCCGCCCGAGTGCAACCCGCTCCAGGGCGGCGCGTGCCTGGCGCCGTGGCCGGTGTCGAGCTACCTGGTGGCGAGCGAGGCCTCGCCCACCGGCGTGGTGCTGGCGGTCCCGGCCGGCGCGATCCCGCCGGGCAACGGCGGCGCGACCTTCGACCCGGCGCACCTCAACGGCAAGAGCGGCTACTCGCCGGCGACGCAGATCGTCGCCCACTTCGGCGTCGAGCTCGACGGCGCCAACCTCGCCGGGCACGCCGCGATCGCGGCCAGCCTCACCGCGGCCAGCCCGACGATCCTCCTCGACGCCGCCACCGGCGAGCGGGTCGCGCACTTCGCCGAGGTCGACGCCAACGCGATCCCCGGCGACCCCACCCGCCAGGCGCTGTACCTGCGGCCGACCACGCGGCTGGCCGGCGGCCACCGCTACATCGTCGCGATCACCAGCGCGCTGCACGCCGCCGACGGCGCGGCGATCGACGTGCCGGCCGGGTTCGCCGCGATCGTCAGCGGCGCCGTCACCGACAACGCCCGGCTCGAGGCGCTGCGCCCGAGCTACGCCGACATCTTCGCCACGCTCGCCGCCGCCGGCGTCACCAAGGACCAGCTCTTGCTGGCGTGGGACTTCACCACCGCCGCCGACGCCGACCTCCGCCGCGATCTGCTCGCCGCGCGCGACGCCGCCGCGACGCTGCAGGGCGCGGGCGGCGCCAACCTGATGCTCCACGACGTCGTCGTCGAGGCCAACCCGCGGCCCGGCATCGCGCGCAAGGTGACGTTCACGTTCGACGCGCCGACCGTCGTCGACGCCGGCGGCCTGCTGCGCGAGGGCGGCGCGCCGATCGCCCGCGGCACCACCCCGGTGCGCGGCGTCGCGCTGGTGCCGAGCTGCGCGACCCCCGCGGCGCCGGCGCCGATCACGCTCTACGGCCACGGCTTCTTCGGCGGCATCGAGGAGACCGGCGGCGCCTACGTGCAGGCGTTCGCGGCGCGCAGCTGCCGGATCATCCTCGGCACCGACTGGCGCGGCATGGCCCGCCCCGACTCCGCCAACGCGCTGATCGCGCTGGGCAACCTCGACAAGGTGTTCGCGTTCGGCGAGGGCATCGTCCAGGGCATGATCGACGTCGAGGCGCTGGCCGCGCTGGCGCGGACCAAGATCGCCGCGCAGCTCCTGGTCGACGGCGCCGGCGCGTCGGTGGCCGACACCGCCGCCGACCTGACGTTCTTCGGCATCTCGCAGGGCCACATCCTCGGCAGCACGCTGTACGCGATCGATCCGCAGATGCGGCGCGGCGTGCTGCACGTCGGCGGCGCGAACTGGAGCCTGTTGTTCGAGCGCTCGACCAACTGGGCCACGCTCGGCCTGCCGTTCAAGGGCACCTACGCCGACCCGCTGACCCAGACCCTCTTGCAGCAGGTCGTGCAGATGGGCCTCGACGTGATCGATCCGCTGCACTGGGCGCCGCTGGCCGGCGACCCCGCGGCCGACAAGCGGTACCTGCTGTACACGTCGATGGGCGACACCCAGGTCACCACCCTCGGCGCGTTCCTGCAGGCGCGGACGATGGGCCTGCCGCTGGCGGCGCCGGCGGCGGTCCCGCCCTACGGCCTGACCCTGGCCGCCGCGCCGCCGCCGTCGGGCCTGGTGATCGTCGACGAGCACCCGACCCCGCTGCCGCCGACCACCAACCTGCTCAACAACCAGAACAACCAGGCCCACGAGAACCCGCGGCGGCGCGAGCACATCATGGATCAGATCGACCGGTTCCTCGAGGACGGCACCATCGTCGACGCCTGCGGCGGCGTCTGCGACTGCGCGGCCGGCGCGTGCGGCGCGCTCATCGCCGATTGACGCGCGAGGCTTCGGGGAGCGAAGCGCCTGGAATCCGCGGCGGTTGCGCCCGTCGACGCAAGCTGCGCACTGCCGCGCAGGACCTGCGCGAAGCCACCGCGGCGGCGCGCCAGGGCGCTGGCCGCCGCCTTGCAACGCTGGTGGCCATGAGCCTCGCCACCCACGTCGTCGCGACCTACATGACGACCGCGCCCATCACCGCCACCGCGGTCACGCCGGTGGAGGAGGTGGCCGCGCTCCTGGCCACGCGGCGGATCTCGGCGGTGCCGCTGGTCGACGATCGCGGCTCGATCGTCGGCGTCGTGTCGCGCTCCGATCTGCTGCACTACCACCGGCACCACGCCCACCTGCGCGACGTGACCTGCGAGGCGGTGATGACCCAGGGGCCGATCGTCGTCGAGGCCAGCACCAACCTGCGCGACGCGGCCCGGGTGATGATCGAGCACCGCATCCACCGCGTGTTCGTGGTCGACGGCGGCCGCCTGACCGGCGTGCTGACCACCACCGACCTCACCCGCGCGGTCGACGCCGCCAAGGTCGAGGCGCCGATCGAGTCGGTGATGTCCGCGCCGGTGGTGACGATCCGCGTCGAGCAGCCGCTGTCCCTGGCGATGGAGTGGCTCGACCGCGCCCACATCACCGGGCTGGTGGTCACCGAGAACGACTGGCCGGTCGGCGTGTTCACGCAGGAAGAGGCGCTGGCGGCCCGCGACGTCGCGGCCGACACGCCGGTCGGCGAGCTGCACGACGCCGCGCTGATCTGCCTGCCGGCCACGACCTCGCTGCACCGCGCGGCCGCGCAGTGCGCGCGCATGGGCGTGCGCCGAATCGTCGTCAGCAAGAAGCACGACTTCGTCGGCGTGGTCTCGGGCCTGGACTTCGCCGGGGTGGTTGCTCGCGCGTGACGGTCCCGGCAGGATGCCCCTCATGACGTCTCCCGCCTGGGCCACCCGCGGCGGCACCGCCGCCGAGGCCGTCGCCGCGATCCCCTCCGGCGCCAACGTGTTCTTGCACGGCGCCGCCGCCACCCCCACCCCGCTGGTCGACGCGCTGGCCGCGCGCACCGATCTCGCCGGCGTCCGGGTCTACCACCTGCACACGATCGGCACCGGGCCGTTGTTCGCGCCGGCGGTGTCGCCGTGGCTGCGCTCGGTGTCGTTCTTCGTCGGGCCCGACGCGCGGGTCGCGGTCGCCGAGGGCCGCGCCGACTTCATACCGGTGTTCCTGTCGGACATCCCGGCGCTGTTCACCGGCGGCGCGGTGCCGCTCGACGTCGCGCTGGTGCAGCTGTCGCCGCCCGATCGCCACGGCATGTGCTCATTGGGCACCTCGTGCGACGCGGCGCGGGCCGCGGTCGACTGCGCCCGGGTGGTGATCGCCGAGATCAACCAGCAGATGCCGCGCACGCTGGGCAACACGATGGTGCCGATCGATCGGGTGGCCGCGTTCGTCCGCACCGACCGGGCGCTGCCGCGCCACGAGCCCGAGGCGCCGACCCCGGTGATCGATCGCATCGGCGCGCTGGTCGCCGAGCTGGTCGAGGACGGCGCCACGCTGCAGACCGGCATCGGCGCGATCCCCGACGCGGTGCTGGCCCGGCTGGGCGACCACGCCGAGCTCGGCGTCCACACCGAGATGTTCTCCGACGGCATGGTGCCGCTGGTCGAGGGCGGCGTGATCACCAACCGCGCCAAGGCGGTCCACCCCGGCCGCTCGGTGACCTCGTTCGTGATGGGCACCCGCCGGCTGTACGACTTCATCGACGACAACCCCGCCGTCGAGTTCCACGGCTGCGATCGCACCAACGACACCGCGCTGATCCGCAAGAACCCCAAGGTCACCGCGATCAACTCGGCGCTGGCGATCGATCTGAGCGGCCAGGTGTGCGCCGACTCGCTGGGCCACACCATCTACTCCGGCATCGGCGGCCAGATGGACTTCCTGCGCGGCGCGGCGCTGTCGCCCGGCGGCAAGCCGATCATCGCGATGCCGTCGACCGCGGCCGGCGGCAAGGTGTCGCGCATCACCGCCGAGCTCACCGTCGGCAGCGGCGTCGTGACCACCCGCGGCCACGTGCACTGGGTGGTGACCGAGCACGGCGCGCGCAACCTGCACGGGCTCAGCCTGCGCCAGCGCGGCGAGGCGCTGATCGACCTGGCCCACCCCGATCACCGCGGCGAGCTGCGCCGCGCGCTGGCCCGCATCCGCCACTACCCGCTGGCGTGACCGCGCCCGCGGTCGGGTCGGCTCACCCCGGCGCGTTGCAGAAGACGTTGGCCGGATCGATCGCGCCGGCGGCGTCGACCTTGAAGATGATCTGGTAGCCGCTGCAGCACTCGCCGCCGCACGGGTCGTCGGGGTCGGGCGCGGCCGGCGGCTTGTTGAAGACGCCCCAGGTGCACTCGCGGAGGCCGTCAACCGGCGGCTGGCAGTCGAACGACGTGTCGGTCGCCGCCGCGCCGCCCAGGCTCTCGCGCTGCGCGTCGAGGTGAGCCTTGAGATCGGCCGCGCCGTCGCCGTTGTTGCACGCGTCCGGAACGGCCATCGCGCCGATGGCGGCGAGGATCGCGTCGGTGTCGGAGGCCCCGGCGCCGTCACCGCCGCTGTTGGTGGGGCCGGTCAACGCCGGGGCGCTCTTGCCGCCGCAAGCCGCGGCCAGCGCGCACAGCGCGGCCGCGAGGAACGTGGAGGTGTTTCGCATGGACGCGATGCTACCGCGGCGCGTCGTCGCGAGTGCGCCGCCGGTGGCCGATCCCGAGCGCCACCGCCAGCGCCACCCACGCCGCGGCCAGCGGCACCGCCACCGCCGCGATCACCACGCCCAGGGCGGCGAGGCCGCGGTGCAGCCACGCCGAGCCGAAGTCGCCGAAGCGGTAGACCAGCGTGTCGATGACGTTCTTCGCGCGGTACTTGTCGTCGCGCGGCAGGGCGGTGAACAACAGCTCGCGGCTAGGCCGCGACAGCGCGTGGGTGGCCGCGCGGCCGCTGGCCGACACCGCGGTCGCCATCGCCAGCGACGGCGCCATCACCAGCGCGACCACGCCCACGCCCTGCACCACGGGCAGGATCGCGAGCACCACGCCGACGCCCAGCCAGCGCAACAGCCGCGAGGTCACCAGCAGCTGCAGCGCGATCGTCGCCAGCCCGGTGATCAGCTCGACGTTGGCGAAGAACGCGGTGCGCGCGCCGCGATCGGGCAGCGCCGCCTTCACGATGCCGGCCTGCTGCAGGTACACGAACGTCGCCAGGCACGCCGCGCACAGCGCGTAACCTGCGATGCCGGCCAGGTACGGCGAGGCGAGCACCCGCGGCAGCCCCTCCCACGCCGAGCCGCCCAGCCCGGTGGTGGCCGGCGCCGCCGACGGCACCCGGCGGGTCAGCGCGTGGGCCGACCACACCGCGCCCTCGAGCAACAGCGCCGCCAGCACCAGCAACACCGCCGGCTCGACGCGGTGGGCCAGCAGCCGCGCGACCACCGGCCCCAGCAGCGCGCCCGCGGTGCCGCCGGCGGCGATCGGCCCGAACAGCCGCCGGCCGCCCTCGGGGCGGATCAGATCGGCGCACAGGCTCCAGAACACCGACACGCCGAACAGGTTCATCACCGACAGCCAGACGTAGAAGATCTTGCCGACCAGCGCCGGCGCGACGTCGGCGTACATCACCGCCGCGAACCCGATCAGCTGCACCGCGAACGAGCGGTGGACGATCGCCACCAACCGCCCGCGCGGCTGCCGCGCCACCAGCGCGCCCCACGGCGGCGCGATCGCCACCATCGCGACGAAGGTGGCGGTGAACAGCCACGGGATGAACGCCGGATCGCCGTCGAGCACGAGCGCGTCACGCACCGGCCGCAACAGGTAGTACGACATCAAGATCGCGCCGTGCGTGAGCGCGGCCCACACCACCGCGGCCACCTCGTCGGCGCGCACCTGGAACGCTGTGCGGAGGCGCGCGGCGAGCATCGGTCGAGTCTCTACCGCGCGCCGCGCGCTGTCATTCCCGCCATCGCCTGCGGCAGGCTGCGACCGCGCGACGGTCGCAGCGCGGGTCGCAGCGGGCGCGCCCGGCTAGCGCCGGCGGCGGCGCCGCGCCAGCAGCAGGCCGACCGCGCCGAGCGCCAGCGCGCTGGCCGAATCGGGGCCGCTGGTCGCGCAGCCGAGGCAGCCTTCGGCCGGGTTGCCGTCGGCCGGGTTGCCGGGCACGCACACGCCGTCGGTGCAGGTCTCGCCGTCGCCGCACGCCGGCACGCACTCGACGCCGGGGCCGGGGATGGTCACGGTGGCGGTGGCGGTGGCCTGGTTGGCGGCGTCGTACGCGGTCGCGGTCAGCGTGTGCTGGCCCGCGGCCAGGTCGGCGGCGGTGGTGAACTGGTACGGCGGGCTGTTGTCGGTGCCGACCAGCGCGCCGTCGACCGCGAGCTCGACCCGCAGCACACCCTGATCGTCGGCGGCGGTCACGTCGACCGCGAAGCCGGCGGTGACGCTCGCGCCGTCGGCCGGCGAGGTGATCGCCACCGTCGGCGGCGTCGTGTCGTTGGCCACCGGCGGCTGGCCGACGCCGACCGCGGCCCACGCGGTGCTGACCGCGGCCACCTCGGCGGCGCCGTACAGGTTGCGCGCGGCCTCCTCGGTCGCGGTGCGGGCCTGCGCGAAGTTGGTGTTCGACGTGAAGTAGCCCTGGGTCAGCGCGCGCTGGAAGATCGCGCCGGCCTTCTCGATGCCGATGCCGTTGACCCGGAAGGTCACGCGCTGCCGCGGGTGCAGGCCGCCCTCCGACAGGAGGTAGAAGGCCAGGTTGGCGATGCCCGAGTTCAGGTGCACGCCGCCGTTGTCCTGGCTGCCCAGGTAGCGATCGGCGTAGAAGTCGCGCGAGCCGCCGAGCTCGGGCGGGTACAGGTTGCGATCGAGCGTCGGGCTGTACATGTAGCGCATGGCGTCGTTGGGCGAGGCCGGCGTGAAGATGTCCTCGCCGACCTGCCAGGTCTGCAGGCTGATGGAGCCGTCGCTCCACGCCTCGCACACCGCGGCCATGATGTCGCTCATCGCCTCGTTGAGCGCGCCCGACTCGTTCTGGTAGGCCAGCCGCGCCGTCGACGAGGTGACCGCGTGGGTCAGCTCGTGCGCGGTGACGTCGAGCGCGCGGGCCAGCGGGCCCATCGCGTTGCCGTCGCCGTCGCCGTAGACCATCATGCCGGGCCCGAACTGGCCGACCCACGCCGCGTTGTTGGGCGTCGAGCCGTTCTGGCCCTGGAACACCGCGTGGACGACCGACGTCAGCTTGGCGCCAGCGTTGTCGTACGAGTCGCGGTTGTACTTCATCTTGTAGCAGTCGTACGTGATGCCGGTGTTGTCGTACGCCGCGCGCGCGGTCATGTCGGTCGCCGGCGGGCTGCCCTCGGTGGCGAGCCGCGGCCCCGGGCTGCTGAAGAACGGCGGCGACCGGCCCTGCGCGTCGAAGACCTCGCGGTTCTTGATCGGGAACACGTCGGGGTGGCGATCGACCACCGCGCCGCCGCGGGCGTCGACGTAGACGCGGTCGTAGACCACCTCGCGGGTGCCGACCAGCTCGATCTCCCACGCCAGGTACGGCGCGCCGCCGGCCGACGCGAACAGGTAGACCAGGTCGCTGCCGTGGACGGTCACCGCGCCACCGGCGGTGGCCGCGCTGGCGGTGGCGATCGCGCGGTCGAGGTCGACCGTCGGCGTCGGCTCGAGGTCGATGCCATCGCGCGCGGTGCTGGTCACCGCCGACACCAGGCCGTCGGCGTCGAGGTGGACCACCAGATCGCCGCCGACCACGCGCAGGCCTTGCTTGTGCTGCTGGTAGCGGACGTGGGTCATGCCCAGCTCGTCCTTGCTGACGTCGTACGCGATCAGGTCCTCGGCGCGCATCCGGAACGCGGCCGCGATGTTGGGGATGACGCCGCCGAGCGCGGCCGGCACGTCCAGCGCGCCGGGATCGATCCGCCCGAGGTCGCCGCGCACGAAGCTGGGCAGCCCGTCATCGGCGACCACCACGCGGTCGACCCGCGCGAAGCTGCCCGGGGTGGGCGCGACCGCGACCCGCGCCGCCGCGGCGCCGGGCACCGCGTCCTCGGGCGAGGCGCAGCCGACGGCGAGCAGGGCAGCGAGGCCGGTACCGGAAACAACGTGCCGCGAGCGAATGCGCATCAGGACCTCCAGCGAGCGAACTCGTGGGCGCATCTTCGACGAGCCCCGCCCGGCGGCGTACCTCCCCGTCGTAACACCGGCTCGCCGGTTTGCGGTGCGCGGTCGGCACCGGCCGGTGGCACATGTCCTACATGTACTGCCGGTGATCAGCGACGCTGATCACGGCTGATCACCGGCCGGTCACAGCGGCGCCGCCGGCAGCTCGACGCCGAGGGCGCTGCCGAGGGCGACGACGTCGCGGGGCGACGCGCACCCGAGGTGGCTCGGCGACAGCCGGCCGGTGTGCCAGCGCTGCAGCCAGCTGTGCGCCGGGTGCCCGGCCGCGGCCCGACCGAAGTCGTCGCCGGCCTCGGCCGCGAGCCGGTCGACCTCGGCCGCGAGCCGCGCGCGCAGGTCGGGCAGCGCCGCCACCAGCGCCGCCTTCCACGCGCCGACCTGCGCCAGCACCGCGTCGCCGAGCTCGGGATCGCGCAGCGTCCGCAGCTTGCGCTCGATCTGCTCGAACGTCATGGTCGCCCACGGCAGCTCGCGCATGACCGCCGGCTGCCACTGGTGCTTGACCGTCGCCCAGTGATCAGCGAACGCCGGCACCGAGAAGATCCGCCGCTCGGGCAGGCGCACGCCGGTCAGCGCCATGCCGTGGCACGCGCCGGTGTCGAGGCCGAAGATCCGGTCGTCGAGGACCAGCGGCTCGGGGCCGATGACCGCGTGGCCGAACGCGATCGGCGTCGGGTCGGCGTAGTGCGCCCACCACGGCTGATCGCCGAACCGCTCGCGCAGCCGGCCCTCGCCCGAGGTGGTGCCGGCCCGGACCTCCTCGGGGACCTCGGCCAGCGGCACGCCCGGGAAGTGCCCGAAGTGCACCGCCCGCACGTCGTCGGTCTCGAGGTGGTACGGCAACGTCGCCATCCACGCGACGTCGTCGGCGTAGCGCGCGCCGAGCTGCGCCCGCGTGACCTGCTGCCCGTAGGACAGCACGCCGCGCACGTGCTTGCGCTCGTGGTTGCCGCACAGCGCGATCGCGTTGGGCCGCTGGCGGAAGAAGTCGACGACCGCGCCCGGATCGGGGCCGCGATCGACCAGATCGCCGACGCTGACCACGACCTCGCCGTCGCCAACGCCGGCCACCGCGAGCAGCTCCTCGAGCTCGCGGTAGCACCCGTGGATGTCACCGATGATCAGCATGGGTTCGTTATAGACTCGGCCCGATGCCGCGTCGCGGACACAATCCCGGACAGCCGGTCGCCGGCGCCGCGCTCGACTGGCGCGCGTACCTCGACGGCCTGATCGCCGAGCACGGCACGCTGGCCGCGGTGGCCGAGCGCCTGGCGGCGGCCCGGGCGTACCGCGACGACGTCGAGAGCATCACCCGCGCGCTGCGCCGGCTGCGCGCCCGCGGCACCCGCCCCGGCGGCACCTGGGGCCTGCGGCTGGTGACGATCTGCGGGCTGCCGCGCCCGGTCGACGAACGCCTGCGCTTCCTCGGCAGCTACCACGGGCGCGGCGTCGATCTGCCGGTGCCGGTCGCGACCGATCTGGTGCAGCTGTGGGACCGCCCGCCGACCAGCGACAGCCGCAGCGGCCGACGCTGGCTGTCGCTGGCCCGGGCGATCCTCGCGGCCCGGGCCCAGCGCCTCGACGACGCCGCCGGCCACCTGGCCACCGCGGCCCGGGTCGTCGACGACGATCGCGCCAGCGCGATCGAGGTCGCGCTGGGCCAGGCCCACCTGGCCAGCCGCGCCGCGCCCGGCGAGGTGCCGGCGGCGCTGGCCCCGGTCGAGGGCTGGCTGGCCGCGCTGACCGGCGACGACGCCGCGTGCCTGCGCGCGCGCTGGGTCGGCCAGGTCGCCCACGCCTACAACCACGCCGGCCGGATCGACGACGCCCTCGCGCTGCACGCCGCGCTGCCCGACGACGCCGCCACGCCCGCGTTCGCGCGCAGCCGCCGCGCCAACGGCCTGGCCTACGGCCTCCACCGCCAGGGCGATCGCGTCGGCGCGCTGGTCGAGGCCCGCCGCGCCGCGACCTTCGCCGGCGACGCCGGCCACGTCAGGCTGCGCGCGATGGCGCTCTTGATGGTCGCGCGGATCGCCGGCCCCGGCCTCGAGGGCCGAGACGCCCACGCCCGCGCCGCCGCGATCGCCGCCGCGCTCGCCGACGACACCCTGGCCCACCGCTGCCGCGTCGCCGCCCGCGACGTGGCGTGACGCCGATCGCACCACCCGCGGCACGGCCCGCCCCGCCGGGCTACCATCGCTGAGATGCCCCGCGCGCCCTCGGTCGTGATCGCCACCGCCCTCGCCGCCACCGCCGCGCTCGCCGCCACGGCCGCGCCGGCCCGCGCCGACGCCACCGACGACGCGATCGCGGTCGAGCGGATCGCGATCAGCACGGTCAACTCGGTCCGCCGCGCGATCGCGGTCGGGCCCCACGTCGGCGGTTTCGGCGGCGTGAACCTCGACGCCGACGCCGGCACCTCGGGCGTCACGTTCGGCCTGGGGCTGAACAGCTTCGCCGTGCCGTCGGCGTTCGACCTCAGGGAGCAGATCAAGGCCGCGGTGAAGGCCAAGCTCAAGGAGCGGATCGCCGAGATCGTCGCCAACGGCGGCACCCCGCCCGACGATCTCTCGGACCTGATCCGCGAGATCGCGACCGAGGTGCGGGAGCGCATCCTCAAGCAGCTGGCGCCGCGCCACACGCTCGCGCACCCGCAGCTCGGCCTGATGCTCGAGGCCGCGATCCTCACGTCGACCGGCGGCGGCTTCCAGACCCGGCTGATCGTGTCCAAGGGCATCAAGCACGTCAGCGCCGGCCTCGCGGTCGGCGTGCAGCGGGCCGGCGGCACCACCCGCTTCCTGCCCGGCCTCGAGCTCGATCTGCGGCTGACGCCGATCGGCCAGCAGCGCACGCCGGTGTTCGCGATCTACGCGCGCGGCGACCTGGCGCTCGGCAACGGCGATCCCGCGCTCACCATCCTCGGCGGCGCCCGCGTGCTGGTCGACGTGTTCTGACGCCCTGGGGAGGTCCGGGACGGGCTACGGGCCGTCGAGCTCGGCGCGGTGCTTGAGCAGCGCGGCCTCGTCACCCGAGCGCAGCGCCGCCGCGAACCCGGTCATCGCGTCGAGGCGCCGGCGCGCCGACTGCCGCATCGGCGACCACTCGCTCTCGAGCGCGCCCTCCTCCAGCGTCTTGAACGCCGCCCGCCAGTCGGGCAACACCTCGCGCTCGATCGCGTCGGCCATCTGCGCGTCGTTCAGCTCGCCGGCCCGCACCCGGGTCACCAGCCCGTTGAAGCGCCGCACCGCCTGCTTGTCGGCGGCGTAGTACTGATCGACCACCGCCGGCCGGTCCGGCTTGCCCGCCGGCACCACGTACGACACGCCGATCAGCGTCAGCGCGCCGAAGCCGCCGACCACCAGCGCCCGCCGCGCCATCGACCACGCCTTGGGCTGTTGCTCGAGCGCCCAGCCGGTGGCCGCGCCGCCGACCAGGCCGCCGAGGTGCGCGGCCATGTCGATCTGCGGCACCGACAGGCTGATGAAGACGTTGATCGCCAGCACCATGCCGACGCTGCGCAGCGCCGCCTGCGCCGCGTTCGGCTCCAGGCGCTTGCGGTGGCGCAAGAGGAAGCCGCCGAACGCGCCGAACAGGCCGAAGATCGCACCCGACGCGCCGACCGACACCGCCGCGCCCCGCATCGCGCTGGTGAGCGCGCCCAGCAACCCGGCGACGAGATAGATCGCGCCCATGCCGGTGCGCCCGTACAGCGTCTCGACCTGCCGGCCGGTCGGGCCCAGCGCCAGCATGTTCATCGTCACGTGCAGGATGCCCGCGTGCAGGAACATCGACGTGAACAGGCGCCACGGCTCGTGGCCCAGCGTCCGCTCGCCGAGGTTGCCGCCGAGCTCGAGCAGGCGCTGCGCGTCGGGCTGCGAGACATCGAGCCCCAGCGCCAGCGTCACCAGCCACACGCCGACGTTGGCCGCGATCAGCCCGTACGTCACGTAGGGCGTCGGCAACCGCTGCACGCGCACCGGCGCCGCGCTCATTCCGGGCAGTCCTGGAACGGGTCCTTGATGCCGGGCACGCACGGCAGCCGCTTCATCATGCAGATCGTGACCTCGGTCTCGCCGTCGAACACCAGGTCGACGTAGCCGGGCTGGTAGCCAGGCAGCGTGCACTTGAGGCGCATCTTGGTGCCCTTCTTCTCTTCGACGTGCACGCCGGCCGGGCCGCGGTAGTGGGTCTTCTCGTAGAGGATGCCGCCGTCGGGGCGCGTCAGCACCTCGATCACCACAGTGCCGCGCTCGCCGGGCGTCCGCCCCAGCACCTTGGGCCCGGCGTCGCGCTGGCCGCCGCCGCCGCCGCCGTCGGGCGCGGTCGAGGCCACCGCGGCGTCGCGGAGCGGGCGCGGCCCCGGCCCCGGCCCGGGCGGCCGCGCGTCGGTCGGCGCCTCGACGCCGCCGTCGAGGTCGTACTCGATCACCGCGCGCGCGTCGACCAGCGGCTCGCCGGCGTCGGGCGCGGGCTGCTCGCGGGCGGTCGACTTGGCCTTCGTCTTGAGCAGCAGCGCCGCGCCGACGCCGAGCCCGCCCATGACCAGGATCGCGATCACCGCCACCAGCCAGCGCCGCGGCGGCGGCGCCGCCGGCGGCTCCTCCGGCACGTCGAGCGTCAGCCGCGGCTCGGCGGTCGCCGAGGCGACGAACACCGGGTCGGCCAGCGAGCGGTTGGTGTGGCGCGGCAGGTCGCCGGTCGCGGTGACCGGCGCCAGCGGCGGCGGCGGCTTCGACGGCGGCGCCTGCGAGTCGCGGGCCGGGCGCACCGTCGTCGCGTCGGGGCCGGCCGCCATGCCCGGCGGCATCGCCTGCAGCACCCCACCGGCCAGCGACCGCGCGGTGACGCTGGTCGACACCGGCTGCGCCAGGTCGACGCCCTTGGCCGCCGCGGTCATCGCCGCCAGGAACTCGCCCATGGTCGCGTAGCGCTGCTCGCGCTTCTTGGCCAGGGCCTTCATCACCACCGCCTCGAGGTCGGGGTCGATGGCCAGATCGGGCCGCACCTTCGACGGCGGCTCGATCGGATCGAGCATCTGCATGGCCAGCGTGCGCACCATGCTCTCGCTCTTGTGCGGCACCCGCCCGGTCAGCATCTCGTAGAGGATCGTGCCCAGCGCGTAGACGTCGACCCGGCCGTCGGTGTCGCCGCGGCCGGCGGCCTGCTCGGGCGCCATGTACTTGGGCGTGCCGAACACCGCGCCGGCGCGGGTCAGGCGCGGGCCCTCTTGCCCGGGCGCCACCGCGCCGGTGGCGTCGAGCGGCGTGACCTTCGCGATTCCGAAGTCGACGATCTTCACGAAGTCGCGACGGCCGTCGCGGTTGATCAGGAAGATGTTCTCGGGCTTGAGGTCGCGGTGGACGATGCCCTTGTCGTGGGCCGCGCCCAGCGCCTGCGCGATCTGCGCGGCGATCGCCAGCGCCCGCTCGGCCGGCAGCGGCGCCGCCAGCTTGATCGCCTGCGACAGCGTCTTGCCGTCGACGTACTCCATCACCGAGTAGGTCAGGCCGTCGGGCGTGGTGCCGAAGTCGGTGACGTCGACGATGTTGGGGTGGCCGATGCGCGACGCCGCCTTGGCCTCCTGCACGAACCGCTTGATCGTGCTGGCGTCGCGCGCGACCTCGCGCTTGAGCACCTTCACCGCCAGCGGCCGCTCGATGATCAGGTGGCGCGCGGCGAAGACCACGCCCATGCCGCCCTCGCCGATCTTGCGCTCGATCAGGTAGCGGCCGTCGAGCGTCACCCCGACCAGGCGGTCGTAGGCGGCGTTGGGGTCGCCGCCCTGCAGCGCCTGGGTCGCCGCGCCCAGCTCCTCGTGCGCCGACACCGCCTTGACCGGGAACGAGATCGCCTCCGGCGGGATCGACAGGCGCGCGCCGTCGAACGGGCAGTAGCCCGTCTCGCTATAGAACTGATGGCAGCTCGGGCACCAGAACTGCGGCAAACGCTACCTGCCGGTCCGCACGTCGTCGTCGTAGAGGCCCGGCAACCGGAAGTACGTGAACACCTTGCCCTCGCCGCCCACCACCAGCACGTTCCGGCCGGTCTTGCCCCACGGCGCGATCGCCAGGCTCTTGCCGAACAGGTCGCCGGCGCTCGGCGACGACACCTGCAGCGGATCGGTCGAGACCTGCATGAACGCGCCCGCGACGTAGCGGTAGATGTAGACCGCGCCGGCGTCGGTGGTGCCGGCGAGGTCCGACTTGGGCGCGCCGATGACCAGCTCGGGGACGTCGTCGCCGTCGAGGTCGCCGGCGGCCAGCGCGTAGCCGAAGGTCGACCCGGTGATCGGCACGGTGATGGCCATCGGATCGGTGGTGCCGGGCAGCCGCACGTAGACGGTGTTGATGCTGGGCGCCGAGTACACCAGCGCGGCCTGGGCCATCGCCGGATCGAAGCGCGCGGTCAGCATCGCGAAGCCGGCGTCGATCGCCGGCACCGAGATCGTCGTCGTCGGCGGGTCACAGTTGGTCGGCAGGTTGACCGTCGACTGGGTCTTGACCACCTCGCCCACCTGGTAGATGCGGAGCTCCGAGGTGGTGCCGTCGGCGGCCGACCGCGGCCCCATGCCGACCGCGATCTCGGGCGCGGCGTCGCCCTCGAGGTCGGCCACCGCCACCTCGAACGACTGCTCGGTCGCGCGCGACGTGGCCTGCCGGCACTCGGCGAAGCCGGCGACGTCGGTGATCGCCGCGTTGGCGTAGTCGTACATCACGTCGAGCTGCGAGCCGCGCGCCACGACCAGCTCGCCCAGCGCCGGGTCGTTGGTGAAGCCGCCGGCGTCGGGGATCGTCGCGAAGGCGATGCCGGTCGGCGCCAGCATCGACAGCGCCATGTCGCTGCCGATGAACACCCGCGCCGGCGCCACCGCCACGCCGAGGTTGTCGCCGTCCATCACGCCGATGAAGCCCTGGCCCGCCAGCGTGTTGCCGGTGAGGCTGCCGAACGCGAAGCGGTGATCGGTCGGGTCGACCGCGAACGCCGGCTTGGCCGGCAGGTCGTCGAACATGAACGCCGGGAAGATCGCCTGGCCGCCGACCGACGACACCGCGTGCTTGCCGTCGCCGCCGTAGCGCAGCGTCGACACCATCAGCTTGGCGCGGCCCAGCACGACCAGGTTGGCGCCCTGGCCGTCGAGCGTGTCGGCGGTGTCGGGCAGCGCGCCCAGCGCGACGCCGTACTGCCGCGAGTCGTCCGGGTTGTTGACCCGCTCGACCCACACCTCGCTCGACAGATCGTCGAAGGTGGTCCAGTTGCAGGCGCCGGCGCCGCCGGCGAGCAGCCCGGCGAGGCCGAGCGTGACGCGGGTGCGGGTCACCATGGCAGCTCCATCGACAGGCCGGCGTAGTTGGGGCCGACCGTGGGGGTGAGGGCGAGCGCGCGGACGTCGACCACGCCGATCGACGGCCGGCCCTTGTCCCGGAACGTGTAGTAGATCGCCGCCAGGCCCAGGAGGCCGGCCACGCCGTAGGCGGCGTCGGCGCCGATCGCGAAGTACTTGCCGCGATCGAAGCGCGGGTCGGCCTGATCGACCGGCGGGTTGCCGAGGGCGATGTCGTCCTTGAGCTCCTTCTCGAGCTTCTGCGCCTGCAGGCCGAGGTAGATGCCGCCGCCCGCGAACAGGCCGGTGAAG
>Ga0073899_10002323_pt1 | contig 17152 bp, 17 predicted proteins | sample KloWWTmetaKNB5Ph_FD_88975 | JGI IMG/M metagenome (GOLD analysis project Ga0073899, IMG submission 88975) | Active sludge microbial communities from Klosterneuburg, Austria, studying microevolution and ecology of nitrifiers - Klosterneuburg... | ecosystem: Engineered > WWTP > Aerobic digester >...
ACGCCACTCTATGCCCTCAAGTCCTGGCGCGCCAAGTCACCCGATCTGTTCAAGAAACGGCCAAAGGATCTCCCGGGTCTTGACAACTAGGGAGCAGTTCTGTCTCCCGACAACACTTTGGGCTTCACAGCACGCAAGGATATTTAGATCGACCCAAATATCACCACAAAGTTCAATTAAATGAAATTGACAAGAAACCATCAAAATCATGAAGAAAATTATCGCAACACTAACGACAATCGCGCTGGCTGGCTGCGGGTCAAAGATCGATTGCAATGACAGCAACCTCAAGCAGATTGCAATCCAGCTTATTCAAGACAGGATGGAGCAAGCTGTTTGGTACCGAGAAATTAAAGCGGCACTAACATTACCGAGTCTTGTTGATATACAAACAATACGCAAGAACGAGGAAACCAAGCAAAGTACTTGTAGAGCAAATTACAGCTTTCAATACAATGGAAAACAAAGAAACGTACCGGTAGAATACTCATTATCTTATCTAGAAGATAGCGGCAACACACAAGTAGCCCTTGACCCGGATGTCATATTGAGGGCTTTAATGGTGCTTGTAATGGTCGAGCAACCAATTGTTCGTCAAGAAAATGACGTGGCGCGTGCAGCTTCCCCTCTTATTCCAGTCTCTCCTCCTCCTGATGCAAGTCCTAAAAAGGAAGTTCAGTCAGACGAAGAACCCAATGGAGAGAATGAAGCAAACAATAAGCGGCAGGGCAAGCCGTGGCAAGACACAAACGGGATCATTCATAACCCAGATGGAACGACATCAGGTAGGCCAGTCGATTAACCGATTCACGAAGCTTCCTGGGAAGTCCCTTTCATTCGTTAGGCTTTTCGCAGACATAGGCCAAAGACATTCGTTAAACCTGCGTCTTGAACACCTCGGAGAACCGTTGTGGAATCCAGCAGTCACTGTTACGTTGCATTCTTGGACATACTTGGTTTCAAGCAACTTGTCCAAAGTACAAAACATGAGGATCTCCTCAAGCTGTACAGCAATCTGTTCATCACCAATGCCGCCATGGCCGTTACACATGGCGCATACAAAGTTGTGGACGCAGCAGCAACTAAAAGAATTGCTATACCTGATTTCTCGAACGCCAAAATTGACTGTATGGTGATATCGGACAGTGTGCTTATGTACACTAAGGATGACAGCATCCAATCGTTTCTAAATCTATGCGTATCGGCAGGGAAGCTAACAATGAGTGGCTTCGTTACCGGCCTCCCAATGCGCGGAAGCATCGCGCTGGGACCATTGAGTGCGCTCAAACAACAAGAAACCGACGCCGAGTTCGGTGTCTATGGGCTTGTCGGAATGGCCTTAGTCAAGGCTTATAGTAATGAATCCATGTACAATTGGGCCGGGTGTGTCCTGGATGCAGAATGCATAGAGAGGTATGAGTATCTATATGGCATAGCCCAAAGCCAGGATATACAAGCCCCTTCGATAGCAGATGTCGTTGCCCATGGCATACTTCTTCAGTACAAAACGCCTCGCAAGGGATCGCTCCCTTCAGAGCAATGGGTTATCAACTGGCCTAGGTTCAACCGCTCTCCAATAAACCAAGAAGTTATCCAACGCTCATTCGAGAAATATGGCAAGAACGCTCAAAATGAGTCAGAGCTATGCAAACTGCGCAATACCCTTGATTTTCTTGCCCATAGTAACTCACGACGTCAGGCATAGGACGGACATCATGTTCTCAACGCCCTCTCTACACTACACGCTACACGCACCAGTGGTTTGGGGTCAGGTCTTGTCTATTGCCTTGCCTGATCCTGCCTGCAGACGAAGTCGAACAAGCCACCCCGAGGTCTCTCCAAACCTAATCCGGATCAAGACAGCCGCAGCCATCGGTCAATGGGGTCGAGTTATGGGGGTCAAGTCTTGCTTGTTGCCTGGCGAATCCCTTTCAGAACCGCGGCTCCGCAGATCTGCTCCAGCCGCCGCGTCAACTTGCCAGCGTCGGCAAAGCTGCGGAAACCCCGGGCACTAACCGGGGCGGCGGCGCTTACCATTGCCGCTCCATCCCCACGCGGAGTCGCCATGACCCTTGCAGCGAATGTGGTTGTCGCCCTGGTGGCGCTGATCCATGTGTACATCCTGGTGCTGGAGATGTTCCTCTGGACCACGCCGAAAGGGCAGAAGGCGTTTGGCCTGACGCCGGAGTTTGCGCAGCAGACGCGGGTGCTGGCCGCCAACCAGGGGCTTTACAACGGCTTCCTGGCGGCGGGGCTGTTCTGGGGGCTGTCGCAGGGCGGTGCCGGGCAGGCGGTGAAGGTGTTCTTCCTGCTGTGCGTGCTGGTGGCCGGGCTCTATAGTGCAGCAACGGCCAGCCGGCGCATCCTCTACATTCAGGCGCTGCCGGCCGCGCTGGGGCTGGTCCTGCTGGTGCTGTAAGTGAGTTCTGCAAGGTGGATGGGAGCGTTGCCGATGCCGATCAAACGAGGGAGAGGAACCAGAATGGCCGCGTTAGCGGGTTCCCTGTTTATTGGGGGGCTCCTGGCGTCATGCGGCGGGCGGCTTGAAGAGGTGTTGGACAAGTTGCTGGACAAGTCGCGGCTGTTGTCTGTCACGGCCACGCCGAATCCGGTGCCAGCGCCCGCTGACGGCTCCAGCACTCCGTTTGCGTTGCGCGTGGACTTTGATTCGAACAACAGCCTGGATGTGATCAGGGTCCTCCTGGAGAACCCCGCCGGGTCGGGCAACTATGTCCTGATTGGCCAGCCCGATGCCTGTCAAGGCGGCACCGCCGAGGCCTGTGGCAACGGCTCGATCACCATTCAGTGCTCGTCGCTGTCCACCTCCTATGGCCCGAGCTACCGAGCGGTGACCTGTGCAGGCGGCGCAGACGCCACGACGCTGGCGGCCGAAACCATCCGGGCGCGGGTGGAGATCATCGGCCGGCGCATCTTGGGCGGGTATTCGTCAGACGAGGCAGATGACCGGCTCGACTTCAGCTTGGTCGTGCAGTAGCGCGGTGGCTGCGGCCCACCGGATCTGCGCGAGAAACCGTACGGGCCGGTGATTTCCAATGTCAGCCGCCAGAGGACCCGCCATGCCAACCGGATACTCCGGCACACCCCTGCCCAGGAAACTCGGGTTCAACGACAGCACGCGCCTGGTCGTGCTGGGGGAGCCCGAGGGTTACGCGGCGCTGCTCGGCCCGATACCCGCTGGCCTGGAGCGGCAGCCCGGCATCACGGCGAGCACCAACCTGGTTCATGTCTTCGTCACCCAGCGCCAGGAGCTCGTCGGGCACCTGGGCGCATTGCGGGCAACGCTCCGGCCCGAGGCGGTGATCTGGGTTTCCTGGCCGAAGAAGGCATCGAAGGTGGCCACCGATGTCACCGAGGACCGCATCCGCGAAGTGGCGCTGCCGCTGGGCCTGGTTGATGTCAAGGTCTGTGCGGTCAGCGAGGTCTGGTCCGGGTTGAAGCTGGTCGTGCGCAAGGAGCTGCGGGCACCAGGGGCGGCCTTGTCAGAGCGCCCCGCCCAAACCTAATCAGGATCAAGGCCGCCGCCGCGCCTGCGGCCTAGATTGGCGGCCATGAAGTCGCTTCGTTTTTCCTCCTCCCTTGCCCTCGCGCTGGCCGCCGTGGCGTCGCTGGTGGCGGGGTCCGCGCGTGCGCAGGCCGCGCCCGATGCCGCGGCGCTGTACCGCCAGCACTGCGCCGCCTGCCACGGCGAGCAGCGCACCGGCGGCATGGGGCCGGCGTTGTTGCCCGAGAGCCTGGAGCGGCTGCGCCGTCCGGAGGCGCTGAAGGTGATCACCCAAGGCCGCGCGGCCACGCAGATGGCCGGGTTTGCCCCGGCGCTGAAGGCCGAGGAGATCGCCGCGCTGGCGCAGTGGATCTATACCCCCGTGTCACCCGCGCCGACCTGGGCGGAGGCGGACATCCGCGCCTCGCGCGTCGAGACGGCCGGGGCGAAGGACCTGCCGGCCAGGCCGAGTTGGTCGGCCGACCCGATGAACCTGTTCGTGGTGGTGGAGGGGGGCGACCACCACGTCTCGCTGCTAGATGGCGACCGCTTCGAGCGCATGCACCGCTTTGCCAGCCGCTATGCGCTGCACGGCGGGCCGAAGTTCAGCCCGGAGGGGCGCTTCGTCTACTTCGGCTCGCGTGACGGCTGGATCACCAAGTACGACCTCTGGAACCTGACCGTGGTGGCCGAGGTGCGTGCCGGCCTGAACATGCGCAACGTGGCGGTGAGCGGCGACGGCAAGTGGATCATGGCGGCCAACTACTTCCCGCACACGCTGGCGCTGTTCGATGCCGACCTGAAGCTGGTGAAGACCTACGCCGCCACCACCGCCGACGGCCGTGCCAGCTCGCGCGTCTCGGCGGTGTACGACGCCACGCCGCGGCAGAGCTTCGTGGTGGCACTCAAGGACATCCCGGAGCTCTGGGAGATCAGCTACGACCCGAAGGCCGAGCCGCTCTACGACGGCCTGGTGCACGACTACAAGATGGGCGAGGGCGTGCCCAAGCCGGGCCAGTTCGGCGTCAAGCGCTCCCGGCTGGACGAGCCGCTGGACGACTTCTACTTCGACCAGGCCTACACCCACGCCTTCGGCGCGACGCGGCCCAAGGGCGAGGGCCAGCCGAATGCGCAGGTGGTGAACCTGGACGTGCGCCGCACCATCGCCCGCCTGCCGATCGCCGGCATGCCGCACCTGGGCTCGGGCATCACCTTCGACTGGCAGGGCAAGCGCGTGATGGCCAGCCCGAACCTGAAGGACGGTGCCATCGACGTGATCGAGCTGGAGAGCTGGAAGCCGGTGAAGACCATCCGCACGCCGGGCCCCGGCTTCTTCATGCGCAGCCATGAGAAGAGCCGCTTCGCCTGGACCGACTCGATGATGAGCCCGACCGCCAAGGACACGCTCACCATCATCGACAAGACGACGCTGGAGCCGGTGGCCAGCGTGCGTGAGCCGGGCCGCACGCTGGCGCACATCGAGTTCACCAAGGACGGCCGCTACGCGCTGGCCAGCGTGTGGGAGATGGACGGCGCGCTGATCGTCTACGACGCCACCACCTTCAAGGAGGTGAAGCGCCTGCCCATGAGCAAGCCCGTGGGCAAGTACAACGTGTTCAACAAGATCACCCGCTCGGAGGGCACGTCGCACTGACGCGCAGCGGCAGCGCTGCCGCAGGGGTCTTTCCCGTGCGCCACAGGATACCCTGTGGGGTGATTGCATCCCGACGAGGAGACGCACATGGATGATGCTGCCGTTGCCACCAGCCAGGCGCAGGCGCAGGCGCTGACGCTGCCCGCCCGGGACGAGGAGGGCTACCTGGTCGATCCTGACACCTGGAGCGAGCCGGTGGCGCAGGCCCTGGCGAGTGAGCTGGGGGTCGAACTGGGGGAGGAGCATTGGCAGGTGCTGCGCTTCATGCGCGACTGGTACGAGGAGCACCGCGTGATTGCCGATGCGCGCCACGCGATGCGCCTGCTGGAGCAGCGCCATCCGGGGCAGGGGCGGCAGCGGCTCTTCGAGCTCTTTCCCTACGGCTACGTGGCGCAGGCCTGCCGCATCGCCGGCATGCGCCGCCCGCGGGCCTGGAGCACGGGTTGATACGGCGCAAGCGGCGTGGCGGGGTGGCTGCAGTCTGCATCCGGATGTGAGCGGCAGCGCTTGGCGCGGGTCAAGCGCCGCGACGGGGCACACCCCGTCCTTGTGACAGTTCAAGGAAGCCGTGGGCGCCTCGCCCGAACAATGGCGCTCGCCGACCGGAGTGCCATTCATGTCCCCGCCCACGCCCACGCTGCAGCCGCTGAACCGATCCTCGATCCGGCCATCGATCACCGCGCGCATCGACGCCATCACCGAGATCGCGCCGGCTTGGCGCAGCAGCACGCCGCCGGCGCCGCGCTCGGTGAAGATCGAGCTGACGGGGCGCTGCAATTTCCGCTGCTCGTTCTGCGCTCACAACCAGCGCCTGCGCCAGGTGGGCGAGATGGACCGGGGTTTCTTCGAGCGCATCCTGCCCGAGATGCGCGCGGCCGGCGTCGAGGAGCTGGGGCTGTTCTACCTGGGCGAGTCCTTCCTCTGCGACTGGCTGCCCGAGGCGGTGGCCCATGCCAAGCGGGTCGGTTTCGACTACGTCTTCCTGACCACCAACGGCTCGGTGTCCACGCCCGACAAGGTCGAGGCCTGCATGGCCGCGGGGCTGGACTCGCTGAAGTTCTCGCTCAACTACGCGGACCCGGCGCAGTTCGAGTCGATCGCGCGGGTCAAGGGCCCCCTGTTCGAGCAGATCGCCACGCACGTGCGTGCGGCCCATGCGCTGCGCCAAGCGGGCGGCCACCGCTGCGGCCTGTTCGGCTCCTACATCGACTACGACGGCGAGCAGGGCGAGCGCATCCACGCCTACATCGACGCGCTGCGGCCCTACCTGGACGAGGTCTACGCCCTGCCGCTCTACAACCAGGCGGCGCTGATCGACAACGACGAGTGGCGCTTCGTGCAGGGCAACCGCGGCCGGGCCGCCGCGCTGCGTGACCCGCTGCCCTGCTGGAGCCTCTTCACCGAGGGCCATATCTCCTTTGACGGCCGGCTCAGCGCCTGCTGCTTCGACCACGACCAACGTTTCAGCATGGGTGACCTCACCCAGCTGAGCTTCATGGAGGCCTGGAACAGCCCGGCCTTTCAATCCCTGCGGGCCGCGCACCTGCGCCGCGACGTGCGCGGCACGATCTGCGAGCAGTGCGTGGCCTGCGGCTGAGGCCGGTGCCCACCGGTGCCCGGCCCTTTCACTCTGGAGACCCATCCGATGTCCGAACTGCTGCTTGACCGTCCCCTGGGCGACCTCGCCAGCGCCATCCCCGGCGCCACCGCGGTGTTCCACCGCCACCACCTCGACTTCTGCTGCGGCGGGCGCCAGAGCCTGCGCGCCGCGGCAGCGGGCCGTGGCGAGGATCCCGCGGCCGTGGCGGCCGAGCTGGCCGCGCTGCAGCGCCAGCCGGCCGCGGGCGAGCGCGACTGGCGCCAGGCCCGCGCGGGCGAGCTGATCGACCACATCCTGCTGCGCTTCCATGAGCGCCACCGTGCCCAGCTGCCCGAGCTGATCCGCCTGGCGAGCAAGGTCGAGACCGTGCATGCCGGCAGCCCCGACTGCCCCCGCGGCCTGGCCGGCCACCTGGAGGCGATGCAGCAGGACCTGGAGAACCACATGCAGAAGGAGGAGCAGATCCTGTTCCCGCTGCTGCGGCACGGCTCGGTGGCCTTCGTCCCGGGGCCCGTCGCGATGATGCGCGACGAGCACGACCTGCACGGCGTCGCACTGCAGCGCATGGTCGAGCTGTCCGGCGGGCTGAAGGCACCCGAGGGCGCCTGCACCACCTGGCGCGCCCTGATCGCCGGGCTGCGGGTGCTGCGCGAGGACTTGATGCAGCACATCCACCTGGAGAACAACGTGCTGTTCGACGGACTGACCGCCGAGGTCGCCAGCGCAGAGCCCGCGCGCCAGAGCGGCTGCTGCGGCGCCTGCGGCGGCGGCCGGGGCTGACCGGGCGGGCCGCCGATCGAGCATGTTCTCTCCCCGCAAACCCCAGTTGGTCTGCCCGGCCGGCTCGCTGCGCGCGCTGCAGTGCGCTGTCGATGCCGGCGCTGATGCCGTCTACCTCGGCCTCAAGGATGCGACCAACGCGCGCAACTTTGCCGGCCTGAACTTCGACGACGCCCAGGTGCGTGCCGGCGTGGCGCATGCCCACGCCCGCGGCGCGCAGGTGCTGATGGCGCTGAACACCTTTGCCGCCGCGCGCGACCCCTCGCCCTGGTTCCGCGCCGCGGACAAGGCGGTGGCCCTCGGTGCCGATGCGCTGATCGTGGCCGACACCGCGGTGATGGCCTGGTGCCGCCGCCGGCACCCGCAACTGCGCCTGCACCTGTCGGTGCAGGCCTCGGCCACCAGCCACGCCGCCATCGAGTTCTACCGTGAGCGCTACCGCATCCAGCGCGCCGTGCTGCCGCGCGTGCTGACGCTGCAGCAGGTGGCGCAGGTGATCGAGCGCACCGAGGTGGACATCGAGGTGTTCGGCTTTGGCAGCCTGTGTGTGATGGTCGAGGGCCGTTGCGCGCTGTCCTCCTGGGCCACCGGCTGCTCGCCCAACAACGCCGGCGTCTGCTCGCCGGCTTCGGCGGTGCGCTGGAGCGAGGACGCCCGCGGCGTGCAAGCGCGCCTGAACGACGTGCTGATCGACGTCTACGCGCCCGACGAGGCGCGTGGCTACCCGACGCTGTGCAAGGGCCGCTTCGTGGTCGACGGCCGGCGCGAATACGCACTGGAGGAGCCGACCAGCCTGAACACCCTGGACGTGCTGCCGCAGCTGATCGACATGGGGGTGGCGGCCATCAAGATCGAGGGCCGCCAGCGCAGCGCGGCCTACGTCGAGCAGGTCACGCGCGTCTGGCGCGCCGCCATCGACCGCGCGGCTGCCGCGCCTGAGCGCTACCAGGTGGCGCCGGAATGGAGCCACGCGCTGGCGCGCCATGCCGAGGGCCAGCAGCACACCCTCGGCGCCTACGACCGACCCTGGCGATGAACATGACCCACCCTGCGGGCGCCGACGCCCAGGGCCAGCCGACCCCCTTCGGCCTGACCATCGGCCCGGTGCTCTACCACTGGTCGCGCCAGGCGCTGATGGACTTCTATGCCGAGGTGGTGGGGACGCCGGCCGACACGATCGTGATCGGCGAGGTGGTCTGCGCGCGCCGGCGCGAGCTGCGCCTGCCGGACTGGCTCGCGCTGGGGGCCGACCTGGCCGCGGCCGGCAAGACGGTGGTGCTGGCCGCCCAGGCGCTGATCGAGACCGAGGCCGACCTGCGCCTGCTGGAGCGCCAGGCCGAGCAGACCGATTTCGCCGTCGAGGCGGCCGACGCCTCCGCGCTGCACCTGCTGGCCGACCGCGTGCCGCTGGTGCTGGGGCCGCACCTGAACATCTACAGCCGTGCCGCGCTGGTCGAGCACGCCGCGCTGGGCGCCGGGATGGGCCTGGGCCGCTGGGTGGCGCCGGTGGAGTTGTCGCTGGACGACATCGCGGCCATCAACCCGCCTGCCGACCCGGTGTGCACCCCGGCGGGCGCACCCGTCCAGACCGAGGCCTGGGCCTTCGGCCGGGTGCCGCTGGCCTTTTCGGCACGCTGCTTCACGGCGCGCCACCACCACCTGCCCAAGGACCAGTGCGGCTTTCGCTGCATCGAGGACCCGGACGGTCTGGCGATGGACACCAGTGAATCGAAGGCCTTCCTGGTGCTCAACGGCACGCAGACGCAGTCGGCCGCGGTGCAGTGCCTGCTCGGCGACCTGGCTGCGCTGCACGCGGCCGGCGTGAGCCGCCTGCGCCTGTCACCCTGCGCGCGCGGCTTTGCCCGGGTGGTGGCGGACTTCCACGCTGTGGCCCACCAGGGCGTGGCCGCCGCGGAGCGCCTGTCTGACTGGGCTGCACTCGGCGTGCCCGGGCCCTTCGCCAATGGATACGCCCGGCGCCGTGCCGGGATGGAATGGAGTGTGGCCGCATGAACCCGATGCCTGTCTCGTCACTGTCGGGGTCTGGCACCGCCACCCGCCCGCTGCCGCCCGGCCTGCCTGTGGCCCTGGGGGGCATCCACCGCCGGATCTGTGACCTGGTCGAGCACCTGCCGAGCGCGCCGCCGTCCACGCTGGCGGCGCTGGCGCTGAACCGCTGGCTGCTGCACCGCCTGCCTGACGATGCGCGCCACGCGCTGCAGGGCCGCATCGTGGCGCTGCAGGTCAGCGACTTTGGCCTGCGCGTGCGCCTGCTGCTCGGGCCGGGTGGCTTCTCGGCCGCGGCCGAGCAGGGCGATTGCGCGCTGTGCATCCGCGCCACGGCGCGCGGCTACCTGCGCCTGGCGCGCGGCGAGGAGGACCCGGACCGGCTCTTCTTCGAGCGCGAACTGGTGATGGAGGGCGACACCGAGCTGGGCCTGGTGCTCAAGAACAGCCTGGACGCCATCGGCCCGCTCTGGCAGGCGCAACGAGCCTGACCCCGCCGCAGGGCGGTGCACCCCGTCCTGCTGCACCTCCTTGGTGCAAGATGGGGCCATGACGTCGTCCACCCGCCCGCCCTTGTCCTCCCAAGAGGCTGCCCCTGGAGATCGCCTGCGCTGGTGGCAGCGCCTCGGGCTGCAGCGCTTGGGGCTGCAGCGCCAGACCGTTGATTGGCGCGAGCGGCTGCGTGACAGCCTGGGCGCCGCCCTGGGCGTGGCGGTGGCCGGCGGCGTGGGCTGGTGGCTGCTGGGCGGGCGGGAGGGCGCCCTCTGGCTGGCCGCGCCGATGGGGGCGTCCGCGGTGCTGCTCTTCGCGGTGCCCAGCAGCCCGCTGGCGCAGGCCTGGCCGGCGCTGGCCGGCAACGTGGTGGCGGCGTTGGTGGGCACCGCGGTCTATCAGACGCTGGGCAGCGGGCCGGGGGCCGCCGCTGCGGCGGTCGGACTGGCGCTGCTGCTGATGTTCCCGCTGCGCTGCGTGCACCCGCCCGGTGGCGGCACGGCCCTGGTGGCGGTGCTGGGCGGGCCGGCGGTGCATGCGCTGGGCTGGGGGTTCGCCGTCGTGCCCGTCGCGCTGAATGCCGCCTTGCTGGTCGTGGTGGCCAAGGCCTACCGCCGTATCACGGCGCCGCAGCGGGTGCACGCGCCGCCGGTGCACGACAACCGCCACCGCACCCACGATGCCGCACCGCAGGACCGCATCGGCCTGACGCGTGCCGACCTGGACGCCGCGCTGCGCGACTTCAACCAGCTGGTCGACATCGACCGCGACGCGCTGGAGGACCTGCTGCGCCAGGCCCAGGCGCAGGCCTGGCAGCGCCGCTTCGGCCGCGTGCGCTGTGGCGACATCATGTCGCACGACCTCGTCACGGTGGAGTTCGGCACCCCGCTGGAGGAGGCCTGGCAGCTGCTGTTCGTGCACCACATCAAGGCGCTGCCGGTGGTGGACCGGGCTCGCCGGGTGATCGGCATCGTCACGCTGGCCGACTTCATCCGGCAGGCGCGGCTGGATCCGCGCGACCCGCACCGTTTCGGTGAGCGGGTGCGGCGCCTGCTGCGCGCCACCCCTGGGCCCAGTTCCGACAAGCCGGAGGTGGTCGGCCAGGTCATGGCCCACCCGGTGCACACCGTGGGCAGCAAGGAGGCGGTGGTGGAGCTGGTGCCGCGGCTGTCCGACCTGGGCCTGCACCACGTGCCGGTGGTGGATGCCGAGCGGCGGCTGGTCGGCATGGTCACGCAGTCGGACCTGGTGGCCGCGCTGTACCGGGCGCAGGCGGGCTGATCGGCCGGCGGGTGCCGGCCCCGTGTTCCCCGACCCGCCGGCCGTTCAGCGCGGCACGAGGAAGGTGGTGGCCTCGCGCAGCGCGGTGCCCTGCTCGCCCGGGCTGGCCAGCGTCAGCGTGACGGGGTGGGCGCCCGGCGTGGCGCCGCCCTCGGCCGGCAGCGACAGCCGCACGGTGTAGGAGCGCACCTCGCCGGGCTGCAGCGTCCAGACCTGCGGCTCGTCCACCGCCAGCCCGGTCAGGCCGTTCAGACCCTCCACGCCGAGCTGGTAGCGCGTGGCCGCTTCGCGCCGGTTCATCAGCTGCACGCGGTAGAGGTTCTCGATGCGGCCGGTCTCGCCGATGCGCGCCATCACGCCACGGTCGCGGATCACGTCCATGCCCACCACCGGGCGCAGCGCCATGCCCCAGGCGAAGGCGGCCAGCGAGCCGGCCAGCAGCGCACCGTAGATCAGCACGCGTGGGCGCAGCACCCGGGCGAGCTGCTGCTGGCGCGTCCAGCCCTGCGCCACGCCGTTGGCGGTGCCGTAGCGGATCAGGCCGCGCGCGTAGCCCATCTTGTCCATCACGTCGTCACAGGCGTCGATGCAGGCGGCGCAGCCGATGCACTCGGCCTGCAGGCCGTCGCGGATGTCGATGCCGGTGGGGCAGACCTGCACGCACAGGGTGCAGTCGATGCACGAGCCCAGGCCCAGTGCCTTCGGGTCGGCCTTCTTCGAGCGCGAGCCGCGCGGGTCGCCGCGGGCGGTGTCGTAGGCGATCACCAGCGAGTCGCCGTCCAGCAGCGTGCTCTGGAAGCGCGCGTAGGGGCACATGTAGGTGCAGATCTGCTCGCGCAGCCAGCCGGCGTTGCCGTAGGTGGCAAAGCCGTAGAACACGATCCAGAACGTCGCCCAGGGGGTCACGGCCAGCGTGGCCACCTGCTGGGCCAGCTCGCGGATGGGCAGGAAGTAGCCCACGAAGGTGAAGCCGGTGACGGCCGAGAAGGCGATCCAGGCCGCGTGCTTGCCGCCCTTGCGGCGCAGCTTGTCCAGGCCCCAGGGCTGCTGGTCCAGGCGCATGCGGGCGAGCCGGTCACCCTCGGTCTTGAGCTCCATCCACAGGAACACCTGTGTGTAGACCGACTGCGGGCAGGCATAGCCGCACCACAGCCGGCCGGCCACCGCGGTGAAGAAGAACAGCGCCAGCGCGCTGATCACCAGCAGCCCGGCCAGGAAGATCAGGTCCTGCGGCTGCAGCACCAGGCCGAAGAGGTAGAAGCGTGGCGTCTCCAGGTCGAACAGCACCGCCTGGCGGCCGTTCCAGTTCAACCAGGGCACGCCGTAGAAGACGATCTGCGTGAGCCAGACCATGATCCAGCGCCAGCGTGCGAACAGGCCGCTGACGGCGCGCGGGTAGATCTTGACGGTGGCCTGGAACAGCGATGCGCTGGTCTGAGGGGAGGGAGCGGGTGGGCGGGCGGTGCCGGGTGGAGGCGTCATGCGGTGGCGGGGCAGCGGCAGGGCCGCGTGCGGGCGCAGCCTTCAGGTTCGCCGGGCGCGGGAGGGCGCCGGGCGGGCGCGGCAGTGTATCGGTGCGATGTCCCCAAACGGGGAATGCCCCCAGCCCCCGGCAGGGCGGCTTGCGCTTTCGCAGGCTGCAGTCCGTGTGCGCTGCACGGCCGGCCGCGTTCAGTGGGTGGGCTTCATCCCCAGCCGGCGCGCCAGCTTGTGCAGGTTGCTGGCGTCCACGCCCAGCCGCCGTGCCGCGGCGGCCCAGTTGCCCGCGCTGGCGGCCAGCGCCGCCTGCACGCAGGCGCGCTGGGCCGCGTCGGTGGCGTCCTTGAGGCTGAGGTTCAGGAGGAGGTCGCTGGGCAGCGCAGCGGCTGGCTCGGCTGCCGGGTCGGGCCTGCCGTGCAGACGGGTGAGCGAGGAGGCGGGCTCGCCTCGGGTCGCGGGGGCATCGGAGGATTCGCCGGGGTCGAGGCCAAGCAGGTCCAGCCCGAGGGTGACGATGTGGTGCCGGTCCTCCAGCCGCCCGGCGGCGCGCAGCGCAGCGCGGCCGATCACGTGCTCCAGTTCGCGCACGTTGCCCGGCCAGCCGTAGGCGAGCAGGGCGCGCTCGGCCTCGGTGGACAGGCGCAGGCTGCGCAGGCCCAGGCGGGCGCGGTTGAGCTCCAGGAAGCGCCCGGCCAGTGGCAGCACATCGTCGGGCCGCTCGCGCAGCGGCGGGATCGGCAGCGGGTAGACCGACAGGCGGTGGTAGAGGTCGGCGCGGAAGTGGCCGTCGCGCACGGCCGCGCGCAGGTCGCGGTTGGTGGCGGCGATGATGCGGATGTCCACCTTGCGCGGCCGGTCCGAGCCCAGGCGCTGGATCTCGCCGTTCTGCAGCGTGCGCAGCAGCTTGGCCTGCAGCGGCAGCGGCAGCTCGCCCACTTCGTCGAGGAAGAGCGTGCCGCCCTGCGCGGCCTCGACCCGCCCGGCACGCTCGCCGGTGGCGCCGGAGAAGGCGCCGCGCACGTGGCCGAACAGCTCGCTCTCCGCCAGCGTCTCGGGCAGGGCGGCGCAGTTGACCTGCACCAGCGGCTTCTCGCGCCGCGGCGAGAGCCGGTGCAGCCGGCGTGCGAACAGCTCCTTGCCCACGCCGGTCTCGCCCAGCAGCAGCACCGGCAGGTCGCTCTCGGCCACCACGCGGCTCTCCTTGAGCAGCTGGCGCATCGCCTGGCTGTGCGCGGTGATCTCCCAGTCGGCGTCGGCCGGCATGGCCAGCGCCGGGGCGTCCTCCTGGGGCCGCACCGTCCAGTCGCGGCCGTGGCGCAGGGCGTGGTTCTCACGCTCCAGGCGGGTCACGCGCACGGCGGCTTCCACCCACAGGGCGGCCTGGCGCAGCGCGGCATGGGCGGCGGCATTGAAGCGCCCCGGCGTCAGGCCGTCCAGCGTCAGCACGCCCCAGGGGCGCTCGTCCTGCATCAGGCGGATGCCCATGCAGTCGTGCACCGGCAGGGGCTGGCCCTGGCGCGCGTCGATCAGGCCGTCGTAGGGGTCGGGCAGGCGGCTGCCCTGCTCGAAGGCCACCACCTCCGCGCTGGCCAGGATGGCCGCCAGCCGGGGCTGTTCGTGCAGGCGGAAGCGCCGCCCCAGCGCATCGCGCACCAGGCCCACCGTGGCCACCGGGCGCAGGCAGTCGGGCGGCTCGCCCGGCTCCAGCGCCAGCAGGGCCACCGCGTCGCAGTCGAACGCGCCGCTCAGGTGGTCGACCACGTGCTGCAGCCGCACCGCTGCCGGCAGCCAGACCGCCAGGTCACGCAAGAGATGGGAGTCCATCATGGTAATAAGTACCTTGATGGGTCAATTTGACCCGATTCAGGTGATGGTGAAATGTACCCTGATCGAGGTAACTCGTTGATCTGGCGTGAGATGCGCCTGGCCCGGGTCTTGCCCTATGACCGTGCATCGACGCAAAGGATGGTTCCCATGCACACCTCGACCCCCACCTGGACCCGTCAAGACGCTCCTACCCGGCCACTGCTGGCCGATGGCCCGCTGCCGTCGCCTGGTCGCGAGGCCTGGGCGGTGCCCGAGCTCGCCGGCCTGCCGGTGCGAGCGCACCCGGACCTCGCGTTGTTGCGCCGCGCGTTCGCGCCGGCCCGGCCGAGCGATGCCACGCTGGAGCGCCTGCGCACGCACAGCCTGGTGGTTCGCCATGGCATCGGCAACCTCGACCTGCCGGGCGGCCCGGTGCACCCGGTGCCCGCCTGGTGGCTGCTGCGCCGCGGGCGCATGTCGCTGGGCTGGCTGGCCGAGCAGGGCGGCTTCGTGGAGAAGCACATGATCGGCCCGGGCGAGTGGCTGGACGTGGCCGGCGCGCTGTCGGAGTCGCCCGCCTGGGTGGACGCCGCGCAGTGCCGCACGCCGGTGGAGCTGCTGGCGATTCCGCTGCGCGCCCTGTTCGACGCCGCCGCGCAGGACCCCGAGTTGATGCGCGCCGTGAGCCAGCAGCTGGCCAGCCGGGTGCGCACGCTCAGCGACACGCTGCACGACGTGGTCACCGCCGACGTGCCGGCCCGGCTGGCGCGCTGGCTGCTGCGCCGCATCGAGGGCGCGCTGGACGGCCTCGGCGGCCTGGGCGGCATGGCCACGCCCAAGCTGGTGCTCACCGAGCTGAAGCAGGCCATCGCCGCGCAACTGGGCACCACCTCGGAGACCTTCTCGCGCGCGCTGCGCCGCCTGGCCGATGCCGGCATCGTCAAGGTGCAGGGCTATGAGCTGACGCTGCTGGACCTGCCCGCCCTGCAGGCCATCGCCTACCCCGCGCAGCGCGGCGGCAGCGCGCGGCAGTCGTTTGCAGGGACGCGGGGGCAGCGTCTGGCCGGCTGATCGGCCGGGTCGACCGAGGCGCTCAGGCTGCGTCGGCGGCCCGCACCTGCGCGAAGGGCACGCGCTCCATCAGGTAGCACAGACCGTCCTGCCGCACCATGCGCTCGTCCAGCGGCATCGGGTGGGCGGGGAACTCGGCCAGGTGCAGGCAGGCGTCCAGGAAGCGCGCCGCGGCCGGCTCATTGGCCGGCACGCCGGGCTTGCCGCACTCGACGGCCGATGGCGCAGGCGAACAGGCGCGCCGCTGCGTGGTCATCAGGCCCTCTGGCCGGCTAAGCTGGGTACCGCGCCTGCCTGTCGTTGACCGTTGACCGCACCCTCCCCGCTGAAGCCTGAAGTCTGCTGCCCGATGCCCCGCCACACCCCTTTGCTCCCGCCGGAACTGGTCGTGATCCTCGCCGGCGTCACCGCCGCGCTGCACGTGGGCAAGCTGCCGCCGGCGCTGCCGCTGCTGCGCGAGACGCTGGGCGTCACGCTGCTGCAGGCGGGCTTCCTGCTCTCGCTGGTCCAGGTGGCCGGCATGGCGCTGGGCCTGGTGGTGGGGCTGACGGCCGATGGCCTGGGCCTGCGGCGCAGCATGCTCGCCGGGCTGGTGATCCTGGCCGTGGCCAGTGCGCTGGGCGGCTTTGCCGACACGCCGACGCAGTTGCTGCTGCTGCGTGCGGCGGAGGGCTGCGGCTTCCTGCTCGCCTCGCTGCCGGCGCCCAGCCTGATCCGCCGCCTGGTGCCGGGCGAGCACCTGAGCCGCCGGCTTGGCCTGTGGGGCGCCTACATGCCCACCGGCACCGCGCTGGCGCTGCTGGCCGGGCCCTGGGTGATGGGGGCGGGGAGCTGGCCGCTGTGGTGGTGGCTGCTGGCGGCCTGGAGCGCGGTGATGGCGCTGTGGCTGGCGCGTGCGGTGCCGGCCGATCCGCCGCGGGCAGTGCCCTCGGCCAAGGTGGGTGCTTCGGCGGGTGCTGCGGTGCCACCCGGCTGGGCGCTGCGGCTGCGCCTGACGCTGGGCTCGCGAGGCCCCTGGCTGGTCGCACTGGCCTTTGCGGCCTACTCCAGCCAGTGGCTGGCGGTGATCGGCTTCCTGCCGTCGATCTACGCCCAGGCCGGGCTGGCCGGGCCGGTGGCCGGGGCGCTCACCGCACTGGCCTCGGCGGCCAACATCATCGGCAACGTCGGCGCCGGCCGATTGCTGTGGCGAGGCTGGCGAGCGCCGCGGCTGCTGGTGATCGGCTACGCCGCGATGGCGCTGGGCGCGCTCATCGCCTTTGCGCTGCCGGCGGGCGAGGGCGCCTGGCGCCCGCTGCTGCGCTATGCCGCGGTGCTGGTCTTTTCGTCCGTGGGCGGGCTCATCCCGGGCGCGCTGTTCTCGCTGGCGGTGCGCCTGTCGCCGAGCGAGCAGACCGTGTCGACCACGGTCGGCTGGGTGCAGCAGTGGTCCTCCCTCGGCCAGTTCGCCGGCCCGCCGCTGGTGGCCGCCGTGGCCGCG